>Ga0335084_10004847_pt1 | contig 13275 bp, 11 predicted proteins | sample Lox_Sample_44_FD_206721 | JGI IMG/M metagenome (GOLD analysis project Ga0335084, IMG submission 206721) | Soil microbial communities from Loxahatchee National Wildlife Refuge, Florida, United States - Lox_Sample_4.4 | ecosystem: Environmental > Terrestrial > Soil > Wetlands | place: USA... | reverse complement strand
GCAAGAGAGAATTCGGGACACTTAGGCCGAATTCGGGATAGTCGGTCCCCCGCGCTCGGCTAAGTAGTTGATTTTGGTCGGGGCGAAGTGATTCGAACACTCGCCCCCCTGCACCTATGCAGATCCAGAGGTAAGCCAAATTAAGAGGCTAAGTCGAAACTGTCCCGAATACTTCCCGGTTTCACCCTGCCTTCCATCAGTTAGCTACACTTTCCCGACGATTTCGTTCGGGACAGTTCCTCCATCCCCCCGGACGCCGCGAGTCGGCCTGCGCGTCGACAAGCCCGCGCACGCGTTTGCGTGCGACGGACGCTTGACTTCGCACCCAACCGCATACCAGCCGCACCTTCCGAGGGGCTGCGACCCAGATCGTGATGACGGAGGCGACGCAGCGGCCGATGGTCAAAGGGGATGCGGCAAGCGCTAATGAACTTGGCGCGCATCCCCCTTACGTATCTTAGCCCTAGCGCCAGCCGTGATCGCCGTGACCACGACGGTGGTCGTGATGGTCGTCGTCGCGGCCTCGATCAGAAGAGCAGATATAGCTGGAAGCGACGTTGATGTTGCCCCCCACGTGCTTTGCTTCCTTGGGGTAAGCGCAGATCGGCCGTGATTTGGCAACCGGGAAAGTGGGTGTCACGGCAGAGGAGATGTCGATTCGCTCCGGGGCGATGCCTTTCTCGACCCAGGCCGTGAGCGCGTCGTAGAGCTGCGATGTGCCGTCCGCCACGCCGTCCGCGCCGGCGGCACCCGGAAGCGGCGGGTTGGCATTGGGATTCGTCGTCCCGTTGCTGAAGCCGTGCGCCATTCCCGGCACGAGGAAGAAGCGATAGAACTTCTGCACCTCGTGCAATCCATCGAGCTCGCGGATGACCCGTTCGTAGTAGTTGACCGAGCCCTGCGGCATGATCAGGACGTCGGCGAGCCCGTGGTACATGATCATCTTCCCGCCCGATCTGCGAAACGGCCGCAGATCCGCATCGTCGGTGTTGATGTGCGCGAAGCTCGGCTGCAGGATCAGCCCCTGGTCGTAGGCATCGGCGAGTTGCGCGTAGGACAGGTTCTTCCAGCCATTGGCGCCATTGCCGGTCGCGTTGACGAATGATGGCGTCGCGAGCGTCGGGTTCTGCAACTCGAGCGCCACCAGATCGGTCGCGATTGTGAACGGCGCCGGTATCCCTGCATTGCTCCCGGCCAGACCGCCGAAACTGCTGCCGCGCGCAAGGCCGTACCAGAGGTGGTTGCCCCGACCGACGTGCAAGGACCAGCTGTTGTCCACGGAGGGGGGAGGTGCCGTTCCGTCGCGCGTCTGGCCGTACCACAGCTTGTTCATAGCCTGCGCCTGCAGCGGCGTCACGCAGTCGGCCGTGGTGTTCGTGCCGCCGTTCGCCAGGCAGATCACGGCTGCATCATGCGTCGGGTCGTACCGGCATTCCGACGGGTCGGGGATGTACCCGATATGCTGGCCGTTTACCGCGTCGCAGGCGTTGATGGCCGCGTTGCCAAGCAGGTTCAGCTGACCGGTCGTCATCGGAACGCCGCCCAGATCGCGCTGGAACACGATCTGAGGATACAGCTCATTGGTGATGAAGCGCGTCCAATTAAACGCCGGCGCGCCAGCGAGGATGCCGTCGAAGTCGTTGGGATGCGCCTGTGCCAGCTTGTGACCCTGCCGGCCACCGGTGGAGAAACCGTCCCAGTACGAGTACCTCGCGGACTTGCCGTAGTACGCCTTGGTGATCTGTTTGGTCTTCACAGCCATTTCGTGGATGCCGCGCTGCGCGAAATCCTCCCACAGGACCGTGTTGATGCTGCCGTCCGGGTTCATCGCGAACGATCCGCCGCCGGGCCCGCTGTGCCCGGTATCCGTGTTTGCCGAAACGGCGCCCTCGACTGTCGCAATGAAGGAGGGGCTCGGCGTGGTCCCGCCCGCACCGCCCGCGCCCGCGAGCAAAGTCAACGACGTCTGGTTACCACCCGCCCAGCCACCGCCGCCTGCGACATGAATCCGGTGGTTCCAGTTTTCCCGGGTCGGCAGCCAGACCTCGATGCCGATGCCAGGCGAGGTTGATGGTGCGCCGACCGGCCCCGGATTTCCCGGCCCGACGAGGAGCTTGACCACGCAAACGTCATTGGCGGCGATAGGCGTGGTGGGCGTTGCCGTGGAAAGCGTGAGTGGATCCCCTTTCTTGAACGCCTTGACCAGCAGGACTGTCGTGAGCGAGTCCGGACGGAACTCCCCCTTTATCGAGTCGTCGCATCTCAGAAGCTTGTCGTCCCGATCCTTCGCGTCGCCGGGATGCGAAACGCCGAATAGCGTCACCGCCGTAATGGCCGCGAAGACGGTCCTGATCCTGCTGCTTTTTCGATGGGGAAAGCACAACTGCTCTGTCCTGGGGTTCACGTACGCCTCCTTTTCGTCATGTCGCCATGGTTCGAAGTGCTACCTGATTGGCTCTTCTGCGCTCGTAGCGAGCGTTGCCGCTATGGGACTCTCCTCATGAGTAAAAGAGTCCGCCGATTCTCGATCCCTCGTTTCGGTACGCACGATACGCGACGGCCGCGCCTTTCCGATGTGCACTTCCGGCGCCTCACCACTTCATCGCGCATTCCTTGTAGTACGAGTCCTTGTGGTTCTCGAACACCGTCTTCTCGATCGCCATGTCCGGGATGTCGCCCGGCCCCTTCACCACCTTAAGGAGGTAGAAGTTCTCGATCGGGAAGTGGTTCACGTTGTAGGCGAACTTGCCGCGCACCGACTCGAAGTTCGCCTTGCGCATCGCCGCGATCATGCCCTTCTGGTCCTTGAGGTTACCCTTCACCGCGCGCACCGCCGAGTCGATCAGCATGATGCCGTCGTAGCTCTGCGCGCCGTAGAACGACGGCGAGCGGCCGTGCTTCTTGCGGTAGTAGGCGACGAACTTCTCGTTCGCCGGCACCTTCAGGTCGGGGCTCCAGAAGCGCGTCTCCCACTGGCCGAGCGCGGCGTCCTTGACCGCGGGCAGGGAGAGCTCGTCGGCGGTGTAGACCGAGTAGAGCGGGATCTGCTGGCGCAGCCCGGCCTGCGCGTACTGGCGCATGAACTGGATGCCCATGCCGCCCGGGTAGAACACGAACACCGCCTTCGGGTTCTTCGCGCGGAGCTGGCTGATCTCCGCCTGGTAGTCGGCCTGGCCGAGCTTGGTGTAGACCTCGTCCGAGATCTTGCCCTTGAAGTAGCGCTTGAAGCCGGTGAGCATGTCCTTGCCGGCGGCGTAGTTGGGCGCCATCAGGTAGACGTCGGTGAGGCCCTGGTCGCTCATGTACTTGCCCATCGCCTCGGGCGTCTGGTCGTTCTGCCACGAGGTCGAGAAGAAGCGCTCGTTGCACTCCTTGCCGGCGAGCTGATGCGGTCCGGCGTTGGTGCTGATCATGATCTTGCCGGCGTCGGTCACCGTCGGCGCCACGGCGAGGAGCACGTTCGACCAGATCACCCCGGCCACGAAGTCGACCTGGTGCTTCTTGAGCATCTCGTCGGCGAGCTGCTTGCCGACGTCGGGCTTGACCTGGTCGTCGCCGTAGATGACCTCGGTGTCGAGGCCGCCGACCTTGCGGTTGAGGAGATCGAGCGCGAGCTCGACCGAGTTCTTCATGTCCTCGCCGATCACCCCCTGCGGGCCGGAGAGCGTGGTGATGAAGCCGATCTTCAGCTTCTGCTGCGCGAACGCAGGGGCCGCGGCGAAGAGCGCGGCGATCAGCCCCACGAAAAGGGCGCGGAACGGTTTACGCACGGGTGTACCTCCTCGATTGCTGGATGAGCGCCGGGCTTCTCCGGGCACGGTCGGCGGCCAGTCTACCAAGGTGGCCTCCGGGGTGTCCAGAAACCGGCTCTTCAGGTCGCGACGGCGCGCAGCCAGGCCGCGGCGTCGCGACCCGGGTGCACCGTCCGGCACTTGCCGCAGCGGCGCGCCTCTTCCGGCGAGTCGTAGAAGCGCGCGTACGCCTTCGGCAGATCCTCGACGATGCTCGCGAGCTGCACGTCGATCCGGTGGACGAGGCCGCCGCAGCGCGCGCAGTACCACTCGAACCCGTCGATCGTCCCCTGCGGCCGCGCGCGCTCGACGACCAGGCAGAGGCTGCCCGGCTCCGGGCGCTGCGGCGAGTGCCGCAGGCGTGGGGGCAGCAGGAAGATGTCGCCTTCCGCCAGGTCCACCCGGGAGTAGCGCCCGGCGTCCCACAGCAGCAGGTGCGCGTTGCCCCGGAACTGCCAGAAGAACTCCTCGAACGGATCGTCGTGGAAGTCGGTGCGCTCGTTTGGCGCGCCGACCACGGTGACGATGAAGTCGGTGTCCTTCCAGACCTGCTGGTTACCGACCGGCGGCTTGAGAAGATGCGCATGCTCGTCGATCCAGCGCTGGAAGTTGAACGGCGGGGTGTAGCGCGGGGGGAGGTCGGGTGCCTGCATGGCGCGGCGGTCAGTCGAGCTTCGGGCGCTTTCCCGCCCACGGCCGCGCCGCCTCGAGCTGCGCGCCGAGCCGGAGGAGCGTCGCCTCGTCGCCGAACCGGGCGACGAACTGGATGCCGATCGGCAGGCCGTCCTTCGACCAGGCGAGCGGCACCGTCGCCGCCGGTTGTCCGCTCATGTTGGCGAGCGGCGTGAACGGCGAGTAGGGGGCGATCCCCTTCGGCCCGAGGCGGTAGTCCAGGAAATCGGGATTGGTCATCACGAACCGGCCGAGCCTCGCCGGCGGTTCGGCGAGGACCGGCATGAGGAGGACATCGTGATCGAGGAAGAACCGCGCGACCCGGCGGCCGAGCGCGTGGAGCGTGGCGAGCGCGATGAGGTAGTCGGCGCCGCTCGTCCGCCGCCCGAGCTCGAGCGCGCCGCGCGTCACCGGCTCGAGCTCTTCCGGGCCGGGCTCGCGTCCGAGCGCCTTGATCCGCCGCTCGATCGTCATCGCGGTGCCGCAGCCCACGACCTTCATCAGCGGGACGAGCATCTCCTCGGTGCCGAGAGCCGGCTTCGCCTCGGTCACCGCGTGCCCGAGCGACTCGCACAGCCGCGCCGCCTCGTCGGCCGCGGCGGCGACCTCGGGATGGATCGCCGCGCCGTCGAGCGTCGCGCGCATGAACGCGATCCGCAAGCGGCCGGGTGGACGCATCGCCTCGTCGAGGAAGGACGCGGGCGCGGGCGGTGCGAAGTAGGGCGCGCCGAGGTCGGCGCCGTGCGTGGCGTCGAGCGCCGCGGCGCTGTCGCGCACCGAGCGGGTGATCACGTGGTCGCCGGTGAGTCCACCCCAGCCTTCGCCCGCGAGCGGGCCGGCGGGCGTGCGGCCGCGCGTGAGCTTGAGCCCGAAGAGGCCGCAGCACGACGCCGGGATGCGGATCGAGCCGGCGCCGTCGGTTGCGTGCGCCATCGGCACGATCCCGGCAGCGACCGCTGCCGCCGCGCCGCCGCTCGAGCCGCCGGTGCTGTGCGCGAGGTGCCACGGGTTGCGGGTCGGGCCGCCGTAGAGAACCGCCTCGGTCGACGGGTTGATCGCCATCTCCGGCGTGGTCGTGCGGCCGAAGATCACGAGGCCGCTCGCCCGATGGCGCGTCACCACCTCGCTGTCGACGTCGCTCGTCTGGCCGGCGAAGAAACGGGAACCCCAGCTCATCGGGAGATCGCGCGCGACGGCGGTAATGTCCTTGAGCAGGAACGGCACGCCCTCGAATGGCCCGGCGGGCAGACCCGCGGCGATCGCCTTCCGCGCCACCTCCTCGCGGACACCGTGGACGGCGTTGATCGCGGGATTGCGCACCGCAACGCGCTCGAGCGCGGCGTCGAGCAGCTCGCCCGCCGAGACCTCGCGCCGCTTCACCAGCGCCGCGAGGCCGAGCGCGTCATGGCTTTCATACTCCTTGAAGGCGGTCATGGTCCCGCAAGGATAGCAAGGCCGGGGTGGTTTAAGATCGCCGCCGGAGGGCCCCGTGATCCAGCTCAACGACCTGCGCTACGTCCGCCTCGGCACGCGCGATCCGGCGGCTGCCGCCGAGTTTGCGCAGCGGATCCTCGGCCTCGAGTTCGTCCGGCGCGAGGGCGGCGCGGCCTACCTCCGCGGCGACGACCGCGACCACACGATCGTCTACTTCAAGGGCGACCCGGCCGACCACACGGTCGGCTGGGAGGTGGCGGACACGGCGGCGCTCGAGGCTGCGGGGGCCGAGCTCGAGTCGCGCAAGATCGCGGTGCGGCGCGGCCGGCGCGCCGAGTGCGACGGCCGGCAGGTCGAGGATTTCCTGAGCTTCGCCGACCTGAGCGGCAACACCCACGAGCTCGTCGTCCGTCCGCATCACAGCGGGCGGCGGTTCTTCCCGTCCCGCGACTGTGGCGTCTGGAGCTTCTCGCACATCGGGCTGCGGACGACCGACGCCGCGCGCGACGAGGCGTTCTGGACGGGCGTGCTCAACGCACGCGTGTCGGACCGGATCGGGCCGGCGCCGCTCCTCCGCATCGACGAGGTGCACCACAAGGTCGCGCTCTTCCCGTCGGCGCACGCCGGCGTGCAGCACGTGAACCACCAGGTGCACGGCGTCGACGACGTGATGCGGTCGTACTACTTCCTGCGCGAGCAGGGCGTGCGGATCGTGTTCGGGCCGGGCCGCCATCCGACCTCCGGCGCGGTGTTCCTGTACTTCGAGGGGCCCGACGGGATGGTGTACGAGTACTCGACCGGCGTGCGGCTGATCAAGCCCGAGGAGGAGGCCGGGTACCGTCCGCGCCAGTTCCCGTTCGCGCCCGAGTCGTTCTGCATGTGGGGCTCGCGGCCCGACATCCCCGAGTTCCGGACGCGCGAGGACGCTGCGGCGCCGAAGGCGGCGTAGGGCGGCATGGCGCGACCCAACTTCGTCTTCGTCCTGGCCGACGACCTCGGCTATGCCGATCTCGGGTCGTACGGCGCGCGCGCGCCGTTCACGCCGTGCCTCGACGCGATGGCGGCGGCCGGGCTGCGGTTCACCGACGGCTACTCGAACTCGCCGGTGTGCTCGCCGACGCGGTTCGCGCTGATGACCGGGCGCTACCAGTACCGCCTGCGCGGCGCGGCCGAGGAGCCGATCACCGGCAAGGCGCGCGGGCGCGACGACCTCGGCCTGCCGCCGTCGCATCCGACGCTGCCGTCGCTGCTGCGCGACGCGGGCTACACGACCGCGCTCGCCGGCAAGTGGCACCTCGGCTTCCCGCCGCACTTCGGCCCGGTCATGAGCGGCTACATGGAAGCGTTCGGTCCGCTCGGCGGCGGGATCGACTACTTCAGTCACTGCGACCGCGGGGGCACGCACGATCTCTACGAGAACGGCGCCGAAGTCCATCGGACCGGGTACGTCACCGACCTGATCACCGACCGTGCGGTCGATTTCATCGGGCGGCAGCGCGGGAAGCCCGCGCCGTTCCTCCTGAGCGTGCACTACACCGCGCCGCATTGGCCGTGGCTCACGCGCGCCGACGAGGCGGAGTCGCGGCGCATCCACAAGGCGATCCACCACGTCGACGGCGGCTCGGTGGAGATCTACCGCACGATGCTCAACCACATGGACGAGGGCATCGGGCGCATCTTCGACGCGCTGAAAGCCGCGGGCGCCGGCGAGAACACGCTGGTCGTGTTCACCAGCGACAACGGCGGGGAGCGCTTCTCCGACACCTGGCCGTTCGTCGGCAAGAAGATGGACCTGCTGGAGGGTGGCATCCGCGTGCCGCTGCTCGCGACGTGGCCGGCGGTCGTCGCGCCGGGTGGCGCGACTGCGCAGATCGCGGTCACGATGGACTGGGTCGCGACCTTCCTCGCAGCCGCCGGCGTGAGCCCGCATCCGGAGTACCCGCTCGACGGGATCGATCTCGCGCCGGTGCTGCGCGCGCGCGCGGCGACGTTCCCGCGCGAGCTGTACTGGCGGATGAAGTACCGGAAACAGCGCGCGGTGCGCTCGGGCGACTGGAAGTACCTGTCGATGGACGGCTACGAGTATCTCTTCAACCTCGCGCGCGACGGCCGCGAGCGGGCCAACCTCGCGAAGCGCGAGCCGGCGCGGCTCGAAGCGCTGCGGTCCAAGTACGAGGCGTGGGCCGCCTCGATGCCGTCGATCCCGCCGGAGGCGAACGCCGAGCTGCTGTACGGCGACCCGGACATGCCGCGGCAGACAGGTTAAAGAGACGGGCTGACGAGGCATGGGTTGGGCGAGCCGGAGCTTCTGCCTGCTGGGCCTCGCGTGCGCAACGCTCGCGCCGGCGCACGCGGAGGACTGGCCGGCGCGCCCCGTGAAGATCGTCGCCCCCTTCGCCCCGGGCGGAACTGCCGACACGCTCGCGCGCATCACCGCCGACAAGCTCGCCGGCCGGCTCGGCCAGAACGTCGTGGTCGAGAACCGCCCCGGCGCTGGCGGCACGATCGGCTCGGAGTTCGTCGCCAGGAGCGCGCCCGACGGCTACACCCTCGTCGTATCGGGCATCGCGTCGCACGTCATCGCGCCGGCGATGTCGCCGACGCCGTTCGACCCGCTGCAGAGCTTCACGCACATCGCGCTCTTCGGCGGGCCGCCGACGGTGCTGGTGGTGCACCCGGGCCTCGAGGCGCGCGATCTCAAGTCGTTCGTCGAGCTGACGAGATCGACGGCAGGCGGGATCGTCTTCGGCTCGCCCGGGCGGGGGACTCAGGCGCACCTCACCGCGGAGATGCTCAAGGCCGAGAGCGGAGCCAATCTCAGGCACGCGCCGTACAAGGGCGCCGCGCTCGCGATCACCGACCTCATCGCCGGGCATATCCCGGCCGCTTCGACCACGCTCACGACCGCTGCCACGCAGATCAAGGCGGGGCGTGCGCGGGCGCTGGCCGTCTCGTCCGCCGCGCGGCTGCCCGAGTTCGCCGACGTGCCGACGTACGTGGAGAGCGGATATCCGGACCTGATCGCCACGGTCTGGTTCGGGCTCTCCGGCCCAGCGGGCGTGCCGGCGCCGGTGGCTGCGCGGCTGAACGCGGAGGTCCGCGCGCTCATGCAGTTGCCGGACGTGCGCGAGCGCCTGCGCCCCGAGGGCATCGAGCCGAACGATCTCGACCCGGCGCAGTTCACCGAATTCGTCCGCACCGAGATCGTCCGCTGGACGCCGGTCGCGAAAACGCTGAAATGACATGCGGAAGCAGCAAAACGAACAACTGACGCGCACCGGGCCCGGCACGCTGCTCGGCGACTACCTGCGGCGCTACTGGATTCCCGCGCTCCTCGCGGAAGAGCTGCCCGGTCCCGACTCCCCGCCGGTGCGGGTGCAGCTCCTCTCGGAGAAATTGATCGCGTTCCGCGACACCGAGGGACGGCTCGGGCTGCTCGATGAATTCTGCGCGCATCGGGGCGTGTCGCTGTGGTTCGGCCGCAACGAGGAGTGCGGGCTGCGCTGCCCGTACCACGGCTGGAAGTACGACGTGACCGGCCAGTGCGTCGACCTGCCGTCCGAGGCGGAGGAGACCGGCCGGCGGCGGCGGATCCGGCTGAAGAGCTATCCGTGCCTCGAGCGCGGGGGCGTGATCTGGACCTACATGGGGCCGCCCGGGCTGCAACCCGAACCGCCCGAGTTCGAGTGGGCCATGGTCGCGCCGGCGCAGCGCTTCCTGTCGAAGCGCCTGCAGGAGTGCAACTACCTGCAGGCGATGGAGGGCGGGATCGACTCGAGCCACGTTTCGTTCCTGCACGGCGCGTCGCTGAAGCGCGATCCGCTGTTCGTGGGCGCGAAGGGAAACCTCTACAACGAGCGCGACCGGATGCCGGTGTTCGAGGTGGCGCCGTACGACGGCGGCCTCCTCATCGGCGCGCGCCGCAATGCCGACGACGGCCGCTACTACTGGCGGATCACGCCATGGATCGCGCCGTTCTACACGCTGATCCCGCCGCGCGGCGGGCACCCGGTGAGCGGGCACGCCTGGGTGCCGATCGACGACGAGAGCTGCTGGGCGTGGAGCATGAGCTACCACCCGCGGCGCGAACTCACCGCCGACGAGATCGCCGCAATGCGTACCGGGAAGGGGATCCACGTCGAGTACGTCCCGGGCACTTTCATCCCGCGCGCCAACAAGCGCAACGACTATCTGATAGACCGCGCGGCACAGCGCGCGGGGCTCACGTACAGCGGCATCGAGGGGATCGCGATGCAGGATGCCTCGCTGCAGGAGAGCATGGGCCCGATCGCCGACCGCACACGCGAGAACCTGGTGCCGACCGATCAGGGCATCATCATGACCCGCCGCGCGCTGCTCGAGGCGGCCAAAGCGAGCCGCGACGGCAAACCGATCCCGGGGCTCGCGCCCGCTTCGCAGCGGGTCCGCTCCTGCGCGGTCGAGCTCCCCAGGAACGTGAAGTTCACCGACGGCGCGAAGGACGGGCTCTTCCGTCCGCTCGGCACCGATCCGGTGAGCGTTTAGGAGACCACGTGCTCCCTCGGGTCGGTATCGCGATCGGCGATCCGGCCGGCGTCGGGCCGGAGATCGCGCTCAAGGCGGCGCTCGACGAGCGCGTCGCGCGGATCTGCCGGCCGGTGCTGTTCGGCGATCCGCGGGCGATCGCTGCGCACGCGCGTGCGGCCGGGATCACGCGCGAGGTCGAGACGGTCGCGCTCGACCACTTCTGCGACGAGCCGCTTTCGATCGGCCAGGTGTGCGCGGCGCACGGTCGCGCGGCGGTCGATGCGGCACGGGCGGCAATCGCGGCGGCGCTTGCCGGCGACGTCGCGGCGGTGGTCGCCGCGCCCCAGACCGAACTCGCGGTCAAGCAGGCGGGCATCGAGTTCGACGGCTATCCGTCGTTCGTCGCGCGCTGCACCGGCGTTCCGGCGGAGGACGCGTTCCTGATGATCTGCTTCGACGCGATGCGGATCGCGCATGCGACGCTGCACGTGAGCCTGCGGCGCGCGATCGAGCTGGTGACGCCCGAACGGGTCGGCCGCGTCGTGCGGGCGGTCTACGACACGCTGCGACGGATCGGGATCGAAGCACCGAGGATCGCGGTCGGCGGCCTCAATCCGCACGCCGGCGAAGCCGGGATGTTCGGCGATGAGGACCGGGCGATCATCGCGCCGGCGATCGCTGCCGCGCGCGCCGCCGGGATCGACGCGGACGGGCCGTTCGGCGCCGACACCATGTTCCACAAGAAGGGCTACGACGCGTTCGTGGTGATGTTCCACGACCAGGGCCATATCGCGGCGAAGCTGCTCGCGCCGAACCGAAGCGCCGGACTCACCATCGGCACGCCGGTGCTGTTCTCGTCGGTCGCGCACGGCTCGGCGCTCGACATCGCGGGACAGGGACGCGCGAGCGCGGAGGCGATGGTGGAGGCGGTGACGCGGCTGGTCGGCGGCCCGTCGCGCTGAGGCGCGCAAAGGAGGCGATATGTGGCTGCGCAACTGCTGGCAGGTCGCGGCGTTCACTACCGAAGTGATCGGCGGCGAGCTCTTCCCGCGCCGCATCCTCGACGAGCCGATCGTGTTCTTCCGCGCGCGCGACGGACGGGTGGTGGCGTTCCAGGACCGCTGCCCGCACCGCTACGCGCCGCTCTCGAAGGGCACGCTGATCGGCGAGAACGTGCGCTGCATGTACCACGGGCTGACGTACGGGCCCGACGGGAAGTGCGTCGCCATCCCGGGGCAGGACCGCATTCCCGCCAAGGCGTTCGTGAAGACCTTCCCGGTGGTCGAGCGCTACAAGCTCGTGTGGATCTGGATGGGCGACCCGGAGAAGGCCGACCCGGTGCTCGTGCCGGACGTGCACTGGATGGATGCGCCCGGCTGGGTCGCAGCGGAGGGCTACCACCACGTCGCGGCGAACTACAAGCTCCTGAACGACAACCTGCTCGATCTCTCGCACGAGACCTATGTCCACGGCAAGACCATCGGGCACGACTCGGTCGCTGAAACGCCGTTCGCCTTCCGCACCGAAGGGAACGCGGTCTACGTCGACAAGGAGATGAAGGCCTGCAACCCGCCGCCCTTCTACCAGTACCTCGCGCGCGTCTCGGCGAGCGACAAGGTCGACCGCTGGCAGCACACCGTTTACATCCCGCCGGGTTACATCGTGATCGACGTCGGCGTCCAGCCGCTCGAGCCGATCCCCGGATCCAACCGGGTCGACGGCCGCGTGATCGACCTGATCACGCCGGAGACGCCGACCTCGTCGCACTACTTCTGGGCGTTTGCGCGCAACTTCCGGCTCGACGAGATCGCGGTCACCGAATTCCTGCGCGAGAACGTGCGCCGGACGTTCGACGAGGACAAGGAGATGCTCGAGGCGCAGCAGCGGATCATCGGCCCGGTCACCGAGCCTGCCTTCCAGGTCACGATCAGGGCTGACGCCGGCCCGACGCAGGGACGGCGCCTGCTGGCCTCGATGATCGAGGTCGAATCGCGCGGGAGCGTTTGAGCGTCAGAGCGCTGGAACTTCTGCGCGAGCGTGGTGTCTGCCGGCCGGTTTTTACATCGGGAAGACCGATCGGCTCGATCCGAATTGACGATTGGCAACCGCCGCTGCGCGCCCATAGATTGCCGGTGTATCGACGCTATGGAGCATCCAGCATGAACGCAATCGCCACACTGATCGCCGCAGCCGTCTACGCGGCCGTGGTCATGCGGCCGTTCCTGACCGCCGGCCTCAGGCGCCGGGGATTGCCGCGGATCGCCGCGGTGTCCGTCGCACCGGAAGGCTCCGCCGCGGTACCTGCCCGGTAAGCCACTTGACCGACGCGCGCGCGCGCTCGGCGACCACCGCGAGCGGCAGCTGCACGTAATCGTCGTTGAAGACCTCGAAGCTGTAGTCCCCGCGGTACCCCATCTCGTCCAGCTGGCGTACGAGCTCGGCAACCTGGGCGCTGTGCACGCCTTCGCCCGGGAAGACGCGGAAGTGGCGCGCCGTGTTCATGCGCTCCTCCGAGGACCGGGTTTCCTGCCACATGAAGTCCGCGAGCTGGACGAGGAAGATCCGGTCCGGGTCGAGGAGGTCGAAGGCGTCGAGCCCGGTGGCGGTGGCGAGCACGTGGAACGAATCCATGCCGAGCCCGAGGTTCGGATGGTCGGCCGCGTCGACGATCTCCCATGCCTGCGTGTACTCGCTGACGTGCCGGCCCCACGACAGCCCTTCGTACGCGATGCGGATGCCGAGCGGCACGGCGAGCATCGCGAGCTTGCGGAGATCGCGCACGAGATGCTTGCGGTCGCCGGTCGCGTGGGTCGAGGTGGACGAGCAGACGAGCAGCACCTTCGCGCCGAGCGCCTGGCACATCCGCAGCATC
>Ga0335084_10004846_pt1 | contig 13275 bp, 14 predicted proteins | sample Lox_Sample_44_FD_206721 | JGI IMG/M metagenome (GOLD analysis project Ga0335084, IMG submission 206721) | Soil microbial communities from Loxahatchee National Wildlife Refuge, Florida, United States - Lox_Sample_4.4 | ecosystem: Environmental > Terrestrial > Soil > Wetlands | place: USA... | reverse complement strand
GCCCCGAGTCCTACGAGCTGGTCGGCCCCGCGGCCGAGCAGGCGCTGGCCGCGCTGAACCTCGATCTGGCGTGCATCGGGGTCGACGGCATCGACGCCGTCTCCGGCTGCACGACCCACCACGAGGTCGAGGCCGCCACGAACCTCGCGCTGATCGAGCGCGCGCGACGCGTGATCGTGGTCGCGGACTCCTCGAAGATCGGGCTCGTCGCGTTCGCCCGGATCTGCCCGGTCGAGCGCGTGGATGAGCTGATCACCGATCGCCGCGCCGACGCGCGCGCCCTACGCGCGATCCGGCAGGCCGGCGTGTCGGTGGAGACGGTCTGAGATGGACGATCTCGGCGAGCTGCGCCTGCGGGACTTCGTGCCGCGCCGGGCGGTGCGGGCGCTGCGGGCCGAGCTGCTGCCGCGACCGCCAGTGCCGATCGTCGACGCGCACCAGCATCTCGGCCGGTGGCTCACGGAGGGGTGGAGCGCGCCCGACGTGGGCCGGCTGCTCGCCACGATGGACGAGGTCGGGGTCGCCGCGGTCGTGAACCTCGACGGCCTCGCTGGCCAGCTCGAGGCGAACCTCGACCGGTACGACCGCGCGCACCCGGGGCGGTTCGCGACCTTCACGCAGCTCGACCGGTCGCGCATCGCCGAGGGTGACTGGGCTGGCCTCGGCGCCGACGTCGCCGACGCGGCCGCGCGAGGCGCGAAGGGCCTCAAGGTCTGGAAGGACCTCGGGCTGCACCTGCGCGATCCGCAGGACCGGCTCGTCGGACCCGACGATCCGAGGCTCGATCCGGTCTGGGACGCCTGCGCCGAGGCGGCCATCCCCGTCACGATCCACACGGCCGACCCGGCGGCGTTCTTCGAGCCGCTCGATCAGCACAACGAACGGGTCGAGGAGCTGCTCGAACACCCCGACTGGTGGTTCGGCGACCGCGAGAGGTTCCCGGTGTTCGAGCGGCTCTTGGACGAGCTGGAGGCGCTGATCGCGCGGCGGTCCGACGTCACGATCATCGGTGCGCACGTCCTCGGCTGCGCCGAGGACCTCGCGTGGGTCGGGCGGATCCTCGACACGTATCCGAACGCGAACGCCGACGTCGCGGCGCGGATCGCCGAGCTCGGCCGGGTGCCGCGCGCGGCGCGGGCGTTGCTGGTGCGGCACGCCGGCCGGTTCGTGTTCGGGACCGACGACGTGCCGGTCGCGGCGGCGACGTACGAGATCCACCGCCGGTTCTTCGAGACCGCCGACGAGTGCTTCGACTACGCGGCCGAGCCGGTGCCGCCGCAGGGCCGCTGGACGATCGACGGGCTCGACCTGCCGCCGGACGTGCTCGCGGCGCTCTACGGGGGGAACGCGCGCCGGCTGATCCCCGGCCTCGCGCCGTGAATCCCCCGGACATCCGTCCGTTCGCGGCCGAGGACCTGGATCGCGTGATCGCCGGGATCCCGTCCGAGGAGCCGGACGCACTTCGACGCCGGCTCCGCGAGCACGAGAGGGGCGACGTCGTGTGGCTCGTCGCGTGGGTCGAGGGCACGCCGGTGGGCTACGGCGGCCTCGTGCTCGACGCCGACCGATCGCCCGAGGAGCTTGTCGAGTCGCGCGGCCTTCCCCTCGTCGACTACCTCGTCGTCGAGGAGCCGTACCGGCGCCGCGGGATCGGTCGCGAGCTGATGCTCGCCCTCGAGAGCGTGGCGCGCGATGCTGGGTGGCCCGGCGTCATGTTGGATACGGGCACCGGTGAGGACTTCGCGCCGGCCCGCGCGCTCTACCGCTCGCTCGGCTACGTCGATCGCGGCGGGATCTACCTGGGCGGCTGGTCGGATCCGGACCGGCCCGGCGTGCACCTCGTGGACCGGCTGACGATCTGGGTGAAGCGGCTGCGCTGAGGGGCGGGCCCCGATCAGTTACGGATGACCGGCCCGGGCATCAAGAGGATGGCCGAGCTCTCGCTCGGCCATCCATCCTGCGATCGGTACTGCTGGCGGGTCGTTACGAGTCGACGGCGTCGACGATCTTCTCGCCGCCCTCGTTGATGGCCTTCACGACGTCGTCGTAGTCGCCCTTGTCGATCGCCTTGTTGACCTTCTTCGTGGCGTGGTCGACGGCGGAGTCGATCTTGTCCAGGTACCGGTCGTCCACGACCGCGACGATCGCCGAGGAGTTCGCCGGCAGCCACTGTGCCTCATCGAGGCTGGAGGCGATCTTCTTCTCGTCGTGGCGCTTCGCTATCTTGCCCGCCACCCCACCGGCGACCGCACCGACGGCCATCGCGCCCAGCAGCGGCGGGGCGAACAGTCCGACGACGAGGCCGGCGACCCCACCGAGCGTCGCGCCGGCCGCGACCTGCCCGCCGCCGTGCTCCTCGACCTTCACCTTGCCCTCGGCGTCCCTGTCGAGCACGACCGAGGCCACGACGACCGTGTCATCGAAGCTCTTGAGCGACTGGTAGTCCTGCTTGGCCGTGGCGGCGTCGCCGTAGGACGCCACGTACAGAACGAGGTTCAGGTTGTCATAGCTCCCCATGTTCTCTCCTTTACGAGGCCGGCCCCGCTGATGGTGGCCGATGGTCATTCAACCCTCACCCGGTCCTCGGTCTGTGTCAAACCGGCCGACGGCCCTCCGATCCCTCGGCGGGGGCCAGCCACGCGACGAGGATGAGGCGACGTCCCACTCCAGCAGGACCTTGCCGCTCTCGCCGGAGGCGGCCACCGCGAACGCCTCCTCGTAGCGGTCCACCCCGAAGCGGTGCGTGATCACCGGCTTCACGTCCAGACCCGACTGGAGCATCACGGTCATCTGGTACCAGGTCTCGTACATCTCCCGGCCGTAGATCCCCTTGATCGTCAGCATGTCGAACACGACCTTGTTCCAGTCGATCGCGATCGGCTCCGACGGGATCCCGAGCATCGCGATCCTGCCGCCGTGCGCCATCGTGTCGATCATCGATCGCAGCGCCGACGCGTTCCCCGACATCTCGAGCCCCACGTCGAAGCCCTCGACCATCCCGAGCTCCGTCTCGACGTCGTGCAGGTCGCGCGCGGCCGGGTCGATCACCATCGTCGCGCCCATCCGCTCGGCCAGGGCGCGCCGGTACGGGTTCGGCTCGCTGACCACCACGAACCGCGCGCCGGCGTGCCGCACGACGGCCGCCGCCATGCAGCCGATCGGCCCGGCGCCGGTGATCAGGACGTCCTCGCCGAGCACCTCGGTGGACAGCGCGGTATGGACCGCGTTGCCGAACGGATCGAAGATCGCGGCGACCTCCGGATCGACGTCGTCCGCGTGCTTCCAGACGTTCGTCACCGGCAGCACGATCGTGTCGGCGAACGCGCCGGGCCGCTGCACGCCGACGCCGCGGCTGTTCGCGCACAGGTGGCGTCGGCCGGCCAGGCAGTGACGGCAGCGGCCGCAGACCACATGGCCCTCACCGCTCACGCGATCGCCGGGGTGGAAGTCGCTGACGTTCGAGCCGACCGACGCGATCCGCCCGACGAACTCGTGGCCGACCACGAGCGGCGGCGTCACGGCCGAGCGGGCCCACGCGTTCCACTCCCAGATGTGGACGTCGGTGCCGCAGATGCCGGCGCGCTCGACGTGGATCGCGACGTCGTTGATGCCGACCTCGGGCTCCGGCACGTCCTCCAGGCGGATCCCGACCTCGTCGGCGTGCTTGACCAGCGCGCGCATCAGCCCCGCCGGATCGCCTCGGGGATCAGCTCGCCGTGCGCGGCCAGCAGGTCGTCGACCATCGCGGCGATCTGCCGGGTCGTGAGCGTGGCGGCGGTGTTCGGGTCCAGGAGCGCGGCCTGGTACACGAGGTCGCGCGAGCCCTCGAGGACCGCGCGGACCGTCAGCTCGACGACGTTCAGGAACGTGCGGTTCAGCGCGAGGCATTGCGGCGGGATCGCGCCGATCCGCTGGGGCTGGACCGCGCCGTCGGCCACGACGCACGGGACCTCGACGCACGCGTCGTCGGGGAGCCCGTCGATCAGCGCGTCGTTGCGGACGTTGCCGTAGAGCTCCATCGGCGTCCCGGTCTCCAGCGCGAACACGAACTGCGACGCGAGCTCGTCGTTGCGCTCGAGCTGGATGTCCTTCCCCGCGTCGAGCTCGGCCTTCAGCTCCTCCCACTCGCGGAGGTTCTCGTCGCTGCGCCGGATGTACTCGTCGATCTCGGAGCGGAACCACGCGACCTCGTCGTCGTGGTGCAGGATCCACGGCACGTACTCGGCGCTGTGCTCGGAGGATTCGGTGGGGAAGTAGCCGAAGCGCCGGAAGAGCTCGACGCGCACGCGCCGCCCGAGCCCCTCGGGATCGTCCTCGACGATCCGTCGCAGGCGCGGGTAGAGATCCTCGCCGGTCTCGCGATCCGCGAACGTGTACACGAAGCATTGGTGGTTGAACCCGGCGGTGCGGAACGCCACCCGCTCCTCCGGCACGCCGACGGTCTCGGCCAGGAACGTGTGGGTATCGCGCACGCTGTGGCACACGCCGATCGTGCGCGCGGCCGGCCAGCGCGAGCCGGCCCAGATCCCCCAGGGGACCATCGCCATCGGGTTCGTGTAGTTCAGCAGCAGTCCGTCGGGGCAGAGCTCGGCCATCTCGTCGCCCATCTCGATCATCACGGGGATCGTCCGGAGTCCGCGCATGATGCCGCCGATGCCGATCGTGTCGGCGATCGTCTGCCGGAGGCCGTAGCGCTTCGGGATGTCGAAGTCGGTGACCGTCGCCGCGTAGCCGCCCACCTGGATCTCGTTGATCAGGTAGTCCGCGCCGACGAAGGCCTCGCGGCGGTCCGCGTGCGCGGTGATCGTCTGGCCGGCGCCGAGGCGCTCGACGACCTGGGCCGCCGCGCGCTCGGCGTAGGCCAGCCGTTCGGGGTCGATGTCGTGCAGGGCGACGTGGACCGACCCTCGCAGCTCCTCGGTGGAGCAGAGGTCGGTCAGGATGTTGCGGGTGAACTCCACGCTGCCCGCGCCGATGATCGCGATCTTGATCACTGGGCGGAGTCTAGGGCCGGCTGGGTAGCATCCGCCCGATGCCCGGCTCCCTGTGCATGCTCGCGTTCGATCACCGCCGGTCGCTGATGACGGCGTTCTTCGGCGTCGAGGGGGACCCATCCGAGGACGACGGCCGGCGGGCGCGCGAGGCGAAGCGGGTGATCTGGGACGGGCTCGTCCGCGGCCTGGGCGGCGGGTTCGCCGGGGAGCCGGCGGCCCTCGTCGACGCGACGTACGGCGCCGACGTGATCGCCGCCGCGCACGCGGCCGGCATCCCGGTCGCGGTGCCCGTCGAGGCGAGCGGCCGCGCGGAGCTCGCGTTCGAGCACGAGGACTGGCAGACGCGCCTGGATCGCCTGCATCCCACATGGGCGAAGGTCCTGGTGCGCTACAACCCGGCCGGCGACCGAGCCATGAACGCGCGCCAGCGGACGACGTTGCACGCGTTCTTCGACCATTGTCTCGCGACCGGTCGGGCCACGCTCCTGGAGCTGCTGGTGCCGCCGGAGCCGTCGCAGGTGGGGCCCGCGTACGACCTCGTCGCGCGGCCCACGCTCATGGTCGACGCGATCGAGGAGCTGCGCACCGACGGCATCCACCCCGACCTGTGGAAGCTCGAAGGGCTCGACCAACGGCAGGACTGCGAGGCCGTCGCGCGCGTCGCCGGCTCGCCGTGCCTCGTGCTCGGCCGCGGCGCCGACGCCGAGGCCGTGGATCGCTGGCTGCGCGCGGCGGCCGGCGTCGAGGGGTACGTCGGGTTCGCGATCGGCCGTTCGATCTGGTGGGAGCCGCTGCGCCGGTGGACCGAGGGGGGCGATCGCGGCGACGCCGTCGCCGCGATCGCGTCGGCCTACCGTCGCTGCGCCGGCGTCTTCGACGCCGCCGCAGCTGGTTGACTCGCCCTGCGGGCACTGGGAGCGTGAGGGGGATGCGCCGTCCGCCCGTCGCCACCGCGCTGCAAGGGATGTTCCTGCTGTACGGGTTCGCGGTCGCGATCTTCTTCCCGTTCCTGGCTCTGTACCTTCGCGACTTCCAGCATCTGGACGAGGGCGAGATCGGGCTGGTGCTGGCGATCGCGGCCGCGGCGCGGATGCTGACGAACCCGGCCTGGGGGCACGTCGCGGACACCCGGCTCGGCCGTCTGAGCGTGCTGCAGATCGGGCTGATCGGCGCGGCCGTGGCGGCCGGCGTGATGAACGCCGTGACCGGTCTCACCGCGGTCGTCGTCGTGATGGCCGTGCATTCCGTGTTCTTCGTGGCGCAGGGGCCGAACCTCGACGCGATCGTGCTCGAGCATCTCGGCCGCGATCGGATGTCGGAGTACGGACGGATCCGCGGGTGGGAGAGCATGACGTACGCGGCCGGGTGCCTCCTGTTCGGCGCGCTGCTCCAGCACGCCGGCATCCGCTGGGCGATGCCGATCTGTGCGATCACGATGCTGTTGGTGCTCGCCTGGACCGTGACCCTCGAACGCGACCGCCCGCACGTCCTCGAGGATCACGGGCGGCTCGGCGCCGTCGGCGCGGTGTTCCGCGCGGCGCCGCGCCTGTGGGGGTTCCTCGCCGCCGCGTTGCTGGTCTGGACCGGCTTCAACGCGGCCTGGTACTTCATCGGCCCGCGCATCGAGGACGCCGGCGGCGGTCCGCTGCTGATCGGCCTCGGCGCCGCGCTCGGCGGGCTGATCGAGGTGCCGACGATGCGGAGCTCGCCCCGGCTCCAACGGCGCCTCGGGCTGCGTACGGTCTACGTCGCCGGCTGCCTGGTGTACGGGACCGCGTTCCTGCTGTGGGGCGCGGTGTCCAACCCCACGCTCCTGTCGTTGATCACCGTCCTGGAGGGCGTCGGGTTCAGCCTGCTGTTCACCACGAGCGTGGTGATCGTCGGCCGGCTGGTGCCGCCGTCGCTCTACTCCACCGGGAACTCCATCAGCCAGATGGTGTGGTTCGGGCTGGGCCCGATCCTCGGGGCGGGGCTCGGCGGTCTCGTCTACCAGCGGCTCGGCGCGCCGCGGCTGTACCTCGGGGCGTTCCTCCTCGCGCTCGCGGGCGCGATCGTCGCGTGGTTCGCGCTCGCGGTGCCGTCGCTCGAGGAACCCGAGGCCGACGCCACCGAAGCGCAGAGCGTGTGAGCGGCACGCTCGTCGCCGAGCACCGGGCGCTCGTCTCCCGCGCCTTCCCCGGTCTCGCGATCGCGTCGTTCGAGCCGATCGGCGACGGGTGGACGGTCTTCACGTACGAAGTGAACGGCGACACGATCGTGCAGCTGCCGCGTTCGGCGTACGCCGCCGACCGGCTGCGCGCGCAGATGCGTCTGTTGCCGGAGCTCGCGCGCGAGCTCCCCGCGGCGGTGCCGGTCCCCACGCTGGTGTCGGAGGAGCCCGTCGTGATGGGCTACCGGAAGCTCAAGGGCGCGCCGCTCGGCGCCGCGTCGGACGGCGTGTGGCCCGAACGGCTCGGCCGCTTCCTGTACGACCTGCACGCCGTCGCTCCGGAGATCCTCGGGCTCCGCGGGATGAGCGCGGCAACCGTCTCCGACCTGTTCGACGAGAGGCTCGCGGTACTGCGCGAGCGGGTCCTCCCGCTCCTCGAGCCCGCGACGGCGCGGCGGCTCGGGGAGCGGATGGACGCGTTCCTCGCGGACCACGCGACGCGCCGGTACGCGCCGTGCCTGACGCACGGCGACATCGGTCCCGAGCACATCCTCGTGTCGCCCGACGGCGACCTGGCCGGGGTGCTGGACTGGGAGGAGCTGGCGATCGGCGATCCCGCCGCCGACCTGGCCTGGATGCTGCGCGCGCGCCCGGCCGACGGGGAGCGCGTGCTCGCCGGGTACGGCGGCGCGCCGGACCCGTCGTTCCGCGCGCGCGCCGCGTTCCGGTTCGTGTTGATGCCGTTCCACGATGTGGTGCACGGGCTCACCACCGGCGATGACGCGCTCGTCGAGGCCGGGCTCGCCGGCATCCGCGACCGCGACGCCCCGACGGCCTAACGAACGGTGCGACCTGCGGGTTTGCGGAAAGCCCGACCCCTCTCGACGATGGTCCCCCGCGGGACGGCGGAACGCGGCGTCGAGAGGAGGCTCCGACGATGGTCAGCGCCTACATCTTGATCCAAACGGAGGTGGGCAAGGCCGGCCAGGTCACGACGCAGATCGGCGACATCGCCGGCGTCGTTGCGGTCGACCCGGTGACCGGTCCCTACGACGTCGTGGCCAAGGCAGAGGCGGAGGACCTCGACCTGCTCGCGAAGGGAACCGTGATGCCGATCCAGGCGCTCGACGGGATCACGCGCACGCTCACGTGTCCGGTCCTGCAGCTCTAGCGGCGTGCCGGTCAAGGTCCGCACCGACGACCAGATCTCCGACGTGGAGGGCGGCTGGTTCCGCGCCCGGTGGCACTATTCGTTCGACTCGTATGCCGATCCGGAGTACACGTCGTTCGGCACGCTCCGGGTCTTCAACGACGACCGCCTGATCCCCGGCGCGATCTGGCCGATGCATCCGCATCGGGACATCGAGGGGCTCACGTACGTCGTCGAGGGATCGTTCCGGCATCAGGACGACGTCGGCGGCGCGCCGGGCCCCCTACCGGCAGGATCGGTCCAGCGGATGACGCTCGGCAGCGGCGCATGGCACTCGGAGCAGAACGCGTCGGAGACCGAGCCGATGCGTTTCATCCAGCTATGGATCATGCCGTCCGAACGTGGCCTCACGCCGGGCGTCGAGCAGAAGGTCTTCACCGTGCAGGATCGCACCGACCGTCTGCTCCGCGTGATCAGCGGCGCCGGCGGCGACGCGGTCCTCGTGCACCAGGACGCCCACGTGTTCGTGTCGCACCTGAACGCCGGCACGCGCATCGAACATCCGCTCCCGGTCGGCCGCGGCGCGTACCTCTACGTGATCGAGGGCGACGTCGAGGTGAACGGCGCGCGGATGGTCACCGGCTCGGCGGCGCAGATCACCGACGAGCCGGACGGGATCGCGATCGTCGCGGCCGCGACCTCCGAGCTGATCCTCGTCGACGTCGCACTCGGCTGAGTCGTGCGCGCTACGCCTCGTCCACCCGGACGGGGAACGGCAGCGCCACGGGGTCCACGAACGGCGGGTTCCCGTCGTCGTCGAACCGATCCATCCGGAAGTCCTCGACGCGTTCGACGACGTCGGTGGACCCACCGAGCGCCAGGTCGACCGCGATCCGCGACACGGCCGGGCCCCACATCATGCCGTGCCCGCAGGCGCTCGCGATCGACGCGCCGTCGACCTCGGTCCCGTCCCGCAGCACGAGCGGGCCGGTGAGCGGGAAGTGGTCCGGCGTGTACTCGATCGTCGCCGCCCACACCTTCTTCAGGCCGAGGTCGCGCGTGACCGGCAGCAGGCGGTGCAGGCGGCGCTCCATCCGGCGCAGGTAGGCCCAGTCGATCGCGCGGCCGGGCCCCGGCGTCTCCTCGGGGTTCGACATGCCCCAGAGCAGGCCGCCCTCCTCGGGCCGCCAGTAGATCCCGGCGCCGATGTCGAACGCCATCGCCGTCGTGTCGCCGTACAGATCCGGCGAGGCTTCCGTCACTGCGACCTGGTGCCGCGCGTACCCGACCCAGGCGCGGGCGCCCGCCGCGGCCGCCACCGACTGCATCGCCGGACCGCCGGTCAGCAGGACCCGTGGCGTCGCGATCGTGCCGTCGGTCGTGTGCACGCCCGTCACCGTGCGATGTCCGCGACGCCCCGCCCGCATCCGCACGCCGACGAACGCGCATCCCTCGCGCAGCTCCACGCCGGCGCGCTGCATCGCGAGCGAGTAGGCACGGACGTTCCTGGGCGGATCGATCCAGCCGTCCGTCGCGACGTACGAGCCGCCGCGGTAGCCGACCTCGCCCATCGCCGGGATCATCCGCCGCACCTCGGCGGCGTCGGCCCACCGCACGTCGAGACCGACCCCGCGCTGCATCGCGATCCGCTCCCGGGCCGTGCGCTCGTCGCGCGCCGTCGCGGCGAGGATCACGTAGCCACGGCCGACGAAGCCCGAATCGACGCCGTACCGCTCGTCTTGTCCCCCGTAGAAGCCGATCGACCAGGCACCGAGGCGGACGGTGTCCGGCGTGCCGCCCTGCGCGCGCACCATGCCGGCCGCGCGGCCCGACGCGCCCTGCCCGACCCGGTCGCGTTCCAGGACGATCACGGACAGGCCGGCCTCGCGCGCGAACACCGACGCCCAGCCGCCGACGGTGCCCGCGCCGACGATCACGAGGTCCGCATCCCTGGCGCTCATCGCACGCGAACCCTAGTCGCTCCCCGGGCGAACCCGTACCCGATGGCCACTACGCTTGCCGCGATGCAGCTCGCCCCAACCCCGCCGGCGCCCGCGGAGCGTCGCACCCTCGCCGAGGAAGTGCTCGTGGTGCTGGCGCTGTCGCTGCTCGCGAGCGCCGCGTACGCGATCGTCTCGCTGTTCCAGGCGCCGCTGAAGGGCGCGGTCGTCGCGGCCGCCGACCAGAACCCCCTGTTCGTGAACCAGTTCCTGGGGTTCGTGTTCGGGCTGGCGCCGGTCTTCCTCGTCGTCTACCTCGTGCGCCGCGACGGCGAGGGCGTGGCCGCGATCGGCCTGGCCGGCGATCGTCCGGGCTGGGATCTTGCCGCCGGATCCCTGTTGTTCCTGGTGGTCGCGGCCGGCGGGATCGCGATCTACCTCGGGGCCGTGCACCTCGGCGTGAACCGGTTCGTGATCCCTGCGCCGCCGCCCGACCACTGGTGGACGTACCCCGCGGTCTTCATGAATGCCGCCGGCGCGGCGCTCCTCGAAGAGATCATCGTCCTGGCCTACCTCTTGACGCGCCTACGCCAGATGGGGTGGTCGCCGGCGGCGGCCGTCCTGGCCAGCGCCGTGCTGCGCGGCGGCTACCACCTGTACCAGGGGTGGGGCGGCTTCGCAGGCAACTTCCTCATGGGCCTGCTGTTCGGCGTGCTCTTCCTGCGGTGGCGCCGGACGTGGCCGTTCGTGGTGGCCCACTTCCTGCTGGACGCCGGCGCCGCCACCGGGTACCTGCTGTTCCGCCGGCACCTGCCCGGCTTCTGAGCGGCTCTGGTATCCTTTCGGGTCGAGGTACCTCAACCAAGACCGATCCCCGGCCCGCGCGCCGGGGTTTCGTGTTTCTTGGGCTCACCCTCGCGGCCCGTCTCGGAAGCCCGCTCAGATCCAGGTGTTGAACCACACGATCGCGCGCCAGTGGATGTCCGTGATCCGCCCCGCGGTCAGGATCGGCCAATCAAGCCAGAACACGATGACCACGGCCAGCAGGAAGACCCACACGAACGGCCGGTAGACGTACGCCCGCGAGATCGCCGGCTCGCCGGTCTCCGGGTTGGTCGCCACGGTGCCGGTCTCCGGGTCCCGCACGACGATCGTGGCGTCGGATGCCTGCCGGGCGAGGTACGTGACGGCCAGGATCATGAACGGCGTCAACGGGAGCACGTAGAAGAAGAAGGTGGGCCGGCCCACCGCGAACCACGGCAGGTACTGGCCGAGGAACGCGACCAGGATGAAGCCCGCGCGCCAGTCGCGCAGGCGCCGCCACGCGAACGCGAGGTAGGGGATGGCGAACACGCTCGCCCAGAACACGATCGGGTTGCCGATCGCGAGGACCTGTTCGATGTCCGGCCCCAGGTCTTTGACATAGAAGGAGGTCGGGCGCAGGTCGAGGATCCACTTCCATTGGCGGGCGTAGTACGGGTGCGTCGGCGTCTGCAGCCCGGTCTTCGGATCGAGCGCCGTCCAGTTCAAGCCGTGCTCGTGGAAGTTCAGCGTCGCGGTGAGGTTCTGCCACCACGCCGTCCAGCTCCAGCCGAAATGGTGGAACCAGGGGATCCACGTGATCATGTACACGGCGAACGGCAGGAGCACGAACGCGAGCACGATCCCGAGCGACTCCCGCGCGAACGCCCGCCAGATCGCGGCGCCCCAGGTCCGGTCGCCGCGGTGCCGCCGCGATGCCTCCCAGATGTAGCTGATCGCGATCGCTGCGAAGATCGCCATCGCGCCGTTCCACTTGACCGCCGCCGCGGCGCCGAACGCCGCGCCGGCGGCGAAACGCCACGGGCGCCACAGCGGTGAGTAGACGGGGGCGACTGGGTGCCGCTCCTCGAGCGGGGCGGGCTCGGGGTCGGGAGGTTGCCGTCGCTCGAGCCATCGCCGGTCCATCACGAGCGCGATGAACCCGATCATCACCCAGAGCTCCAGGTGGACGTCCAGGAGCGCGGTCCGGGACATCACGATGTTGAGGTCCTCGACCGCGATGAGCGACCCGGCGACGAACGTCCACAGCGCCGAGCCGAACAGCAGCTGCGCCAGGACCGCGGTCAGCGTGACGACCAGCGTCCCGGCGAGCGCGGAGGTCACCCGCCAGCCGAACGGGTTCATCCCGAAGGCCTTGATCCCCATCGCGATCTGCCACTTGCCGAGCGGCGGATGCACCCACGACCCGACGTCCCACTTGTTCGTCCGCCAGTACTTCTCATCCCCGGAGTCGATGTGGCACACGTCGTTGGACCAGCCGACGAGGATGCACGCGGCCTTCGGGTAGTAGACCTCGTCGAAGACGAACTCCGGCGGGTGTTGCAGGTGGAAGAACCGCAGGAACCCCGCGAGTGCCGTGACGGCGATGATCGCGACGATCGGCCGGTTCAGCCGCGCGAGCATCGACACGGGCTCAGTGTCCCCGGGGTCGGTCGGCCAGCCGGACGACGAACTGAAGACCCTGGAAGTCCGCGGTGATCGAGGCGCTCTTGTTGTCGACGAGGCCGGCCGCCAAGCCGAGCTCCTGCACCCCGGCGAAGTCGACGTCGGTCTGCACCGCCGCCGCCTTCTTCGGCCAGGCGACCCAGAGCCTGCCGGCCGGCGCGAGCGACGCGACGAGCGACGGGAACCGGCGTTCCAGATCGGCTCGCCGTGTCGCGCCGACGACGATCACGTCGAGCTCCTTCGCCGGCCGTGCCAGGAACGTTACGCCGTCGGGGACCGGCGCGAGCGCCTCCAGCGCCTCGTCGAACCCCTCGGGCGGATCGGCGAGGAGGACGCGGGCGCCGGCGGCGATGCCGAGCTTCCGCCACAGCGGCGTCGCCGAGTAGTCCTTGTGCGCGGCCACCGCGGGAGCCTACCGGCCCTCGCATGCGGCGCCTCGCTTCCGCGTCCGCATGGGACCATCGACGGTATGGCCGGTGCGCTGTTCGTCGTCGGAACGCCGATCGGGAACCTCGGGGACGCCTCGCCACGCGCGCGGGAGACGCTCGGGTCGGT
>Ga0335084_10004844_pt1 | contig 13279 bp, 14 predicted proteins | sample Lox_Sample_44_FD_206721 | JGI IMG/M metagenome (GOLD analysis project Ga0335084, IMG submission 206721) | Soil microbial communities from Loxahatchee National Wildlife Refuge, Florida, United States - Lox_Sample_4.4 | ecosystem: Environmental > Terrestrial > Soil > Wetlands | place: USA... | reverse complement strand
TGGAATGTCGAGGCCGTACAGGCCCATCGCCTTCACCTTGGCGACCAACCGCGCATGATCGGCTGCCGGCAGCTCGTCGGCGTCCGGATCGAGCGCGAGTTCGAGCGGCGCGACTTCCTCGCGCACGAACCTGCGCACCATCGACACGATCAGATCCTGCTCGGCCGTCAGCGTCAGATTCATCTCGCACCTCGTCTCACGGCGACAGCCGACCCAGCGTCGGCATCGGTTCGTTGTATTGCGGCAAGGCGTCGAAGTCGGCGCGGTGCGCCATCAATAATTCGAGATGGCGCGTGTGATACGCCGTCGTGACTTCGTAGCGGAACGATTTCGCCGCCGCGATCGCGCCGGCGCAGCGGGCGACTTCGCTGCGCAGGCCGAAGAGGCTGCGCGCATCGGCCCGGCCGATGAAGATCACGCGGCCGGACGCGTCGGCCAACTCGAAAATGCCGAGTTGTCCCGGCAACCGCGCGAGCGCGGCCGCATCGATCGGCAACCACGGCTTGTCGCATCGGACCGACACGACGCTCCCCGTCAAAACCTCGTCGCCGGACTATATGACAGCCGTCGCGGCGGTGAAACGCGCCTGCGCCGACGCCAGTGTGTGCGATCGATCGCGGTACGCGACGCCCGAAAACGCTCCAATGAGGCGATCAGGACGATCGACGGCACGGTATCGCCGTGGCAGACCACCACAGTTACAGCAATTTCGACCGCTGGCGCGAGTTCGTCGCCGCGCATCCGTGGCCGATCGCCATCGCGGTTTTGAGCCTTTTGTGGCTGATCGTGCTGATCCCCTGGCCGACGACGCCGGATTCGCAGACGAATCTCATCGAAACGATCAAATCGCCGATCGAAGAGATCACGCTCGACGCCGGGCGCCCGCAGGACTTGCCCGGCCAACCGGTGATCACCGCACGTAAGATCCGGGTCACCGGTCACGTGTTGCTGACGAGCCCGGCCGTGCTGATCGCGAACGAGATCGAATTCGCCCCCAACAGTCGCATTTGGGTGCCGTCGGGTGACCTAACCGTCATCGCCCCGCACATCGTCCGCGGGGTGTTCGACGTCTCCGGTGCGGACGGCCGCAACGGCCGCGCCTTCGGCAATGCCGGCCAAGACGGCGCGACCGGCGGCTCGATCTACATCGCGACCGCCGATCCGACCGACTCGATAGTCGAGGCGAACGGCGGCAACGGCGGCAACGGCCAACGAGGCTACGCAGGGGCGAGCGGACGCGCGGGCTATTGCGGACCGCACGGGTTTGGTCTCGCCGAACGCGGCAAAGTCGGCGGCGACGGCGGCGATGCAGGCAACGGTGGGTCCGGCGGCGTGGTGACGGTCTGGTACAGCACCGCGCAGCCGCGCGTGTCTGCGCACGAAGGGAAGCCGGGCGTCGCGGGTCGCGGTGGTCCGGGCGGCCGCGGCGGCGCCGGTTGCAAAGGCGTGCGCGGTGCGCAGCCGACTCAATCCGCCGGCAACGAAGGCGCCACCGGACGGGTGGGAGACGTCGGCTCCCGCGGCGTCACCAGCGCGCGCCACGTCAACTTCAACGCCGTCGTCGACGCGTACGAAGCCTGGTCGAAGCAGTCCGCGACCGTCGCTGTGCTGCGCGATCGCCTGAGCGCGCTGCCGATCGTCGAAGTCGCGGAACGCTGATCGCCGAAACTCAGGAAGCCGGTCGCGCGCGCGACGCAAGCTTTTCATCGGCGCCGCCTGCGCTATCCTTCGCCCCCTTTCGGACGCCTCACGGATCAGCGATGGCCACGGCGACTCTCGACAACGAACTCGTCGAACGCGTTTTGCAGCGCCTGGGTCTGCGCCGCCGGCCCGACGTCTCGCTGCCGGCGCTCGCCGACCTCTACGCGCGTTGGAGCCGCAACGTCCCGTTCGACAACATCCGCAAACTGATCCACGTCCGCGCCGAAGACCCGCGACGACTGCCGGGCGATGCGCCTAACGAATTCTTCGAGGCGTGGCTGCGGCACGGCACCGGCGCCACGTGTTGGGCCGGCAACGGCGCGCTGTGCGAACTCTTGACCGCGCTCGGATACGACGCGCGCCGCGCCGCGGCGACGATGATGGTCGCGCCCGACATTCCGCCGAATCACGGCTCCGTCGTCGTCCATCTGGACGGCGCCCGCTACGTCGTCGATGCCTCGATGCTGTTCGTCGAGCCGTTGCCGCTGCGCGCCGGCGCGCGCGTCGCGCACGGCGCGTGGGGCGTCGAAGCATTCGACGTCGACGGCCACTTCACGATCCGCTGGAAGGTGTTGCTGCGGCCCGACTTGCTCGATTGCCGCTACAACCTCTACGACGTGACGCCGGCACAATTCGGCGCGTTCCACGAAGCGACGCGCGCGTGGAGTCCGTTCAATTTCGGCCTCTCGTTGAATCTGGTCCGCGGCGACGGCCGCATCGGTGCTGCGCTCGACCATCGCGTCACCGTCGACGCGAGCGGCGCCGTGTCGCGCACGCCGTTCACGGCAGACACGCGCAGGCGCTTTCTGATCGACGAAGTCGGCATCAGCGAGGAAACCGTCGCACAACTGCCGGCCGACGTTCCTATGCCGCCGCCGCCCGGCTCGCGCAGCGCGTCGGCCGCGCGCGCGTGACGAGCTTACGATGGCTATGAACACCGTGGTCATCGTCGGCGTCGTGATCGTCGCGATCCTGTCGATCACGAGTCACGAGGCCGCGCACGGCTTCGCCGCCGACCGCCTCGGCGACCCGACCGCGCGCGAACGCGGTCGCCTGACGCTGAACCCGATTCCGCACATCGACCTGTTCTTCACGGTGCTGTTGCCGCTCTTCCTGATCATCGTCGGCGCACCGTTCATCTTCGGCGGCGCGAAACCGGTGCCGGTGAACCCGTCGCGATTGCATCACCCGCGCCGCGATTCGGCGCTCGTCGGCGCCGCGGGACCGATGGCGAACGTCGCGATCGGTCTCGCGCTGACGGCGGTGTTCTACACGGTCGCCGGCGCGAGCGGTCCGCTCGGCGAAGCGATGCAACGCATCGCAGTCATCGGCATCTTCATCAATGCGCTGCTGGCGGTCTTCAACCTGATTCCGATCCCGCCGCTCGACGGCTCGCGCGTCGTGCAGTACTTCCTGCCGAGCGGCGCTCTCGCCGTCTATCGCCGGCTCGAACAATACGGGCTGCTGATACTCCTCGCGTTGCTGTACTTCGCGCCGCAGTTGCAGCGTCCGCTGCTCGCGGCCGTGACGTGGTTGATCTTCGCGATGGCGTCGCTGTTCGGCGTGCAGTCGCAACTCGCGCCGGTGCTGCAGGACGCGTTGAGCGGCTGAGCTATCTGCGTGCGCGATGCTCGCGCGACTGCCCTTTGATGACGACGTCGAGCAGCGCGTTCACGTCGGCGGCGAAGAACTTCAGCAAATCGTCGAGAGCAATGACGCCGACCAGTCCGCCGTGGCGCCCGACCACCGGCAAACGTCGCACGCCGTGTGTGCGCATGCGCTCGATCGCCTGAGCGGTGTCTTCGGTCTCGGTAGCGATGACGACAGGCGTGCGAATGATGTCCTTCACGCGCGTTGCGGCAGGATCGAGTCCTTTGCCGAGCACCTCGACGACGATGTCGCGATCCGTGACGACGCCGATCGGAACGCGGTCGCCGTCCGGCTCGTCGACGACGATCAAGTCGCCGACATGCTGATGGCGCATCAAGTGAGCGGCCTCCGTCACGCGCGTATCCGGGCCGCAGCAGACCACGTCCAACGTGCACGCGTCCTTCAAAAGCATCGACATCTCCTTCGTTACGCTCGGTTGCTCGCTCGCCGGCTGTCTCGCCGGCGCAGATCACATCGCGAGCATTTGCGCCAAATAGAATAGCCTGACGTCGGCCGGCCTTGTGCGGCCGGCCACTTCGTCGAGCGGAGTATGCGCGTCGTGGCCGTCGCGCCGTCCGACGACGACGCCGAAATGTCCCGCTGCGGCGGCTTCTGCAGCCGCGACCCCGAGCGACGTCGCCAGCATCCGATCGAACGCGCCGGGCGCCGCGCCGCGCTGAATGTGGCCGAGCCGGCTCACGCGCAGTTCGAAGCCGAGCCGCTCGCCATGCGCGTCGAAATACCGCGCCAACGCCTCCGCGTCGTACCTCGCACCCTCGGCGACGACCGCGATCGCGTGGCTCTTGCCGCGCGCGTAGGCGTCGCGTAATTGCGCGGCGACCGCTTCCGGCTCGATGTCCACTTCCGGAACGACGATCGCTTCGCAGCCTCCGGTGATCCCGGCAATCAGCGCGAGATGCCCGCAATGCCGCCCCATCACCTCGACCAAGAACGCGCGACCGTGCGACGCCGCCGTCACCCTGAGCCGATCGATGGCCTCGAGCGCGACATCGATCGCGGTGGTCGACCCGATCGTCACGTCCGATCCGTGCAGATCGTTGTCGATCGTCGATGCGACGCCGACGACCTGCGCGCCACGCCGCTGCAGTTCCCAAGCGCCGGTCTGAGATCCGTTTCCGCCGATCACGACCAGCGCCGCGATCCGCTGCGCGCGCAGTTGCTCGAGCGCGCGCGCGCAGCCCGCCTCGCTCTTGAGTTCCTCGCAACGCGCCGTCCCGAGCATCGTGCCGCCGAGTTGGATGATGCCGCCGACGTCGCGCGCGCCGAGCGGCCGAAACTCTCCGGCGAGCAATCCCTTGTAACCGTGCAGCACACCGAACACTTCGAAGCCGCGCGCGATGGCCGTGCGCACCACCGCGCGTGTCGCCGCGTTCATGCCGGGGGCGTCGCCGCCGCTCGTCAACACCGCCAGGCGACTCACGGCGTCGTCCGGAACGATCCGCGCACGCGCGCGAGACGCGAACCGCGACGGCGACCGGTGACATCGATGGTCATCAGCACGATCATCGCCGAGGCGGCAGGCTCCCTTTCATCGGTTCGAGCGCCAGCATGTCGAGTTCGATCAGATACGGTCCTTCGGCCGCGAGCGCATCGCGGTATGCCGCATCGAAATCCGCGACCGACCGCGCCACGCGACCCGGCACGCCCATGCTGTTGCCGAGCGCGACGAAATCGACGGCGCCGAGATCGGTCTCGTTCACCCGCCCCTCGAAACGGTTGGCCTGCAATCCGCGCAGTACGCCGTAGCCGCGGTCGTTGAACACGCACACGACGACCGGCACGCGGTATTGCGCGGCGGTCGCGAGTTCCGTCGCGTGGAACATGAAGCCGCCGTCCCCGTGGATGACGAGCGTCCGCTTGCCGCTGCCGATCGCAGCGCCGATCGCCATCGGCAACCCGGGACCGATCGCGCCGGACGTCGGCGTCATCGACGTACGCGGGGCGACGATCGGCAAGAGCTGATTGCCGAAGTTGTACGCCGGCACGGTCGTATCGCGCACCACGATGGCGTCGTCGGGAAGGTCGGCGCGCATGCGGTCCATGATCGCCGCGTAGTCTTTGCCGATCCGCGCGCGCAGCGACGCACGAATGCCGTCGCGAGTCTCGAGCACCGCCGCGTTGAACTGCGCATCGTTCGGCGATGCATCGCCGAGCGCCGCTTCGATCGCTTCGAGCGCTTCGCGGGCGTCGCCGACGACCGCGACGCTCGCCGGATGCGCGCGGCCGATCACGCCGGGATCGACGTCCACGTGCACCAAGCGGCCCGGCGGCCGCAGACGATGATTCGCAGCGTCGACGCCGACTTGGAAACGCGTACCGACCGCGAGCGTCACGTCGGCGGTCTCGAGCCCGGCCGCCATCGCGCGGCTCTGATACAGATTGCCGATCACGTACGGTTCGCGTTCCGAGATCGCGCCGCGGCCGTTCACGGTGGTCACGACCGGCGCGCCGAGCCGCCGCGCGAGGGCCGCGAGCGCCGGTCCGGCACCGGCCGCGATCACCCCGCCGCCGGCGACGATCACGCGGCGCCGCGCATTGCGCAGTACGTCGACCGCCGCGGTGATTGCCATGGGGTCCGGCGCGACTGCTCGGCGTTGCGGCGCGACGAAGGTCGAGTCGCCGACATCCGCGTACTGCAAATCGATCGGAATCTCCAGCGCACCCGGCGCGCCGCGGCCGCGCGACATCTCGGCGACGACGTACGCCAACGACGACGCAATGTCGCGGGCCTCGCGCGGGCTTTCGACGACCGCCGCGACGCTGCGCAGCATCGCGACCTGCTTGTCGGCCTCGTGGACGTAACCCAAGCCGCGCCCGTAGTAGCGCGTCTCCGCCTGACCCGTGATCACGAGCACGCGGCTCGACGCGTACGCCGCCTCGTAGAGTCCCGTGACGGTGTTCGTCGTACCGGGTCCGGTGCTCGCGATCATCACGCCGAGCTCGCCGGTGGCGCGTGCGTAGCCGTCCGCCGCGTGCGTACCGGCCTGCTCGTGGCGAACGTCGATCAGCTTCGTGTAGCCGAGCCGATTGATCGCGTCGAGCATCGGCATGTTGTGGATGCTGACGATCGCGAACGCATGACGAACGCCGAGCGCACGCAGTGCGTCCGCAACGACGTCGGCGCCGATACGGCTCATGCGGCCGCTTTCAAGACCGACAGATCGATGCTGTACAGGTCCGCGACGTTGTCGCACAAGATCGCGCGACGTTGTTCGGCCGTCAGATGCTTCGACTGTTCGGCGAGCATCTCCTGCGACCACGGCCACGTCGAATCGCTGTGCGGGAAGTCGTTCGCCCACATCAGTCGCCGCCAGTTCATCTGATCGGCACTGCGAAATGCGACCCAGTCGTCCTGGAACGTCGTGTAGATGTGCTCGCGGAAATACTCCGACGGCGCCTTCGACAGGTTCACGCCCTTGCCGAGCCAATTGCGGTGGCGCTTGTACGCGTGGTCCATCCGGTACATGTAGTGCGGCACCCAGCCGGCGTCCGCTTCGACGCAGACGATCTTCAGTTTCGGGTGCCGCTCGAACACGCCGCCGAAGATCATCGTGCCGAGAATGTCCTGGTTGCCGCGGATGATCGACAGGAAGCTGTTGAGGCGCGGGCCGCGGTGCTTGCTGGTGCCGCGCGTCGTCAGGATGTGGAACGACAGCGGCAGCTCGAGCCCGACCGCGGTTTCCCAAACCTCGTCGTAGATCGGGCTGTCGTAGTCTTCTTGCGCCGGGTCGCCGGTCATCATCACGCCGCGCAGGCCCAGCTTCTTGATCGCCTTGATGTCCTCGACGCCTTCGGCCGGCGTGCGCATCGCCGTTTGGCCGCAGCCGAGCAGGCGGTCCGGGTGCGCGCCGCAGTACTCTGCGATCCAGCGGTTGTACGCGTCGAAGCACGCCTTCTTGTAGTCGAAGTCCGGGTGGTTGCACAGCATCATGCCGACGGTCGGGTAGATGATCTCCGCCGCGACGCCGTCGCGGTCTTGATCGGCGAGCCGCGCGTTCGGATCCCAACCGCCGCGATGCAGGTCCGCGAACTTGACGCCCGCCTCGGTGAGCGCCTCCGGCGGCTTGCCGGCTGCCGCGACGAGGCCGAGCGCGATCGGCCGATCCATGCCGTCGATGACGAACACGTCGCCGTGATCCTTCGTTTCGACGATGTGCGGTGCGCGATCGCGGAATGCGCGTTCGATGTAGCCGGTGTACGTGTTCGGGTGTTCGGTGATGTGCGAGTCCGCCGAGATGACCGGAAATTCCATGCGCTTACCCTCGTCGATGATCGACCGACTATTCAGCGGACGCCGCCGTCGCGTCAAGCCTCACCGGCGACCGCTGCCGCCGATCGCGCCGCTTCGCCGGTGCGCCGGCGCCGCGCCCGGTTGATTTTGCCCCGCCGATCGTCACAAGCTCCCCTCCCCATCGTACGAAGAGGCTGCGACCGTGGAGATGCGACGCTTGGGCCGCAACGGACTCGAAGTGCCCGCGTTGTGCCTCGGTACGATGACGTTCGGCTTTCAGGTCGACGAGCCGAACAGCATCGAGATTCTCGACGCGGCGTACGAACGCGGCCTCACGTTCCTCGACACGGCGGATGCGTATCCGCTCGGCGGCTCGCTCGACACGGTCGGCACCACCGAATCGATCATCGGCCGTTGGATGAAGGCGCGCGGTAACCGCGACAAGATCGTCCTCGCCACGAAATGCTTCGCGCCGATGCGGCGCGGCCCGAACGCGTCGGGCTTGTCGCGCCAACACATCGTCGAAGCGATCGACGCCAGTCTGCGCCGCCTGCAGACCGACTACGTCGACCTGTACCAGGCGCACGCATTCGATCCGCGTGTGCCGATCGACGAGACGCTGCGCGCCTTCGACGACTTGGTGAGCGCCGGCAAGGTGCGCTACTACGGATGCTCGAACTACCCGGCGTGGCGGCTCGGCCAGGCGCTCGCCGCCGCGGACCGGCTCGGCATACGCCGGTACGCGTCGCTGCAGCCGCGCTACAACATGCTGTTCCGCGAAATCGAGACCGAAGTGCTGCCGCTGGTGCGGGCCGAGGGGCTCGGTGTGCTGGTGTACAACCCGCTGGCCGGCGGATTTTTGTCCGGCAAATACAACCGCAACGCCGGGCTGCAAGCCGATACGCGGTTCACCCTCGGCACCGCCGCCGAACGCTATCAAGAACGCTACTGGCACGACGCGCACTTCGACGCGGTCGAAACGCTCGCTGCACTGCTCGCAGATCGCAGCCAATCGATGGTCGCGGTCGCGGTCGGTTGGGTGATCCGCCAGCCCGGCATCACGTCCGCGATCATCGGAGCGAGCCGCGCCGAGCAGCTCGACGCGAATCTCGCAGCGCTCGAAGTAAAGTGGGATGACGAGCTGACGAAGGGGTGCGAGGCGCTGTGGTGGCAACTACCGCGGCGACCCGTCATCGAAGGCTATCGATAACGAAAGGAGCGACGCATGGCGATCGAGGAAGGCAAGGCCGCACCGGCGTTCACACTGAAGGACGCGGGCGGCAACAACGTCAAGCTCGCCGATTTCAAGGGCAAGAACGTCGTCGTGTACTTCTACCCGAAGGACGACACGCCCGGCTGCACGAAAGAAGCGTGCGGCTTCCGCGACTTGTGGAAGGACATTCAGAAGACCGGCACCGTCGTGCTCGGCATCTCCGCCGACAGCGAGGCGTCGCACCAAAAATTCGCGACGAAATACAAACTGCCGTTCACGCTGCTGTCCGACCCGGATCGCAAGGTGATGACCGCCTACGACGCATACGGCGAAAAGATGATGTACGGCAAGAAAACGGTCGGCGTCATCCGCTCGACCGTCCTGATCGGGCCGGACGGCAAGGTACGCAAACATTGGAAGCGCGTGCCGAAGGCCGACGAGCACCCCGCGAAGGTGCTCGAAGAGCTGCGCTGACGATGGCCGGCGCCGACACCTTCTACACCGATCATTGGAAGGCGATCGAGCCCGAACGGCTCGCGCGCTACGAGCAAATGTTCGTATGGCGGCCCGAGCAGGCGCGCCTGCTCGAACCGGCTGCCATCGCGAAGGGCCACCGCGTGCTCGATCTCGGCTGCGGACCGGGATTTCTGAGCCTCGCGATCGGCGACATGGTCGGCCCGTCGGGCGCCGTGCACGGCGTCGACATCAATGCGCGCTTCGTGGCCGACGCGCGCGCCCGCGCCGCCGATCGCGCCATGGCGCACGTGACGTTCCATCACATCGGCGGCGCTGCACTGCCGTTTGCCGACGCGTCGCACGACCGCGTGATCGCCAAAAACGTGCTCGAATACGTTCCCGACGTCGGTGCGACGCTCGCCGAAGCCGCGCGCGTGCTCGCCCCGGGCGGCAAGCTGCACGCCATCGACAGCGATTGGGGCTTCGTGATCGTCGAACCGTGGGGCAAGGCTACCGTCGATCGGTTCTTCGAAGCGGCGGCACCGGCGTTCCGCGAACCCTACATCGGCCGCAAGCTGCCGGCCGCATTGCACGCCGCAGGTCTCGTCGACATCGAGGTGCGCCTGTTGCCGACGGTCGACCGCGCCGGCGGATTACTGTCGGTCCTGCGCAACATGCGCAGCTACATCCGCACGTTCGGGACGCTGCCGGACGCCGAAGTCGACGCACTGATCGCCGCCGCCGAGCGCGGCGTCGCCGACGGTACGTACACCGCTTGCCTGCCGCAATTTCTCGTGACCGGCACGCGTGCCGCCGGCTGACACAGCACCGCCTAACAACCGAACCGAGGGGAACGACCATGGCATTCGAAGACGTCAAACTCGACTCGCGCGGCGAAACGAGCTGGATCACGATCGCGCGGCCCGAGGCGATGAACGCGGTACGACCCAAAACGTATGCCGAGCTCGCGACGGCGTTCGAACAAGCCGACGCCGACCGCGCGACGCGGTTCATCGTGCTGACCGGCGCCGGCCGCGGCTTCTGTGCCGGCGACGACTTCAACGAGATCTTCCTGTCGGAGAAGAACCACCCGAGCCGACGCAGCGACGGCACGCTCGCGCGCTACCGCTCGAAGCTCGGCGCCGCCACGCCGATCGTGAGCTCGATCTTGAATTGCACGAAGCCGACGATCGCGGCCATCAACGGGCCGGCGGTCGGCATGGGAATGGATTTGGCGCTCTTGTGCGACATGCGCATCGCATCCGACAAAGCGAAGCTCGGTTCGTATTTCGTGCGGCGCGGCGTGGTCGGCAGCATCGGCGGCACGTACCTGCTGCCGCGCATCATCGGCTTGTCGCGCGCGATGGAACTGCTGCTGTCCGGCGAGCTGCTCGGCGCCGACGACGCGCTGCGTCTCGGCATCGTGTCGCGCGTCGTGCCGCACGACTCACTCGAAGCCGCCGTCGGCGAATTGGTCGAAAAGCTGTCGTGGGGCGCACCGCTCGCACAGCGCGCGATCAAACGAACGGTGCAGAAAGGCCTCGCGTTGCACTGGGACGAGCTCGAAGAGTACGGCCGCATGCTGTCGGACGAGCTGTGGCGCACCGAGGACCATCGCGAAGGCGTCGCGTCGCACGTCGAGAAGCGCAAGCCGAAGTTCCAAGAACGCTGACGCTCGCCCGCCGCGTCGACGTCGCCGTCGACATGGCACAATGCAACGCCTGCCGAGGACCCACGATGCCGACGCTGAAGACGACGAACGCCGAGATTTACTACGAAGCGACCGGCAGCGGCCCGGCGATCTTGTTCGCGCACGGCGCCGGCGGCAACGCCGCGAGCTGGTGGCAGCAAGTCCCCGAGTTCGCGCGCGACCATCGCGTGATCGTGTTCGACCACCGCGGCTTCGGCCGCTCGCGCTGCGCGCCCGAGCATTTCTCGCCGGCGCGGTTCGAAGGCGACGCGCTCGCGATTCTCGATGCTGAACGGATCGACAAGGCCGCGGTCGTCTGCCAGTCGATGGGCGGCTGGACCGGCGTGCGCCTCGCGGTCAATCACCCGCAGCGGGTCCGCGCGCTGGTGCTCGGCAACACGCCCGGGGCGATCTACACCGACGCGCTGCGCGATCAGATGCGCACGCTGATTGGGCGGCCGCCGTCCGGCGATCTCACCGCGATGACGCTCGGTACACCGTTCAAGACCGAGCATCCCGCGGGCGCGTATCTGTACACCGCGATCACCGCGTTCAATACGACGCCGATGCCGATCGCCGCATTGATGTCGCGCGAGGCGTTCGTTCCGACGCAACGCCTGCAGCCCTTTCCCGTGCCGGTGCACATGATCGCGAGCGATCTCGACGTCACGTTTCCGCCGGCGCTGCTCGGATTCACCGCGGCGTTGATCGGCGCGCACGTCTCGATGGTGGCAGGCGCCGGACACTCGACGTATTTCGAGAAGCCGGCCGAATTCAACGCGATCGTCCGCGATTTCCTGGCGCGGCATCGTTGAGACCGCCGCGTTTCCTTCGTGCCGCGTCGGTTGCGGCGTTGCTGCTTGCCGTCGCGCTCGTCGCGCACGCGCAAGAAGCCGCGAAGCCAGCGGCCGCCGAACCAAGCGACGACGTCGGCGCATGGTCCCAGGCGGCGACGCTGCGGATGATCGAACTGCGCGAGCGATTGTCCGGCCGTTCCGACGTCGAACGCGCGGAGCAGCAGATCGAGGTGCTCGAAGCGCGTTTCGACACGAACCTCGGCGACGTCGTCGTGCATCCCGGCGCGACCAATTCGATGACCGAAGCGGCCGTGCTCGACACGCAAAGCGAACTCGACTCGATCACCAATGCATCGCAGGACCTGGGTGACGCACTGACGCGGCGCACGGCGGAACTCGAAGAGGTCGGCCACGAACTCACGGTCACGCTGAAGCGTAGCGACGCAATCCGGTCCGACCCGTCGCAGGTGTTGCCGGTCGCGTTGCGCGACCGGCTGAACGCGATCACGTTCGACGGCACCACGCTGCTCGCGATCGTGCAGCAGCGGCTCGACCGCGCCGTGTCGCTACAGAATCGCCTGTTGGTACTCGACGGACGTTCTGCGTCGGTGCAGCGCGACATCAACGACGTCGCCGCGTTGCGCATGCGTGCGCTGCTGCGGTGGCAGGAACCGCCGATCTGGGAACTGTCGCTGAGCGACTTGGCCGGATCGACCGGCGGCTCGACCCGCTTCATCGAGCACGCGCTGCCGGTCGCGCTGCAATTCGCGAAGGACAACAGTACGCGGGTCGTGCTGCACGCGGTGATCTTCGTGCTCGGCTTCGCCCTGGTGACCTATCTGCGGCGCCGCTTCGCGGCGGAGGACCTCGGCCTCGCACCGTCGCGCGCCGCGACTCGGCCGGTCGCGGCGAGCTTGATGTTGATCGTGCTGATCGCGCCGATCCTCTATCCCGACGCGCCGTCGAGCGTGCTCGGCTTGATCGGGCTCGTGATGATCGTGCCGATGGTCCGAATCCTCGAGTTGTGCGTCGAGCGGGAGCAACGCGCGACGCTGTACGCGCTCGCGACGCTCTACTTCTTCGACCGGGTGACGATCGCCTTCGCCCGCGAGATCGTGCTGCAACGGGTATTGCTACTGGTGCTCAGCCTCGCCGCGCTCACGATGCTCGCGTGGTATCTGCGCATTCGGATCGACAAACATCTGACGTTGAGCCCGATCATGGCGCGCAGCGTGCGGCAGTTGATCGCAGCCGGGCTGGCGCTGTCGGCGTTGAGCCTGATCTTCAACGTCCTCGGTAACGTCGATCTCGCGCTGCTGCTGCAAAGCGCGACCGTACGCGGCATCGCGCTCGCGGCCGGCTTGCACGCGGCGGCGCTCGTCCTCACCGATATTTCGCGACTGCTGCTCGCCTCGCTGAAGGCGCGCGGCGTTCGATCGGTGCTGATCCACGAGCAATTGATCTTGTCGCGCACGCACCGTGCCGCCGTCGTCAGCGGTGTCGCGTTCTGGACTTTTGTC
>Ga0335084_10004842_pt1 | contig 13281 bp, 9 predicted proteins | sample Lox_Sample_44_FD_206721 | JGI IMG/M metagenome (GOLD analysis project Ga0335084, IMG submission 206721) | Soil microbial communities from Loxahatchee National Wildlife Refuge, Florida, United States - Lox_Sample_4.4 | ecosystem: Environmental > Terrestrial > Soil > Wetlands | place: USA: Florida... | reverse complement strand
CACTCAGATAGGAGCGTAAATCGTGAAGGTTAAAATTCTCAGTGCGGCAGTCGCCGCAGCGCTCGTCGGCCTCGCCAGCGTTTCCTGGGCGCAGTCCTCGAGCAGCGGCAGCAGCATGGGCGGCTCTTCGTCGAGCCCCAGCGCGACTGGAAGCAGCAGCACCAGCGGCTCGGCCGGCGCCGGCTCGAGCAGCGCGCCGAGCTCCAGCTCGAGCACGACCTCGCCGAGCGACAGCACGTCGCTGCCGAGCCAGTGCGTCGGCAAGACCGGCCTCGAGCGCGAGCAGTGCGTCCAGCAGTACGGCAGCACCAGCGGCTCGGGCAGCACCACCGGGTCGAGCGGCAGCTCGAGCTCGGGCAGCCTGGGTTCGGGGTCGTCCGGGATGGGCTCCAGCACCACCTCGCCGAGCACGCCCAGCACGGGGTCGAGCTCGGGTTCGACGGGGATGGGCTCCTCGTCGGGCAGCTCCAGCACGACCAAGTAACCGGGCGACCGGAAAAGGCCGCCGGGGCGCGGGCTTAGGGCTCGCGCCCTGTCGGCTCGTCCGTTTCGTCCGCGTCCTTGCCGAGCGGCGAGACGGCCTGCGCGCCGCGCGGCGGCAGGCCCGGCACCGGCGTCTTGTCCGGGAAGCCGGGCAACTGGGCAAGCGCCGCCGACCAGCTTGAGCGGCGGGGCGGGACTGCGTCGTCTTCTTTAGCGTCAGCCACGATTCGATTTTGCCACTTTTCCGAACCCGCCGTGAATGACCTGCGTCCGCCGGACGGGCTACCTCGGTCGCTCAGCTTCGCGCTTCCTGCAGCGCGCGCCAGATCCGCTGCGGGCTGGCGGGCATGTCGAAGTGCCCAACTCCCGCGCGGCGCAGCGCATCCATCACGGCGCTCATCAGCGCCGGCATCGACCCGGTGACGCCGCCTTCGCCCACGCCCTTGGCGCCGAGCGGATTGGTCGCCGTCGGCACCGCGTAATCGGTCACCGTGAGGCCGCCGACCAGGCCCGCGCGCGGCATGGCGTAGTCCATGAAGCTTCCGGTCAGCAGCTGGCCGGAAGCGTCGTACACGCCCTGCTCGAGGAAGATGTGCCCGGCGCCCTGCGTGACGCCGCCCTGCATCTGGCCCTCGACGATCTGGTGGTTGATGATGTTGCCGACGTCGTCGCAGGCGACGTAGGACACGATCTCCGACAGGCCGGTCTCCGGATCGATCTCGACCTCGGCGATGTGGCAGCCGTTCGGGAACGTGGCCGGCACCTTCGGACGTTCCTTGAAATCGAGGTCGAGCTTGCCCGGGTATTTCCTCGCCAGCTCGTCGATGCGCACCTTGCGGTCGGTTCCCTTGATGCGGTAGGTCCCCGAATCGAATTCGATGTCCTGCAGCGCGCTTTCGAGGTGCTCGGCGGCCAGGTTGAGGCCGTTCTTCGCCACCTCCTGCGCCGCCCAGTGCATCGCGCTGCCAAGCCCGTGCAGCGTGCGCGAGCCGCCGGTCGGATTGGCGACCAGGTTGTGCTCGGGCTCGGCGGTGCGCAGACGGATCCGGTCCACCGGGATGCCGAGCTGCTTCGAGACGATCTGCGCGAAAGTAGTTTCGTGGCCCTGCCCGTGATTGTGGGACGCGGTGCGCAGCGTGAGCATGCCGTCGGACTCCCACGTGAGATGGGCCTGGTCGTAAGGAGCGAAGCCGCCGGGGGCGGTCATCTCGATGTAGGTGGCGATGCCGCGGCCGCGCAGCTTTCCTCGCCTTTGCGACTCTTTCCTTCTTTTCTCGAAGTCGTTCCAGTTCGACTGCTCGAGCGCCTTGTTCATCACAGCCTCGAAATTGCCGCAGTCGTATTCGAAGCCGCCGACCAGCTTGTAGGGCATCTTCGCCGGCGGGATCATGTTGCGGCGGCGGAATTCGGCCGGGTCAAGGCCGAGCTCGCGCGCCGCCTCGTCGACCAGGCGCTCGAGCGCGTACGACGCTACCGGCCGACCGGCGCCGCGGTAAGCGGCGGTCGGAATGGTATTGGTCAGCACCAGCCTGCCGCGCACATGGACCGCCTGCACGTCGTAGACGCCGCAATTCACGTTGACGAGGCCCAGCGTATTGACGACCGACCCGGTAAAGGCGACGTACGCCCCCAAGTTGGACAGATAGTCGAAGCGCATGCCGAGGATGCGGCCGCCGGCGTCGAGCGCCATCTCGCCGGTGTGGGCGATGTCGCGCGCCTGTTCGTCGCCGAGGAACACTTCGGAACGCGTGCCGATCCATTTCACCGGTCGGCCGAGCTTCTTCGCTGCATAAAGCAGCGCTCCGTATTCGGGGTACGCGTTGAAGCGCACGCCGAAGCCGCCGCCGACTTCTTCGGCGACTACCCGGACCTTCTCGGGGGGCACGCCCAGGACCGCCGACAGCTGGCCGCGCATCGGGCCGACGCCCTGCGTGGTGCCATGGAGGAAATACATGTCCTTCGCCGGGTCGTAGGACCCCATCGCCGCGCGCGGCTCCATGGGGTTGCCGATCACCCGTGAGTGGTACGCGGTGAGCTTGACGACCCTCGCCGCCTTGGCGAAGGCGGCGTCGGTCGCCGTCTCGTCGCCGGCGGCGAAGTCGAGGACCAGGTTGCCCGGCGCGCCCGGGTGAAGCTGCGGCGCGCCCGCTGCGATGGCCTGCGCTGCCGTGGTCACCGCCGGCAGATCCTCGTACTCGACCATGACGGCCTCGGCCGCGTCCTGCGCCTGCGCCGCGGACTCGGCCACGATCAAGGCGACGGGCTCGCCGACGTGGCGCACCACTTCGTGCGCGAGCGAAGGGCGCTGCGCCTGTCGCTGCTCGGAGCCGTCCTTCCACTTGAAGGGCGCCGCCGCCGGGATCGGCTTGAGCCCGGCCTCGACGAGCTCGCGGCCGACGATGACGTCCAGCACGCCCGGCATGGCCTTCGCGGCGGCCGCATCGATGGCGACGATGCGCGCGTGCGCCCGGTCGGCGCGCAGGAAGTGGCCCGCGGCCTGGCCCGGCAGGATCCAGTCGGAGACGTAGCGCCCCCGGCCGGTCAGCATCCGGTAGTCCTCGAGCCTGCCCCTCATCCGGCCGATTCTAAAAATAAAAAGGCCCGCCGGAGCAAGGCCTTTCACATCTGACGGAAGCCGGGCGCTTGTTGCGCGCCTCTTGGTCTACTTCTTTATTTGGCTTCCGTTTTGTTCTTTACGTATTCGGCCATCACCGCCACGTCGGGGTTCGCCGGCTGGCGCTTCTGCATCTCGGTGACGACCGCCACCATGTCGCCGTAAAGCAGGTGGTCCTGCAGGACCGCGTAGAGGTACTGCTCGGGAACGATGTCGTTCGCCGCCGCGGTCTTGCGCATCTGCTCGTAGGTTTGGCGAGCCTGGCGCACTTCCGCCTGGGCCTGCGGCGAGAGGCGCTGCTCCTGCTGGGCGCCGCGCACCTGCACGCCGCCCGAGCGGCCGAGCCGCGCGATCTGCACCAGCTCGGGCGTCTGCGCGATCTTCTGCGGCACGCCGGCCGGCAGGGTGCTGACCTGGGGCTGCGCGCCCGACTGCTGCTTGCTTTCCTTGGCGCCGGCCGTGAGCGTCGCCGGGCCCGAATAGGCTTCCTGGCGGCCGCCGTCGAAGTAAACGATGCGCAGCTGCGCGCCGGCGGGCACGCTGAAGCGGTCGCCCTGGCGCACCTTCATGAAGGCTTTCGCCTTCGAGGAGGCGCCGCCGCTCGTGTACGAGACGTCGCCGTTCAGTTGATTGATGAGACCGACGTCTTCGGCAGCCAGAGCGCTCGCCGCCGCAAGAATCGTCGCAAGACCAAGGACCCGGACTACGTTGATCATCTTTAACCCCCTTTTAGGCAGCGTGGAGTTTAGGGGCTCGCCGCCCCGCTCACGAGGAACTTTATCACGCCAAGCTTATGAGCCCAAAAGGATTTTTACTTTTTTTCACGTTCTCGCAGGCGAGCCGCCAAGGATTTCACCTCTTCGGCGTCCGGCTCGGGGCCCCGCGCGAGCGCTGCGTAGAGGAATAAGTCCGGCGTCGGGTCGTCCGGCGGCAGCTCCCGGCGCAGCCGTTCGTAGGTCGCTCGCGCCTCGCGCAGGCTTGCATCGTCCTCGAGCGGCGGCTTCAAGCCGCGCACCCTGACGCCGCCGAAGAGTCCGTTGCGGGCGAGCTCGGGAATGCGCGCCAGGCGTTGCGGGACGCTCGCCGGCAGCGTGCTCGCGAGCGGTGGAGCGCCGCGCTCGAGCGCGCTCTCGCGCCTTCCGGCGCGCAAAGCGGCCGGTCCGCGCCAGCTTTCCTGGCGGGCGCTCGCGAAGTAGATCAGGCGGAGCTCGGCGCCGGCGCCGAGCTCGAAGCGATCCCCCTCGCGCACTTTCATGAACGGTCTGGCGGCGCCGTCCTGGAACGCGACTTCGCCCGCCACCAGGCTCACCAGCCCGATGTCCTGCTGCGCGTGCGCGGTCGGCAGGAACGCGAACAGCAGGCTTATCAGCGCCCTCATTCGTCGATGCCGAGGATCTCGTAGACGCGGATCGCCTCGGCGCGGCCCTTCACCGTCATCGTTTCAACCTTGCCGACCCGCACGCCCTCGCCGGCCGCCTTCACGGTGGTCTCGGCCGCGGCCACCACCACCTTCATCTCCTTGGTCACGCCCTCCAGCCGCGAGGCGGCGTTGACCGTGTCGCCGATGGTCGCGAACTCCAGCCGCTTGGGCGCGCCGATGTTGCCGACCAGCGCCTCGCCGGTGTAGAGGCCGACGCCGATGCGGAACTCGGCCAGGCCGCGATCCGGGAAGCGCTTGAGGAACCAGTCCTTGAAGGCCTCGGCCTCCTTCTGCATGCCGAGCGCCGCCTTCAGCGCGCGCCGCGCGTGGTCCGGATACGGGACGGTCGAGCCGAACACCGCCATCACCGCGTCGCCGATGTACTTGTCGAGGGTGCCGCCCTGCGCCAGGATCGGCTCGCAGGTGCGGGTGAAGTAAGCATTCAGCATCTCGACCACTTCGTGCGGCGTGAGCTTCTCGGAAAGGGTGGTGAAGCCGCGGATGTCGGAGAACAGCACCGTCACGGTCTTCATTTCGCCCGCCAGGTCGACCTTGTTTTCCTCGTCGAGCAGCACGTTCACGACGTCGTCGGCGACGTAGCGGCCGAAAATCTGCCGCATGCGCGCCCGATCGCGCTCCTCGCCGGTCAGGCGCAGCACGAAAGTTAGCAGGAACGCCGAGATCAGCCCGGTCTGCACCTCCGCCACCGGCAGCACGATGTCGACCTGGAACGCGAAGAAGGCGGGCGGCGCCACTGCTACCAGCAGCACCGGCATCAGCGCCGCTCCGCCGCCCACGCTGAAGCGCAGAAACAGCCACGCTGCCAATGCCATGAACGCGCCGACATACGCGATCTCCTCCCCGAGAGGAAGCGGCTTCGGGTAGCGGCCGGAGAGGATGGTCTCGACGATATTGGCGTGGATCTCGCCGCCCGCCATCTGGTCGGCGTTGGCGCCGCGCGAGTAGGGCGTGAAGTGGCGATCGGAGGTGCCGGCGTTGTTGGCGGCGATGATCGCCACCTTGCCGCGCAGCGCCTTCACCTGCGGGTCGTCGAGCGCGTTCGGCGCGAGCAGGCGCGCCATCGACAGCGTCGGGATCGTGCCGGGCGGCCCGACATAGCCGATCGGCATGCGCTTCAGCTCGCGCTTGAGCGTTTCGCCGGCGATCGTCCATTCCGTCTTGCTTGGATCCTGACCGGCAGCGCGGAGCGCCATCTGCATGTTAAAGGCGATGCCGGGAAGCGTGGGCGTGGGAATCATGACGGGATAGAAGCCGCGCACGTACTTGTCGGGATCGGGGTTCAGATTGGCGATGCCGAGGTCATTGTTCAGGCCAGGCAACAGCAGCCGCTGGTCCTCCGGCGGCAGCATCAGCGCCAGGTCACCGTCGGGCAGGTCCACGAGGTGCGTGATAAGGATGACGTTTCCGCGCGCCAGCGCGGCGCGGAACGGCGAATCGTACTCGCGGCTGATGTTGCTGTCGGGCAGGTTCAGCTTGCGCAGCCAGGCCTCGGCGCTGACGGTGTAGATGAAGTCCAGGCCGATGACCTTGACGCCGGCCTGGGTCAGCACGTCGAACGCCTGGCCCCAGTACGGCGCCCAGAAGGCGAGCGGGTCGTCCTTATAGGTGAGGAGCGTGGCATCGTCGACGGTGATGAAGACGGTGTTCTGCGGCTCGTACCGTACGCCGGTGAACACATGCCAGTAGTCGTAGTAGATGTTCTCGAGGGAGGCATGCCATTCCGTGCGCGCGAGCGCGACCGCGATGAGCGTCGCGGCCGCGGCGACGCCGAGCCAGCGCAGGAACTGTTTCTGCAGCCCCTTCAATCGCCGACGTACACGAACGCGGCCCAGAAGAACGGGTGCGCGCGCGAGAAATGGAAGTTGTCGCGGACATAGCCGCCGGCGGCGACTTGCTGCCGCGCGTCGTTCACCGCGGGCAGCGCGCCCATCCCGGCCTTGATGTTGCGAAAGGTGGTGGTCATGAGCGCCTGCGTGGACAGGCTGTCCACGCTCCAATGCGAGACCAGCAGGCCTTTCGCGCCCGCGTACATGAAGGCGCGGGTGAGGCCGGCGAAGCCTTCGCCGTTGTTGGCCTGCGCACTCTCGCCGGCGGTGTTGCAGGCCGAGAGCGCCACCAGGTCGGCGTTGAGCTCGAGGTCCTCGATGACCTCCTTCATGGTGAGCAGCCCGTCCTCGCCCTTCAGGTCGCCCACCAGCGTGAGCGCGAGCGCGGGCTGCGCCTGGGCCCGCGCCGGCTCGCGGCGGATTTCGCCCTCCTCGGGCAGGTCGCTGTCGAGGTACTGGCCGCCGAGGAAGCCGTGCGTGGCGAAGAGGATGAAGCGCGCCGAGCGCAGGTCCGCCGATTTCGCCACCTTCTCCTGCGCCGCCTCGCGGACGAAGAGCTCGCTCTTGCCGCCGAGGACGCGTGCAATCTCGCTCGCCTCGTCGGCGGTCTCGGCGAGCCGCGGGATCGCCGGGGCGCTGCCGGCCACCCGCCTGAAGCCGCCAACGTTGAGGGCGGCGAGCGCCTTGCGCGTGTCGCCGGGCATCGGGTGCTGCGCGTCGGGCGCGAACATGGGATCGGCGAAGGCGACCAGGTCGAGCTGGCGGCGGCTCGCCTGCTTGGGATAGAGCCGCTGCGAAGTGAGCGCGGAGAGGCTCGGCAGGTACGCGAAGCGATAGTGCCGCGCGGCATAGTCGAGGCCCGCGTATTCGCCGAGGTAGGGGTGCCGCGCGCTGCCGTCGGCCTCGTCCTTGGCGCGCTGGAACTTCGCGCGCTCCTCGATGCCGTAGCGCTCGACCAGCAGCTCGAAGGGAATCGTCTGCAGCGGGCCGTCGGCCACCACCAGGAGCTTCTCGCGGCCGGCGAGCACGTCCTCGACCGGCGCGAGCAGGTCCTGGTAGAGCGAGTGCAGCGTGTCGGGATCGACCTCGCGCAGGAACAGCACCGACTCGCCGACCGCCACTTTCTCGATCGCGCGCCGGATCGAGTGCACGCGCTCGGCGATCGAGGCGCGCTTGACCGGGACGATGCGCATGGCGAAGCGCACCGGCGTCACCACGAAGATGATCGCCTCGTTCGGCAGCAGCACGTAGGAGACCAGGGTCTCGCCCGGGTTGAGCAGCTTTTCCTGCAGGTCCTGCACCGTCACCGGCCGCGGGTTGGCAAGCTCCATGTAGCGCGGGTACTCGCGCCACATCTGCTCTTCGACGCCGATCAGCTCGATCGAGATCTGCGTGACCTGCGCTTCCAGCTCGGCGACGCGCTGGGCGGCGTTCGCCTGCGTCACCGGCACGGTGGCGCGCAGGTTGCGCACCTGCGCGAGGCTCTCCTGCAGCTGGTCGCGGCGCTCGCGCAGGCGCACGAAGGCCGGCTCGCCCTGGAAGCGCGCGACGTCGGCCTGGCGCATCAGCTCGGTGAAGATGCGGCTCTGGTTGCGCGAGGCGATGGCGAGCGCCTCGCGGTCGTAGCCGGCGTCCGGGTGCTGGCGGTACAGCTGCAGCAGCACGCGGATGGTCTCGCGGTAAATCGCCGAGAACTGCTGCAGGAACGCGGCGCGCGTCTCCTCCGAATAGCCGCGCGTCTGCGAGTAGAGGAAATCGACGGTCTCGACCGCCTCCTTGTAGTAGCCGAGCGCCTCGCGGTAGCGACCGCGCTTGGCGAGCGCGTAACCGAGGTTCGCGTCGTTGATGAGCAGGCTGCGCGGGTTGCCGCTGCGGCGCGAGGACTCGATCGCGCGCTTGTAGATCGTCTCGGCCTCGACTACCTTGCCCTGGCTGTCGAGCGCGAGGGCGAGCGAGGTGAGCACCGCCGCGGTGTCCGGGTGCTGCTCGCCGAACACCTTCTCCATCGTCGCCAGCGCCGCGCGCTGCATCTGCTCGGCCTGCGCGAAGTCGCCGCGCGTGGCGAGCAGCCCGCCGAGGTTGCTCAGCGTGAGCGCGGTGGCGGGATGATCGCGGCCGAGCGCGCGGTCCTGGATGGCGAGCGCGCGCCGGTACATGTTTTCCGCCTCGGTCAGGCCGCCCACCGCGGCGCCGGCGCGCGCGCGGGCGCGCGCCTCCGACACGGAGATGCGGGTGTCCTTGCCGAGGTCCTGGATCACCTTGGCGAGGTTGTTCAGGTTGGTGGCGACGTCCGGGTGGTCGCGGCCGAGCACCCGCTCGCGGATCGCGAGCGACTGGCGGTACATGCGCTCGGCCTCGGCGTACTTGCCCTGCAGGTCGAGCACGCGGCCGAGGTTGGACATCGAAGTCGCCGTGGTCGCGTTGTCGAGGCCGAGGGTCTTTTCGTGGATCGCGAGCACCTGGTAGTGCAGCGTCTCGGCTTCCTGGTACTGGCCGCGGCTCGCCGCCGCGTCGGCGCGCGCCGAGAGCTGCGCCGTCTTGGCCTCGGTCGCGCCGGCGAACTTGCCCTGGCTGTCGAGCACGCGGCTCAGGTTCGACAGCGTGGTGGCGGTGTCGGGATGGTTGGGGCCGAGCTTCTTGTCGAGGATCGCCACCGCGCGGCGCAGCAGCGCCTCGGCGCCCGGATAGTCGCCGAGCTGCTCGAGCGCGAGCGCGAGGCTGTTCAGCGCCGCGGCGGTGTACTCGTGGTCAGGCCCCAGCCGCTTCTCGTAGATCGTCAGCATGCGGCGGAACTCGCCTTCCGCCTCGTTGAACTTGCCCTGCTTCAAGTGCACCCCGCCGAGCAGGCCGAGCGCGGTGGCGACGTTCGGGTGGTCGGGGCCGAAGGTGCGGATGTTCTCCTGCAGCAGGCGCAGGCTGGCGTCTTCCGCCGCGGGATAGTCGCCGCTCGCGAACTTCGCCTGCGCCTCGTTCAGCAGCGCGCGCGCGCGCGAGTCGTCCACCGCCGCCGCGCGCTCCTTCACAGGCGCCGGCGTTTGCGCGATGCCGGTCCCCGACGCGCAGGCGAGCGCCGCCGCGACGAGGACGAATCTCATCAGTTGCGCGACAACGCGATCAGGATGCTGCAGGGCGCGTAGTCGAGCAGCGACGCGCCGACCGATCCCTTCCACCAGCGCGCCGCGAAGGAGGTGTTCTGGTTGTGGCCGACCACGATCAGGTCGACGCCGAGCGCCTTCGCCAGCCGGCAGATCTCCTCGACCGGCTCGCCCACCGCGAGCTGCCCGGCGGCGTTGAAGCCGCGCTCGCGCAGCGTGCGGATGCCTTCGTCGAGCACGCTCTGGGTGCGCTTCTTCTCCTCCTCGAGCAGCTCCTCGGGGACGAAGCCCTCGGTCAGGAACAGCGACGGCGGCATGCTCGCCACGGCAAGCAGGTGCGTCTCGGCCTGCAGGAAGCTCGCCAGGTCGGCGCACTCCAGCAGCGCGCGCTTGCCCTCGTGCGAGCCGTTGTAAGCCAGAAGAATCTTGCGATACTTCATGGTCCCTCCGCCCTTGCCTGCTCGATGGTAGCGCGTTCGGACTCGAACGTGTCGCGCAAGAAGTTCTCTCCTCGCCGGCGATTATAGCGGCCGGCCCCGCTAAAATAACCGCTTCCCCTCCATGCTCGACGCTCAACGAAGCGACCTCTGCGCCGGCGTCGCCGGTGCCGGCACCATGGGACGCGGCATCGCGCAGGTGCTCGCGCAGTGCGGCGCGCGCACGCTGCTCTTCGACGCCCAGGCGGGCGCCGCGAAAAAGGGGAAAGAAGCGATTGCCACGGCGCTCGGCAAGCTGGCCGAGAAGGGGCGCCTGCCGGCGGCCGAGGCGCAGGCCATCGCCGGCCGCATCGAGATCGTCGACTCGCTCGAGGCTTTCGCGCCCTGCCAGGTGGTGGTCGAGGCGATCGTCGAGGACCTCGCCGCCAAGCGGGAATTTTTTTCGAAGGTCGAACAATCGGTGAAAGCCGACTGCATCCTCGCTTCCAACACCTCGTCGCTCTCGGTGACCGCCATGGCGGCGGCCTGCGGCAAGCCCGGCCGCGTCGCCGGCTACCACTTCTTCAACCCGGTGCCGGTAATGAAGATCGTCGAGGTAGTCGACGGCGTGCTGACCGAGCCGTGGGTCGGCGAGTCGCTCGTCGCGCTCGCCAGGCGCTTCGGCCACACGCCGGTGCGCTGCAAGGACACGCCGGGCTTCATCGTCAACCACGCCGGGCGCGCCTTCGTGCCGGAGTCGCTGCGCGTGCTGGGCGAAGGCGTCGCCGACTTCGCGACCATCGACCGCATCCTGGTCGACGCCGCCGGCTTTCGCATCGGCCCTTTCGGCCTGATGGACCTGGTCGGCCTCGACGTCTCGCACGCGGTGATGCAGTCGATGTACCGGCAATATTTCGACGAGCCGAAGTACCGCCCCTCGTTCCTCGCCGAGCCGCGCGTCGCGGCGGGCCTGCTCGGCCGCAAGAGCGGCCGCGGCTGGTATGCATACGGGAAGGACGGCGCGGCGGAAGCGCTGCCCGAGGCAAAGGCGCCCGCGGCAAAGCCCGCGGCGATCTGGGTGGTGCCGGAGCTGCGCGAGTTCTTCTCGAAGTTCGGCGTCGAGATCCGCACCCGCGCCGACAACGAAACCGTCTGCTTCGTCTGCCCGCTCGGCCGCGACGCCACCACCACCGCGCTGCAGCTCGGCCTGGATCCGGAGCGCACCGTGGCCATCGATCCGATCTTCGGCTACGCCAAGCGCCGCACGCTGATGAGCACGCCGGTCACGCTGCCCGAGGTGCGCGACGCGGCGCATGCCCTGCTCGCCTCCGACGGCGTGCCGGTTTCGCCGATCAAGGATTCGCCGGGCTTCGTGGCGCAAAGAGTCGTCGCCCACATCGTCAACGTCGGCTGCGACATCGTGCAGATGCGCATCGCCACGCCGCAGGACCTCGACCGCGCGGTGATGCTCGGCCTCGGCTATCCGAAGGGCCCGCTCGCGATGGGCGACTCGATCGGCGCCGGCCGCGTCCTCGCCATCGTCGAGTCGATGCACGATTTCTACCAGGAGCCGCGCTACCGGCCGAGCCCCTGGCTCAAGCGCCGGGCGCAGCTCGGCGTATCCTTGCTCACTCCGGAATAGAAGGAAGCTCCGCCCATGCTCGACGCCTATCTCTACGACGGCCTGCGCAGCCCGATCGGCCGCCACGCCGGCAAGCTCTCCCCCGTGCGGCCCGACGATCTCGCCGGCGAGCTGGTCAAGGAAGTGGTGGCGCGCAACAAGGTCGACCCGAAGGAGATCGCCGACGTGATCCTCGGCTGCGTCAACCAGGCGGGCGAGGACAACCGCAACGTGGCGCGCTTCGCCGCGCTGCTCGCCGGCCTGCCGCCGACCACGCCCGGCGTGACGGTGAACCGCCTGTGCGCGAGCGGCCTGCAGGCGGTGGTCGACGCCTCGCGCGCGGTGACCTGCGGCGAAGGCGATCTCTATGTGGCGGGCGGCGTCGAGAGCATGACGCGCGCGCCGTATGTGATGAGCAAGCCCGACAGCGCCTTCGGCCGCGATGCCAAGATGTTCGACACCACCATCGGCGCCCGCTTCCCGAATCCGAAGGCGATCAAGGCCTACGGCAACCACTCGATGCCCGAGACCGGCGACAACGTCGCCAAGGACTTCGGCATCACGCGCGAGCAGGCCGACGAGTTCGCCCTCGCCTCGCAGCAGAAATACGCCACCGCGGAAAAGGAGGGCTTTTACAAGGGCGAGATTCTCCCGATCACCCTGCCGGCCAAGAAGAAGGATGCTCCGGCAGAGTCCTTCGCCGCGGACGAGCACCCTCGCCGGGATTCCACGCTCGAATCCCTCCAGAAGCTCAAACCCCTTTTTGAAGGCGGCGTAGTGACCGCAGGCAATGCCTCCGGCGTGAACGACGGCGCGGCCGCGCTGCTCATCGGCAGCAGGAAATGGGGCGAGAAGCACGGCAAGAAGCCGATCGCGAAGATCCTCTCGGCGGCGAGCGCCGGCGTCGAGCCGCGCATCATGGGCGTGGGACCCGCGTATGCCATCCCATTGGCTCTGCAAAGAGCCCATTTGAAATTGAGCGATATGGACATCGTTGAAATAAACGAAGCGTTCGCTAGCCAGGTCCTCGGCTGCCTGAAGCTGATGAACGTCGATTTCAAGGACCCGCGCGTCAACCCGAACGGCGGCGCAATCGCCATCGGCCATCCGCTCGGCGCCTCGGGCGCGCGCCTCGCGCTCACCACCGCGCGCGAGCTGCAGCAGTCGGGCGGCAAGTACGCCGCGGTGTCTCTCTGCATCGGCGTCGGCCAGGGACTGGCCGTCATACTGGAACGGGTGCAGTGATGAACGCTCCGGAGAAGCGCAAGGCGAAAGCGGAATTCAAATGGGACGACCCGCTGCTCCTCGACCAGCAGCTCTCCGAAGATGAACGCATGGTGCGCGACGCGGCGCACGAGTACTGCCAGGGCAAGCTCGCGCCGCGCGTGCTGGAGGCCTTCAGGCACGAGAAGACCGACCCGAAGATCTTCCGCGAGATGGGCGGGCTGGGCATGCTGGGCCCCACCATCCCGCCCGAGTACGGCGGCCCCGGCCTCAACTACGTCTCGTACGGCCTGATCGCGCGCGAAGTCGAGCGCGTCGACTCGGGCTACCGCTCGATGATGAGCGTGCAGTCCTCGCTGGTGATGGTGCCGATCTACGAATTCGGCAATCCGGAAACGAAGAGGAAATATCTGCCGAAGCTCGCCACCGGCGAGTGGATCGGCTGCTTCGGCCTCACCGAGCCCAACCACGGCTCCGATCCGGGGTCGATGGTGACGCGGGCGAAGAAGGTGAAAGGCGGCTACAGCCTCACCGGCTCGAAGATGTGGATCTCCAACTCGC
>Ga0335084_10004841_pt1 | contig 13283 bp, 15 predicted proteins | sample Lox_Sample_44_FD_206721 | JGI IMG/M metagenome (GOLD analysis project Ga0335084, IMG submission 206721) | Soil microbial communities from Loxahatchee National Wildlife Refuge, Florida, United States - Lox_Sample_4.4 | ecosystem: Environmental > Terrestrial > Soil > Wetlands | place: USA... | reverse complement strand
CCAAAAGGCCTCCCGAGGCCTCCGCGCAAAACGGTCTTGACAGGGTTTACCCCCTCTGCTAGTTTTCGCCCGTCCGGAACAGTCCGTGACGCACTTGATCCGTACGTGAACGAACAGTTCGTCTGCTAGGGAAACAAACGCCGCGAGGACTCGCGTCCTCGACGGCGTTTTTTTGTTCCCCCCGATTCTGGGGGAGCCCCGGCCATGGTGGTGCGGGGATCACAGGGGCGGCTTCACTGTCGCCCCAAGGAGAGAGGAACCAGACGTATGGCACAAGGCACGGTCAAGTGGTTCAACGATGCGAAGGGCTACGGCTTCATCCAGGTCGAGGGCGGCGAGGATGTCTTCGTCCACTACAGCGCCATCCAGGCCCAGGGTTTCAAGAGCCTGGCCGAGGGCGACAAGGTCGAGTTTGAAGTCACTAAGGGCCCGAAGGGGCTGCAGGCTTCCAACGTCCGCAAGGTCTAACTCCCCACGCTGAACACTCGACGGCCCGCCGGACCCTCCGGCGGGCCGTTTTTCTTTCCCGCTCCCGCATTGGAACAAACAGAGACACTCCCTGGGAAAAGAAAAGCCCCGACGGCGTCTGCGGCATCGATCCATCCGTGCCGCCCCGCTGGTGAATAGCGGGACCGTCGGGGCCGGTGGTTCCTGGGTGCTCCAGGCCCACCTGCAGCTACTGACATCCGGGCCTTAGGAGGCGACCACCTCACAGATCACCGCAGGGGTACACATCGGCTGGATCACCTCCCTTTCTCGGCGCGGCCCAGATTGGGGCCCAGGACCACCACCTCGCACCGGACGCCGACTCCCGGCCCGAGGCTCGGTCACGTCGCCCACGGCGTGATTACCGCGGGGAACGATCAAGGGAGCCTGTGTTCGCTCCGACCGATTTGACACATCCTACCCAACTCCCACCCGGCGCAAAAGAGAATTTTTTCACTTCACTGCGATGCGGCCGTGGTTTTTCTCGAGCACCTCGCGGCCCACCCCCGGCACCTTCTCCAAGTCGTGCGGCCGCTTGAAGGGCCCATGGGCCTCGCGCCAGGCGATGATCTTCTTGGCGGCGCCCGCGCCGACTCCTTCGAGCTTCATGAGCTCGGCCTGGCCAGCCTCGTTGATGTTGACCTTGTGCTCAGCCTGGGAGACCTCCTTGACCTCGCCCTTGGCGTGCTTGTCCTCCGACGCGAGCGCCGCTCCCGTCCACCACCCGACCACTGCCACGACCGCGATCCATCTGAGCATCTTCATACGCGCCTCCTTTGGAATGGGTGAACTGCTGGAGCCGATTCCATCCCTGAAGGCGCGGGCTGACAATGCCCACAATTCGAGACAGGAGAGACGTATCTACTCGGTGTCAGGTCGCCCCAGACGATCCAGATAGACGTTCCACTCCCACGGCAAGAGAGACTGCTTTGCCGAGTTGCAGTCCTTGCAAGCCGGCACGACATTGGCCCGGACGGTCTTGCCCCCTCGGATCAGGGGCACCACGTGGTCGAGGGTCAGGCTGCGGGCGCCGACCTCGCGCCCGCAGTAGTGGCAGCGCCCATCGGCGATCCGCCGCTTCCACCATCCGCTCTGGCGAAGCTCGCGCGCCCGCGCCTTCTCGCGGCGCATGCCGGCCGGGTCGCCCTCGGGCACGAAACGCTCCGCGGCGGTCATGCTCCGCCCGTGGCGGCTGCGAGCTGCTGCGACAGCTCCTCCCATTCCTTCATCAGCCATGCAACCTGCCCTTCCGCGTCTTTGCGCGCCTGTGCGCTCTGCCGGGCGCGCTCCGCATCGCGGTAGAGATCTGGGTCGGCAAGCGAGAGCGAGATCTCCTCGAGGCGCCGCTCCATCGTGGCGATCTGCGTCTCGACAGCCTCGAGACGCGCCTTGATGGCCTTGATCTCGCGGTCGAGCGCCTTGCGAGGCGGCTGGACTTTCGTCTGCTGCGGCTTTTGCAGGGGCCTCGACGCTGGCGCCTCGGCCGATCCGCGCGCAGACGCTCGAGGCGCCGCGGCCGGCGCCCCCTCGGGCTGGGCCTTGCGCGCCAGGTAGTCGTCGTAGTTGCCCAGGTGCGTGGTCAGGCGCCCGCGATCCACCTCGACCACGTGCGTGGCGATGCGGTTGATGAAATAGCGGTCGTGCGAGATGAAGACGATGGTCCCGGTGAACGACGCGAGGGCCCCCTCGAGGACCTCCTTGGAGGCCAGGTCGAGATGGTTGGTCGGCTCGTCCATGCACAGGAGCCCGGCTGGCCGGACCAGCATCTTTGCCAGCGCCACCCTCGCCTTTTCCCCTCCCGACAAGACGGAGATGCGCTTGTCGACCTGGTCACCGCTGAACAGGAAGGAGCCCAGGATGGTTCTGAGCCGCTGGAGCGTCGACGTCGGATCGGCCTGCTCCATCTCCTCGAGCACGGTCCGCGCGGGGTCGAGCGCATCCAGCTGATGCTGGGCGTAGTAGTGCACCGCGACGTTCGCGCCGAGCACTCGCTCGCCGCGGTCGAACGGCAGCACGCCCGCCAGAATCTTGAGCAGGGTGGACTTGCCTGCGCCGTTGACACCCACGAGGGCGACTCTCTGCCCGCGCTCCACCGCGAATTCCATCCCGGCGTACACGACGTTGTCACCGTAGGCCTTACGGACGCCGGTCAGCCGAGCGACGGTGCGGCCGGTACGCGGCGGCTGGGGAAAGGCGAAGTGGATGCGCCTCGCCTCCCTGCCGACCTCGATCCGCTCGACCTTCTCGAGCATCTTGACTCGGCTCTGCACCTGCCGCGACTTGGTCGCCTGGTAGCGGAAGCGATCGATGAAGCGTTCGATCTCGGCCACCCGCTTGGCCTGGTTGCGCTGCCGCGCCTCCAGGAGAGCGTGCCTGGCCTCGCGCTCGACCAGGTAGTGGTCGTAGTCGCCCATGTAGAGCGTGACTGCGCCGTCGCCCATCTCGGCGATGGAAGTGACCATGCGGTTGAGGAAGTAGCGGTCGTGGGAGACCACGACCACGCTGCCATCGTAGGAGGAGAGAAAGCTCTCGAGCCAGGCGAGCGACTCGAGGTCCAAGTGGTTCGTGGGCTCGTCCAGAAGGAGGAGATCCGGACGCAGCAGGAGGAGCCGGGCGAGCGCAGCGCGCATCCGCCAGCCACCCGAGAACTCGCCGAGGGGGCGGTGGAAGTCGGCGGGACTGAAGCCGAGCCCGCCCAGGATGATCTTTGCCTCCGCCTCGAGACGGTAGCCGCCGAGCGCCTCGAAGCGGTGTTGCACCTCGCCGTAGCGGTCTATCAACTCCGGGCCTGCTTCCGGCGCAGCCATGAGAGCAGCCAGGCGCTCGAGCTCCGCCTCGAGTCGCCACACCTGGTCGAAGCCGGACAGCGCCTCGGCCAGCACCGTGCCGGCCTCACTCGAGCCGACTTCCTGGGGCAGATAGCCAACCGTCACGCCGGTGTCCACGTGCACCCGACCGGCGTCCGCATCCTCGACGCCTGCCAGGATCCGGCACAGCGTGGTCTTGCCCGTCCCGTTGGGTCCGCAGAGGCCGATGCGCTCGCCCCGGCCGATGCGCCAGGACACGTCGCGGAGCAGAGTCTGGCCGCCGTACCCCTTGGAGACCCCGTCGAGCGCGATCACGCCTCCGCTACCCCATGGTCTGGACGCGATTCGGCGTGATCGTGAAGATCACGCGCACCTCGCCCGGCTTGCGGTATGGGTAGCGGTCCTGCCCCAGGTACTTCTTCGCGAGCGCATCGATATGGGCGTCCGCGCCGGACTCGCTGACGGCGGCGACCTTGCCCTTGATCTGCACGTACCGGTAGGGGTTGTCGGGATCCATGATGGACAGGGCCACGGCAGGCGTGCGGCGGAGGTTCTTGTCCTTCAGGCGCCCCTTGGCGGTATTGATGCGGAGGCGGCTGCCGTCCCAGTCGAACCACACCGGCGTCACCTGGGGCGTACCGTCGACGTTGAGCGTTGCCAGGTGTGCGAAGGCCTTCTTCGTCGTGAGCAGGTCGCTGTATGCATCTGGAACGGCGTTCATTGTGTGGACCCTTTCCTGACTTCGTCGATGACGGCGAATGCGTGGCGAACGGACTTCATGCTGATCGTGCCGCCCATGATGGCGCCAATGTCGAGCGTCTCTGCGATCTCCGCGTCCGTCGCGCCCAGGTGGAGGACCTCCTCCACGCGGTGCTCGATTCAGTCGAAGCAGTTCTGGACGACCGCGACGCTGAGCGCCGTCAGCTCCTTGTGCTTCTTGCTGAGGGCGCCGTCAGCGAAGACCCGCCTGCCGATCTCGCCTGCGGCCGCGGGCACCTTCATCGGGCTCTTGGCGATGAGGCCGTTGAGCCGCTTGCGCTCCTGGTTCTTTTCGTGGAGGTGGATCATGCGCTCTCCTTGGGCGATTGCTCGGTGAGCATCCGGGCGCGCGCCTCGGCGAGCCCGCGGAGGGCCAGCAGCAGCCGCACCATGCACTGCTGGACCAGCGCCGCGTCCTGCGCCGTGGGATCTGCCATCCACGCTCTCGCCCAGTCGCGGCTCCCGGCCTTCAAGCCGAGCGTGGGCGACAACTGCTCGAGCCGGAGCAGCAGGTCGTCGGCGGGCAGTCCTGCCGCCCGCAGCCTGGCGACCACTGCGCCGCGCACGGCGGCGTTCCACATCCCCGTCAGCGCCTCAAGCATCGCCGCGTGGCAGGTCGCGTCGGGCTTCTGTTTGAGGTGCTCGACCACGACAGCCAGGAGCGGATGGACGGCGGGCTCGCCCTCGTCGTCCACGCCGGCGAGCCCCGCCAGCATCGGGTCCCGTCCGGGCTCGGGCAATCGCTCGAGAAGGTCGAGGAGCTCGGCCACGGACACGGGAGGCAGCCCCGCAAGCCGGTCGAGGAGCGGCGCGTCGCCCGCCACGTCAGGATCCCGAGGGCGTCGCGGGCTCCTGGGCGACGGCCAGATCGCGCGCTTGTCCCGCCGGCACGAGGAAAGCCGACGCGAGCGCCACCACCGCGACGACGAGACCGACCACGAAGACGCTGCCGACGGCGTGCGCCATCGCGGGGCGCATTTGGCCGAGGATGTCGGCGCCCAGACCCGCGCGCGTCAGCGGGTTGACGATCAGGTCGGGATGGGCGACGACCTCGCGCAGTCTGTCCTGTAGACCCGCCGGCGCCGTCGCGAGCAGCCCGGACAGCTCATGATGGAGACGCTGGGCCATGACCGAGCCCATCACCGCGACGCCGACGGCACCGCCGATCGTGCGGAAAAAGCCCGTGAGTGACGTCGCGGAGCCGAGCACCGAGCGCGGCACGGCGCTCTGAACCGCGATGAGCATTGGTACGAAGACGAGCCCCATGCCCACCCCGGCCAGGATGATGTCGCGCATCGCGGCGCCCCGCGTGAGCGCCTCGTTCCAGCCTGCCAGCAGGACGAACGCCAGCGTCAGGAAGAGCATGCCCGCGACCACCACCGAGCGATAGCCGACGCGGAGCACGAGGCGTGCGGCCAGGATGGAGCAGACGACCCAGCCGAACACGAACGGCACGAGTACGAATCCAGCCTGCGTTGCGCTGCTGCCCGTCACGGCCTGGACGAAGAGCGGCACGAAGGTGATGGCGCCGAACATGGCCATGCCCGACAGGAAGCCGGTCGCCGCCGCCGCCCGGACCATCGGGTTGGCGAAAAGTCCGAGCGGCACCACAGGCTCGACAGCCCGCCGCTCGATCACCAAGAAGAAAACCAGCAGCACGGCCGAGAACCCGAGCAGTCCCAGTACATCGCTTCTCCACCACGAGGCGCCGCGCCCTGCCTCGACGAGGCCGACCAGGAGCGCCGAAATGGCCGCCGCGAAGACCGCCGTGCCGGCATAGTCGAAGGCCGACGCGCGCCGGTCAGTCCGCTCGCCGGCGAGCCCCCACCTGATGGCGGCCATCGCGAGGAACCCGAACGGCACGTTGATGTAGAAGACCGCCCGCCACGAGACCGCGTCGGTCAGGAACCCGCCGATGAGCGGCCCCACCAGGGAGGCCACGCCCCAGACGCCGGAGAAGTACCCCTGCATCTTGGCGCGGCGCTCGAGCCCGTAGAGGTCGGCGATGATGGTCATGCCGATCGTGATGAGGGAACCCGCGCCGAGCCCCTGGATGGCGCGGAAGACGATGAGCTGGGTCATGCTCTGGGACAGTCCGGACAGCGCCGAACCGGCGAGGAAGAGGCTCAAGCCCGTGAGGAAGACGCGGCGCCGTCCGAGCTGGTCGGCGAGCCGGCCCCAGAGCGGCATCGTCACCGTCGAGGCCAAGAGGTAACCCGAGAATGCCCACGAGTAGATCTGGATGCCACCGAGGGTCGCGATGACCGTGGGCATGGCCGTGGCCACGACCGTCGACTCCATCGCGGCGAGGAAGACCGAGCACATGACGCCCGCCAGCACCAGGCCACGCCGCGGCACCGCGGGCTCGGTCATCAGTGCCCGCCGGCGCACCCTGCGCACTTGCACAACCGGCGCAGGACGGGAAAAGCGTACAGACTCTCGTGGCCGTCGGACCACGTCACGCGAAGCCCTTCGGGCAGCTTCTTGATGTCCCGCGGCCAGACCATCTCGGCGGTCAGCGCGGCTCCGCCCTCGCCCTGGTGAGCGGGATCGTCCAGCCGCAGCTTCTCGAACGGGTAGATGCTCGAGTGCTTGTCGGCCCAGGTGACGCCGACCGCGTAGCGACCAACGAGGTGCACGTCAGTCGGTTCGTCCGGACTGGGCTGGCCAAGAATCGGCAAGGTGATCTTGATCGCCATGGCGTCAGGCCGCCGCCGCGCTCATCTGGCGCCCGGCCAGGAGGTAGTGCACGGCCATGTTCTGGTATGCCCCCCACGCGGCGGCGCGCCGCCTGACAGCCGCCTCATCGAGGGGCCGACCGCGGTTGTAGAAATGCTCGAACGCGCGGCGGACCGCCAGATCCCCCGCGGCGCAGACGTCGCCGCGGCCGAGATGGCGCGCGAGAAACCATTCGGCGGTCCAGCGACCAAAGCCGCGAACGGCGGTCAGCGCCTCGACGACCTCTTCGTTGGAACGACCGCCGAGCGCAGCGAGATCGAGAGCGCCAGAGGCCACCTGGCGGGCGAGACCCACGATGTACTCCGACTTGCGCGTCGTGAGCTGCATCCGGCGCAGGTCGCCCACCTTCGCCCGCGCCAACCGCGCCGCGTCGGGAAATCCATAGACGGTCTGCCCGCCCACCTCGACAGCCGTGCCGAATCGGCGCACGAGCCGAGCCTTGACCGCGAAAGCGAATGACAGGTTGACCTGCTGGGCGCAGACCGAGCCGACGAGCATCTCGAAAGGCTGCGGGGCGAGCGTGGGTCTGAGCCCTCGGAGGCGCGGCACGAGCGAACCCAGCACGGGGTCCTTCTCAGCGACGCGGTAGAAGCCATCGACGTCCAGCCCGAGGCCGCAGATACGCGCGACCTCCTCCACGGCCGCCTCGAGCACGGACGCGCTGCGTCCCCCTGGCGTGGACACGAGGAGCCGCGCGCCGTCGACGCTCCCGCTCCAGCGCACCTCGTAGCCATGCCAGCGACGGCCCACCTTCAGGGCGCGACGGAAGACGCCCGGTGACAGGCGATTGGCGGGATCCTCGCCCCAGAGGCGGTAGCGCTGGAGCGTGCGCGGGACATCGAGGAAGCCTTCAACCCGGATCTTGGTCTTCATGGCGGGCTCTCAGTCTACCAGAGCCACTCCCGGGTGGACACGTCGGTCCGATTCAGTGACGGATGTCGAAATAGAGCGGGCCCGGAGGGACGGGCGGACTGTCTCCCAGCCGCTTGACCACGAAGTTGAAGTCCACCAGATCGGCGGCAAAGGGGCGGAGCATGGCGCAGGCGGTGGATTCGGCCGGCAGCGGCAGGAGGAGATGGCGGACACCCCGCGCGCGCAGGACCCCGAGAAGGCCCGCGAAGGCGCCGAGGGCCTCTGGGCCCTCGAGCATCAGATCGAAGGCCTTGACCGCGCGAAAGGCGAGCAGGTCGAGCCCGCGCGCGGCGCGATCGTCCCACACGGACAGCCAGGCCGTGCCGCGACGGCTGATCGCCGTCCAGCTGCCCGCGTAGGCGCCCTCCGGCGCCGGCCAGAAGAGCTCCCGCTCGAGGAAGAGCGGAGCGAAGTGCTGGGACTGCACCGCGGCGAGCCTCAGCCGCATCAGGTGCGGGTCGCGATAGAGATCGAACTGCACGGCCCGGGGCACCGCCATGCCGTCGAAGCGGGCGATCTCCAGCACGAGGTAGTCGAACCGGGCGACCGTCTCCCACCCGAGCGCGGTCACCATCTTCATCGACGGGGCATTGGAGGTCTTGATGAGCCCCGTGAGATATCCGGCCCCCTGGGCCCGGGCCCACTGCTCCGCTGCGTTGAGGAGAGCTGGCCCCAGCCCCCGACGCTGGAGGCCCGGCTGGACCCGCGTGTTGAAGGAGTAGCCCGCTTTGCAGCTGACTCCGCCGACCCTGACTTCCGACAGCGCGAGACACTCGACTCCGATGACGGCGCCCTCGCGCTCTGCCACGAGCACGTGGGAAACGGGGTAGGCGTCGGTACGGGCAAAGAAGTTTGCGCGGGCCTGGATGAGGGAGGCCCCCGCGTGAGGCGCCGTACCCTCGAGTGCGAGCAAGGAGGGGTGGTCATCCTCGGTCGCTTCCCGGAGGACGGTGTCCTCAGCAATCTGGGTCAGGAGCGAATGGGTCGTAAGCCCTCCCCCCGCGATCGAGCCCCTCGGCGGCCACGCCCGGCCGCCATCCTACCCCAGCCCGGATGACCGGGGCGATGAAAGAATCGCTGCGCCGGCGTGGCTAGCGGAGGTGGTAGGGCACGTCCGTCACGACGACGTTCTTGCGGAAGAGGAGCGTCCCCTTGATCAGGAACGCGGTCTGATTGTGCAGGAGGTGCTGCCACCAGTGCGCGGTCACGAACTCCGGAATGACGATGGTAACCATGTGATTGTCGTCGAGCGCCAGCAGGTGGTCGAGGTACTCGAGAAACGGCTGGAGCAGCGACCGGTAGGGAGAAGAGAGCACCACAAGGGGAGCGCCCATGCCCCACTTGATCCACTTTTCCTCGAGACGCCGGGTCTTGTCCGGGTCGAGCTCAACGTAGACGCCCTTGACCGAGGGCGCGAGCGTCCGCGCATACTGGAGCGCGTGGAGGACTCCCTTGTGCAGATCGCCCACCAGCACCAGCACGGTGTGCTCCATGGGCGGCGGCCCGGCATAGCCGTCGAGGGAGAGCTGGCCGGCCACGTCCGCGTAGTGGCGGCGGATGGACAGGAATATCATGACCAGGAGCGGGATCAGCAGCACCACGACCCACGCGCCGTGGGTGAACTTGGTGGCGGTGATGACCATGACCACGAGACCCGTCGTGGCGGCGCCCACGGCGTTGACCCACCAGCGCCACTGCCACCCAGGCTCGCGCCGGACCAGCCACCGTCGGACCATGCTCGCCTGCGAGAGCGTGAACGAGAGAAACACCCCCACCGCGTACAGCGGGATCAGCGCGTGCGTGCTCCCGCCGAACACCACGAGCAGCAGCGCCGCCGTCCCTCCCAGGATGACGATGCCGTTGGAGAACACCAGCCGGTCGCCCCGCGTGCCGAACTGGCGCGGCAGGAAGCCGTCCCGGGCCAGGAAGAAGGATAGCCGCGGAAAGTCGGCGAAGGCGGTGTTGGCCGCCAGCACCAGGATGAGCATGGTCGAGGCCTGGAGCGCGTAGTAGAAGAGGCCCTCCCCGAAGATCTGGCGCGCCAGCTGGGAGACGATGGTTTCCTCCGGGAGGGGCGTCAAGCCATAGTGCCGCGTCAGGAACGTGATGCCCATGAACAGCGAGATCAGGATCGCGCCCAGCCACGCCAGCACGACGCGCGCGTTCTTCGCCTCGGGCGGCTTGAAGGCCGGCACCCCGTCCGAGACCGCCTCGACCCCGGTGAGCGCCGCGCATCCCGAAGCGAAGGCGCGGAGGACCAGGAAGATCGTGAGCTCCTGCGTGCCCTGGACGATCGGGCGCGCCGCCCGGACCGGCGCGTCCCAACCGAACGTCCAGCGGACGATCCCGTAACCGATCAGGGCGCAGAACCCGGCGATGAACAGGTAGGTCGGCAGCGCGAAGAGCTTGCCGGACTCGCGGATACCCCTGAGGTTGGCGAGCGTGACGAGGGTGACGAACGCCACGCCAAGGACGATGCGGTACGGGTAGAGCCAGGGCACGGCGGACGTCAGCGCCGCGACCCCTGCCGCCACACTGACGGCCACAGTCAGGACGTAGTCGATCAGGAGCGCGCCGCCCGAGATGAGCCCAGGGAGCGTGCCGAGGTTGTCCTTGGTGACGATGTAGGAGCCGCCGCCCATCGGGTAGGCGAGGATGGTCTGTCGGTACGAGCTGACGACCACGGCGATCAGAACGGCGATGGCGACGCCGATGGGGATCGAGTAGTGGATGGCGGCCGTCCCGGCCAGGACGAGGATGAGCAGGATCTCCTCGGTCGCATAGGCAACGGACGAGAGCGCGTCCGAGGAGAAGACCGCGAGCGCAGAGGACTTCGAGAGCCGCTCGTGGCGGGCCTGCGCCGTGGCGAGGGGACTCCCGACCAAAACCTTCTTCAGGGAATTGAGCTTCACCGGAATTTCCCGAAGTCCCTACCGTAGCCGCGCCACGCGCCGTGGTCAAGCCGCCGGCAGGGCACGGCCTACGCCTTGAGGTGGAACGGGACGTTCACGACGACGATGCCCTGACGGAAGAGCATCGCGCCCTTGACCAGGAACGCCGTCTGGTTGTGGAGCGCGTGCTGCCACCAGTGCCGAGGCACGAACTCGGGGATGACGATCGTGACGATACCGTGCGGCACCTGGCTCTTGATGCGCTCGATGTATTCGAACAGCGGCCCGAGTACCGAGCGATAGGGCGAGGACAGGACCACGAGCGGAACGCCGCATCCCCCCTTCGCCCAGCGCTCCTCGAGCCTGAGCGTGCGCGCCGGGTCGAGCTCGATGTAGACAGCCTTGGGATTCGCCGACAGCGACTGGGCGTAGCGGAGCGCCCGCACCACGCCCATGTGGAGATCGCCCACCAGGACGAGCACGGTGTTGGTCACCGGCGGCTCGTCGGCCAGGTGCTCGAGCGAGAGCTCGTCGGCGAGGGCCTCATAGTGGCGGTACACGGCCCGAAACCCGATGACCATGATCGGGATCAGAAGCACGACGATCCAGGCGCCGTGGGTGAATTTCGTTGCGGCGATGACGATGGTCACGACCCCCGTCACCACGGCGCCCATGCCATTGATCGCCAGCCGCCACTGCCATCCCGCGCCGTGCTCCGCAAGCCAGTGCCGCACCATCCCGGACTGGGACAGCGTGAACGAGATGAACACGCCGACCGCGTACAGCGGGATCAGGGCATGGGTCTCGCCCCGGAAGAGCACGATGAGGAGCGCCGCGAGTCCGCCCAGGGCCAGGATCCCGTTCGAGAAGACCAGACGATCGCCCTGCGTCGTGAACTGGCGCGGGGCGTAGCGGTCGCGAGAGAGCAGGCTCGACAGGCGCGGAAAATCTGCGAACGATGTGTTCGCCGCCAGCACGAGGATCAGCATGGTCGAGCCCTGCACGAGATAGTAGAAGAAACCGGTCCCGAACAGTGCCCGCGCGATCTGCGACACGACGGTCTCGTCCGCGTTCGGCACGACGCGGAGCCCCCATGCGAGCACCGTGATCCCGAGGAAGAGGACCCCCAGGGTGCCCGCCATCCAGCCCATCGTGCGGGCGGCGTTGCTCGATTCGGGCGGCTTGAAGGCCGGCACGCCGTTCGAGATCGCTTCGATCCCGGTGAGCGCCGTGCAGCCGGACGAGAAAGCGCGCAGGACGAGAAACCATGTCAGCGGCGCGGCGTCATGCGCCGCCGGCGCCGGCAGGGGGACGAGATCGCCCTGGAGCCAGCGCCACAATCCCGCTCCGACCATAACGGCGAAGGTGACGATGAAGAGATACGTCGGCACCGCGAAGACGCGGCCGGACTCGCGAACGCCGCGAAGGTTGGCGAACGCGATCAATGCGATGAACCCTACGCCGAGGGCTACTCGGTGGCCGTAGAGCCCAGGCACGGCCGAGGTGAGCGCGGCCACGCCCGCCGCCACGCTCACGGAGACGGTCAGCACGTAGTCGATGAGGAGCGACGCGGCCGCGATCAACCCCGGCGTCGGGCCGAGATTGGCGCGCGCGACGATGTAGGAGCCGCCGCCCGAGGGATACGCGTGGATGGTTTGCTGGTAGGACAGCGCGACAACCAGGAGAAGGCCCGAGATCGCGACCGCCACGGGCACAGCCAGATGCGCGGCCGTGGTCCCCGCGAGCACGAGCACGAGGAGAATCTCTTCCGTCGCGTAGGCCACCGAGGAGAGCGCGTCGGAAGAGAAGACGGCGAGGGCGATAGTCTTCGACAGCCGCTCGTGGCGCGCCTGCGCCAGCGGCATCGGTTTGCCGACGATCCAGCGCTTCAGGAGACCCGCGTTCATCGCCCTCCCCGGGGATGGTCCTCGCGCATGGAAGCGGCCACGCGCCCCCCGGATGCTACGCCCCGGCCTGGGCGGGGGCAAGCAGCCGGAGCTGCTCTTGGCGGATCGCGGGTGGGGGCTCCAAATGGCCGGCGTTCAGCTCAGCCGCTCGGAAAGCTTTGTTGCCCTTCAGGCCTCCTCATTGCTAGGCTTGCTGGGGCCAGCCTGGTTGCCGCCAAACCCCGGAGGTCCAAGGAGAGAGCCATGAGCATGCTGGTCCCGGACATCACCATTGCGGAAAAGGTGATGCGGTCGGTGAGCGTGTACCTCTTCCTCTTGTTCGCTCTCCATGGGGCGGTCAAGCCTCCGATGGGGCATCTCGCGGCTTTGGACCTGGTCGTGCCTCTCGGCATCAGCAACGTGCTTCAGAGCGCGGCTATCGGAAGCCATAACCCCCCAGGGGGCGGGATCGTCGGCGCATCCGTCATCATCGAGCTCAATCGGCTGGTGGCGTGGCTCACCTTCCACCACAAGCGCCTCGGCATCACGGCGATGAGCGAGGTCCGCGACGCGTTCCTCGAAAGAGCCGGGCACGTCGGCGCCCTTCCCCGGAGGTTCGTGCCCGCGTGATCGAGTCGGCCGGCTGGTTCGCCGCCTATACGACCTCTCTGGACCCGGGGACCGCCGTCACGCACTGGGGCTATTTCGCCGTCTTTGCGCTCGTCATCCTCGGCAATGCGGGCGTGCCTGTCCCCGAGGAAACCGTCCTGCTGGTGGCCGGCTTCCTCGCATGGAGCGGCCAG
>Ga0335084_10004839_pt1 | contig 13284 bp, 12 predicted proteins | sample Lox_Sample_44_FD_206721 | JGI IMG/M metagenome (GOLD analysis project Ga0335084, IMG submission 206721) | Soil microbial communities from Loxahatchee National Wildlife Refuge, Florida, United States - Lox_Sample_4.4 | ecosystem: Environmental > Terrestrial > Soil > Wetlands | place: USA... | reverse complement strand
CGACCGCCCTGAGGCGCGGCGGCTGGGCCTGCGTCCGGGCACGTCCGTCGTGCGGCTGAAGCGCCTGCGGCTTCTCGGAGAACAGGTCGCCATATTCGAGCGCATCGTGCTGCCGGCCGCGCGCTTTCCAAATTTCGTCCAGCGGCTGCCGAAGGACGTGCCGAACGAGGTCTACCGCTATTACGAAGACGTCTGGGGCGTGACCGTGGCGCGCGCGGTCGAAAAATTGAAGGCCGTGGCGGCGACCGCGACAGAGGCCAAGGCGCTCGGTCTCAAGACGGCGGCACCGCTCCTCGAGATCGACCGCGTCGCCTACACACTCGACGACGCCGCGGTTGAATGGCGGCTCAGCCGCTGCTCGACCGAGCGCCATCATTACCTCAGTGAGATCGTGTAAACTCACGCGATGGTTGAGATCGCCGCCGCACTTCAGGACCTGCAGGCCGGACGCTTCGAGAGTGCCGAGCAGCGCTGCGTGCGGCTGCTAGCGAGCGATCCGCAGAACGCCGACGCCCTCATCATCGCCGCGGTGGCGCGCGCCGAACGCGCTCTGCCAGGCGAAGCGATCGCGTTCGCCGATCGCGCGGTGGCGGCGCGGCCCGGCGACACGCGCCTGCGTTTCAATCGCGCGCTGATCCTGACGGCGGCCGGACGGACGGCCGAGGCGATCGCCGACTATGCCGAGGCCTGCCGTCTCGATGCCGCGAATCTGCCGGCGCGGATCAATCTGGTGCGTCTGCTGTTGCCGGAGGACCGGCTGACCGAAGCCGAGCTGCAGATCACCGAAGGTCTCGCGGCCAACCCGGAAAACCCCGAGATGCTGGAGATGCTCGGCCTGCTGCGGCAATACCAAAAGCGCACGAGCGACGCGATCGCGGCGTTCCGGCGGTCGCTGGCGCTGCGGCCGGGCTCGCCGGGGGTGCAGGCGAATCTCGGCTGGTCGCTCCTGGTCGACGGGCAACCGGCGGAGGCCGCGCGTCATCTGCGCGATGCGATCGCCGCTCGGCCAGAGCTGCCGGAGCTGTGGGTCAATCTCGGCGTCGCCGCGATGCTCGAGCAAGATTGGCCGGCGGCGCTCGAGAGCCTGGGGCGCGCCTTGGCGCTGTCGCCGGCGCACACGCGCGCCCTGGCGCTGAAAGGGATTGCCCTCGACGAACTCGGCCGGCCCGCGGAGCGCCAACAGATCGTCGATCTGCAGCAGTTCGTCGTGCAACGGCAGCTCAAAGAAGCGCCGGCGGGGTACGCCAGCCTCCGCGAGTTCAACGCCGAGCTGGCGCAGCACGCGCGCTCACATCCGACCCTGGTCAGCGAGCGCCTCAGCAAGACGACACGCAAGGGCAGCCAGAGCGGCGAGCTCACCGGCAGCACCGCCCGCGCAATGGCGGGGCTGGAGAACGCATTACGCGAGGCGATCGACGCCTATATCCGTGCGATGCCCGATCGTGGGATATATGCATCGTCGTGGCGGCCGCAGCGCTGGAAGCTGCGCGCCTGGGCGACGGTGCTGGCGAGCGAGGGCTATCAGGACCCGCATCATCATCCGAGCGGCTGGATCAGCGGTGTCTATTACGCTGCCGTGCCGCCCGAGATCCGGGCCGACGATCCGGCGCATGCCGGCTGGATCGAGTTCGGCCGTCCCGACCCGTTCTTCGGCGGGCACGTGGTTCCAGAGCTGCGTCTCTTCCATCCCGAGGAGGGGGCGATGCTGTTGTTCCCCTCTTATGCATGGCACCGCACGATCCCGTTCGTGAGCGCATCCCCCCGGGTCAGCATCGCCTTCGACGTCGTGCCGCTTTAGCGCACGAGAGCCTTCATCTGCGCCTCGGGATAGCGCGTACCCGACGTCACCCCCGGCGGGAAGGCCTTGGCGAGATCGGCCAGGTCCTGCGGCGTGAGCTTGAGATCGGCCGCGGCGGCGTTGATCTCGAGATAGGTGCGGCGCTTGGTCCCCGGGATCGGGACGATATCGTCGCCCTGGGCCAGCACCCAGGCCAGCGCCACCTGCGACGGCTTGGCACCCAGCCGCTGGGCGATCTTCTCGATCGGGCCGAGCAACTGGACATTCTTCGCATGATGCTCCGGAAAGAAGCGCGGATGTTCGCGCCGCCGATCGTTCTCGGCGAGGGTGCCGAGATCCTTAATGGCGCCGGTGAGAAAGCCGCGGCCGAGCGGGCTGTAGGCGACGAACGATACGCCGAGCTCGCGGCAGGTTGGGATGACCTCGGCCTCCATGTCGCGCGTCCACAGCGAGTACTCGGATTGCAGAGCGACGATCGGATGCACCTTGACCGCGCGGCGTAAGGTCGCCGGTGCCGCCTCGGACATGCCGAGATAGCGGACCTTGCCCTGGTCGATCAGCCGCTTCATCGCGCCGACCGTATCCTCGATCGGCACGGTCGGGTCGACGCGGTGCTGGAAATAGAGATCGATCACGTCGACGCCGAGGCGTTTGAGGCTCGCCTCACACGCCTGCTGCACGTATTCGGGACGGCTGTCGATGCGGCGCTCCGGATCCCATGGCTTCTGGCCGAACTTGGTGGCGAGGAAGACCTTGTCGCGCTTGCCCTTGAGCGCGCGGCCGACCACTTCCTCGTTCTTGCCGTTGGCATAGGCGTCGGCGGAATCGAGGAAGTTGATGCCCATGTCGAGGGCGCGATGGATGGTCGCGGTCACTTCGGCATCGTCGGGCTGGCCGTAGATCGGCGTCATGCCCATGCAGCCAAGCCCGATGGCCGAGACCTGCGGTCCGTTGCGTCCCAAGCGTCGCGTCTTCATGCTGTCTCTCCCGAGCGGTGTTTCCTCGAATGGCGGCACATGAGAGTATATGCACCCTCGGCTGTCAATTTCGGCGGCTCCCGTGCCTGCACCACCCTCCGCATCGCCGTCCCTGACCGCGTCCACTCTGCCGGCCGGCGCAATTGACGCGCATGCGCATGTGTTCGCGCACGCCGCGGGCATGAAGGCGGACCCGGCACCGGTGGAGCGCTATCTCGACATTTTGGACGCCCACGGCCTCGCCGGCGGCGTGCTGGTGCAGCCGGAGTTCCTCGGTCGCGACAACTCCTATCTGCTTGCGGCGATCGCGCGTGTGCCCGCGCGCTTTCGCGGCGTCGCCGTCCTCGGGCCCGGCGACGATCCGGAACAGCTCGACCGCATGAAGGCGGCCGGCATCGCCGGACTCAGGCTCGATCTCACCGGCCGGCTTCCGCATCTCGCCGGCGCCGACTGGCGGACGTTCCTTGCCAACGTGGCGCGCCGCAGCCTGCATCTCGAGATCGCGGCGAACGGCGCGGCCTGGCACGAGATCTTGCCGCCGCTGCTCGCAAGCGGCGTGCGCCTCGTGGTCGAGGATTTCGGCCGCCCGAGCGATGGCCTCGGGCCGCGCTGCGCCGGGTTCCAGACCCTCGTCGCGACGGCGCGGAACGCCGACATCTGGTTCAAGCTGTCCGCACCCTATCGGCTGACGCCGGCCGCCGCCGCGTGGAGCTGCACTGACACGCTGACCGCCATCCTCGGAGTCGGCCGCCTGGTCTGGGGCAGTGACTGGCCGTGGGTCGGTCATCCAGAAGTTGCGCGCTATGCCGACACGATCGACTGGCTGTCGGAATGGGTTCAGAGCGCTTCGGCGCGCGCGCAAATTCTCGGCGCTAACGCACGAACACTTTACAATTTCAACAAGCCGGCCGGCGTTGCGGCGCCTCCCTGGAAGCGCCTATAGTCGCGCCACTCATCCAAAGGATTTCCAATGCCACCGCCGCTGCCGCCGATCTTCACCACCCGCCCGGTCATCTCCGGGACCTTCGGGGTCGTCAGCTCGACGCACTGGCTCGCCTCGCAGGTCGGCATGGCCGTGCTCGAGAAGGGCGGCAACGCGTTCGACGCGGCGGTGACCGCCGGCTTCATGCTGCAGGTCGTCGAGCCGCACATGAACGGCATGGGCGGCGACGCGGTGATCCTCGCCCAAGCGAACGGCCAGGCGCCGCAGGTGATCTGCGGCCAGGGCACCGCCCCCAAGGGTGCGACCATCGCGCACTACAAGGGCGAAGGCCTCGACCTCGTTCCCGGCACGGGTTTTCTCGCGGCCGTCGTCCCGGGCGCATTCGACGCCTGGATGCTGATGCTGCGCGATCACGGCACCATCACATTGGCAGAAGCGTTAGGACCTGCCATCTCCTATGCGCAGAACGGCTATCCGGTGATCCACGGCATCTCCGCGACGATCGCCAGCGTCGAGCCGCTGTTCCGCGACGAATGGAAGAGCTCCGCTGCCGTCTACATCCCCGGCGGGCGCATCCCGCAGCCCGGCGAGCTGTTCACCAACCGCGACCTCGCCCAGACCTACACGCGCATCCTGCGCGAGGCGAGTGCCGCCGGTCCCGACCGCGAGCGCCAGATCGAGGCGGCGCGCGCCGCCTTCTACAAAGGCTTCGTCGCCGAGGCGATCGAGAAATTCTGCACGACCACGGCGGTGATGGATGCGACCGGCCAGCGCCGCAAGGGCGTGGTCACCGCCGCCGACATGGGCGCCTGGCAGGCCAGCACCGAAGCGCCGGCGACCTACGACTATCGCGGGCTCACCGTGTGCAAGACCGGGCCCTGGGGCCAGGGGCCGGTGATGCTGCAGGTCCTGGCGCTGCTCAAAGGCTTCGACATCGCCGGCATGGACACGACCGGGCCCGACTTCGTTCACACCCTGGTCGAGGCGAAGAAGCTCGCCTATGCCGACCGCGACGCCTGGTACGGTGATCCGAACTTCGTCGACGTGCCGCTCAAAACCTTGCTCAGCGACGCGTACAACGACCAGCGCCGCAAGCTGATCGGCGACCGCGCCTCGTTCGACCTGAGACCGGGCGCGCCCGACGAGCGCACGCCGCGCATGCCGACGCCGCGCGCCGTCAGCGGCGCCGTCGCCGGCGTCGGCGAGCCGACCCGGGTCGAGCGCGAGCTCAGCGAATCCTATGACCGCTCCGGCGGTGCGGCGGCGTTCGCCGCCCGCAGCCGCGCCGCGCGCGGCCCCGCCGAAGGCGACACCTGCCACCTCGACGTGATGGACCGGCACGGCAACAGCGTCGCCGCGACGCCGTCGGGCGGCTGGCTGCAGAGCTCACCGGTGATCCCCGGCCTCGGCTTCTGTCTCGGCACGCGCGCGCAGATGTTCTGGCTCGAAGAGGGCCTGCCGTCGTCGCTGGCCCCCGGCCGGCGCCCGCGCACCACGCTCACTCCGAGCATGGCGCTGAAGGACGGAAGAGCCGTGCTGGCCTTCGGCTCGCCCGGCGGCGACAACCAAGACCAGTGGATCGTCCAGTTCTTCCTGCGGCATGTCGATCACAAGCTCAACCTGCAGCAGGCGATCGATGCGCCGATGCTGCAGACCGACCACTGGCCGAACTCGTTCTATCCGCGCCAGCCGAACCCGGGCCACGTGACGCTCGAAAAGCGTTTCCCGGACGCGACGATCACGGAGCTGAAACGGCGCGGCCATGAGGCGAAAACCTGCGATCCATGGTCGCTGGGGCGCAACTGCGCCACGGCGCGCGAGGGCCAGGTGCTGCGCGCGGCCGCGACGCCGCGCCTGCAGCAGGCCTATGCGGTGGGCCGTTAGCATCCGTCGCCCCGGCGAAGCCGGGGTCCAGGGCCTTTGGAGCGATCCCGGGTCTCGGCACGCGCTTGCGCGCGTGTTCGCCCGGGGATAACAGAGACGTGAGGCCGAAGCGGCCCCCCGTTCAACTGATCTTGTCGATCGGCAGCGAGACGACGCGCGCGACGGGAAAGCGTGCCGTCGCCTCGGTGCCGACGCCGTATTCGCTCTTGATCACGAGGTCACCGCCGTGGAGCCGCATCAGGTTGCGGCTGATCGCGAGGCCGAGGCCGGTGCCTTCCTGGGTGCGCGCGATACCCGCCGAGGCCTGCTGGAACGGCTCGAACAACCGCGCCAGCGTGTCCGGTGCCATGCCGATGCCGGTATCGGTCACCGTCACCGACACGTCGCCGTTGCGGTCGACGCCGCCGCTGACCCGCACCTGACCGCCGCGCGGCGTGAATTTCACCGCGTTGGTCAGGAGATTGAGGATCACCTGCCGGATTGCGCGCTCGTCGCCGACGATGTCCGGCAACGTGACGCGCGCGCCGTCGGCGAGTTCGACGCCCGACTGCGAAGCGCGCCATTGCACCATCGACAGACAAGCGTCGACGACGGCGCCGAGGTTGACGATCGTCTCATCGAGTTCCATCCGGCCGGCCTCGATCTTCGACATGTCGAGGACGTCGTTGATGAGGGCCAGCAGGTGGCTGCCGCTGCTGTGGATGTCGCGCGCGTATTCCACGTACTTCTGATGGCCGAGGCCGCCGAACAACTCGCTGCTCATCATGTCCGAAAAGCCGATGATGGCGTTGAGCGGCGTGCGCAGCTCGTGGCTCATGTTCGCAAGGAACTCGGACTTGGCCCGGTTCGCCGCTTCGGCGGTTTCCTTGGCCTCGCGCAACTCCTGCTCGGCACGGATGAAGCGGGTGACGTCCGTCGCCGTGCCGCGATAGCCGCTGAACGTGCCGTCCTCGCCGAACACCGGAACGGCGCTGATCGACAGGCTGACCTTGTCGCCGTTGCGGCCGACAATCGAGTAGACGAAGCTGTGATAGGGTCGCCTCGCCGCGATGTCGGCGAAATACCGGCGCCACTGCTCGTCGTCGGGATTGCCGACGATGTAGCCCTCCATCAGCAGCTCGCGGCGGGTTCGGCCGATGATCTGCGCCGGCGGCCTAAGTCCGAGCTCCTCGGCGCGCGCGCCGGCGATACGCACGATCCGGTCCTCGGCATCGGTTTCCCAGAACCAGTCGGAGCCGAGCTCGGCATAGCTGCGCAGCCGTTCTTCTTCCTGGAGCAGGTCATGCGAGAGGACGCGCAGCTGGCGGAACTGGCGCCACAGCACCACCGTCAGGATGGCGACGAGGATCAGCGAGCCGACGGCACAGATGACGTCGACATTGGCGAGCAAGCCGGCGCGCTCACCACCATCCGCCTCGAAGATTTCGGACGCGTCGTTGGCGATGCCAACCACGATAAGCGCCGCCAGCGCCGCAATCAGGCCCATCACCGCCATCGGCAAAGCATTGCGCGTCCGGCGCGGCGGGCCGGGGGCGGCAGAAACAGGCTGACGACCGGGCATACGTCCTCAGCAGCCCCTTAGCAGGGCTGTCGGCTTTGGCCGGGCTCACCCCCGACCAGCCGCGACGGTCCCATAAGATGGTTAACGCGAGGTTAAGAACGGCCCGCCAAGGGCTTAACCTTCGGCTTTGGTCTGATACAGCGGCTTGATCGGGCCGACATCGAGGCGCCGGCGGTCCGGTTCCGGTGCGGTCAGCGGCTCGACCTCGTGGAACGAGGCCAGGCAGCGGCGCGCCAGCTCCTGATAGAACCGCGTCCCCTCATGCATCCAGTCGACCTCCGCCCCCGTCAGGGGCCGCAGCACCCGCCCTGGCACCCCCTGAATGAGGTGGCGCGCCGGCACCTCGAAGCCGGCCTTGATGAAGGTCATGGCGCCGACGAACGCCGACTCGCCGACGACGGCGCCGTCCATGACGACGGCATTCATGCCGATCAGGGCATGCCGGCCGACGGTGCAGCCATGCAGCACGGCGCCGTGCCCGACATGCGAATTTTCCTCCATCACCGCATCCATGCCCGGAAAGCTGTGGGCGACGCAGCCGTCCTGGAAGTTGCTGCCGCTCTTCATGATGATGCGGCCGAAATCGCCGCGCAGGCTGGCGCCCGGGCCGATATAGCAGCCGCCGCCGACGATCACGTCGCCGATCAAACTCGCCGTCGGATGGACGAAGCTCGTCGGGTCGACAGCGGGGACGATTCCATCGATCGCATAGAACGGCATGGTCCGACTCTAGCGGCCTCTGCGTCGCGGTCAAATCGCCTTGATCCGGCAGCGACCATTGCCCGGCCCCGTCCGCCGCTGCATAGTCGAGGCATGACCTACGCAACCATACGCCTCGACATCGCCGACGCGGTCGCGACCTTGACCCTCGACCGGCCGGACAAGCTCAACTCGTTCACCGCCGAGATGCACGGCGAGCTGCGCGACGCGATCGGCCGTGTCGCCGCCGCCGACAGCGGCGTGCGGGCGCTGCTCGTCACCGGCGCCGGGCGCGGCTTCTGCGCCGGCCAGGACCTGAACCAGCGGTCGACGATGACGGCACCCGATCTCGGCGAGACGCTCGACAAATATTTCAACCCGCTGATCCGCTCCTTGCGCGCGCTCGAGCTGCCGGTGATCGGCGCGGTCAACGGCGTCGCCGCCGGTGCCGGCATGAGCCTGGCGCTGGCCTGCGACATCACGCTCGCCGCGCGCTCGGCGACGTTCCTGCAGGCGTTCGCCAAGATCGGGCTGATCCCCGACGCGGGCTCGACCTTCTTCCTGCCGCGGCTGGTCGGCGATGCGCGCGCCCGCGGCCTCGCGCTGCTCGCCGACAAGATTTCGGCCGAACAGGCGGCGGCATGGGGACTCATCTGGAAAGTCGTCGACGATGACAAGCTGATGAGCGAGGCGGAGGGCTTGGCGCGCCATCTCGCGACCCAGCCGACGCGCGGGCTGGCGCTGATCAAGAAGGCGCTGAATCAGTCCGCGGCCAACGACCTCGACCGCCAGCTCGAAGTCGAGCGCGATTGCCAGCGCACGGCCGGCCGCACGGCGGATTATCGCGAAGGTGTTGCCGCCTTCCTCGAGAAACGGCCGCCGCGGTTCACGGGGAAATGACCAAGCCGGCTCCGAGCGCTCAGAAGGTGGCGGAAGCGGCGGCCGCGGCGATGTGGGCCGAAGACCGCGCGAGCCAGGCGCTCGGCATGAAGATCGTCGCGGTCGGGCCGGGCACGGCCACGCTCGAGATGCCGGTGCGCCGCGACATGTGCAACGGCGTCGGCACCTGCCACGGCGGGATGATTTTCGCCCTCGCCGATTCCGCGTTCGCCTTCGCCTGCAACTCGCACAACAAGGTGACGGTCGCCAACAACTGCAACGTCGCCTTCATCGCCGCCGCCCGCGAGGGCGACCGGCTGACCGCCGCGGCGGTCGAGCGCCATCGCGGCGGCCGCTCGGGCGTCTACGATGTCACGGTGACCGACCAGGCCGGCCGCCTGATCGCGACCTTCCGGGGGCATTCGACGCAGATCAAGGGCGAACTTGTCCCGGACTTTTCCACCGAAGGTTAATGCGTCTTTACGTTTCATTAACCGGTTGGAAGGGACCTTACGTGCTCAGGGCAAAAAGGGGAATGACCGAGCCGGTCAACGGCCCGGGCAGGACAGCGTTTGAGTCAAACCGCAGGCCAGCCGCCACGCGATTTTCGTGACCAGATCCGCCACCCGGACCTTCGTCGCCTGTACGACTATTGGGAATCCTGCCGCGGCGGCCGCAAATACCCGGCGCGCAGCGATATCGATCCGATCGAGTTCAGCTTTGCGCTCGGCAACGTCACCTTGATCGAGGTGCAATACGATCCGCTGCGCTTCAAGTTCCGCCTGATGGGGACCTTGATGGCGCAACGCGTCGGGCAGGACCTGACCGGGCGGATGGTCGACGAGCTGCCCAACCCCTCTTACCGCGACGTACTCTTGCACGCGTACAAGGAATCGATCGCGACCGGGCAGCCGAACCTTCACCTCTACGAGCAGGAGATCGAAGGCAAGGCGCGGCAGTTCGAGGTGATCCGGCTGCCGCTCGCCGAGGACGGCCAGAAGATCAACATGCTGCTGCTCTGCCCGATGTTCTTCGAGCCGCTGCCGAACTGGCCGCCGCTGCGCACCCTGCCGCCGGGCACCGTCGGACCGCCGCGCCAGCTCGGCGAGTAACGCCACAGGTCAACCCAAGGCTCCGGCTGTGCTACATCTCCCTGACAAGAAGTCAGGGAGAGAGACGCCGCATGGCCCGTCGTAAGAAGGCTGTTGAGCGCCGCGCCACGCCAGCCAGGCGCCCGGCCGCTTTCAAGCTGCTCAAACGGACTCCGCCCACGGTCAGCGGCAAGGCGCTGCGCGCCGGGCCGACCCGCGCCGATCTCGACAAAATCGAGATCGCCGGCCGCGACGAGATCGCCGCGCTTCAGACCAGGCGCCTGAAATGGACCTTGCGGCACGCCTACAGGAACGTGCCGCACTACAAGAAGAAATTCGACGCGGCGGGCGTCCATCCCGACGATTTCAGGCGCCTCGAGGACATCCGTAAGTTCCCGTTCACGACCAAAGAAGATCTGAGACTCACCTATCCGTTCGGGATGTTCGCGGTGCCGCGCGCGCAGGTGCTGCGGATCCACGCGTCGTCGGGCACGACCGGCAAGCCGACCGTGGTCGGCTACACGCAACGCGACCTCGACAACTGGGCCGATCTCGGCGCGCGCTCGATCCGGGCATCCGGCGGCCGGCCCGGCGACGTCGTGCACGTGGCTTACGGCTACGGCCTGTTCACCGGCGGCCTCGGCGCGCATGCCGGCGCCGAGCGCCTCGGCTGCACCGTGATCCCGATGTCGGGCGGCATGACCGAGCGCCAGGTGCAGCTCATCGCCGACTTCAAGCCCGACATCATCATGGTGACGCCGTCCTACATGCTGGCCATCGCCGACGAGTTCGACAAGCAAGGGCTCGACGCGCGCAAGTCATCGCTCAAGATCGGCATCCATGGTGCCGAGCCGTGGACGGATGCGATGCGCAAGGAGATCGAGGCGCGCTTCGCGATCGACGCGGTCGACATCTACGGTCTCTCGGAGGTGATGGGCCCGGGGGTCGCCAACGAGTGCATCGAGAGCAAGGACGGGCCGACGATCTGGGAGGACCATTTCTTCCCCGAGATCATCGATCCCGTCACCGGCGAGGTGCGCGCCGACGGCCAGGCCGGCGAGCTCGTGTTCACGTCACTCACCAAGGAGGCGCTGCCGGTCATCCGCTATCGCACCCGCGACCTCACCACCTTGCTGCCGGGGACCGCCCGCAGCATGCGGCGCATGGCGCGCATCACCGGGCGCACGGACGACATGCTGATCGTGCGCGGCGTCAACCTGTTCCCGACCCAGATCGAGGAACTGATCCTCAAGGTGCCGGAGCTGTCGCCGCATTACGTGCTCGAGGTGAAGCGCGAGAACCGGCTCGACGCGCTCGACGTCGTCGTCGAGTGCAAGCCGCAGCACGCCGGCAAGGCCGAGGCGGAGACCGCAGCGTCGGAGCGCCTGGCGCAGCTCATCAAATCCTATATCGGGCTCAATACCCAGGTGCGCTGCGTGCCGGTCGGCGGTGTCGCGCGCTCGCTCGGCAAGGCCAAGCGCATCATCGACCTGCGCCCGAAAGATTGACTGGCCAGGTGCTGGCCGGCCCCTGAGAATGCGCGCGTGAGCAGCTACGTCTATCCCGTCTACGACTATCGCCGGTGCGCCGACCACGGCCTGAGCCGCCCGCACCGGCACAAGGTGGTGATCGTCGGCGGCGGCATGGTCGGGCTGACCGCGGCCCTCGACTTGGCGCAGCGCGGTGTGCCGGTGGTGCTGATCGATGACGACAACACGGTCAGCGTCGGCAGCCGCTCGATCTGCCAGGCCAAGCGCTCGCTCGAGATCTGGGACCGGCTCGGCTGCGCCGACGCGATGCTGGCGCGCGGGGTCACCTGGCAGGTCGGCCGGGTGTTCTTCCGCGACCGCGAGATCTTCAATTTCGACCTGCTGCCCGAAGGCGGTCACCGGTTTCCCGCCTTCATCAACCTGCAGCAGTACTACGTCGAGCAGTTCCTGGTCGAGCGCCTGCACGAGACGCGCGGCGTCGAGCTGCGCTGGAAGAACAAGCTCGCGGCCTTGGCACCGTGCGACGGCGGCGCACTCCTCACCGTCGACACGCCGGACGGGCCTTATGAGATGGAGGCCGACTGGGTGATCGCGGCCGACGGCGCGCGCTCGACCGCGCGGCGGCTGCTCGGGCTCGACTTCAAAGGCCGTGTCTTCGAGGACCGGTTCCTGATCGCCGACGTGAAGATGAAGACGCCGCCGTTCGGCCGCACCGGCCCGACCGAGCGGCTCTTCTGGTTCGAGCCGCCGTTCCACAAGGGCGATTCGGCGCTGATGCACCGCCAGGCCGACGACGTCTACCGCATCGACTTCCAGCTCGGCTGGCAGGCCGATCCCGAACTCGAGCGCCAGCCCGAGCGGGTCACGCCGCGGCTGAAAGCCATGCTCGGCGACGATGCTGCGTTCGATGTCGAGTGGGTCAGCGTCTACACCTTCCAGTGCCGGCGGCTGGAGAAGTTCCGGCACGGACGGGTGATCTTCGCCGGCGACGCCGCGCATCAGGTGTCGCCGTTCGGCGCCCGCGGCGGCAATTCCGGCATCCAGGACGTCGACAACCTGTGCTGGAAGCTGGCGCTGGTCCTCGACGACCGGGCACCCGAGGCGCTGCTCGACTCTTACGACGCCGAGCGCGGCCACGCCGCCGACGACAACATCCGCATCACCACGCGCAGCACCGACTTCATGACCCCGCGTACCGCGACCAGCCGGCGCTTCCGCGACGCGGTCTTGAAGCTTGCCGAGACGCATGGCTTCGCGCGCCGCCTGGTCAACAGCGGGCGGCTCTCCACCGCGACGTTCCTGAAAGAGTCGCCGCTGAGCACGCAAGACGAGCCCGGCTTCCGGAGCATCGCGACGGCCCCCGGGGCCGCCGCCATCGACGCGCCGGTGCAGATCGGCAACCGCAAGGCGTGGCTGCTCGCGACGTTGCGCGGCGGCTTCCATGGGCTCTATTTCGGCAACGGCGCGCTGCCGCACGAGCAGGCGGCGGCCTTGCGCGAGCTCCGCGCCGGGCCGATACCGGTGCACATGCTGGGCATCGCCAGCCCGTCGGGCGCGATGGTCGCCGACATCCCGACCGTCGTCGACGCTGAGGGGCTGGTCGCCAAGCGCTACGACGCCCGTCCCGGCACGTTCTACCTGTTGCGCCCCGACCAGCACGTGGCGGCGCGCTGGCGGCGTTTTGATCCGGCCCTCGTCAAATCCGCACTCGACCGCGCCACCGCGCGCACCTGAAGGAAAACTCCAATGCCCGACCCGACGCCCGGCAAGCTTCGCACCGAGTCCGCGTTCGCCAATCCGGACGATGTCTACGACGCGCTGATCAACGCGCACCGCGACCTCACGGACGAGCAGAGCGCCATGCTCAACGCCAAGCTCATCCTGATCCTCGCCAACCACATCGGCGATCTCGAGATCATCCAGGAAGCGCTCGTGGTCGCGCGCGACGGGGTTTAGGCCCGA
>Ga0335084_10004838_pt1 | contig 13289 bp, 12 predicted proteins | sample Lox_Sample_44_FD_206721 | JGI IMG/M metagenome (GOLD analysis project Ga0335084, IMG submission 206721) | Soil microbial communities from Loxahatchee National Wildlife Refuge, Florida, United States - Lox_Sample_4.4 | ecosystem: Environmental > Terrestrial > Soil > Wetlands | place: USA... | reverse complement strand
GTTCAGTTCAACTGACTGTATCCGTCATGCTCACGCACGACGGATACAGTCCTGTTCGTTGGCGAGGCGTGAGAGATTCGAACTCCCACTGCCCGGTTTTGGAGACCGGTGCTCTGCCTCGGTTGAGCTAGCGCCTCGTGGTTGCCACGGCTGGATTCTCACCAGTGACCTGCGCTCATCGGGCGGCTGCTCTCGGTAGCTGAGCTACATGGCGTGACTGGCAGGGGCGCCTGGATTCGCACCAGGGACCTCTCGCTTCAGAGGCGAGCGTTCTGCTGGCTGAACTACGCCCCAGTCGTTCGTGGTGCTCCCCCTCCGTTCCGACCGGAGCTCTCCGGGGCTTCAACCCGGCGCTGTCACCAGACCAGCTAGGGAAGCCCCGGCCTCGATTCGAACGGGCCGCCTCCTGCTTACTAGGCAGGCGCTCTTCCCGCTGAGTGACGCGGGGCGTGCTAGTTCCGTTTCGATTCGAACAAAGGCGCTCCGGGTTATGAGCCCGGCGCTCTACCCACTGAGTTACGGAACCGCTGTTCTGGTACTCGGTGATGGGTTCGAGCACGGCCTCCCGCTTGTAAGACGGGCGCTCTGCCGTCTGAGCTAACCGAGCGTGCGAATGTTGGTTGGCGCGGTGGGAGTTGAACCCACAACCTTCGGATCAAGAATCCGCTACTCTGCCCATTGAGTTACACGCCATTCGTTCTGGCGATGCTGGCGGGAATCGAACCCGCGGCTTCCTGCTGGACAGACAGGCACTCTGGCCGCTGAGTTACAGCGTCTCGATCGTGTACGACGCAAGGGGGACACATCCCCTTGCAGTCCCCCAAGCGCGGCGTGCTTGGCTGCTTTGAAGGCTGGCACCCCTGGCAGCGCCGTTTGGCCACTTCGGCAACTCTCCGTGACCGATTGGTCTCGCCGGGAGGATTCGAACCTCCGGCCTCCTGCTCCCGAAGCAGGCGCGCTGGCCCGGCTGCGCTACAGCGAGACGTGTTCTGGTGGAGACGATGGGAGTTCAACCCACAGCCTGCCGCTTGCAAGGCGGTTGCTCTCGCGATTGAGCTACGCCCCCGAAGTTCGTGACCTGCGGTTGGTGAACTGCGCGGGACTCGAACCCGCCTCGCCAGGTTGAAAGCCTGGGGACCTCACCCGAAGTCGAGCAGTTCGCGTGGTGCGGCCGATGAGAGTCGAGCTCATATCCTCGACGGTGGCGCCGTCGCGCTCTGCGTTGAGCTACGCCCGCACGAAATACATTCGGCCCGCCGCCGCGCTTCAACCGGCGGCGGGCCGTTGCCACATCCAAGTTTTCAAAGAGCATTCCGCCTGCCCGGACGCAATGCCGGAGCGGCGCGCGAGCGCAAGCGCTCGCTCGAACAAGACTTGGTGCCCCACCCGGGATTCGAACCCGGAACATCCCGCTTCTGAGGCGGGCGCGTCTGCCGTGGTTGCGCCAGCGGGGCACGGCACATCAAGCGTTTGCAACGCACACAGCAGACGAGTGCGCGCAGCGAACACAAACAAAAAGCCCGGAGGCCTCGCGGCGCATCCGGGCTTTCGCCTCTGGACGTGGCGCGAGCTACATCGGCGTCTCCCGGTTCGCCGGACGGACCGGATCCTCGGCGCGCGCGCAACCTGGCGCGTGCCGCAACGCGGGCGTCTGCTGCGGTAGTCGAATCGAGCGTTTCATCTGCTACTCGCGTTCCTCGGGTGTTCCGTACTCCACCGCCTCTAACGCCGGCGGCGAGAAAGCCGTTGACTCGTCCTTTCGCATTAAGTTCCCGACCCTGCGGTCACACCGCAACGCACAAGTACTTGATCTCGAGGTACTCGTCGACGCCGTACTTCGAGCCCTCGCGACCGATGCCCGACTCCTTCATCCCGCCGAACGGTGCCTCGGTAGTGGAGAGCAGGCCGGTGTTGACGCCGACCATGCCGTACTCGAGCCCTTCCGACACGCGCCATACCCGGCTCTGGTCGCGCGCGTAGAAGTACGACGCGAGCCCGAACTCGGTGTCGTTCGCCATCCGGATCGCCTCCTCTTCGGTCTTGAACCGGAAGAGTGGCGCGACCGGGCCGAAGGTCTCCTCCTTGGTGATCTTCATCGCCGTCGTCACGCCGGCGAGGATCGTCGGTTCGAAGAATCGCCCGCCGAGCTTGTGGCGCTTGCCGCCCAGGGTCACCTTCGCCCCCTTCGCCACCGCGTCCGCGATGTGCTCTTCGACCTTCGCGACGGCCGCATCGTCGATCAGCGGGCCGATCGTGACGCCCGCCTCGAGCCCGTTCCCGATCTTGAACTTCGCGACACGCTCGGCGAGCTTCGCGGCGAACGCGTCGTAGACCTTGTCCTGCACGAGGATCCGGTTCGCGCAGACGCAGGTCTGACCGGCGTTGCGGTACTTCGACGCGATCGCGCCATCCGCCGCGGCGTCGAGGTCGGCGTCGTCGAACACTATGAATGGTGCGTTGCCGCCGAGCTCCATCGACACGCGCTTCACCGTCCCGGCCGCCTGCGCGAGAAGCTTCTTGCCGATCTCGGTCGAGCCGGTGAACGTGATCTTGCGCACCAGCGGATTGCCGGTCAGCTCGCTGCCGATCGGGCCCGACGCACCGGTCACGACGCTGAACACGCCCTTCGGCACGCCCGCGCGCTCGCCGAGCTCTGCAAGCGCGAGCGCCGAGAACGGCGTCGCCGAAGCGGGCTTCGACACCATCGTGCAACCGACCGCTAGCGCCGGCCCGACCTTCCGCGTGATCATCGCCGCCGGGAAGTTCCAGGGCGTGATCGCCGCGCAGACGCCGACGGGCTGCTTGATGACGACGATGCGTTTGTCGGCCTGGTGACCGGGGATCGTGTCGCCGTAGACGCGGCGCGCCTCTTCGGCGAACCACTCGATGAACGACGCCGCATAGACGATTTCCCCGCGCGACTCGACGAGCGGCTTGCCCTGTTCGGCGGTCATGATGATCGCGAGGTCCTCCTGGTTCGCCATCATCAGCTCGGCCCACTTGCGGAGGATTTGGCTGCGCTCCTTCGCGGTCTTCGACCGCCACGCCGGCCACGCTGCGTTGGCCGCCTCGATCGCGCGCCGCGTCTCGGCGGCGCCCATGTTGGGCACCGTGCCGAGCAGCTCGCCGGTGGCGGGGTTGGTGACGGCAAGCGTCTTGCCGCCCTCGGCGTCGACCCACTGGCCGTCGATGTAGCACTGGTTGCGCAGCAGCTTCGGATCCTTGAGCCTGAGCGAGGCGAGCGGGGCGTTGGGTGCGTTCATGAGGAACTCCGGAATCGGATGCGGCGATGACCGCGTGCGGACAGCAATTCTACCCGCCCCCCATTGGCAGGGGGGCAAGTAGAATCGCTCGCGCCACCATGACCCCTGCCGACATCCGCGATCGCCTGGCCGCGCAGCGCGTCGTCCCCGTGCTGCGCCTTGCCTCGAGCGCGGAAACCGAGCGCGCGGTCGACTGTCTCGCGGAAGCGGGTTTCCGCACATTCGAGATCACGCTGACCACGCCCGGCGCGCTCGAGCTGATCGCGCGGCTCGCCGCGCGCGGAGGCTGGCTCGTCGGCGCCGGCACGGTACTCGACCTGGGCGCGGGGCACGCGTGCCTGCACGCCGGAGCGGGGTTCCTCGTGTCGCCGTGCCTCGTCCCCGGCATGGCGCGACTGGCGCACGAAGCGGGACGAGCAGCGCTGATCGGCGGCTTCACACCCGGTGAAATCCTCGCCGCGCACCGCGAGGGCGCCGACATCGTGAAAGTCTTCCCGGCGTCGACCGGCGGTCCGGAGCACCTGCGCGCGATCCATGCCGTTTTCCCGGACATCCGGCTCTGTCCCACCGGTGGTGTGTCGTTGCAGAACCTCGCGGCCTACTTCGCCGCCGGTGCCGCGCTCGTCGGCGTCGGCAACAACATCGTCGACCAGCGCGCGCTCGCCGCCGGGGACCGCGCGCAAGTCATCGCGCATGCGCGGCGATTCCTCGAGCCCGGCGCGGGTGTGACCGCTGCATGACGGTGCCCGACATCGTGGCCATCGGCGAGCGGCGCATGACGGAGTCGCGATGAACACGCACGATGGCATGCGATGGGGGGCGGTGCGGTGAAGCTGCCCATCCCCGGGCTCGCGAAGGCGCTCGACGCCGGGCTCGTCAAGACCGTCGAGGCGCTGCTCCGCGCCGGGCAGTTCCCCCGCGTCGCGAACCTCGTCGCGGCGAGCGAGCCGCTCGCCGACTTCGCCCTGCGGCGAATGCGCGAGATCGTCGGCGACCAGCTCCTCGTCCGCACCGCCGCCGGGCTCGAGCTTACGCGCCGCGCGCAGCGCCTCGCAGCGCCGTTCCGCGATCTCCTCGAGCGGATCGGCGAAGTGCTCTCGGGCCGCGACCTCTTCGACCCGGCGTTCTGCGAGGAGACCTTTCACGTCGCGGCCTCGGGCTACGCGAGCTTCGTGCTCGGGCCCGGACTCGCCGCGCGGCTCGCCGAGTCCGCGCCGCGCGCGAGCCTGGTCCTGTCGCCCCTCGAGGTGACAGCCATGCGCCGGCCGCTCGAGACCGGCGCGCTCGACCTCACGCTCGGACCGGCGCCGCGCGGCGCCACCAGCCGGTTGAAGAGCGAGCGCCTGCTTGCCGAGCGCTTTGCGTGCATCGTGCGCAAGGGCCACCCGCGCATCGGCAAGCGGCTCACTGCGAAGGACTATGCTGCCGAGGGACACGTCGTGGTCCGCGCACCGCCCGGCGCGGCCCGCACCGATCCCGCGCTCGCCGACGTCGGGCGCGGGCGGCGCGCGCCGGTGACCGTCACGCACTTCCTGCTGGCGCCGGACATCGTCGCGGCCTCGGATCTGATCGCCACGCTGCCCGAGCGAGTCGCCGAGCGGTTCGCCGCGCGCTATCCGCTGGTCGTGCACCGCTCGCCGGTGCGCCCGGCGGGATTCACCCTGGCGATGAGCTGGCACGCCGGGACCGACCTCGAACCGGCGCGAGCGTGGCTGCGGCAGCTCGTGTCGGACCTCGCAACGCAAGCCTGACCGCGGCCCGCGGGGCCCGGACCGGGGATCCAGGCCCCGGGCGTAATCCTGACTGAAACGCTCTGGTATAGAGCCATTTCACAAAATTTCACAATTGCCCGCATCCCAGGGACTCGGGTTGAAAGGCGACGTAGCGCCCGGCGCGCACCCGGGTCGCCTGCGCCGCCGCTCCGTCATCCGGGTTCGCCAGACGCAGGCCGATCGTCCTCGTCTGACGGAGTATGCACTAACCAACCTCTTGAACATGTGCAAGGGAACGGCAATGAAAACCGTCACGCTTCATGTGCCTGAAGGTCCTGGGCGCAGGCGCGCTGCTTGCCGCCACCACCGGAGCGCCCGCGAGCGACCTGCTCGCGGTGAACTTTGCCGGGACCACCCCGTTCCACCGCGCGGATCAGTCGAACGGGTTGCTGACGACGATCAACCCGGCGGCCGCGCGGGATATCGGCGACCTGACGAGCGACCAGAACACCACGGTCTGGGGCGTCACCCTCCCGCTCCGCTCGGTCTCCGGCGGGAACTCGCTCGTCACGTTCGATCCGGCGAGCGGCAACGTCGTCAAAACGGTGCCGATCACCGGCGTCGAGGTCAGCAACATCCGCCTCGCTCGCCTGGAGTCCCGAGACGAAAATCCTGTACGGGAATACCACACCGGGCTTCGGCGATCCTACCGGCAACAATCTCTACCGCATCAACCCGTCGACCGGCGCTGCCACCTTCGTCGGCAAGATCATGTCGGCGGCGGGTGGTCCGTTCACCAACATCTGCGCGCTCGGGTTCGATCAGGGCGGACGGTTGTTCGGCTTGATTGGCCGCAGGCGCTTCGCCGCGTGACTGTCCGCGACGCGGGGTCAGCCTGTGGCGCGCCCGCAGCGGCGGCAGGTGACTGACCTCGCGTTCGCGGAGAGCAGCGCTAAAACGGGGCGTCGGGGTTGAAGTTCGGCGCCCGCTTCTCCTTCAGTGAGGCCATCCCCTCGCGCACCTCCGGCCCAGTGAAGCCCATAAACTCGAGCGCGAGGGAGGTATCGAACGTCGGCCCCGCCATTCGCAGCCAGTTGTTGAGCGAGTATTTCGTCCAGCGGATCGCGGATTGCGCGCCGAGCGCGAGCTTCTTCGCCACCTCGAACGCCTTCGGCACGAGGTCGGCCTCGTCGACCGCGAGCGAGACGAGGCCGATGCGCTCGGCCTCCTCGCCCGAGACCGTCTCGCAGAGCAGCAGGTAGTACTTCGCCTTCGCCATCCCGCAGAGGAGCGGCCAGACGATCGCCGCGTGGTCGCCGGCCGCGACGCCGAGGCGCGTGTGCCCGTCGATGATGCGCGCGTTCTTCGCGGCGATCGAGATGTCCGCGAGGAGACCCGCGACGAGGCCGGCGCCGACCGCCGGGCCGTGCATCGCCGACACGATCGGCTTCGAGCAGTTGATGACGTTGTAGACGAGGTCGCGCGCCTCGCGCCACACGCGCCCGCGGACGTCGAAGTCCGCGACCATGTCCTCGATCAGCTTGAGGTCGCCGCCCGCTGAGAAGCCCTTGCCCTCGCCGCGCAGGATCGCGACCCGCGTCTCGGGGTCGGCATCGACGTCGCGCCAGATCTCGGCGAGCTCCCGGTGCAGGACGTGATCGGCGGTCGAGAGCTTGCCCGGCGCACCCATCACGATCTCGAGGACGCCGTCGGGATGGCGCTTCATCGCGAGCCGCTCGTACGCGGCGTAATGTTCGTCCACGATCAGTCCTCGAGCGTGAAGCCGACTTTGATCGTCACCTGCCAGTGCGCGACCTTGTTCTTCATGACGTGCCCGCGCGTGTCGACGACCTCGAACCAGTGCATGTTGCGCATCGTCTTGCCGGCCTTGGTGATCGCGTTGCGGACCGCGTCGTCACTGGATTTTGAGGATGAACCGGTGAGCTCGAGCTTCTTGTAGACGTGATCGGGCATGGCGGGTTCCTTTGTGGGGTTGGGGCGTTGCGAGTATAGGCGCGCCCCCTGGCAAGGGGACTAGCCGAGCGTCACCGGCAGGTGCCGGACGCCGCGGAACCGCACGCGCCGGTCGCGCTCGGGCGCGCCGGCGAGGTCGATCCTCGGGAAACGCGCGAGCAGCCGCGCGAACGCGATGCGAGCCTCCATGCGCGCGACGTTCATCCCCGCGCAGGCGTGGTCGCCATGACCGAACGCGACGTGGCGGTTCGGCTTGCGTCCGACATCTAGCCGGTCGGGATCGGGGAACTGCGCCGGGTCGCGATTCGCTGCGCCGACGCCGAGGGTGATGAAGGTCCCGGCGGGGAAAACGTGCCCGCCGAGCTCGATCTCGGCCGTCGTCATCCGATTGTTGAGCTGCAGCGGGCTCTCGTACCGGAGCAGCTCCTCGACCGCGGTCGGCATCAGCGCCGGCTCGCGCACCAGGCGCTCGAGCTCGCCGCGGTGGACGAGGAGCGAGTGCATGCCGTTGCCGATGCTGTTGGTCGTGGTCTCGTGGCCCGCGTTCAGCAGGAAGATGCAGTTGTGGAGCAGCTCGGGCTCGGTCAGCCGCTCGCCGTCCGCCTCGCCCTGGATGAGCCGGGTGAGGACGTCGCTCTCGGGATCGCGCGGGTGGCTGCGGCGCTCGGCCACGAGCGTCCGGAGGTAGTCGAGGAAGTCGCTCACCGCCCGGTTCCCGCGGTCGAGGATCGCGGCGCCCGGCGCCGGCTCGAGCGCCGACAGGATCGCGAGGGACCAGCCGCGCAGGGGCCCTCGCTCCGCCTTCGGCACCCCGAGCAGGTTGCCGATCACCTCGACCGGGATCTCGGCGGCGAAGTCGTCGATGAGATCGACCGCCTGCCGGTCAGCCATCCGGTCGAGCAGGCTTTCGACCAGCGTGAGGACGTTCGGCTCCATGCGCGCGATCGCGCGCTGGTTCACCGCGCCCACGATCAGCCGCCGGACGCGCGTGTGCAGCGGCGGGTCGTTGAAGACGAGGCTCGTCGTGTGATGCTCGAAGAGCAGTGAATCGCCGAATTTCGGCCCGAATTCCCTCTTCTTATCGGAGCTCGCGCGGGAATCGCGGTAGACCGCGGCGACGTCCTCGTAGCGCGTGAGGAAGATCGATCCGGGGCTGAGCTCGTGCACCGACTCGTGCGTGCGGAGCAGCGCGTAGTACCGGTACGGGTCGTCGAAGAAATCGTCCGGGACCGCGGTGAGGCGGAAGTTGCGGGCGAAGGCGGCCGGGTCCACGGTGCTAGAAGGTCCCCGGGTAAACCCCGCCGTCGATCAGGAAATTCTGTCCCGTCACATACCCCATCTGCGCGCTGCACAGGAACGCGCACGCCTCGCCGAATTCGGCCGGGTCGCCGATGCGGCCGGCGGGAATCCCCTTGATGCGCTCGGCCCGCGCCTGGTCGATCGTCAAGCCCTGGTTCTTTGCGGCTGCCGCCATCACCGTGCGCTGCCGGTCGGTGTCGAAGAAGCCGGGCAGGAGATTGTTGATCGTGACGTTGTGCTTCACCGTCTGACGCGCGAGGCCGGCGACGAAACCGGTAAGCCCGGTGCGTGCGCCGTTGGAAAGCCCGAGCACGGCGAGCGGCGCCTTCACCGCGCTGGACGTGATGTTCACGATCCGGCCGAACTTCTTCGCGATCATCGAGTCGACAGTCGCCTTGATCAGTTCGATCGGCGTCAGCATGTTGGCGTCGAGCGCCTTGATCCAGTCCTCGCGTGTCCAGTCGCGGAAATCGCCCGGCGGCGGGCCGCCGGCGTTGTTGACGAGAATGTCCGGTTGCGGGCAGGCGGCGAGCAGTTTCGCGCGGCCGTCCGGCGTCGTCACGTCTAGCGCGAGCGCATTGACCTGCACGCCGAAGTTCTTGCGCAACTCCGCTGCGGTGGCGTTCAGCGCCTCCTCGCCCCGCGCGCAGATCGTGAGGTTCACGCCTTCGCGCGCGAGCGACCACGCGCACCCGCGCCCGAGCCCCTTGCTGGCGGCGCAGACGATGGCGGTCTTGCCTTTGAGCCCGAGATCCATGTTTTCCCTCCTAGGTTTTCGGTTTGAGAGTCACCAGCACCACGCCCGCCAGCACGAGTACGGTGCCGAGCAGCTGGAACCATGTCATTTGCTCGTCGAGGCCGACGAACCCGAAGAAGATCGTCGTCACTGGCCCGAGCGCGCCGAGGATCGCGACCTGGTTCGCGCCGACGCGCTTCAGCGCTTCGGCAGTCATGAACGTCGGCAGCACGGTCGAGAAGATCGCCATAGCGACGGCGTAACCGTATACGGGCCACGGCAGCGCGAGCGCCGCGATCGGCCGGAGCGCGAGGAACTGCGCGATGCAGAGCACGCTCGCAATCAGCAGCGCGTAGGCGGTGAACCGCATAGAGCCCACGCGTTGGATGATCTGGCTGCCGAGGACAAGGTAGATCGCGTAGGCGACCGCGCTCGCGAACACGAGCGAAGCGCCGAGCGGCAGGTTCTCGTGCTGGCCGGCCATCGCCTGCGACAGCACGAGGCCGGTCCCCGCGTAGGTGACCGCGAGGGCGATCAGCTCGCGCGCGCCCGCGCGCTTGTGGAGGAAGATCCACGAGAGCACGACGACGATGGTCGGGTAGAGGAAGAGGAGCAGCCGCCCCAGGCCGGCGGAGATGTACTGCAGCCCGAGGAAATCCACGAAGCTCGCGAAGTAGTAGCCGAGAAAGCCGAGCAGCAGGATCCCCCACCAGTCGCGCTTCGAGATGGGCGTCCGGTTCCCGCGCTGCCACAGTGCGGCACCCAGGAAGAATGGCAGGGAGAAGACCATCCGGAGGGCGATCAGCGTGACCGGGTCGCGGACGTAGCCGTAGGCGAGCTTGATGAAGATCGGCCGGAAGGAGAACGCAATTACGCCCGCCACGGCGAGCGCGATCCCCACCGCGCGGTAGGAGGCGAACGTCAATGTCTCGGGGCAGTTTCTCTGGACTAGAGGGTTGAAGGGGGTGGGCGGGAAGGGAAGCGTCCCACCTTCCATCGATCCCCCTTCGTCGTTCTCGGCTAGCGCCGCTTGCCGCCGCCGAGGATCGAGCCGAGCACACCGCGCAGGATCTCGCGGCCCGCCTGCCGCGCAACGCTCTTCGCCGCGGCTTCGACGACGCCCTCGCGGCGCCCGCCGCGCGGCCCGGTCGACCCGAAGAGGATGTCGCTCAGCATGCCGCCCGCCCCCTGCTCCTGGGGTGCGCCGGCCGGTCCCGCCTTGCCGCCCGCGACCGCGGGCTTGCCGCCCGATGCGGGCGGCGCGTCGGCCTGCTTCGAATCGGTCCGTCCCTTCAGCTTCTCGTACGCGGACTCGCGGTCGATCACCTTCTCGTAGTGGCCGGCGATAACCGAGGACGCGATCAGTTTCTTCCGCTCCTCCGGCGCGATCGGGCCGATCTTCGATGCCGGCGGCAGGATGAACGCGCGCTCGACGATCCCCGGCGTGCCTTTCGCGTCGAGCAGCGACACGAGCGCTTCACCGACGCCGAGCTCCATGATGGCCTTCTCGGTGTCGAGCTTCGGGTTGCCGCGCAACGTCTGCGCTGCCGTTTTCACCGCCTTCTGGTCCTTCGGCGTGAACGCGCGGAGCGCGTGCTGGACGCGGTTGCCGAGCTGGCCCAGGACGGTCTCGGGGATGTCGAGCGGGTTCTGGCTGCAGAAGTAGACGCCCACGCCTTTCGAGCGGATGAGCCGCACCACCTGCTCGACCTTCTCGAGCAGCGCCTTCGGGGCCTCGTTGAAGAGAAGGTGCGCCTCGTCGAAGAAGAATACGAGCTTCGGCTTCTCCAGATCGCCGACCTCGGGCAGGTGCTCAAACAGCTCCGAGAGCAGCCAGAGGAGAAATGTGGAGTAGAGCTTCGGCGACTGCATCAGCTTCTCGGCGGCGAGCACGTTCACGACCCCGCGGCCTTTGGTGTCGGTCTGCATGAGGTCGTCGATCTCGAGCATCGGTTCGCCGAAGAACTTCTCCGCGCCCTGCTGCTCGAGCTCGAGGAGCCCCCGCTGGATCGTGCCGATGGAGGCCGTCGAAACGTTGCCGTAGTCGGTCTTGAACTGCGCGGCGTTGTCGCCGACGTACTGCAGCATCGCCCGCAGGTCCTTCAGGTCGAGGAGCAGGAGGGCGTTGTCGTCGGCGATCTTGAAGACGAGCGTGAGCACGCCCGCCTGCGTGTCGTTCAGGTTGAGGAGCCGCGCGAGGAGGAGCGGTCCCATATCGGAGATCGTCGCCCGCACCGGGTGGCCCTGCTCGCCGTAGACGTCCCAGAACACGGCTGGGCAGCCGTCCCATTTCGGCTCGTCGATCTTCAGCGACTGGAGCCGTTCCTTCATCTTCGGTGAGAGGCTTCCGGGGGCGGAGATCCCGGACAAGTCGCCCTTGACGTCGGCGATGAAGACCGGCACGCCGATGCGCGAGAATTTCTCGGCCATCACCTGGAGCGTGACCGTCTTGCCGGTGCCGGTCGCGCCCGCGATCAGGCCGTGGCGGTTCGCGAGCCCCGGCAGCAGGCAGAGCTCATCAGATCCGGCTTTGGCGATGGCGAGCGGTTCGGTCATTGCGGGCTCCTCGTGGCGGGTAAAATTATAGGCTTCCCGAGACTCTGAGCTTCCCGCGCCATGGCCGGACATTCCAGATGGGCGAACATCAAGCACAAGAAGGCCGCCTCCGACGCGCGGAAGGGGAAGGTCTTCACCAAGGCGATCAAGGAGATCACCGTCGCCGCCAAGCTCGGCGGCGGGGACCCGACGATGAACTCGCGCCTGCGCCTCGCGCTCGCCAAGGCGCAGGAGGGCAACGTCCCCAAGGACAACATCGAGCGCGCCATCAAGCGCGGCACCGGCGAGCTCGAGGGCGTCGCGTACGAGGAGATCCGGTACGAGGGCTACGGCATCGGCGGCGCGGCGGTGATGGTCGACTGCCTGACCGACAACCGCACGCGCACGGTCGGCGAGGTGCGGCACGCGTTCTCGAAGCACGGTGGCAACCTCGGCACCGACGGCTCGGTGGCGTTCCTCTTCAAGCATTGCGGCCAGTTCGTGCTCGCCCCAGGCACCAGCGAGGACAAGGTCATGGAGGTGGCCCTCGATGCGGGCGCCGAGGACGTCCTGACCAACGACGACGGCTCGGTCGAGGTGGTCTGCGCCCCGGGCGACTTCGAGGCGGTGAAGGCCGCGCTCGCAAAGGCCGGGCTCAAGCCGGAGTTCGCCGAGGTCACGATGAAGCCGACGGCCGAGACCGCGCTCAAGGGCGACGACGCGGCACGGATGCAGAAGCTCCTCGAAGCGCTCGAGTCGCTCGACGACGTGCAGGACGTGTACACCACGGCGGCAATGGAGTAGTCCAGGCCTCGAACGGGCTCGCCCCCCTTTGACAAGGGGGCGAGGTGCGCTACTCTTGGCGTCCATGTTGCTCTCCACCAGCGCCCCTTCGGGGTTCGCGCAGCCGTGACGGCAGTGCGGATCCTCGGCATCGATCCAGGACTCCGCACCACCGGTTTCGGCATCATCGACAGGGCAGGGGCGCGGCTCGCCTACGTGACGAGCGGCTGCATCCGCACCCCGCGGGTTGAGAGCCTCCCCGAGCGCATCGCCGTCATCCTTGCCTCGCTGGCCGAGGTGATCGCCACCCACCGTCCCGCGCAGGTGGCCCTCGAGAAGGTGTTCGTGAACGCCAACCCCGCGTCCACGCTCGCGCTCGGCCAGGCGCGCGGGACGGCGATCTGCGCCGCCGTGTCAGCAAGGCTGCCGGTCGCCGAGTACACCGCGCTCCAGGTCAAGCAGGCGGTCGTCGGGAACGGGCTCGCTCGGAAAGAGCAGGTGCAGGAGATGGTGACGCGGCTCCTGCGGCTCCCGGGGAGCCCGAGCGCCGACGCGGCCGACGCGCTCGCCTGCGCGATCTGCCACGCCCACGGCGGGCAGGGGCTCGGCGCGATCGTCACTGCGGGTTACCGGGTCCGGCGCGGGCGGCTCGTCGGGCGTGCGGTCCCATCATGAAACCGACGCCGAAGGCGGCGCTTTCCTGGATTCGGGGAGCACGAGGGGGCGCTGCGCAGCGGCGGGCTGGGGCGGAGGGGCCCCAACCCCTCCTCGGGCCCCCGCGTGTCGTAGGGCCCAGATGATCGGCCGCATCCAGGGCGTCCTCCTCGAGAAGAATCCGCCGCAGATCCTGGTCGAGTGCGCTGGCGTCGGCTACGAGGTCGAGGTGCCGATGAGCACGTTCTACAACCTCCCTGGCACCGGCGAGCGGATCACGCTCCTCACCCATCTCGTGGTGCGGGAGGACGCCCATCTCCTCTACGGCTTCGG
>Ga0335084_10004837_pt1 | contig 13291 bp, 11 predicted proteins | sample Lox_Sample_44_FD_206721 | JGI IMG/M metagenome (GOLD analysis project Ga0335084, IMG submission 206721) | Soil microbial communities from Loxahatchee National Wildlife Refuge, Florida, United States - Lox_Sample_4.4 | ecosystem: Environmental > Terrestrial > Soil > Wetlands | place: USA... | reverse complement strand
CCACCTTCCAGCCGCGGGCGGCGAGGAGCGAGCGGACCGCCGCCGCCTGCCGCTCGAGCAGGGGCGGGCCCTCCGCCCCGACGGGCGGCGGGACCTCGACCCGGGCGTGGTCGAGGACCGCGTAGCCCCGGTAGGCGCTCTCGAGGAGCACCGCCTTCACGGCGTGCGCCCCGAGGTCGAGGCCGAGGATCCGTTGCGCCATCTGCTACTCCTCCCGCCAGTGGATGAGCCGGCCGGCGGTGGGCTGACCCGGGACCGCCGGGGCGGTCGGGTCCGTGGTCTGGGTCGGGTCGAAGGTGACCACCGCGTCGATGAGCTTGGTGACGTCGCCGGCGGCGCCCAGGGCGCGGATCCGGAAGACCACCGACTTGTCGGTGAAGCTGGTGCTGGTGCTGCTCTGGGTGGCGTACTGCGCCTTCACCAGCACCCCCAGCCCCTCGAGCAGCTGCGCGAACTGGAGCGGGGTCACGGTGAGGAGCCCTCCCATCCGCACCTCGAGCAGCGCCTTCTGGAAGCGGGCCTGGAAGGCGGGGTCGGCGAGCAGCCCCTGGGTCGGGCCGGGCTCGGACATGAGCCAGGCGATCCGGAGCTGCTCCGCCGGATCGTTGGTGTTCACGTTCATCCCGAAGTCCCGCGGGACGTACACGGTGAGGTGGTCCCCGAAGGCGGCCATGAAGGCGTCGCTCACCCCGGCCACCAGGTAGAGCTCGTCGAGGGAGTCGAGCCGGGCGTTCTTGGCCTTGTAGCGCTCCGGGCCGCGGTCGTAGGGGTAGTTCTCGTCCCCGAACCCGGGCTCGAAGGGGTTCGGGGCGATGAGGTACGAGCAGCTCCCCGCCGGGAAGCTCACCGCGAGGTTGGAGGAGACCTGATCGGCGTCGGTCCAGTCGCGCAGGTGGACCGCCACGTCCTGCCGGTTCCAGCGCTGCCCGTTTGCGTCCTCGCGGTCGAAGATCGGGTCCCACTTCGGATCGCACACCAGCCGCAGGTAGGCGTCCACCTGCATGGGGAGCGTCCCGGTCTGGGCGAGGGGCGAGTCGAACTGGAGGTTCACCTTGGTCGCCTCGTCCTCGATCTTCACGTCGAAGCCGCCCTCGAAGTCCCCGTAGGCGGCGGTGGGGCGGCTGGCGCCCTCGCCGGCGGGGGCGGCCTTGCCGGGGGAGGGGCTCACGCCCGCTCCGGGGAAGAGCGCCGACACGAGCCCGGAGTTCACCGGGACCAGGTTCCAGAGCTGGATCCCGAGCCCGCCCCCGCTCGCGGCCCCCTGGGACTGCGTCTGCTGTCCGGCCTGCGCCGGGCCCTTGGCCGGCGCTGGCGGCGCGCCGCCCTGGAGGGCGGTGAGGATGGCCCCCAGGTTGCCGGGGAGCCCGCCCGCGGCCCCTGCCAGCCCGGCGAGCTGCTTCGAGGTGCCGTCGAGCTGCTGCTGGAAGGAGAGCACCAGGCGGGCCATGTTCACCCCGCTCTGGGCGAGGGCGGTGGCGCGCAGCTCGTCGCGGGCGTTGGCGGCGATGCGGAGCCGCACCCGGGCCTCGTAGGAGAGGTCGACCGCCAGGGCGGTGAGGACCGCCACCGCCACCATCACGATGAGCAGCGCCGCGCCGCGCTCGCGGGGGCGCGAGGGGCGGGGCGGCCGCAGTCTGGCGGAGGTGGGCGTCATCAGAAGTCGAGCGAGCGCGTGAGGGCGACCCGCGCCTCGGTGGTGAACTTCTCGGCCCGGCCGTCGGCGAGCCGCAGCTCGAGCTCGAAGCGGACCCGGGGCGGGAGGTCGTTCGGGTGGTCGACGGAGCGGGTCGACCACTCCCGGACCCAGTCCTTCCGCTTCGGATCCCAGTACTGGATCCGGAAGGACTGGACGTGGTCGGCCACCACGTCCTCGCGCCCCCCCCGGTCCGGCTCGTCGTCGATGTGCGCCTTCTCCCTGCGGAAGAGCGCCTCCTCGCCGGAGCGGTCGGGGTCGGAGGCGACCTTGTACTCGACCACCGACTGGTCGGACTCCTTGGCGTCGAGGGCGAGCCGCTCGTGGGCCAGGGTGGTGAAGAGGAGCGTGTCCTCGCGCCCGCGGAAGAGCGTGGGCCGCTCCCGGATCCGGTCCTTGTCGTAGTGCTCGGAGATGAAGGCCATGCTCACCTCGCGCGCCATGCGCGAGAGGGCGAGCCGGGCCGCCTCGTAGCGGTCCGCCTGGGCCCGGGCGATCTCCTGGGCCCGGTCGAGCTGGCGGAAGGCGCCCAGGGTCATGGCGCCCATGGCGGCCACGATCGCCATGGCGATCATGAGCTCCATCAGGGTGAAGCCGGCGGCGCGGGGGCGGCTCACGAGCCGGGCTCCGTGGGGTTGAGCACCACCAGGTGCGTCACCACGCTGAAGGAGTCCTCCCCCTTCCCCTCCGGCCAGGAGACGGTGAGGCGCAGCTCCCGCACGCTCTTCTTGAGCTCCTCGCCGATGAGGGTGAGCTGGGGCTGGAGCAGCGCGGCGAACATGGCCACCCGCGGGTCCTGCGGCTGGGGGGCGGCACCGGGGCTCGCCCCGGCCTGCGCCTTCGAGAGCAGGTCCAGCCCCTGCCCGCCGGTGAGGAGGGCGAGGATCTTGTCCGGGCCGAGCTGGACGTCGGGCCTCTTCACCTCCACCTTCCAGCGGACCTCGGGGTGCCCCTGGTCGTCGAACGACCCTTCGTCGGTCTGGTCGAAGTCCCGGAACCCCTTGCGCTCGAACTCCTCCTGGAGCGCCACCAGCTTCCCGCGGGCGAGCAGGGTGGCGACGTCGAGGTGGGCGGCCCGCACGTGGTTCCGGAGCGCTCCACCCACCACGTCCGAGAGGGAGAGGAGCGACATCGCCAGGATGGCGAGCGCCACCATCACCTCGAGGAGGGTGAACCCGGAGGGCGGGCGCGGCGCGCCCGGGCGGCGGCGGAGGGTCACTCCTTCACCTCCACGGGGCCGGGCACCACCCGGGCCCGGCCGGTGAAGGGCTCGACCACGATGGTGTAGAGGTTGCTCCCGTCGGCGAGCGGCACCCAAGCGCGCTGGGCCTGGCCGCCGGGGAAGAAGTAGACGTAGGCGGTGCCCTTCTCGACCGGCTCGCGCCGCCCCTCGAGGTGCACCGGGCCGAAGGCGGCCCGGCCCGGCAGCTCGCGCTTCCCCACCAGCCGGTCCTCGAAGGCGCCGAACTTGCTCCGGGCCAGGAGCTTGCGCACCTCGGCGTCCTTCTCCGAGGGGAACCGCTCCTCCAGCGTCTTCTCGCTCCCGGCCCGCTCCGGGTCGGGGGCCACCCCGGTCCGCTCCGGGGCGCACTCGGCCCACCAGGTCCGCCCCTCGAGATCCAGGGCGAGCCGGCAGGTGGCGTGGCGGAGGGCGGCGGTGTCGAACAGGTAGCGCATCGCGCCGGCCAGCTCGCCCGCCGCCTTGCGGGCGTTGGCGCCGGTGACCGACTCGAGGGCGGGGACGGCCATCGCCGCGAGGAGCCCGATCACCGCCACCACCACCATGAGCTCGACCAGGGTGAAGCCGCGCGCGCCGCGCCCGCCCCGCCGCCCACGCGCGCCCCGCTGGCATCCGTGCCCACGCATTCCCGGTCCGGCCGCCTACGGGTTCACGATGTCGGCGTTCTCGCCGTCGCCGCCCGGCTGGCCGTCGGCCCCGTAGCTCTTCACGTCGTAGGCGTCGGGGTGGACCTGGCCCGGGTAGAGGTAGACGTACTCGTGCTCCCAGGGGTCCTTGAGCGTCCCGTCCTTGTTCGCCTTGAGGATGTTCTCCTTGATGAGGATGGCGAGCCCCTCCTCGGTGGAGGGGTAGCGCCCCTTCAGCACCTTGAAGGTGTCCACCCCCTCGGAGATCTTCCGCACGTCGTTCTTGGCCGTGTCGATGCGCGCCTTGCTCATCGAGCCGACCACGTTCACCGCCACCGCCGAGGCGATCAGGCCGAGGATCACGATCACCACCATGATCTCGATGAGCGTCATGCCGCGCGGGGCGCGGCGGCGGGCGGGTCTGGAGCGGACCGGGGTTCCTGGGATCATGGCTAGCCTCCTGCGAGGTTGTTGATCTGGAGGATGGGCATCAGGACGGAGAAGACGATGAAGGCCACCACCACGCCCATGCCCACGATCATGGCGGGCTCGAGGAGCGAGGTGAGGGCGCCGATGGTGGTCTCGACCTGGTCCTCGTAGGCCTTGGCGACGTTCCCGAGCATCTCCTCGAGGGCGCCGGAGCGCTCCCCCACCGACACCATGTGGTAGACGAGCGGCGGGAACTCGCCCGAGCGCTTGAGCGGGGCGGCGATCGACTCGCCCTCCCGGATGGCGTCGCGCGACTGCTCGATCACCTCCGCCAGGCGGGTGTTCCCCACGATGTTCTTCACGATGTCCATGGCGGTGAGGAGCGGGACGCCGCTCTTCAGCAGGGTGGCCAGGGTCCGCGCGAAGCGGGCGATGGCGATGTGCCGGATGAGCGGGCCGAAGACCCAGGCGTCGAGCACCATCCGGTCCCAGCGGGCCAGGCCGGCCGGGGTCCGCTTCCAGCGGAGGAAGGCCCAGATCGCCAGCGCCAGCAGGGCGCCCAGGGCCCACCAGTAGTCGTGGACGAAGGAGGAGAAGCCGATCAGCGCCTTGGTGGTCCAGGGGAGGGTGATCTTGGTGTCCTCGAAGATCTTGGTGATCTTGGGGATCACCACGCTGAAGAGGACCCCGAGGATCACCGAGCCGATGGCCATCATCGCCACCGGGTAGGCCATCGTCCCCATGATCTTGGAGCGCAGCCGGGCCTGGCTCTCGGTGAAGTCGGCCAGCCGGACCAGCACCAGCTCGAGCGCCCCCGAGTGCTCGCCCGCCCGGATCATGTTCTGGTAGAGCGTGGTGAAGATCCGCGGGTGGAGCGCCATGGCGTCGGCCAGCGAGGCGCCCTCGTTGACCCGCTGCCGGATGTCGGAGATCACCCGCTTCAGGCGCTCCTTCTCCACCTGGTCGATGAGGGCCGAGAGCGCCTCCACCAGCGGGATCCCGGCGCCCACGAGGACCGCCAGCTGGCGGGTGGCGATGGCCAGGTCGGTGGCCGACACCCGGCCCACCACCCAGCGGCGCACGTTCACCTCGCGCGCCGCCTGGGCCTTGGCCTGCTGCTCGCCCAGGACCTCGGTGAGGAAGACGCCCTCGCGGCGGAGGGTGGAGCGGAGGGTCTTGGGGGAGTCCGCCTCGCGGAGCCCCTGGACCGCCTTGCCGCGCCCGTCGAGCGCCTTGAACTCGAAGACCGGCATTCAGGAGTCCATCCCGGGGAGGGGGCCCCGCGCAGCGGGGAAGGGGCGGCGCCCCTCCGCGCGGGACCGACGCGCGGCAGCGCGTCCAAGGGACCCGCGCAGCGGGGGTGGGGCCCCGACGGCTCCGCCTGCGGGGCGGGGGCGCAGTCCCCGCTTCATCGGATGTCCTCCGCGGTCACCGAGAGGACCTCGGCCGCGGTGGTGATCCCCCGGGCCACCTTGTAGGCCCCGTGCTCCATGAGGGTGACCATCCCTCGGTCCACCGCGGCCCGCTTGATGGTGGTGGCGTCGACCGACTTGAGGATCAGGGGCCGGACGTCGTCGTCGACCAGCATCAGCTCGTAGATGCCGGTCCGGCCCTGGTAGCCGGTGTGGTTGCAGGCCGGGCAGCCGACCGCCTTGTAGACGTGGGTCGGGTTCCCCGCCTTCCGGAGGATCGCGTCGTCGAGGCCGACCTGCTGGCGCTCCTCCGCGGTCGGGACGTACGGCTTCTTGCAGTCCGGGCAGAGCACCCGGACCAGGCGCTGCGCCAGGACCCCCACCAGCGAGGAGGCCACCAGGAACGGCTGGACCCCCATGTCGACCAGGCGGGTGATGGCGCCGGCGGCGTCGTTGGTGTGGACGGTGGAGAGGACCAGGTGGCCGGTGAGGGAGGCCTGGATGGCGATCTCGGCGGTCTCCAGGTCGCGGATCTCGCCCACCATGATCACGTCCGGGTCCTGGCGGAGGAAGGAGCGCAGGCCGGTGGCGAAGGTGAGGTCGATCTTGGGGTTCACCTGGACCTGGCCGACCCCCTTGAGCGGGATCTCGACCGGATCCTCGATGGTGAGGATGTTGAGGTCGGGCGAGTTGATCTTGGCGAGGCCCGCGTAGAGCGTGGTGGTCTTGCCCGAGCCGGTCGGGCCGGTGACCAGCACGATCCCGTGGGAGCGGGTGATGAGCCCGTCCATGATCTTGAGCTGCCAGTCCTCGAAGCCGAGCGACTCGAGGTCGAGCACCACGCTCGACTTGTCGAGGAGCCGCATCACGATCCGCTCCCCGTGGGCGGTGGGGACGGTGGAGAGCCGGATGTCGACGTCCTTGCCGGCGATCTTGATCCGGATGCGGCCGTCCTGGGGGAGCCGCTTCTCGGCGATGTTGAGGCCGCCCATGATCTTGATGCGGCTGGCGATCGAGGCCTGGAAGCGCTTCGGAGGGTGGATCACCTCCCGCAGCACGCCGTCGATCCGGTAGCGGACGGAGATGTCCTTCTCCTCCGGGTTGATGTGGATGTCGCTCGCCCGCTCCTTCACCGCCCGGAACATGAGCGAGTTGACGAGCCGGATGATGGGGGCCTCGTCGTCGGCGTCGAGGAGGTCGGTGGGCTCCTCCAGCTCGTGGGCGACGCTCTCGAGGTCCTCGGTCTCGAGGTCCTCCATCAGCTTGTCGTGCTCGTCCGCCGCCCGGTCGTAGACCTCGTTGATGGCATCGACCACGGTCTGCGGGGCGGCCACCTCCGGGGCGAGCGGCGCGCCGAGCAGCATCGCCAGCGAGTCCTGGGCGGCGGTGTCGAGCGGGTCGGCCACCGCCACCCGCACCGCGTCGCCCGCCAGGCCGAGGGGCAGGACCCGGGCCTGCTTGGCGAAGTGGATGGGCACGCGCTGCGCCAGCTCGGGCGGGATCGCCTCCGGATCGATCGCCTCGAGGAAGGGGAGGTCCAGCTGGATGGCCAGGGCGCGGAGGACCTCCGCCTCGGTGGCGGCCCTCTGCCGGACCAGGATCTCCCCCAGCCGGACCCCGGCCAGCTCGCCCCGCTGGAGGGCGAGGGCCTCCTCGATCCGCGCCGGCGGGAGGCGGGCGGTCTCGACCAGGATCTCGCCCAGCGGCCGGCCGCAGAGCCAGGCGGGCGCGTGGGCCACGAGCGCGGTCCGCTCGGGCGCGGCCGCCGGCTCCGGGGCGGCCCCGGGGGCGAGGGGGAGGATCTCGGTCTGGGCCTCGTTCGGCATGGCGATCCCGTGGGCTTGGGTCCCTCACTGCCCCGGCGGCGGGGTGGGCGTGGTCTCGCCGCCGGCGGGCGGCGCCGGGGTCGGGCCGGGGGCGGGCACCTCGGGCTGGACGTCGAGCCGGTCCACCGGCGTGCCCTCCTCCTGCGCGGGAGGCGGCGGGGCCGGGCGGGGAGCGGGGGTGGCCGGCGCGGGCGCCGGGTAGGCGGCGGGCGGGGGAGGGACGGCGGCGCCGCGGCCGCCCGGCGGGGCGGTGACGCGCTCGCCCGGCAGGCCGGGGCCGCCGTTCTCGAGCTTGGAGGTCTCCTCCATCACCGCCGAGTGCAGCTTGGTGGTCGGGCCGGTCTTGCGGGAGAAGTCGACGTCCACGTCGTAGGCGGGCTGGCGTCCGTAGAACTGCTCGATGAACTCCTGCTGCTCCTTCCGCTTCTTCTCGTAGAGCCGCCGGTAGTCGGCCTCGTCGCGGATGATGTGGGGGGTGAGGAAGAGCAGGAGGTTCGACTTCTGCTTGATGGTGTCGGTGGAGCGGAAGAGCCAGCCGATCACCGGGAGGCTGCCGAGGAACGGCACCTTGCGGACGCTGCGCACCGCCCGGTCCTGGATCAGCCCGCCGAGGACGATGGTGCTCTGGTCCTTGGCCACGATCTGGGTCTTCACCGACCGCTTGGCGGTGGTCGGGCCGAGCTGCGGGTCGCTGCTCACGATCTCCTCGGTCTGCTCGTCGATGGTGAGCCGGACCGAGCCGCCCTCGTTGATCTGGGGCTTGATCTTGAGGCGGAGCTCCACGTTCTGCCGCTGGATGGGGGCGTAGAGGGAGGAGATCCCGCCCACCGCCGCCGCGGTCCCCGCGGCGGTGGCGGCGCCGGTGGTGGTGCCGGAGGTGAGCAGGTTCTGGAGGCCCGAGGGCGCGTACCCCGCCTGGAAGGGGACGTTCTGGCCGACGGTGATCTCGGAGTCCTCGTTGTCGGTGGCCAGGATGTGCGGGGTGGAGAGGACGTTGACGTCCGAGTCGGACTGGAGCGCCTGGATGAGGACGCCCAGGGAGGGGATGGAGAAGCCGGAGATGTCGACGGTGGTCGGGCTGGAGAGCCCGGTGAGGAAGCCGCCCAGCGAGAGGGCGCTCGCGATCCCCTGGGCGCTCGCCAGCTGGACGGAGTTGAAGGAGGTGGGGGCGGAGACGATGGGGAGCTGGCCGGTCTTCCCGTTCACGCTGAAGTCGACCACCCCGTGGGCCGCCACCCCGAAGGTGAGCTCGTTTCTCAGGTTCACCTCCATGATCACCGCCTCGACGAAGACCTGGCGGCGCGGCCGGTCGAGCTTGTCGATGAGCCGCTGCATGGCGGCGAAGTCGGCTCCGCTCGCCTGGACGAGGAGGGCGTTCTGCTGCTTGTCGGCGGTGATCTTCACCTCGCCGCTGAAGAGCTCGGCGGTGTCCGTCCCCTGGGCGGCGGCCGGGGTGGGGCCGGCCGGCTGCACCATCCCGAGCGGCCCGGCGGGCGCGCCCGGCCGGGCGCCGGTGGTGCCCGCCTTCCTCGCCTGGCCGGAGGCCAGGTTGGAGAGGGTGGTGGCGAGCTCCTCGGCGTTGGCGTTGCGGAGGAAGACCACGTGGACGCCGCCCTCGGCGCTGGTGGGCACGTCGAGCTGCTCGATCAGCTCCTGGATCCGCTGGAAGCTCTTCTCGTCGGCGATGACGATGAGCTTGTTGGTCCGGTCGTCGGGCAGGACCTTGTAGACGTTGACCTCGACCGGGGCGGCGGTGGCGGTGGGGGCGGCGGGCCGGGCCGCCCCGGGGATGGCGGGCGCGCCGGGGGCGCCCACGGGCCCGGCCCGCGGCGTGGAGAGGAGCGTGCGCCGCCCGCCCGGCTTGCCGGGGGTGCCGCCCTGTGCCTGGAAGATCTGGTTGATCTTGTCGGCGATGTCCTTGGCCGAGGCGTAGCGGATCTGGATGATGCGCACCAGGTCGCCCGCCCCCGGCCGGTCGATGGTCTCGATCAGCCGCTCGACGCGGCGCAGGTTGAGCCCGATGTCGGTGATGATCAGCATGTCGGGCGCGATCGCCTGGATGTCCGCGCCCTGCGGGGAGAGGAAGTTGCCCATCACCCCGCGGAGCTGGTCGGGGTCGGCGTACTGCAGCCGGATCACCCTGGTGATGGGCTGCTCGTTCGACGGCGTCCCGCTCTCCGCGTCGGTGAAGGTGGGGATGGGGTTCTTCTTCGCGTCCGCGGTCCGGATCAGCTTGTAGTACCGGCCGGTGGGGTAGACCGCGATGTTGTTCGAGTTCAGGGCGGCGAGGAAGGCCGCGTAGGCCTCGTCCGCGGTGACCGGGGTCTTGGAGAGGAGGGTGATCTTCCCGCGGGCGACGTCGTCCGTGTAGACGAAGTTCCGGCAGGTCCAGCGGCTCGCCTGCTCGAGGACGTCGACGATGTCCGCCTTGTTGAACGAGAGCATGAAGCGCCCCTGGAGCGGGACGCACTTCGCGTCGGCGGGGCGGAGGGTCTCGGCCGCCGGGGTGGCCGGCTTCGCGCCGGGCGGCGCGGCCGGGGTGGCCGGCCGGGGGGCGGCGGGCGGGGGCGCGGCCACCGGGACCGGCGCGCCGGGCGGTGGCGTGCCCGGGACGGGGCGGCGCACGCGCCGCACCGGGGCGGTCGCGGTCCCGTCGGTCGGGGCGCCGGCGGCCCCTGGCGCGGGCGCGGTGGGGAGCGGGGGCGGCGGTGGGACGGCCACGCCCGGTGGCGGGACCTGGGCCAGCGCCAGGACGGGGAGAAGGAGCGTCGGAGCGAGGAGCTTGCGCATGCGTGGCCTTCGGCGCCCGTCAGGGGCCGGTGATGTTGTATTCCTTCTTGACCGTCTGGCCCTGCCGATCGAGCTCGATCGAGACGTGCCCGGACTCCCGCAGCTTCTGGTAGAGCTCGAGCGCCTTCTCCGGGGAGTTGATCTCGTAGCCGTTGATCCGCTGGATCACGTCCCCGTTCTCGATGCCGATGGAGGCGTAGAGCGAGCCCGGCTGGATGGAGAAGAGCTTGAAGCCGTTGGCCACGCCGTTCTTGAACGAGGGCACGATGCGCGCCTGCGTGGCGATGTTGTTCAGGTTGTTGAGCGTCGAGTCGATCACCGAGCGGTCGATGTCGTAGCGGTCCTTGCCGGTGGCGCGGACGCCCTCCAGCGGCGCGCCCGGCACCGGGCCGGGCCGGGGGATGGGCGCGGTGCCCAGGCTCACGCCCGCCGCGGCCGCCACCTCCGGGCTCGTCCCCTCGTCGACGTACTCCTTCGTCCCGCCGTTGCAGAGGATCGCCACCACGCGAAAGGCGTTGCCGGTCGCGTCGCCGTCGGCCCGGACGCGCTCCAGGGCGAGGAGCCGCGCCCCGCGGACCTCGTCCCCGACCCCGAGCACGAAGCTCTCGCGGCTGCTGCTGTCGACCAGCGTGGCGATCGAGTAGCGCGGGATCTCCGCCACCACGCCGGCCACCAGGAGGAGCTTCAGGTCGGAATGCACCGGGGCCGCCGACGGGTCGCCGCAGTTCTGCGGGCGGGGCGGGGGCGCGTTCGGCTCGTCGGCGACCTTGGGCGGCTCGACGCCGATGAGGTGATAGAGCCGGGCCTCGTCGATCGCGGTCTGGAGCACGGGACGGGCCGGTGCCGCCGCCGGGATCGAGAGATCCGCCTGCGGGCGCGGCCGGATCACCGTTCCCACCAGGGTGTTCACGATCTTGGCCGACAGCCACGCCGCCGCGAAGAGCAGGGCGAGGTTCGCCGTCCAGGCGTACTTCCTGAAGAACAGGTCGAGCATGGTGCGCCCGCGCGGGTTCAGCAACGGGCGTGCCACCCCGCCCGCCCCTGCCTACCATTCAACCGACCGCCGCGGCTATGGAATTCCGCGGGTCCGGCATGCCGATCGCGGGTGCCGGACGCGTTTCCTGCCTTTTTGGCAATCCCTGCGCCACCGGCCGGGCCGGGCCGCCAAATTGGCAGCGTTCGCCTGGTCCAGAGCGCTCACTCGCCCCGCTCTCCCCCGGTGCCGGCCGCGTCCGGCTCCACGAGCCGCCCCTCCTCGTCGCGGTCCAGCTTGCGGTAGATCGTGCGGGCGGCGATGCCGAGGAGCTGCGCCGCCAGGTTCTTGTCCCCGCGCGTCTGCCTCAGGGTCTCGCGGATCGCCAGCCGCTCGATCTCCTCGAGCGGGGTGCCGAGGGGGATGACCAGGGCGGGCGCGCCCCCCGGCGGCGGGGCGGCGCCCCCGGCCGCGGCGCGGACCGGCTCGGGGAGGTCGGCGACGTCCACCGTCTCGGCGCGGGTCAGGATCACCGCCCGCTCCAGGGCGTGCTGGAGCTCGCGGACGTTCCCCGGCCAGGGGTAGCGCTCCAGGACCGCCAGGGCGGCCGGGCTGATCCCGGTGACCCGCTTGTCGTTCTTCTCCGCGAACCGCCGGAGGAACGCGATGGCGAGCAGCGGCACGTCCTCCCGGCGCTCCCGGAGCGGCGGCAGCCGGACCGAGACCACGTCGAGCCGGTAGAACAGGTCCTCGCGGAAGCCGCCCGCCTTCACCTCGGCCGCCAGGTCCTTGTTGGTCGCCGCCACCACCCGGACGTCCACCGACACCGGCTCGGTCCCGCCCACCCGCTCGAGGACCCCGTCCTGGAGGAAGCGGAGGAGCTTCACCTGCACGGCGAGCGGGATCTCCCCCACCTCGTCGAGGAAGAGGGTGCCACCCCGGGCGCGCTCGAACCGCCCCTCCTTGCGCGCCACCGCGCCGGTGAAGGCCCCCTTCTCGTGGCCGAAGAGCTCCGACTCGAGGAGCCCCTCGGGGATGGCGGCGCAGTTGATGGGGACGAACGGCCCGGCGGCCCGGGGCGAGAGGTCGTGGACGAGGCGCGCCGCCAGCTCCTTGCCCGTCCCGCTCTCGCCCACCAGGAGGACGGTGGCGGAGGTGGGGGCGGCCTGGCGGAGGGTGTCGAGCACCGCCCGGAACGCGGGGGCGTCGCCGAGCAGCTCGCCCGCGCCGGTCGGCTCGAGGGCCGCCAGCCGGGCGCGCAGGGCCCGGTTCTCGGCCACCAGCGAGACCTTCTCCAGCGCCTGGCGGACGGCCTTGACGATGGCGTGGCGCTTCACCGGCTTGGTGATGAAGTCGTAGGCGCCGTCCTTCATGGCGGCGACCGCGGTCTCGACCGTGCCGTAGGCGGTCATGAGCACCACCTCGGTCCCTGGGGAGACCGCCCGGACGGCGCGGAGGACCTCCTCGCCTCCCATCCCCGGCATCATCAGGTCGGTGACCACCACCGCCACCGGCTCGCGGCGGAGGACCTCCAGGGCGGCCGCCCCCGAGCCGGCGAGGGCCACCCGCCAGCCCTCGCGGTCGAAGATCTTCCCGAGCGACTCGAGGTTCGGGCTCTCGTCGTCGACCACCAGGACGAGGGGCGCGGTCACGCCGGGAGGATACACCGGCTACGGGGCGGGCGGAGCCGGGGCGGCGGGAGGGCCGGCGGGGCGCAGGCCGGCCGGGGCCGCCGCGGGCGGCCGGGCGGGACGCAGGCCGAACGCGCTGCGGAGCTCGTCGCCGAAGAGCGCGATCGCGCCGGCGGCGGCCAGGGCGAGGAAGCCCACGAGCAGGAGGTACTCGAGGAGCCCCTGGCGCGAGGGGGGTGCGGGCCGGGCGGGAGACATCGGGACCTCCGGGGCGAGGCGCCCCGCCAGACGAGAACGGCGCCCACCAGGGGCGCCGCTTCGTGGAACGCCACCGGGCTGCCGGGCCTACTCGGGCTTCGCCTCGGCGGGGGCGGCGGCCTCGGCGGGGGCCGCCTCGGCCTTGGGCTTGTTCTTGCCGGCCTTGGCGCGCTTGGCGGCCCGGTTCTCCTTGGGCGCCTCGGCCTTCTTCGCGGCCGGGGCAGGGGCCGGGGCGGCCTTCTTCGCGGGCTCGGCCTTGGCCGAGGTGGCCGCGTAGCGGGTCTTGAACTTCTCGATCCGGCCGGCGGTGTCGAGGATCTTCTGCTTGCCGGTGAAGAACGGGTGGCAGGCGGAGCAGATCTCGATGTGGAAGTCGCCGCGGACCGAGCGCGTCTCGATCACGTTGCCGCAGG
>Ga0335084_10004836_pt1 | contig 13291 bp, 15 predicted proteins | sample Lox_Sample_44_FD_206721 | JGI IMG/M metagenome (GOLD analysis project Ga0335084, IMG submission 206721) | Soil microbial communities from Loxahatchee National Wildlife Refuge, Florida, United States - Lox_Sample_4.4 | ecosystem: Environmental > Terrestrial > Soil > Wetlands | place: USA... | reverse complement strand
GGATCTGGAAACCTGCGCCGGCCTGGCGCTGGGCAGCCCGACGCGCTTCGGCAACATGGCGGCGCCGCTCAAGCACTTCTGGGACGGCACCTCGCTCCTCTGGCAGCGCGGCGCGCTCGCCGGCAAACCGGCCTGCGTCTTCACCTCGACCGCAAGCCTGCACGGCGGCCAGGAGACGACGCTCGTCTCGATGATGCTGCCGCTGCTGCATCACGGCATGGTCATCCTCGGCATGCCCTACACCCACGCCGAGCTCAACGCCACGCGCGCCGGCGGCACGCCCTACGGCGCCAGCCATTTCGCCGGCGTCGCCGACGATCTGCCGATCGCCGAGCACGAGCGCACGCTGTGCGTCGCGCAAGGCCGGCGGCTCGCAGAGATCGCGCTGAAGCTGCTGCGTTAACCAAATCGCTCCGCAACGGAAACAGCCGAGTTACCCGCCCTTTCCATAATTGCGCCCGCCTAAATCAGAGGAGGGACGCATGGGCAGGATCTCTCGCGTTGCCGTGCTAACGCTTGTCGCCGCCGGCTGCGCCCGCGCTGCGACCCAGCAATCGATCATTCCCGAGCAGCTCGAACCGCCTGCCGGCCAGGGGCTCAGCCTGATCGTGGCGGCGAAGGGCGTGCAGATCTACGAGTGCCGCGAAAGCAAGGAGCGCGCGGGCGCGTGGGAGTGGGCCTTCGTCGCGCCGCAGGCGGAGCTCTACGACACGACGGGCACGCGCATCGGCCGGCATTTCGCCGGACCGTCCTGGGAATCGTCGGACGGCAGCAAGCTCCTCGGCGCCGTGAAGGCGCGCGCCGAGGCGCCGGTCGCGGGCGCGATTCCGTGGCTGTTGCTCGAGGTCAAATCGGTCGCCCATGACGGCGCGTTCGCCAGGGTGGCGAGCATCCAGCGCGTGAACACCGCGGGCGGCATGGCGCCTGCGGTCGGCTGCTCGGAGAGCAACGCCGGGACCCCGGTCCGCGTTCCTTATACTGCGGACTATTACTTCTTTACCGCGAAGTGACCTGATCCTCGGAGCGTTGCGGGCCGCCGCCTCGGCGGCTCTTGTCGCGCTGATCGCGCTGTGCATCGCCTGGGAGCTGTGGCTCGCGCCGCTGCGGCCGGGCGGCTCGCTCATCGCGCTGAAGGCGCTGCCGCTGACGGCGCCCCTCTCCGGGATCCTGTTCGGCAAGCGATATACCTATCAGTGGTCGAGCATGCTGATCCTCGCCTACTTCGCCGAGGGAGTGATGCGCGCGTGGAGCGACCGCGGCCTGTCGCAACGGCTTGCCTTCGCCGAGATAGCCCTGAGTATCGCGTTCTTCGCGGCGGCGGTCGGCTATGCGCGCCTGACGCGGCCCGCGGCCTAGCTCAAGGACAGCCGCGCAACTGCTCGCGCAGCTCGGCGGCGCGCCGCTCGCGCACCTGGTCGTCCATGAAGCTGGACTGGCCCTTCTCGTCGACTTGCACGATGCGCCGCACCGGAGCCGAGAGGCGTCCGTATTCCAGCCGCAGGGTCGCGCAGCGCTTTTGCGCCGCGGCCTGGTCCGTGTCGGCCTCGCGCTCGCGCTCGATCTGCCGGCGCCTGAATTCCGCATCCTGGCCGCTGAGGTTCTCGCTGGGCGCGCGCAGCTCGCCCGAGAGCGGCGGCTGCCCCTGGATGTCGACCTGGCGGCCCTTGCCGGCGGCGCAGGGCTTGTCGGCGTAGGTCGTGACGCCGCGCTCGTCGACGCATTTGTACATCTGCGCGGACGAGACCGCCGGCGCGAGCAGCAGCGCCAGCGCGAGCCTTCTCACGCGCGGTCCGCGGCCGACTGCGACGGGAAGCGCGCCGAGCCGTAGCGGACCACGAGGTTGGCGAGCGCGAGCAGCAGGATCGCGCCGGCCACCATCACGATGCTCCAGTCGGGCTGCTGGTGCGCCTGGATGTGCTCGAGCAGCAGGCGCGTCAGCGCGGTGATCGCGACGTAGATGAGGAAGCGCACCGGCATGTGATTGGTCTTGAAGTAGATGCCGACCATCGCGCCGAGCTCGAGGTAGATGAACAGCAGCAGGATGTCCTGGATCGAGGCGAGGCCGCTTGCGCCCATGGCGGCGAAGGCGTGCACACCCGACCAGACCACCGCGCCGCCGATGGCGAACAGCGCCACGTGGTGGAACAGATCCACCAGCAGCCGCCCCACCACCCCCGAGAACCGGTTGAAGCGCTGGTGAAACGCCTCCGTGCTCTTCAGCATGCTCCCCTCCCTTTCTCCTAGATCTGGTACTGCGGGTTCACCCTTTCCGCCTTGCTCGCGAGCTTGTTCAGCGCGCTGATGTACGCTTTCGCCGAGGCGACGACGATGTCGGTGTCGGCGCCGACGCCGTTGACGATACGCCCGCCCTTCGACAAGCGCACCGTCACCTCGCCCTGCGACTCGGTGCCCTGCGTCACCGCGTTGACCGAGTAGAGCAGCAGCTCGGCGCCGCTCTTCGCCAGCGCCTCGATCGCCTTGAAGGTGGCGTCGACCGGCCCGTCGCCTTGCGAATCGGCCCGCTTCTCGATATTTCCTTCGCTCATGACAACGGAGGCATGGGGCCTTTCGCCCATCCCGCTGGCCTGATTCATGGTGACCAGCTTCCAGTGCTCGTCGCTCGCCGCGCCCGCCTGCTGCGCCACCAGCGCAAGCAAGTCCTCGTCGAAGATCTCGGCCTTCTTGTCGGCGAGGTCCTTGAAGCGCTGGAACGCCTTGTTGGCCGCGTCGTCGCTCTCGAGCTCGATGCCGAGCTCCTTCAGGCGCTGCTTGAAGGCGTTGCGGCCGGAGAGCTTGCCGAGCACGATCTTGTTGGTGGTCCAGCCGACGTCCTCGGCGGTCATGATCTCGTAGGTCTCGCGCGCCTTGAGCACGCCGTCCTGGTGGATGCCGGAGGCGTGCGCGAAGGCATTGGCGCCGACCACCGCCTTGTTCGGCTGCACCACGAAGCCCGTGATCTGCGACACCAGGCGCGAAGTGGGAACGATGTGAGTCGTATCAATATTGGTACTCAAGCCGAAAAAATCCTTTCGGGTGCGCACGGCCATGACGACCTCCTCGAGCGAGGTGTTGCCGGCGCGCTCGCCGAGGCCGTTGATGGTGCACTCGATCTGGCGCGCGCCGCCGATCTTCACCGCGGCGAGCGAGTTGGCGACCGCCATGCCGAGGTCGTTGTGGCAGTGCACAGACCAGACCGCCTGGCCGGAGTTCGGAATCCTGGTTCTCAGTTTCTTGATGAACTCGCCGAACTGCTCCGGCACCGCGTAGCCGACCGTGTCGGGGACGTTGATGGTCGTGGCGCCCTCCTTGATCACCGCCTCCAGCACGCGGCACAGAAAGTCGACGTCCGAGCGGCTGGCGTCCTCGGGCGAGAACTCGACGTCGGGGCAGTGCTTGCGCGCGAAGCGCACCGAGAGCTTCGCCTGCTCGAACACCTGCTCGGGCGTCATGCGCAGCTTCTTCTCCATGTGCAGGGCGCTGGTGGCGAGGAAGGTGTGGATGCGCCACGGGCCCTTCGCCTCCTTGAGGGCGTCGATGCCGCGCTGGATGTCGCGGTCGTTGGCGCGGCACAGGCCGGCCACCACCGAGTCCTTCACCAGGCCGGCGATCGCCTTCACCGCCTCGAAGTCGCCGTTGGACGAGGCCGGGAAGCCCGCCTCGATCACGTCGACCTTCATCCGCTCCAGGGCGCGCGCGATGCGCAGCTTCTCGTCCTTGGTCATGGAGGCGCCCGGGCTCTGCTCGCCGTCGCGCATGGTGGTGTCGAAGATGATCAAGTTGTCGTTAGGCATATCCGTTCCCTTGGTATAGATGGACGGGTCCCTGGGCCTTTTGGGCCCTGAGCACTGCTCAAATTGTGGGTAGGGGGATTAGCGCGCGGGGCGCAGCAGCAGGCCCAGCGCGAGGAGCGCCGAGAGGAGGACCGCGAGAAGCATGGCCTGTTGCATGGCTTGACTATAGCTTCACTCGGCGGCCCTGGCAAGCAGCCGCCGCGCGATGAGCAGGCGCTGCATCTCGTTGGTGCCCTCGCCGATGCAGAGCAGCGGCGCGTCGCGATAGAGGCGCTCGACGGCGAACTCCTTCGAATAGCCGTAGCCGCCGTGGATGCGCACCGCTTCGTGGGCGTTCTCGAACGCCGCCTCGGTGGCGAAATACTTCGCCATGCCCGCCTCCAGGTCGCAGCGCTCGCCGCGGTCGTACGCCTCGGCCGCGTTGCGCACCAGCAGCCGGGCGGCCTCGAGGCGCGTCGCCATCTCGGCGAGCTTCAGCTGGATCGCCTGGTGCTCGCAGATCGGCTTGCCGAAGGTTTCGCGGCTGCGCGAGTATTTGAGCGATTCGGCGAGCGCCGCGGCGGCGATGCCCACGCCGCGCGCGGCGACGTTGATGCGGCCGAGCTCGAGCCCGCCCACCGCCTGCTGGAAGCCGCGGCCCTCCTCGCCGATGAGGTTGGCGGCCGGCACGCTGTAGTCCTGGAAGACGAGCTCGGCCGAGTCGATTCCCTTGTAGCCAAGCTTCTCCAGCTTGCGGCCGGCGCTGAAGCCGGCGCCCTTCTCGCACAGGAGCATGCTCATGCCCTTGTGGCGCGGCTCGGCGGCGGGGTCGGTCTTGACGAGGACCGCGAAGCACGAGCCCTGAATGCCGTTGGAGATCCAGGTCTTGGTGCCGTTGACGACGTAGCGATCGCCTTCCCTGCGCGCGCGCGTGCGGATTGCCTGCAGGTCGGTGCCGGCGTTCGGCTCGGTGAGCGCCAGGCCGCCGCGGATTTCGCCGGTCGCGAACCTGGGCAGATACTTCTGCTTCAGCGAGGAGGAGCCGAACTTCTCCACCAGCAGCGCCATCATCAGGTGCGAGTTGAAGATGCCGGTGAGCGACATCCATACTTCGGAGATGCGCGCGACGATCCGCGCATAGAGCTGCGCGGAGAGGCCGAGGCCGCCGTAGGCCGGGTCGATGGTGGCGCCGAACAGGCCCAGCGCCTTCATCTGCTCGACCAGCTCCGCCGGCCAGACGTCGTCGCGCTCGAGCTGCATGACGCGCGGCTCGACCTCGCGCACGAGCCAGCGGTCGATCGCCCCGAGGACCTGCTCTGCCTCCGCCGGCTCGGGCCGCACTGCGAGCGCTCAGCCCGCCTTGATTACCCCGCAGGCGATGCGCGCGCCCGAGTTGCCGGTCGGCTGCGTCGTGTAGTCGTCGGGGTCGGCGTGGATGATCAGCCCGCGGCCGACGATGCTCGAAGGCCCGGGTGCGATCGTCACGCCTTCGAGGTCGGCCTCGAGCGCGGCATGGCCCTTATTGTCCGCCTGCAGCGCCGGCAGGTCGCCGGCGTGGTGCTCGGGCGAGGCGGGATTACCGTGCGGCTTGCCGCCGGGGTTGAAGTGGCCCTTCGCGCTCATGCCGTCGCCGGAGCTGCAGTCCCCGACCTCGTGGATATGGAAGCCATGGGCCTGGCCGGGCTTGAGGCCCTGGGCGAGGACGGAAATGTGCACCTTGTCGCCGACCTGCTCGAAGGTGGCTTCGCCGGTCGCCTTGTTGCCCTTGGTCGGCTGCAGTGCAGCAGTCGCGCGCAGCGGTTCCTCGGGAACGCTCTGGCAACCGGCAAGCAGGGCGACGGCGGCTGTTGCGATCAGGTATTTCATTTTTCTCCTCCCGGCTACAATCTACTCGTTTCCCGGCGGCGGCGAAAGCGGGCGACACGACCCGCGAAGCCGCGAAGGGATCACCTCTAGGAGGAGGAACGATGGAACGCAAGACGGCACGTCTCTACGCCAGCGCCGCGCTCGCCGCGCTGATCGCTGTTCTCCCGCTGTCGCAGTCGCGGGCGCAGGCGCCCAAGCCGGTGGTGCTGCGCTTCGCCGCCGACTTCTCGCCGCCGCCGCATCCGGCCGGGATGGCGCTGAAATACTTCGCCGACCGCCTGCCGCAGGTCATCCCCGGCAGCGAAGCGCGCATCTACTACGCCGGCGCGCTCTACACCATTCCCGAGGCGTTCGAGGCGATGCGCCGCGGCAACCTCGAGATGGCCTGGATGCAGATGGGCAAGGCGGCGCCCGTCGACCCCTACATGATGACGGTGGTCGGGCCCGGCGTGCTCACCACCGTCGGCGCGGTCGACAACCTCGAGAAGACCAAGACCTACCAGGCGCTCGTCGAGCGCCTGTCGAAGAACCAGAACATCAAGGTCTTCGGCGCGGCGCAGATGAGCTTCGGCATGGGCGTGGGCGGCGGCAAGCGCTACCTCAAGCCGGAGGATTTCACCGGCCGCAAGGTGCGCAGCATGGGCCCGGTGGAAAACGCCTCGCTCAACTCCTGGCACGCCTCGCCGGTGGTCATGGCCTTCGGCGAGGTGCCGAGCGCGCTGCAGTCGGGGGTCATCGACGGCCTGATGACCAGCATCGGCGGCTGGCTCGCGGTGCGCGAGCAGGCGCCCTACTACACGACCGGCGGCGCCGGCGCCTTCACCGGCGATTACTACATGGTGACGGCCAGCAAGCGCTGGTGGGACCGGCTGCCCAAGCCGACGCAGGACGCGCTCGAGAAGCTGGTGCAGGAGACGATCCAGACCGAGAAGCAGTTCAACTGGTGCGTCGACCGTCTGACCTACGAGAAGTACGGCACCAAGGATCCGTCCAAGCCGGGCGTGTACTGGATGACGCCGCAGGAGGTAACCGCGATGACCAGCGCGGTGGGAGACGCCTCCACCCGCTATGTGAAGGGCAAGATCCCGCCGGCGGCGGTGCCGCTGCTCGAGTCGTTCGTCGCCGAGGGCAAGGAGCTGTCGAAGGAGAACCCGCCCGGGTCGTCCTGGATCGAGAAGATCGACTGCTCGAAGTTCGCCTCGCAGATCCACATCAAGTAGTGGAGAAGGCTTACGCCTTCTGGCGGGCGTTCCAGGACAAGCTCCTGGCGCCCGCCGCGGCGCTGATCCTGCTCGGCTGCACGCTGCTTGCGCTGCTGGAGGTGGTGCGCCGCTACGTCTTCGGCGTGTCCTATGAGTGGCAGCAGGACGCCGTCACCTACTTCATCCTGACGGCGGTGTTCCTCTACTTCGGCATTTCGCAGCGCAAGGGAACGCACCTGGTGGTCGACTTCTTCCTGCATGCCGTGCGCGGCGTCGGGCCGCGCGCGCGCCGCGCGGTCGAGTACGTCGAGGTGGCCGCGATCGTCATCGCCTTCCTGTTCATGCTCGGGGTCGTCTGGTGGGGCCTCGACGAGGTCCTCGAGAGCACGCGCGACGCGCCGCGCACCGAGAGCCTGGAGTTCCCGCTGGCGCCCTTCCTGTGGGCGCTGCTGTTCGGCTTCGCGTTCATGGCGGTGTCGCTGTTCTTCCAGTGCTGGCGCGGCATCCAGAAGCTGCGCGGCCGCAGCGTGCTCGAGGAGCCCGCCGAAGACATGCACGACCTGGTGGACTGAATGGGCATCGTCGCCGTCGTCGTCTTCGTGCTGCTGGTCCTCAGCGTGCCGATCGGCATCGCGCTCTCGGGCGGCGCGCTCGCCTACGTGCTGTTCGACCCGCTGCTCGACGCCAACGTGGTGTTCCGCGCGTTCTTCAACTTCATCTCGAAGTACAGCCTGATGGCGATTCCGCTGTTCATCTTCGCCGGCTTCCTGATGGAGCGCACCGGCCTGGTGGCGCTGCTGTTCAAGTTCGCCGACGCGCTGGTCGGCTGGCTGCCGGGCGGCTTCGGCATCGCCACCATCCTCGCCTGCGTGCTGTTCGCGGCGATCTCGGGCTCGAGCGTGGCGATGGCCGCGGCGATGAGCGTGATCGCGATCCCGGAGATGCTCAAGCGCGGCTATCCGCCGTGGGTCGCCGGCGGCCTGGTGGCGACCAGCGGCGGCATCGCGATCCTGATCCCGCCGAGCATCCCGCTGATCCTGTACGGCATCGTCACCGAAACGTCGGTGGTCGATCTGTTCTTCGCCGGCGTGATCCCGGGGTTGCTGCTCGCGCTCGCCAACGTGGTGACGATCGTCGTCCTCGCCTGGAAGCTGAAGCTGCAGCGCGGCACCTTCGATGCGCGGCGCATCTGGCCGGCGACGCTCGAGGCGCTGCCGGCCTTCGGCATGCCGGTGGTGATCCTCGGCGGCCTCTACGGCGGCCTGTTCACGCCCACCGAGGCGGCGGCGGCGGCTTGCGGCTACGCGCTCGTCTACGGCCTGATCACGCGCCGCGCGGCGTTCCTGCGCGATCTGCTGCCGGTTCTCTACCGATCGCTCAATCTCACGGCGGTGATCCTGTTCCTGGTCGGCTGCGTCGGCGTATTCCAGTTCCTCGCCGCCAACCTGTACTGGCCGCAGACCATCACCCACACGGTGACCTCCTGGGGCCTGTCGCCGCTCGGCTTCATCTTCGCCTTCATCGCGCTCGAGATGGTCCTCGGCTGCTTCGTCGACGGCGTGGCGATGATCCTGCTCACCATCCCGGTGGTGTACCCGGTCGCGCACACCATGCACATCGACCTCATCTACCTGGGCATCGTCATGACCTTGACCGTGGAGATGAGCCTGGTGACCCCGCCGGTCGGCCTCAACCTGTTCGCGGTGAGCGGCGTGTCGAAGATCCCGGTGTCGGAGGTGGTGAAGGGCTCGGTGCCGTTCTTCCTCACCGACGCGCTAGTCCTGCTCGCGGTAGTGTTCGCCCCGGGCCTGGCGACCTGGCTGCCGGGCCTGCTGGTTCAGTCGGCGTTCAAGTAAGAAGGGCGGCTATTCGTCGGGCAGCACCGAGCGCACGCGGTGCCCCATCGCCCACATCACGTAGCCGGAGAGCGAGTAGCCGAAGAACAGCAGGAACAGGATCACCGGCGGCTTGAACGAGACGACCGCGAAGCCGATCACGCAGGCGAGGATCACCCAGAGCGGCACGCGCTTTCTCCAGTTCACTTCCTTGAAGCTCCAGAACGGCACGTTGAGCACCATCGTCACGCCGGCGAAGACTGCCACCACCCAGCAGGCGCCCGCCAGCCAGTAGGAGTTGCCGGGCGCCATGCCCAGCTCGGTGAGCGCCCAGATGAAGCCGGCGAGCACCGCCGCGCCCGACGGGCTCGGCATGCCCTGGAAGTAGCGCTTGTCGACCACGCCGATGTTGGCGTTGAAGCGCGCGAGCCGGATGCCGGCGGCGGCGCAGTAGATGAACGCGCCGATCCAGCCCGCGGTGCCCAGCTCCTTCAGCCCCCATTCGTAGGCGATCAGCGCCGGCGCGGCGCCGAAGGCGACCATGTCGGCGATGCTGTCGTACTGCGCGCCGAACTCGCTCTGCGTGTGGGTCCAGCGCGCGACGCGGCCGTCCATGCCGTCGAGCACCATGGCGACGAAGATGGCGATGCCGGCGGTGTCGAAGCGGCCGTTGATCGCCTGCACGATGGCGAAGAAGCCGGCGAACAGCACGCCGGTGGTGAACAGATTGGGCAGCAGGTAGATGCCGCGGCGGCGCAGCCCGCCGAGCCCGCCGCCCGGGCGCTCGCCGATCAGCTCCGCGTCGTAGTCGTCGTCTTCAGCCATGCCAGCACGCTTCCGGCAGCGTACACCTTGTCGCCCAGGGCCGCCTTGACCTCGGCGTCGGGAGGCAGGTAGACGTCCACGCGCGAGCCGAAGCGGATGAACCCGTAGCGCTCGCCGCGCACGAGGGCGGCCCCGGGCTGGACGTAGCAGAGGATGCGCCGCGCGATCAGCCCCGCCACCTGCACGCAGGTGACGTCGGCGCCGCCGGCGGTGCGCAGCCACAGCGCGTTGCGCTCGTTCTCGAGCGAGGCCTTGTCGAGCGCGGCGTTGACGAACGCGCCGGGGAAGTACCAGCGCTCCTTCACCGCGCCGTCGACCGGCGAGCGGTTGGAGTGCACGTTGAAGACGTTCATGAACACGCTGATCTTCAGCGCGTCGCGCTTGAGATACGGATCCTGCCCGCGGCTCACCTCGACGATGCGGCCGTCGGCTGGAGACACCACCGCGCGAGGCTCATCGGGCACCTCGCGCGGCGGATCGCGGAAGAATTGCAGGACGAACAGGGTCGCGAGCCAGAAAGGCAGCGACCACCACCCGGCGAAGAAGGACACCAGCAACGAAAGAACGGCGGCGATGCCCAGGTACGGCCAGCCCTCGCGCGCGATGATTGGATGCGGATAAGGCGGCCGCACTACTTCTGGTCTTCCTTAAGCCGCTCCGAGTCCTGCCCGCCCTGCTGCATCGCCTTGTTGATGTCGGTGGTGACCTTGTCCACCGTCTTCTTGGGTTGGTTGCCGATCTCCTTCGACTGCTCCGGCGTGCAAGCCGCGAGGAGCAGCGAAAGAACCAGGGGGCTAATTTTTTGAAGTGTCGACAAGGCGGTTCCTCTTTATCCAGGGCATCATTTCGCGCAGCCGCGCGCCGACCTTCTCGATCGGCAGCTCGGCCGTCATGCGGCGCAGGCTGAGCAGCGTCGGCGCGCCGGCGCGGTTCTCCAGCACGAAGTCCTTGGCATACTCGCCCGACTGGATGCGGTGCAGCGCCTCCTTCATGCGCTTTCTCACCCCTTCGTCGATGATCTTCGGGCCGGTGACGTACTCGCCGAACTCGGCGTTGTTGGAGATCGAGTAGTTCATGGTGCCGATGCCGCCCTCGTACATCAGGTCGACGATCAGCTTGAGCTCGTGCAGGCACTCGAAGTACGCCATCTCCGGCGCGTAGCCCGCCTCGACCAGCGTGTCGAAGCCGGCCTTTACCAGCTCCACGCAGCCGCCGCACAGCACCGTCTGCTCGCCGAAGAGATCGGTCTCGGTCTCTTCCTTGAAGTTGGTCTCGATCACGCCCGCCTTGCCGCCGCCGATGGCGGCGGCGTAGGAGAGCGCGACGTCGCGCGCCTTCTTCGACGGGTTGCGGTGCACGGCGATCAGCATCGGCACGCCGCCACCGCCGGCGTAGGTCGAGCGCACGGTGTGGCCCGGCGCCTTGGGCGCCACCATCCAGACGTCGAGGTCGGCGCGCGGCTGGATCAGGCCGTAGTGGATGTTGAAGCCGTGCGCGAAGGCAATCGAGGCGCCTTTCTTGATGTTGGCTTCGACTTCGGACTTGTAGGTCGCGGCGATGTGCTCGTCGGGCATCAGCATCATGACCACGTCGGCGCCTTTCACCGCGTCGGCGACCTCCTCCACCTTCAGGCCGGCTTTCTTCGCCTTGTCCCAGGAGGCGCCGCCCCTGCGCAGCCCGACCGTGACCTTGATGCCGGACTCCTTGAGGTTGAGCGCATGCGCATGGCCCTGCGAGCCGTAGCCGATGATGGTGACCTTCTTCCCTTTGATGAGAGAAAGATCCGCGTCTTTGTCGTAATAGACCTTCATTGATTTCCCCTGAGATGCTTAAACACGAAGGACGCGGTTGCCGCGTCCGATACCGCTTGCCCCTGTGCGAACCGTCTCGACGATGGCGCCCTGGTCGAGCGACTTGATGAAGGCGTCGAGCTTGGCGCCGCTGCCGGTGAGCTCGATGGTGTAGGTGTTGTCGGAGACGTCGATGATGCGGCCGCGGAAGATGTCGGCCATGCGCTTCATGTCCTCGCGCTCCTTCTGCCCGGCGCGCACCTTGATCAGCATCAGCTCGCGCTCGATGTGCTCGGCCTCCGACAGGTCGATCACCTTGACGATCTCGATCAGCTTGTTCAGCTGCTTGGTGATCTGTTCGACCACGTCCTCGGAGCCGGTGGTGACGATAGTCATGCGCGACATCGAGGCGTCCTCGGTCGGCGCGACGGTGAGCGACTCGATGTTGTAGCCGCGCGCCGAGAACAGGCCGGCGATGCGCGAAAGCGCGCCCGCCTCGTTCTCCACGAGGACGGAGATAATGTGGCGACTCATAGCTCTTCGGACAGGATCATTTCCGTGATCCCCTTGCCGCCGGGGATCATCGGATAGACGTTCTCGGCCTGGTCGGTGATGAAGTCCAGGAACACCAGCTCGTTTTTCTTCGCGAACGCCTCTTTCAGCGCGCCTTCGACGTCGGCGGGCTTGTCGATCTGCGCGCCGCGATGGCCGTAGCCCTCGGCGAGCTTGACGAAGTCGGGCAGCGCGTCCATGTACGACTCGCTGTAGCGATTGCCGTGGAAGAACTGCTGCCACTGGCGCACCATGCCCATGTACTTGTTGTTCAGGTTGACGATCTTGATCGGCAGCCGGTACTGCTTGCAGGTGGAGAGCTCCTGCAGGCACATCTGGATCGACGACTCGCCGGTCACGCAGGCGACCGTCGCGCCGGGATTCGCCATCTGCACGCCCATCGCCGCCGGCAGGCCGAAACCCATGGTGCCCAGGCCGCCCGAGTTGATCCAGCGCCGCGGCTTGTCGAACTTGTAGAACTGCGCCGCCCACATCTGGTGCTGGCCGACGTCGGAGGTGACGAAGGCTTCGCCTTTGGTGACCTCGTACAGCTTCTCCAGCACGAACTGCGGCTTGATGATCTTCGAGCCGCGGTCGTACTTCAGGCAGTCCTTCGCGCGCCACTCCTCGATCTGCTTCCACCAGGGCTTGATGTCCTGAGGTTTCGCCCCGCGGATCAATTTCAGGACGTCGTCCAGGACGTCCGGGATATTGCCGACGATCGGCACGTCGACCTTCACGCGCTTGGAGATCGACGAGGGGTCGATGTCGATGTGGATGATCTTGCGCGGGTTCTGCGCGAAGTGCGCCGGGTTGCCGATGACGCGGTCGTCGAAGCGCGCGCCGATCGCGAGCAGCACGTCGCAGTGCTGCATCGCCATGTTCGCCTCGTAGGTGCCGTGCATGCCGAGCATGCCGAGGAACTGCTTGTCGGTCGCGGGATAGGCGCCGAGGCCCATCAGCGTGTTGGTGCAGGGGAAGCCGAGGGTCTTGACCAAGTCAATCAATTGCGAAGAAGAATCGGAGAGCACCACGCCGCCGCCGGTGTAGACCATCGGCCGCTTCGCCTCGAGCAGCAGCTGCACCGCCTTCTTGATCTGGCCGGCGTGGCCCTTGCGCACCGGGTTGTACGAGCGCATCGCCACCTCTTCCGGGTAGGCGAACTCGCAAGTCTGGGTCGTGACGTCCTTCGGGATGTCCACCACCACGGGGCCCGGGCGACCGGTGGCCGCGATGTGGAACGCCTTCTTCATCGCCCAGGCGAGATCCTTGACGTCCTTCACCAGCATGTTGTGCTTCACGATCGGCCGCGTGATGCCCACCGTGTCGCATTCCTGGAAGGCGTCGAGTCCGATGGCGTGCGTCGGCACCTGGCCGGTGACCACCACCATCGGGATCGAATCCATGTAGGCGGTGGCAATGCCGGTCACGGCGTTGGTCACGCCCGGCCC
>Ga0335084_10004835_pt1 | contig 13293 bp, 11 predicted proteins | sample Lox_Sample_44_FD_206721 | JGI IMG/M metagenome (GOLD analysis project Ga0335084, IMG submission 206721) | Soil microbial communities from Loxahatchee National Wildlife Refuge, Florida, United States - Lox_Sample_4.4 | ecosystem: Environmental > Terrestrial > Soil > Wetlands | place: USA... | reverse complement strand
CATCGACGCGGTCACTGAAACGCTCTTCGGCATGCCTTATGATCGGGACGGCCAGATCGCCGCCACCGGACGCGTGCTCGATCCTGTGCTGAGTCGCCTGCTGAAGGCCCGGTTCTTCCGCCAGCGTCCGCCGAAGACCGCCGGGCGGGAAGAATTCGGCGCCGTCTACGCAGCGTCATTCCTGCGCCACTGCGCGCGCGCGCAAAGCGCCGATATGGTCGCCACCGCCACGGCGCTGACGGCGCGTTCTATCCGTGATGCCGTGCAGCGGTTTGTGCTGCGCCGCTGGGGCGCCTGCCGAGAGCTGGTCGTCTCCGGCGGCGGCGCGAAGAATCCAACGCTGATGGCGATGCTACGCAACGAACTTGATCCGCTCGGAATTCGTTTGCGATTCTCCGACGAATTTGGCGTTCCGGCCGAAGCGAAAGAAGCCGTTGCGTTCGCCGTGATGGCGTATGAGACCTGGCATCGCAGGCCGTCGAATGTGCCGTCGGCAACCGGGGCGAAGCGGCCGGCGGTTCTGGGGAAGATTTCCTATGCGTAGGACGCTATCTGCGCACTCCCTCAGTTTTCATACAGGTACCGGCAGGAGCGTCATTTTTGGATTGGCGGCAAGCCTGCTCCTCGCTCTTCTCTCCTGCTCACCGCATCCCGATCCCGCGACGCTGGTCATGATCATCGAGAGCAGTCCGGCGAATCTCGATCCGCGCGTGGGGCTTGATGCCCAATCCGAGCGCATCGGTGAGCTCTTGTTCGATTCGCTGCTCACGCGGGACGAGCATCTCAACGTGCAGCCGGGCCTCGCCGAGCGCTGGGAGACACCCGATCCGCTGACTTATGTTTTTCACCTCCACGGTGGCGTCAGGTTTCATGACGGCCGCCCGCTGACGTCTCGCGACGTGAAGTGGACCTTCGACTCGCTGCTGGGCGGAAGGATTCGCAGCACCAAGGCGTCCACCTATCGCGCCGTCGACCGTATTGATGCGCCCGATGGCACGACCGTCGTGTTCCACCTGAAAGAGCCCAACGCGTCCCTGCTCTGGAACCTTTCTGAAGGCGCCATCGGCATCGTGCCCTTCGGCGCACTGGACGAACTGTCGCAGAAGCCCATCGGATCGGGCCCCTTCAAGTTCGTGCGCGCCGAACTGGACCGCGACGTGGTCCTCGAGCGCAACGATCAGTATTGGGGGACGCCGGCCAGGCTGCCGCGCGTCCACTTCATCGTCGTGCCTGACACCAACACGCGCGCCCTCGAGTTGCGCAAAGGCAGCGCCGATGTTGCCATCAATGCTTTTCCATCCGACACGGTGGCGGCGCTGGAGCGGGAACCAGCGCTGGTGGTTGAGAAGAAGCCGGGCACCATCGTGGCCTACATCGCGTTCAACCTGCGCGATCCCATTTTGCGCGATCAGCGCGTGCGACAGGCGATCGCCTCGGCGATCGATCGCGGGCCTCTGATTCACTATGTCTGGCGCGACCTGGTGCGTCCCGCCTCGAGCATTCTCCCGTCGCAGAGCTGGGCCTTCGTGCCGGACCTGCCTGTATTCCCTTATGACCCCGCCGGCGCGAACCGCCTGCTCGACGCGGCTGGATACCCCGCGGCCAGCGGTGTGCGCTTTCATCTGACGATGAAGACGTCCACCGAGGAGTCCACGCGCCTGCTCGCGGCGGTGCTGCAGCAGCAGTTGCGGCAGGTGGGCATCGCGCTCGACATCCGCAGCTTTGAGGCCGCCACCTTTCTTGCCGACGTTTCGACCGGCTCGTTTCAGTTCTATTCGCTGCGCTGGATCGGCGGCAACGAGGATCCTGATATCTTCGACACCGTGTTTCACTCCAGCAACGTGCCGCCTCGCGGGCGCAACCGCGGTTTCTACTCCAACCCGCGCGTGGACGCGCTCATCGACCAGGCCCGCCGCGAATCCGACCCGTCGAAGCGGAAGGCCCTCTACGCCGAGTTGCAGCAGATCCTTGCCCGCGACGTGCCGTACATCAACCTGTGGTACTTCGATAACGTGCTTGTGCATTCCCGCCGCGTGAACAACGTGTCGATCAATCTTTCGGGGAATTACAACTTCCTCAAGACGGCAGAATTGGAGTAGGCGCCTGCAGACGTCCCGCCGTACGCGCGTGTTACCATCAAAATTCATCGTCTCCTGATACCCGACACTGGCCTGCTTTGAACATTCTTTTCATCGGCGACATTTTCGGACGGCCCGGCCGCACCATCGTGAAGGATCGCCTGCCCGATCTGGTGCGCGACTATGCCATCGACCTGGTGATTGCCAACGCCGAAAATTCCGCCGCTGGATTCGGGATCACGCCGCAGCTGGCCGACGAACTGTTCGACCTCGGCATCGACGTGATGACCACCGGCAACCACGTCTGGGATAAACGCGAAATCGTCGAGTACTTCCACATGGCGGATGGCAACCCGCACAGCCCTGCCCGCCGCCTGCTGCGTCCGGCCAACTTTCCCGCCACCATGCCCGGTTGGGGAGTCTATGAGGGCGAGAAGAAGGGCGTGAAATACGCCGTCATCAACCTGCAGGGGCGCGTGTTCATGGGATCGAGCGACGATCCGTTTCGTTTTGCCGACGGCCTGCTCGAAAAGATCAGGGCGAAGGTGGTGTTCGTCGACTTTCACGCGGAAGCGACTTCGGAAAAAGTCGCGTTCGGATGGTACCTGGACGGCCGCGTCACCGCGCTGGTCGGCACTCACACGCATATTCCCACCGCCGACGAAACCGTCCTGCCGAAGGGAACCGCCTACATCACCGATGTCGGCATGACGGGGCCGTACGACAGTGTGATCGGCGTCCGCAAGGAACTGGTCATCGACAAGTTCGTGGGCGGCTTGCCCGCGCGCTTCGAGGCGGCCACCGGCGATGTGCGGCTCTGCGCGGTAGTCGTGGAGTGCGACGCCAAGACTGGGCGCGCCACCCGCATGCAGCGCCTGATGCTCCGGTAGGCCATTACGACCGTAGGTCCCTCCGTGTCTTTTCCCTTGCAAGACACCGTGGTGCCCGCATTCTATAGTAGTAAGAATGCGCATTTTCCTCGCTGGCATCGTGCTTTTCTGCGCCGTGGCCTGTCGGGCCGCCGACGGCGCACCCGCGCTTCCGCTCTGCTCGGATGCGCCCGGTGCTCCCGCGTGCCAGGGAGATGCGAAGGACCTCAAATCCGCCCGGCAGGCCTTTGCGCGCGGATTGAAGATGCAGCAGTCCAGAAGTCTCGACCAGGCATTCTCCGAGTTCGAAGAAGCCGCCCGGCTGGTTCCGCACAATGTCGAATACGTGACGGCACGAGAGATGGTGCGCCAGCAACTGGTGGCGTCCCATCTGGAACACGGCAACGACCAGTTGCTCGCCGGGCACCAGGTCGAGGCGCTGGCGGACTTCCGGCAGGCGCTGCAACTGGATCCGCAAAATGAATTTGCCCGGCAGCGGCTGCATGACGCGCTCGGCCCCGCGCCCGTCCACACGCGCGGCATCCCCGAGGTCGTGGCCAGCGTGGACGCTCTGGCCGCCAAGCCGAAGGAAGAGCGGCACGACTTTCACTACCGGGGCGATTCGCGCGGGCTGCTCACGTCGATCGCCGGCAGCTTCGGCCTGACCGTCATTTTCGACGACGCTTTCCCCAACCGCCGCGTGCGCTTCGACGTCGAGGACGTCGATTTTTCCACCGCCATGCAGGCCGCCGAAGCCGTCACCAAGGGCTTTTCCGTCCCGCTCGATGAGAAAGTCCTGTTTGCCACTCTCGACAGCACCGAGAACCACCGTCTTTATGACCGCATGGGCATGCGCTCGTTCTACATTCCGGGAGGGCCGGCTCCGCAGGAGTTGAACGAACTGCTGAACTCGTTACGGTCCCTTTTCGAATTGCGTTTCGCGAGCTTGAACGCCGCCTCCAGTATCATCACCGTGCGCGGCCCGCAGAGCGTACTTGATGCCGCGACGCAGTACATGGAGTCGCTCGATTCCGCCCGTCCCGAAGTCCTGCTCGACGTGAAGGTGTACGAGGTCGATCACAGTTACGCCCGCAACATCGGCGTGCACATTCCCAGCAACTTCAAGCTGTTCAATATTCCGCTGGGCGCGCTGGCTGCGCTCGGCGGGCAGAGCATTCAGGATCTGATCAACCAGCTCATTGCCTCAGGCGGCATCAATCAGGCGGGGAACGAGGATATCGCTGCCTTGCTGGCGCAGCTCCAGAGCCAGCAGGATTCCATCTTCGCCCAGCCGATAGCGACGTTTGGCGGCGGCATCACCCTCATGGGCCTCAGTCTCGACCAGTTGCGCGCCGGTCTCTCGGTCAACGAAAGCTCGGTACGCGTGCTCGAGCACATGACGCTCCGCGCTTCCCACGAGAAAGACGCGACGTTCAAAATGGGTTCGCGCTATCCCATCATCAACGCCAGCTTCGCGCCCGTGTTCAACAACGCCGCCATCGCCCAGGTGATCGGCAATAATTCGTTCACCGCGCCATTTCCGTCGTTCAACTACGAGGACCTCGGGCTGACGGTCAAGGTCAAGCCCTCGGTGCACGGCACCAGTGACGTCAGCATGCAGCTGGAAATGCAGTTTCGCACGCTGGGCGGCGTGAGCCTGAACGGCGTACCCGTAATTTCCAACCGGGAATACAAGGGCGGGATCGCCCTCAAGGAAGGCGAACCGGCCGTAGTCGCCGGCATGCTCACCCAAAGCGAGCAGCGCAGTCTGAGTGGGCTGCCCGGCTTTTCCCGCATCCCCGTCCTGAAAACGCTGGCCGCCGAGAGCGCCAGGCAGGAAGAGGACGACGAACTGCTGATCATCATCACGCCCTACGTGGTGCGCGCGCCGGAAGGCCGCGACACGCCGGAGATCTGGCTGAGCAAGTAGCCTGCTCGGGTGGACATCTCCTTTTCGACGGAGCGGTGCTCCGGCCCATGCCAAATCGTAATTGACGCGCCTGCGTCATTTTGTTCTCCTCATACTCATGGAACTCCGAAAAGATCCGATCACGCGCTCGTGGGTGATCACCGGGGACGACGTGCCCGAGCCATCGCCGCGTCCGGGGAAGTGCATGTTCTGCTCGGACGGCACACCGTCAACGCAGACCATCGCGACCGTGCCGGGGATTGACGGCGGAGCCTGGTCCGCGCGCGCCGTCGTGCATCCGGCGCCGATCTACCACATCGAGGGTGAGGCGGCGCGGCGGGGCGACGGTCTGTACGACCGCATGGGACCGGTCGGCGCCCATGAACTGCTGCTGGAAAATCCTGCGCATGACCATCATCTGTGGAACGCGAGCGACCGCGAAATCGAGCAGTTCCTGCGGCTGGCGGCGATGCGCATCCAGGACCTGAAGCGCGACAGCCGCTTCAAGTACGTCAGCATCTTCAAGAATCATGGCGCCGGCGCCGGTCAGGAGTTCGAGCATCCTGCTTCGCAGCTCACGGCAACAACCTTCGTGCCTCGCCGCGTGCTCTACGAACTGCGGGCGGCGCGCGACTATTACGAGTCCAAGGAACGCTGCGTGTTCTGCGACATTACGGCTCAGGAAGAACAGCAGGGCACACGCATTCTGGAGATTCGCGGCGACTACACGGCCTTTTGTCCGTACGCGCCGCGCGTTCCTTATGAGACCTGGATCCTGCCGCGCACTCACGAGTCTTCATTCGATCGCACTGGCACGTCGCGCGTGGGCAGCCTGGCCGACCTGGCGGCGCTGCTGCGCCGCACCCTGAAGCGCATCCGCAGCATCACCGAGGAGTTCCATCTCGTGCTTCACACCGCGCCCAACAGCCATCATCCGTCGGAAACGCTGGGCTACTGGAAGACGCTGGACGACGATTATCACTGGCACATCGAGATCCTGCCGGTGATCGCGGCGAAGGGGAAGTCGTATACGTTCAAAGAGGTCTACTATTCTCCGGTGGCTTCGGAGACGGCGGTAAAGCGGCTGCGCGAAGCGAAGATATAGCCGGCGCGCCGCGGTGCCGCAATACGGACGCAGGAGAGAATCCCCGATGAAATGGCGACTGGCGGCTGGAATCCTTGCCTGCCTGCTGGCAGTTCCGGTGTCACTGGCGCAGAGCGGCTCGCTGCCGCAGGAAAAGCAGCAGGCGCTGTGGCAGAAGCTGGAAAACTCGATCGGCGACGTCGACAGCAACCTGGACGGAGCCATGGGCGTGGCCATTCTCGATCTCACCGACGGTCACAAGTACCTTCTCCATGCCAACGATGTGTTCGCACAGGCCAGTTCGATCAAAATCTGCGTGCTGGCCGAGCTCTACCGCCAGGCGCAGCAGGGAAAGCTCAAGCTGACCGACCTCTACACAGTGAATGCCGCCGACCTGGTCCAGGACAGCGATATCATGAACGGCCTCACGCCGGGCGTCACCCGGGTCACGCTCCGCGACCTGGCCACCATGATGGTGGCGGTCAGCGACAACTCGGCCACCAACGTCCTCATTGACCGGGTCGGCATGGAGAACGTCAACGCCTGGCTGGATTCTCTCGGCCTCACGCATACCCGCCTCCGCCGCAAGATGATGGATGTAAAAGCCGCCTCCGAAGGCCGCGAGAACATCTCGACTCCCGCCGAGATGATGGCGCTCCTGGAAACGATCTACCGCGGCAAGGTGCTGAACCGCGAAATGACCGACGACTTCTTCAAATTGCTGGCCACGCACAAGGACAGCTGGATTCCCCGTGACCTGCCCGATGACCTCAAAGTCGCCGACAAGCCGGGCGCCCTCGAAGGCGTACGCAACGATTCCGGTGTGATTTTCGTCGACAAGCGTCCATACGTGCTCTGCGTGATGACGTCGTACCTGCGGCGGGAGCGCGACGGCGAAGATGCAATTACGCGGATTTCGCTCGCTGCCTGGCGTATGTTCGACCGCCTGGCCCGGGCCAGCGAATACGGCCGCGTGGTCTCGCCCGGCAATTCCAGCCGTTAGCGCCACATGTGACGGGCATCACATGCACTTGTGACCACGCCCGTTTCGCCCCGTCGGCCGCCGTCTGCACACTATAATCATTCATTCCGGGTGGGGATGACGTCATGGCCCGGAATCAACCCTATGAGCCTGATCTGGCTGCGAGTTGCGCTCATCTGCTACGGAGTGGGACTGTTGTACGCTCTGGTGGCGCTCAACCGCACCACGGAAATCCTGAGCAAGGTGGCCCTCCACGCCGCCTACCTGGGCATGGTCCTCCACCTGGTTTCGCTGGTCGAGGCAGTGGAGCAGGCGGGGCAACTGACTCTTGCCTCGGTCCACAACTCGGAGTCTCTGCTTGCTTTCCTGATCATGGTCGTCTTCATGCTCGTGTACCTGCTCTACAAGACGACTTCGCCCGGTATTGTGGCTTTCCCCCTGGTGTTCCTGCTGACGTTTGTCGCGGCCACCGGACAACAGCCCCTGGTGCTGACGCCGGTCGTTGCCAAGGGATGGCTGGCGGCGCACATTCTGATGATCTTTACCGGCTATGCGGCGCTGTTCCTGAGCTTCGGGTCCAGCCTGCTCTACCTGCTGCAGGAGCGCACCCTGAAAGCCAAGACTGGCACGGGAATGTTCTCGCGCCTGCCCGCCTTGCAGGTGATTGACGATATCGGGTACCGCTCGCTGATGCTCGGCTTTCCCTTCATGACGCTCGGCCTGATCCTGGGGACCGTAGTTGCCCAGTCCACTTTCGGCCGGGTGGACTTCCTTGACCCCAAGATATTGCTATCGGTCCTCATGTGGGTGGTGTACCTGCTGTTGGTCTACATGCGGCTCAGCGCCGGATGGCGTGGCCGGCGTGCCGCCCTGCTGGCCAGCGTGGCCTTTGTGGCGGCGATTGTGGCGTGGGCGGCAAATTATTTCAGCGCGATGCACAGGTTTATTGCGTCATGAGATTCCAGGTCATCGGCGTGAATCACAAGACGGCTCCCGTTGAGGTCAGGGAGCGGCTGGCGATTCCCGAGTCTCGCCTTGCCGACGCATGCCGCAAGCTCGCCGAGCACGCCGACGTGGCCGAGGGCATGATCGTCTCCACCTGTAACCGGGTGGAGTTCATGGCCAACATGAAAAACGGCTCCGGCGACCTGCGGGCGTTCCTGCGCGAGTATTTTGCCGTGGATATGGCGCCGTTCGAAAGCCACCTCTACGAGTTCCGCGAAGATGAGGCCATCCGGCACGTTTTCCGCGTGGCCTCCAGCCTGGACTCGATGATCGTGGGCGAGCCGCAGATTCTCGGCCAGATCAAGGAAGCCTATGCCACGGCCCGCGCGGTGGGCGCGGTGCGCATGCAACTCGACCAGCTTCTGACCCGTGCCTTCGCCGTTGCCAAGCGGGTGCGCACCGAGACCGCGGTCGGATCGTCGTCGGTGTCGGTGGCGTCGGTGGCCGTCGAACTGGCGGAGAAGATCTTCGGCAACCTGAAGGGCAAGAGCGTCTACCTGGTGGGCGCCGGAAAGATGAGCGAACTGGCGGCGCGGCACCTGGTGGCACACGGAGCGGAGTCGATTTTCGTGGCCAACCGCACCTACGATCGTGCCATCGGTCTGGCGCAGAAGTTCAATGGACAGGCCATCGAGTTCAGCCGCCTGCACGAGACCTGCGATCGCGCCGATATCGTCATCACCTCGACCGGCGCGCCGACCTTCGTATTCAAGCGCGAGCATGGCGAGCGTTTCCTGGCGCGGCGGCGCAACCGCCCGATGTTCTTTATCGACATCGCGGTGCCGCGCGACGTCGACCCGGAAATGAACCGTCTCGACGGCATCTTCGTCTACGACATCGACGATCTGCAGCAGGCCGTCGCTTCCCACGTGGCCGACCGCAAGAAAGAAGCGGAGAAAGCCGAAGCCATCGTCAACGGGGAAGTGCAGAAGTTCCAGGCGCGCCTGCAGACCCTCGACGTGGTGCCGACGATCGTGTCCCTGCACGATCACCTGGAGACGATCCGGCAGGCGGAGATCGACCGCGTGCGCGGCCGTCTGGGTACGTTGTCGCCCGAGCAGGAGCTGGCGCTCGATGCCATGACGCGCGGCATCATCAACAAGATCATGCACACTCCGATCAGCACGCTGAAAACGGCCGCGCGTGAGGCCGAATCGACCACCGTCGTGGAACTGGTGCGGCGACTCTTCAACCTTGAGGATGAGGTCCGCGACGGAGAGAAACCGGCGTCAGGTCCCAAGCCCGGTGGCCCGGGAGGAACGCGCTGATGGCGCACCTTCGCATCGGCTCGCGTGGCTCCCAACTGGCGCTCTGGCAGGCGCATCACATTTCTGACCTGCTCCGCGGACAGGGACACACGGTGGAGCTGGAAATCATCAAGACCACCGGCGACAAGATCACCGACGTGGCCCTGGCCAAAGTCGGTACCAAGGGGATGTTCACTAAAGAAATCGAAGAGGCGCTGGTCGAGAAACGCGTCGATCTCGCCGTCCACAGCCTGAAGGATCTGCCCACCGAACTGGCGGCAGACTTCGAGATCGCCGCCATCACCGCGCGGGAAAATCCGCGCGACGTGTTCTGTTCGGTGAAGTTCGGCTCGATTGCTGAGCTGCCGCAAGGCGCCGCGGTCGGCACGAGCAGCCTGCGCCGCCAGGCGCAGCTCATGGCGGTACGTCCTGATCTGAAAATTCATCCGCTGCGCGGCAACGTGGATACGCGCCTGCGCAAGCTCGACGCCGGAGAATACGACGCCATCATTCTCGCCGCCGCCGGCCTGACCCGGCTGGGGAAAACGCAACTGGTGCGGCAGGTAATCCCGGTCGATGTCATGACGCCGGCTGCCGGTCAGGGCGCGCTGGGGATTGAGATCCGGCGGGGCGACGCAGCCACGCGTGCCCACCTGGCCTTCCTGGACGATGCCGCCGGCCGCGCCACCACCACCTGCGAACGCGCGTTGCTCAACAAGCTGGGCGGCGGCTGCCAGGTTCCCATCGGCGCCTTTGCTGAGATGAAAGACGGGCGAATCCACCTGCATGCGCTGGTGGCCCATCCCAACGGGAAGAATGTCCTGCGTGAGACGCGCGAAGGCGACGATCCCGCACGCCTGGGCGACGAAGTGGGCCAGACCCTCCTCGACCGTGGCGGAGATGCGATACTGGAAGAGGTCTACGGCGAAGGATTCGCCGTACCGCAGCAACCGTAAAGCAGGTCGGAAAGCAGGGTCAGGCATCAGGTCTCAGGTGTGAGGAAGCCCTTGAGATAGCGGTTGATGGTCCGCTCTGGTTGAGACCTGAGACCTGACACCCTGGACGTGTTACCTGCCTTTTGCCATGCATCCAAACGCCACTCATCCTCTGCGCGGTACTCGCATCCTTGTTGGGCGGGCGCGCCACCAGGCCAGCCGGCTTTCCGCCGGGCTGCGCAGCCTGGGGGCGAGCGTCGCGGAAATTCCTTTCATCGAGATTCGCAAGCCGCAGTCGTTCGCGCCGCTCGATGGCGCGCTCAAGAACCTGAAGAGCTATGACTGGCTCATTCTCACCAGCGTGAATGGCGTCGAAGCCCTTTGGGAGCGCAGGCGGAAGCTTCGCCTGACTCGCCGCCACTTCCGCGGCGTGCAGATCGCCGCCATTGGACCCGCCACCAAGAGCGCGCTCGTCAAGCGCGGCCTCAAGGTCAAGATGATGCCGGAAGAATACGTGGCCGAGTCGGTGGTCAAGGGCCTGCGCGACAAGGTGAGCGGCAAGCGCGTCCTGCTGGTGCGCGCCAGGGTTGCGCGCGACGTGATCCCCGAAGCGCTGCGCGAGGCAGGAGCCACGGTCGACGTGGTGGAAGCCTATGAGACGGTCGCTCCGAAGAAGTCCGCCGCCCGCCTGAAGTCGCTGATGGCCGGGACGAAGCGGCCGCACATCGTCACCTTCACCAGTTCGTCGACGGCGCGCAATTTCGCGGAGATGCTCGGAACCGCACGGGCTCGCGCCCTGCGCGATGTGCAATGCGCCTCCATCGGTCCGGTCACGTCGGCGACGCTGCGCGAAGTGGGACTGACGCCGGCCATCGAAGCCCGCGAGTTCACGATGGGCGGGCTGATTCGCGCCATCGTGCTGGCGCGGTATGCTGCGCTGAGCGCTTGAGCGGGTGCTATCCCTGTGCGGGTGCGGAGACGCCCATCTGGGGATCGATGGCGTCGAGATAAGCCTGCAGGTGTTCCTTGCTCTCGAGCGGCATGCCGGTGAATTCAATCCCGTTGCCAACGCCGGGGTCGCAGGTCCGCACAATGGCCGTGATGGTGACGCGCTCGGTCTGCATGAAGAACTCCACCCGCAGCACCGTGCCGATGGGCAGCGGCATGATGGTTTCCACGTAGCAGCCGTTGCCGCTGACGTCGGTGGCGCTGATGCGCATTGGCGTCTGCACGCGCTCGTCGCGCAATTCCAGGGGAAATGAGATCTTGTGGCGCGGCCAGCGGCGCCGGTTGCCGGGCAGGATGGCAACCGTCGTACCCTGCATCGGCAGGTAACTCTTCCAGGGACATTCCTGATCGGCAAGCAGCTTCACGCCGACCTTGTTCTTCCGCATGGCCCCGGTGTTCATCACCCAGATGACGGTGCAGCGCGTCTTGCGCTCTTCGCACTGCACGCCGATGATGTCGCCCACCTTGAGTTCGTGTTCGATGTCGGCAAGCAGCGCGCCTTCCGAACTGATGTTCTGGGCCCGGGCATGCTGCGAAAACGGACGTCCGTCCGCGGTCATTCCCCAGACGCGTACGGGCAGGTCGACGGTAACGCGTGGTTCCGGTTGTTGGGACATTGCGCTCTTCGCTACCGCTGCAGTGCGATGATACCGCCGCCGACGGACGGCGCGATACGGCAAAGTGGCGTGCCCGGCTGACACTTTAGGCTCGACACTGCCGAGTGTTTCCGCCCGCCTTTAGAGCAGCGCACGCCGGACCATCTCCAGCGCCTGCTGCGTGGCAAACCAGCGCACCCGTTTTCGGTCACCGGGGAAGTTGCGCTCGACCACCTGCGTCCCTTCCTCTCCCGCCAGAGCCACGTAGACCAAGCCGACCGGCTTCTGCTCGGTGCCGCCACTGGGTCCGGCGACTCCGGTGATGCCGATGCCGTAGCTCGACAGGCAGCGCTTCCGTATGCCTTCGGCCAGCGCCTTCGCGACTTCGCGGCTGACCGCGCCATGCTTGTCGATCAGCGCCTTGGGCACATTGGCGAACTGTGTCTTCAATTCGTTCGAATATACGATGGCGCCCCCCAGAAAATAGCGCGAGCTTCCGCTGAGCGCGGTGATCCGCTGGGCCAGTTGTCCGCCGGTGCAGGACTCGGCCACCGCAAGCGTCATGCCGCGCATCTGCAGCAGGTAGCTGACAATCTGCTCCAGGCTCTCGCCCTTGCGCGAGAACACGGCGTCGCCCAGTTCCTCGTCGACTTTCTCCACCACTTCGTCGACGCGTGCCTCGGCCTCGGGCTGTGAGTTTTTACGGCAGCGGAAGTGAAGCTGAATCTCGCCCGCGCCCGCCAGGATCGTCGTCTGTACGTCGGTAAACGTCTTGTAGATCGGGGCCACGCGCGCGTCCACCTGCGACTCCGGCATGAGCGCGATTTTCAGTTCCCGCGCTGCAATGAACTGCTCCGGCACCCGCGCTTTGAGGCGCGCCAGGCATTCACCTTCGAACAGGCCGTGCAGTTCGTTGGGAGGACCCGGCAACAGAATGACGATGCGCTCCTGGCCGTCATACTTGCCGCTGATCCACTGGCCCGGCGCCGATCCGTTGGCGTTGGGCAGGACGATGGCGCTGGTGATCACGTCGGCCTGCTTGGCGTTGTTGGCCGACATCTTGATGCTGCGCCTGGCGAACCGTTCCTCCAGTTTGCGCAGCACTTCGGGGTCGCGCTGCAAACGGAGGTTGAGCGCCTCGGCCACGCATTCGCGCGTCAGGTCGTCTTCGGTGGGACCCAGCCCGCCGATGACGATGATGATGTCGGAGCGGCGCATGGCGAGCTTCACGGCCGCTGTCAGGTCATCACGGTCATCGCCGACCACGCACTTGAACCGCACCTCCACGCCCAGATCATTCAATTTTCCGGTGAGGTAGAGCGAGTTCGTGTCCTGCCGGAACGGAGTCAGCATTTCCGAGCCGACGGCGATGGTTTCGGCGTTCACGATAAAAGTGTAATCGAAACAACCGTGCCCGGGCCGCGTCCCGCCGAAGGCTACAGCGCCTTCTGCGCATGAAAGCGGCCGATAAGTTTGGCCACCAGCACCGCCAGGTACAGGACGCCCATAATCGCCTCCAGCACCGAAAGCGCGCGGACCTGGCCGGATACCGGGAAGATCCCGGCCGCCCCCAGCGAGGT
>Ga0335084_10004833_pt1 | contig 13294 bp, 15 predicted proteins | sample Lox_Sample_44_FD_206721 | JGI IMG/M metagenome (GOLD analysis project Ga0335084, IMG submission 206721) | Soil microbial communities from Loxahatchee National Wildlife Refuge, Florida, United States - Lox_Sample_4.4 | ecosystem: Environmental > Terrestrial > Soil > Wetlands | place: USA... | reverse complement strand
GTGGAATAACAGGTTCGATGAACTGAAGAAGGCCCGGCGATCCGGGCCTTCTCACTTTCGTTTCCATCGTGCGGTTGACAATGTGCCGAGGCTTGGGTATATTTCTCTGCCCTGACACGGAGCATCGTGCTGATCAACAAGGAGAACTACGCCGATGGCGGACGTCACATTAGATGCGCTTGGAATGGTGGAAACCAAAGGTCTTGTGGGGTCGATTGAAGCCGCCGATGCTATGGTGAAAGCAGCACGCGTGCAGTTAATCGGAAAGGAAGTAATCGGGGGGGGATACGTGACCGTTATGGTTCGCGGCGACGTGGGTGCCGTGAAAGCAGCTACCGACGCGGGCGCCGCCGCCGCCCAGCGGGTCGGCGAACTTGTTTCCGTCCACGTCATTCCCCGGCCTCATGCCGATATAGAAACGATTCTCCCGAAACGCCCGGCCGCAAAGTAACGTATGCTGGACTACGCACTGGGATTGATTGAAACACGCGGCCTCATCGGATCGATTGAGGCCGCTGACGTCATGGTGAAGACCGCAAACGTGGCTCTCCTGGGGACCGAGTATGTCCGCAATGGCCTGGTGACCGTCCAGGTTGTCGGAGACGTTGCCGCGGTGAAATCTGCCGTGGAAGCAGGTGCCGCGGCAGCCCAGCGTGTCGGACAACTTATATCAAAGCATGTCATTCCGCGGCCTTCGGGAGAAATCGAGATCATTCTGAAACAGCGTGCGCTTCCCATCTCCCCCCGGGGGGATGCGCCGTCCGGGGAAGATCCCGGCGTTCCCGGGGAAGAGCAGCTTGATTTTGTCGCGAGTGAGGATGATGATGAGTACCTGTCCCAGCTTGACGCGATGACGGTGCACCAGCTGCGGACACTCGCACGGAATACCGATGGCCTCGGAATTCAGGGACGGGAGATCACGATGGCAAACAAGGAAATCCTCGTACACGAACTGATGAAGAAGCGGGCCAACACTTGAACCCCGTTTCTGCCGCTCGGCTCCCCTGGTTGCCGACGGTGGACGCTTTCAGTTTCACGGGCTGATGCAGCGACGCTCTCTCTATATCGTCATCATCTCTTCCCTCTTCGGCGTCCTGGCCTGGGTTTCCGTCACCATGCGTGAGGACTATGAGGCCACGGTGGTGTCATCGTTCATCCTCCGTGACATACCCCCCGGGATGGCGGTGCAAACGCCTCTTCCTCAAACCATTCTGCTCAGGTTCAGGGGAGAAGGATGGAGACTTGCCGGCGTTCTTCTTGCCCATGCGCCCGGCATCGTCTTCAGTGCAAGCACGCTGCCTGCCGGACACAGACCGCTCACCTATAACGATTTCGCCGATCATATCTCTCTTGCTCCGGGAGTGAGACTTCTTGACGTCAAACCCGATTCTCTCAGGATCGAGATCGGTCCGGCCGTGCGCAAACGTGTCCCCGTCGTTCTGGATTGTCTCGCAAGCTTCCGGGAAGGGTACGGACAGATCGGATCCACTTCTGTGGAACCGGACAGTGTGACGCTGACGGGCGCTGAATCCGTCCTGAACGGGATCTCCCGATGGAAGACCGAGCGCCGGGTGTTTGAAAACGTCAGGGGATCACTCGATGCGGAGGTGCCGCTGGCATCTGCTTCACCGTATGAGATCGGGTTTTCCGTTCCCGCCGTCCGTATCGCGATCGCCGTGGAACCGTTCGCCGAGAAGATTATTGCAGGTCTTCCGGTTCAGGTCACCGCCGTGCCGGCCAGCCAGGAGGTAATTCTTATTCCCCCCAGGATTGAAATCGTTGTCAGAGCGGGAATCCGTCAGCTTTCATCTCTGTCTGCGGGAGATTTCCTGGTCGAGACGAGCTACGCGAGTATTGCCGCCGATTCAACGGGCGCCATCGATACCAACATCCTGTGCCCTGCGGGTGTTCAGCTGGTGACAAAACGGCCGGACCGTCTTCAGTACATTGTCAGAAAACGCCTGTGAAGCTCTCCATCAACATCGACCATGTCGCGACACTGCGCGAGGCGCGGGGCGGACTTGAGCCTGATCCTGTGACCGCTGCACATATGTGCGAGGCGGCTGGCGCGAACGGCATTGTCTGCCACCTGCGCGAGGACCGTCGCCATATCAGCGACCGGGATCTTCGGCTCCTGCGGGACACTGTGAAGACGAAGCTCGATCTTGAAATGGCTGCCACCGAAGAGATCGTGACTATCGCTCTCGAGACTCTTCCCGAGCTGGCGACCCTTGTCCCCGAACGTCGTCAGGAGCTGACGACGGAAGGAGGGCTGGATGTGATAGCGAACAGGCATCATCTGCGCGATGTTATTGCGAGGCTGCGAGAACGCGGAATCCAGGTGAGCCTGTTTGTGGATCCTCTGGCCGGGCAGATTGAAGCGGCAAAGGAGATCGGCGCTGATACGATAGAGATCCATACCGGTGCGTACGCCAACGCCCGGACGGAGGATCAGAAACGCGTCCTTCTGGGGGACGTGAGGGACATCGCACGACTGGCACGGGGGCTCGGTCTCGGGGTGAATGCCGGCCACGGGCTGAATTATCTCAACATAGTTCCCCTGCGGGCCATGGGTGATATCGAGGAGGTGAGCATCGGACACGCGGTGATCGCCCGTGCGGTGTTTGTCGGCATTGACAGAGCGGTCAAGGAAATGCTTGCGCTTGTGTAGCCAGCGCCGGGTTACGGGAGGTCAGTCACGGAGTTCAAGCTTGCGGATTTCGTCTCGCAGGGCTGCCGCTTTTTCGTAGTTCTCCTTCTCTATCGCTTCTTTCAGCTGCTGGTTGAGCTGTTCAAGCCTCGTGATTTTTCCCGCCGGCTGGTGATGCTGCTGTTTGGGATTCACGTGGGCGGCAGGAGGGGTCTGATGCTGATCTTCATCTTCGTCTTCCGGGATGAAGGCGGCTTCGTCCATGACAGGAGCCGCAACATAGATCTGAACCCCGTAGCGCACGGCCAGAGCGATTGCATCGCTCGGGCGCGAATCTATCATCTGGTTATCGATGTTCAGCTTGGCGTAAAAAGTCCCGTCCCTCAGGTCGTCAATGATAATATCCGTCAGCTCGGCACCGAAGGCCGTGATAATATTCTTCATGAGATCGTGCGTGAGAGGCCGCGGCGGTTTGATCCCTTCCATCTCCAGCGCAATCGACTGAGCTTCCGACGCGCCGATGATAATCGGCAGGCGCCGGTTGCCGTTCACTTCGCGCAGTATCAAGGCATACGCACCTCCGCTTGCCGGGTTTGTCGACAAACCGAGTATGTCCACCAGCACCTTATCCACGCTCAACTCCGGTCCGCTCTCTGACAATCACATTGAAATAACGTACGGGAAAACGGTGCTCATATGCAACTCTCATTTTCCCGTCTTCTTGAGTTCCTCGGTGAGAGCGGGGAGCACATCAAAGACGTCTCCCACGATACCGTAGTCAGCGATCTGGAAGATGGGTGCGTCCTTGTCCCTGTTGACCGCGACAATGAATTTTGATGACGACATGCCTGCCAGGTGCTGGACGGCACCCGAAATGCCACAGGCAATATAGAGCGTCGGTGAAACAGTCTTCCCGGTCTGACCGACCTGTTCGTCATGCGGTCTCCAACCGGCGTCAACGACGGCACGCGAGGCCCCGACTCCTGCACCGAGTGCATCGGCAAGGCGTTCGATCAGAACGAAGTGTTCCGGCCCCTTCATCCCACGACCTCCCGACACGATGATGTCTGCTTCCGTCACATCAGGGCGCCCTGCAGCAACCCTCACCTCTTTCACACTCGTGACGGTGTCCTCGGGACCCAGAGGGACCGCCCTCGACTCCACGGGCGCATCGGCACCTTCTTCCGCAGCATCAAAGGTGTTTGGACGGAGAGTAAAGACCTTCACCGGGGTTGACACGCGCACGTCGAGGAGTGCCTTCCCCGCGAAGACCGGCCTGGTTGCAATGACATCGTTCCCTTCGATCCGCAGCGCGACACAGTCGGCCGCGAGTCCTGCGCCAAGCTTGATGGCAACACGGGGAGCAATGTCTTTCCCCATCTGGCTTGCGGGCAGGAATACCATGGTGGCACCTTCGCTTCGCGCCACTTCGGCGATGATCTTCGCTACCGCAGAATTTGAATGCTGTGCCAGTTTTGGATCATCGACAGCGACGACCCGCCCTGCGCCGTACCGCCCGAGTCCGGAAGCTGCGGCTGTAACCCCGGAGCCGGCGACGAGTGCGGCACATCCCCCGCCGAGCGCATCCGCGATCCGTCTCCCCGCCCTGACGGTCTCCAGCGATGACTTCTTGAACTTTCCTCCGCGTTCCTCAACAAATGCAAGTACGTTCATGGGAGCAATCAGTCGTTGTTTGCGGTCATATGACTTTCGCCTCTTCATGGAGGAGACGGACGAGTTCCGGAACCGCCGAGGCATCCGTCCCGATTATGCGTCCCGGGTTCTTTGCCGGCGGTTTGCGCAGGGCTACTGTCTGCACGCGTGATTCTGCGGGCGCGGCCGGCCGCTCCTCAATAGGTTTGTTCTTCGCAGCCATGATTCCTTTGAGGGATGGATACCGGGGGTCATTCAGTCCTTTCTGGGCCAGAAATACCGCAGGGAGTTTTGTATGGACAATTTCGTGCCCCCCTTCGATCTCACGTTCACACACGACGAGCCCGTCTTCCTTGATTTCCATCTTGACGACGACCGCCACCGAGGGGAAGGAAAGCAGTTCCGCAACAAGGGTTCCGACCTGCCCGTCATCGTAGTCAATTGATTGCTTGCCGAAGAGTACGACATCGGGAAGGAGCCCCTTGATCTCGGCTGCCAGCCCGCTTGCGGTCGCGTAGGAGTCCCGCACCCCGTCATCCCGGAGAAGCACTGCCCGGTCTGCACCCATCGCAAGGGCTTTTCGCAGTGTTTCTTTGTTGGCATCGGGACCCAGGCTGATGACGGTAACGTCTCCCTTAAATTTGTCCCGTAGACGAAGTCCTTCTTCGACCGCGATTTCATCGTACGGGCTCATCATGAAATTCACACCGGCACGGTCGATCATGGTACCATCGGGTCCTACGCGTATTCTGGTTTCTGTGTCCGGCACGTGGTTGATGCAGACAACAACTTTCATTGTTCCTCCTGGAGACCGGGTTCCGTTATTCCGCTGCCACGCTTGTGCGGGGGGCAACATAATTCGACAGGAAATGAAATATACGGCCGCGATGAAATAAAGGCAAGGTTCATTGACTTTCTACACCCTTTTTGATATCTTTAATTCTCAAACCTGATAGTAAACTCTCGTAGTATTGCAGGAAGGCTTCATGGCACAACACAAGTCGGCAGAAAAACGCGCCCGGACATCGAAACGGAGAGCAGCTCGCAACGCAGGGTGGAAATCACGCATGCGTACGGAAATAAAGCGAATCAGGAGTACGCGTGATAAGACCAAGGCCGCGGCTGATTTGAAGAAGACCGTGAAGCTTCTCGATCAGCTTGCTTCCAAGGGTATTATCCATCGTAACAAAGCGGCCAATCTCAAATCGAAGCTGACAGCTCTCGTCAGCAATCTCGAGTAGTACCCCCCGCCAACGCACCTGTATCTGTTCCGGACGGAGATTTCAGCCGGTTAGGCTTCGGCAGATCCCTGCTGCGTTTTCTTTAGTTCCTCAAGCTCCGTCAGACGCTTCTGGTATCTCTCCGCACTTCCCGGACGTTGCGCGGCAAGTGTTCTGTATGCTTCGATTGCTTCATCGTATTCACCCTGGCTTGCGTAGATCTCGGCAAGAGTCGCCGTCACAAATCGGGCAGGCGATGCCGGGGGCTCCTGGATCCCCTCCTGCACCGGCGGGCCATCCGGGACCGGTATCCTTCGGGGAGCGCCCTCCAGCTGCTGTATGATCCGCTCCATGGATTGGTCACTTCCGGCATTCGGCGTTCCGATATATTCTTCAAACGTCAGCCTGTCCTTCCTCCCCTGGAGCCGTGCCTGCCATTCGGATGCGAATGCTTCAAACCCCCGCTGTTCCCGTTGTTCGGCACGCTGCAGCAGGTCTTTGACCACGGGGTTATCCGGAAAGACTTCCAGCACGCGCCGGTATTCCAGCATCGCCTCTACATGACTCCCGAGCCCTTCATAGCATTTCCCGAGCACAAGGCGGCCGGTCGTGTACCGCGGGAACACGCGCGTTCCCTCCACGCAAATCCGGAGCGCCTCTTTGATGTCTCCCGATTCGAGAAGATCCGCCGCAATCCGGGCAAACCAGGGGCTTGCTGCTCCCGTCACCGCCCCGTGCATGTGCGTATCCGCCGCTGCCATCCGGTAGTCTGGTATCTTATTTTGGTGCGATCTGGCGCCCCAGCCAGGCATGCTTCAGGGACATTGCAGACACGAAAGAAAATCCGAGGAAAAAAAGAAGCTGAAACGGCACAGCCGCGATCTCGAGAAAGTAGATCGATGAAATCACACCAAAGAGGCAGTACACGGCCAGCACGACCTCCACGATCACTGTCGGACTGATTTTGACCGGCGCATATTTCTTGTCAGACCAGGAATCTGACTTTTCACGAATGCTGTACTTTGGCGTACGGACAAATTCACTCTTCCTCCGGAAGAGACCTTCGATGACCGCCCGGCTGTTATTGACAGCGAATCCCATGCTTCCTGCCATAAAGACGGGGAACAGGAAAAGCCTCCGTCGCCAGTCGGCGTACACGTCTTTCTGTGAAAACAGATAGAACAGAAAAGAGCCGATGAATGCAAACACGCCAACCGACATCAGTGTGAAGTAGGAGTCATACTGGCCGGAATGCTTCAGAAATACCAGCGGAACATTGAGGATGCCCGCAAGGACGATGAAAGGGAACACGAGATTATTTGTCAGGTGAAACGTCGCGTGAATTTTGATCTTGAGAGGCAGTTTCGATCTCCAGACGTGGGGAAGAATCTTGCGCGCAGTTTCAATCGCCCCCTTCGTCCACCGGAACTGCTGGGATTTCAACGCGTTGATCTCCGAGGGAAGCTCGGCCGGCGACGTCACATTATTGAGATACTTGAACTTCCACCCCCGCAGCTGCGCCCTGTAGCTGAGATCGAGATCTTCCGTCAGGGTATCGGATTGCCAGTTGCCAGCGTCTTCAATGCACGACTTCCTCCAGACCCCCGCGGTGCCGTTGAAATTGATGAAGAATCCGACTTTGTTCCGCACCGATTGTTCGATGACAAAGTGTCCGTCGAGGGCCATTGCCTGCGTTCGGGTGAGAAGTGAGTATTCCGAATTCAGGTGTTCCCACCTGGTCTGCACCATCCCGATCCTGGAATCCGTTATGAAATGGGGGATTGTTTTCAGGAGGAAGTCCTGTCGGGGGATAAAGTCCGCGTCAAAGATGGCGACAAATTCGCCGCGTGACGTCGTGAGCCCTTCCCTGAGCGCACCCGCCTTGAACCCGATGCGCGTGGACCGGCGAACCTGCTTGATGTCGAATCCCTGTTTGCGGTAGCGTTCGACATAGCCGGCAACGACGTCAACGGTCTGGTCGGTGGAATCATCGAGGACCTGGATTTCGAGTTTGTCCCGGGGATAGACCATCGCGCACGCCGCATCGATCAGACGGCCGACAACGTACATCTCATTGAACACCGGGAGCTGAACCGATACGACGGGATAACTCACGATGTCGTCCGAAGGGACAAGTTTCCTGGAGCGAAATTTCAGGTAGTAATAAATCATGATGAATCCGTGCGAACCGAAGATGAACAGCACGGTAAGCGAAAACATATAGGTGATAAGGATGATCTCTTCCATAATGATGCCGTGCCCTTGCCTCACATTGTGATGGGATGTTATACTGTTGTGATCCGCGCGCTCACCAGCCGGACACCGTTTCCAGCAGCACGTCTTCGGCGATCTTTCTTATGGCGTCCTGTTCGCCCGCCTGCCGCTGCGACAGTCCCCCGCCGGAATCGTAATCCCCCCAGTTGGAAAACGTCTTCTCCCAGACCTTTTTCCTCAGTTTCTTGTCCTGGAACGCGAACCGGGCAGAGATCGTCACGCGTCGCCGTGTCACCTGTTCTCCCTGCGCGACAACCGCCGGGGCATCCGTTATCGACAGGATGGCCCCTTCGAGAATGGAATCTGAGGTATTCCGGTCACTCACCTCCAGGCTGTTGTCAGCGGTAAATAACTGAACCATCTCTGTCGTGAATTTCTCGCGGAGTCCCGGCTCTCCGAACCCCGACTGGTCGTCCACCAGAGGAATTGCCACGGTCTTCAAATGTGGCGGAACAGAAGCCCCGGTGAACGAATAGGCACATCCTGCAACGAGCAACGCGGTGCTGAACGCCGCGACGAGCTCACTGCACTGTCGCAGGATCGTCAGTGTCATTCCAGACCGTACTCCTTTATCTTCCTGTATAATGTCCTCTCGCTGATGTTGAGCGCGCGCGCTGCCATGCGCCGGTTCCCTTTCGACCGGCCGAGCGCTTCGGCAATCAGGCGATGTTCCATCTCTTCGAGCGAGATCCCCGATTCGTCCGGCCCGCCGACGACGACAGTGCTCTGGCCGCCGCGCTTTGTCGCATCCAGAGCCTGTCGTTGCTCGTCGAGCATCGCCTTCAGTTCCATGATGTTCCCCTTGAGCTCGAGGAGCGCACGGAGAATCAATTCGCGTTCCGCCTGTTCGACGCTTTTCGACACGTGGACGGGAAGATTCCGGTCTTCAGCCGGCAGGACGGTATTCGCCCTGAGGTACTTTCTGACATCGCCCGGTTCGAGGTATTTTCCTTTTTCGAGAATGATCATGCTCTCGGCTGCATTCCGCAGCTCGCGCACGTTCCCCGGCCAGGTGTATCCCCTGAGCAGCTCCACCGCCGTGTCGGAGATACCTTTGAACGAAATACCATTCTTCCGGGCCACCTCTTCGGCAAAGGTCCGGAAGAGATACGGGATGTCTTCCGGCCTCTCACGGAGGGGAGGCACAACGATGTTGAACGACCGGAGTCTGTAAAACAAGTCTGCACGGAACATCCCGTGCTGCATCGCCGATTCAAGATCCCTGTTTGTCGCAGCGATCACGCGAACGTTCACACGGCGCGGAACGGATGAGCCCACGCGGAGGAATTCTCCGTTCTCCAGAACCCTGAGGAATTTGACCTGGGATGAAAGAGGAAGCTCGCCGATTTCATCCAGAAAGAGTGTCCCGCCGTCCGCGAGTTCGAAATACCCCTTTCGCTGGTCGGAAGCACCGGTGAATGAACCGCGTTCATGGCCGAACAGCTCGCTTTCGATGATCCCCTCAGGAATTGCCCCGCTGTTCACCGTGATCATGGGTCGGCTGCTTCTCTTGCTCGACATATGGATCGCTTTGGCAATGACCTCCTTGCCTACACCGCTCTCGCCTGTGATCAGAACTGTAATGTCGGTAGGGGCGACCTGTTCGACAATCTCGGCGATTTTTCTCATCTGCGTCGATTCGCCGATGATTTCGCTCACCGGGACATTCTCCACCTGATCCGATTTTACCGTCGCAGTCTGCATCAGTTTGTTGTGACAATCGAATCGACGTTATATTTCGCCTTGATCTCTGAACCTTTTGTTTTCGCCTCCTCCGCAGAGGAGTACGTCCCCACCAGCACGAGAAAGAGGGATTTGCTTTCCTTCACACGGCTGATCATCTCAACCGAATATCCCAGCCCTTCAAAGAACGCCTTCTGTTTTTCCGCGTTTGCCTGTGTCGTATAGGCTCCCACCTGCAGTGTAAAACGAGTCGGTGGGGATGGATGCCTGTCTGCGGCAACCACCTCCCCGCCCGCGGAAGCCTGGGCTCTGTCTTCCGGAAGTTTCCCGGTGTCAGGCTCCCCGCCTCCGGTGGCTTGCTTTGATGCCGGATAGTTCTTCTTGAGCTGTGCCATTTTCATTTCGGCGGTACGGTAGAGACCGAGGGCATAATAGAACTGATACACCTTGAAGAGCGCCTCGGGCGCCCAGCTGCTTGCCGGAAAGTTGTCGACAATGCTCTGATATATGCGGACGGCCTCGGTACCATCGCTCGTCGACTGGGCCTGCAGGTACAGGACGCCGGGATTGTTCGGATATTTGCTCAACAGCGCCGGGATCTCGGCCTTCACCTGATCCAGCTGGCCGTTCTGGAGCATTGTGATGTACTTTGCCACATCGAGGTCGGCGCTCTGGGCATGCACGGGGAGCGTGCAGGGGAGAAAAAGGAGGGCCATCACCAGGGACTTCATGCTGCGGTCTCCGTCAGTGATTGCGATGAGCCGCGGACCACGTCGCCGGTTCGAACGCCGAACAGGGTTGCCGAATTTGCCCGGTCTATTCTGACATCGGAGAGATCACCCGGTTCTTCGTCGGTATGCGGAAAGACAACCGTTTTGTTTGTATCGGTGCGTCCTGTGTATTCGTGCGGAGATTTTCTGCTCGGTCCCTCGACAAGCACGCGCACAGTTGCGCCGATCTGCGCCCTGTTCTGCTCGAGCGCGATGGAGTGCTGCAATTCCGTAATTTCCCACACGCGCTGGCCCTTCTCATTCTCAGGCACATCGTCTGCCATGTCCCATGCCTTTGTCTGCTCCCGCGGCGAATACTTGAATGTAAACGCGCCGTCGAAGCGCAATTCCTTGATGAGATCAACCGTCCTACGGTGATCTGCTTCTGATTCTGATGGAAAGCCGGAAATTATATCAGTGCTGAGCGCAACCCCCGGTATTGATCTCCGGATCCGGTCAATCAGGCGACGATAATGATCCACGGTATATGTCCGGTTCATCAATTCAAGTATCCTGTCAGATCCAGACTGGACCGGGAGATGAATATATTTGCAGATATTGATTTCCCCGGCAATAGCTTCAATGAGCCGCTCGGACATGTCCTGTGGATGTGACGTCGTAAAACGGATCCTCATCGAACGGTCGACGGAGGCAGCCTCTCTCATCAGATCGGCGAAGTCGTGGCTCCCGTCACGGAACGAGTTTACATTCTGACCGAGGAGCGTGATCTCCCTGAATCCTCGCAGGGAAAGGTCCCTTATTTCACGGATGATGCTCTCCAGAGCCCGGCTTCGCTCTCTCCCGCGGGTGAACGGGACAACACAGAATGTGCAGAACTTATCACAACCGCGCATGACGGAGAGCCATGCACAAACCCCGTCCGTGCGGACCGGGGTGATGTCATCATAGTTCTCGACGCGGGAGAGACGGACCGCAATTCCTTTCTCCCCGGAAAAAGCTTTCTCCACAAGACCCGGCAATTTCCTGTATTCATCAGGTCCGACCACGAGGTCAACCAGGTCATCTTCCAGAAGATCTGACCGGAGTCGCTCTGCCATGCATCCAAGGACTCCGATGAGAAGCCCGGGGTTCCTGCGTTTGTACGTGCTGAAGAGGCCAAGCCGGCCGTATATTCTGGTTTCCGCGTTCTCTCTGATTGCACAGGTGTTGACAAGGACGATATCCGCCTCCGCAGCGTCTCCGGTCATACTGAACCCGTGGGAGCTCAGAATGCCCCCGACCACCTCAGAGTCGGCAACATTCATCTGGCAACCGTAGGTCTCTATGTAGACTCGTCTTAGAGGGCTGGAAGTTGACATAATAATGTTCTAAAGAGTAGCGTCAATCTATCCAGAATCTGACATAAAATCAATCGCAAGAGTGCCCTATTTTGGTTAATTCTTGTTAATTTTCTTCTTTATCTGTCAAAATGGCAAACTCTGCCGAGCGAGATTTCGCCCTATTCCTTTGAATTCCAAGGGGTCTTTGCTATCTTGTATCCCCTAAGCGGCACATTCTCAAACCTGAAACCAGACTGAAAGCCATGCTACCATCAGAACTCATGAACAGTATCGTTGTCAAGGCAAAGGGCCTCAAGAGATCCGTTGTTTTGCCGGATGCCACAGACGAACGGGCAATACAGGCGGCCAGAATTCTTGCTGATCAGGGGATCGTTCAACCCCTCCTGATTGGCAAAACGAGTGCAATTCAGGAGCAGGCGAAGAAATGCGGTACTGCTCTGGGAGGACTGAGAATCATCGATCCGGAGGTTTCTGAGAAGCTGAGCGATTTCTCGCATGTCTACTTCAACCAGCGGAAGGCAAAGGGCATCCTCTTCACCGACGCGCAGAAGATGATGACGAATCCTCTCTTCTTCGGCGCAATGATGGTGCGGGAAGGAATGGCGGACGGAAGCGTCGCAGGTTCACTCTCGACAACCGGGGATGTGCTCAGAGCGGGAATTCAGGTGATCGGTCTCGCCCCGAACATAACAATTGTTTCGAGTTTCTTTCTCATGGTCTTCCCCCAGCAGGTGTTCTCATTCGCTGATTGTGCGGTTGTACCGGATCCGACTCCGGAACAGCTTGCGGACATCGGGATTTCGACTGCCGACAATCACAAGCGCCTCACGGGGGAACAGCCCCGCGTTGCCATGCTCTCGTTCTCAACCAAAGGCAGTGCCAGCCATCCCTTCGTCGAGAAAGTTCAGAAGGCTGCGGATATTTTCAGAAAGAAAAGACCGGACATCCCGATGGACGGTGAGCTCCAGCTGGATGCGGCGATTGTTCCGAGGGTCAGTGCGTCGAAGGCTCCCGGGAGCCCCATTGCAGGAAGAGCCAATGTTCTCATATTTCCCGACTTGAACGCGGGAAACATCGGATATAAACTAGCTCAACGGCTCGGCGGAGCGGAAGCTATCGGGCCGGTTGTTCAGGGCCTTCGCAAACCGGCATTTGATCTCTCCAGGGGGTGCAGCGTGAGCGATATTGTGAATGTCGCTGCGATCAATGCCGTCGTCGGCGCGGCATGAACATTCCGTCTTTCTCGGGATAACTATTACACCGATCGGGGCCGGATTATCCGGCCCCTTTCTGTCCCGGCGGTAACACATTCCCACAAGTGCATCTCTCGCATGACTCACAGCCTTCTTCTCGGCTCTCATATGTCCATAGGCGGGGGGATGTACCGTGCGTTTGAACGCGCGGCCCTGGCGGGTTGTACGACGATGCAGGTATTCACAAAGAACAGCAACAGGTGGGTGGCGCGACCATACACTGCCGGGGAGATCGATCAGTACCGGCAGTGTGCGGGGCGTTCGCCGGTCGCCCCGGTTCTCGCCCATGCAGCATACCTTATTAACCTCTGTGCAAGGGAAGGGGATGTTCTCACGAAGTCCCGCGGCGCATTCCGGGACGAACTGGACCGCTGCGAATGTCTCGGCATACCCGGGTTAATCATTCATCCCGGTTCCCATGTTGGAGCCGGGGAATCTGAAGGTATCAAGCGGATCGCGGAGTCGCTGAATGTGATCCATGCTCTCACCC
>Ga0335084_10004830_pt1 | contig 13303 bp, 10 predicted proteins | sample Lox_Sample_44_FD_206721 | JGI IMG/M metagenome (GOLD analysis project Ga0335084, IMG submission 206721) | Soil microbial communities from Loxahatchee National Wildlife Refuge, Florida, United States - Lox_Sample_4.4 | ecosystem: Environmental > Terrestrial > Soil > Wetlands | place: USA... | reverse complement strand
GCGGGTGCGTGCCTGCAGCCAATGCCAGGCGTCGCCGCTGACCAGCGGGCCGACACGCTCCGCCACCGTCGCATGGTATGCGTTCAGCCAGGCGGCCTCGTCGGCGCTGAGCAGGGCGCGGTCGATGCAACGCGTGTCGATCGGACACAGCGTCAGCGTCTCGAAGCGCAGGAACTCGCCGAACTCGGTGGTCGTCGCAGGCACGTTGAGCAGCAGATTCTCGATCCGCACGCCCCAGCGGCCGGGCCGATAGATGCCGGGCTCGTTCGAGGTGATCATTCCGGGCTCCATCGCGGTCGAGGGCTCGGGCGCCAGGTGCGGGGTGATGCCGTGCGGGCCTTCGTGCACGTTGAGGAAATAGCCGACGCCGTGCCCGGTGCCGTGGCCGAACTCGATGCCCGCACGCCAGATGGGGGCGCGCGCGATCGCATCGATCAACGGCGACTTGGTGCCGCGCGGAAACTGCAGCATCGACAACTGGATCATGCCCTTGAGAACGAGCGTGAAATCGCGCCGCTGCTCGGGCGTCGTGGACCCGATCGGGACCACACGCGTGATGTCCGTCGTGCCGTTTTCGTACTGGCCGCCCGAGTCGATCAGCAGCAAGCCGTTGCCGATCTTGCCGGCGTCGGCGATCACCGCGTGCGCGTCCGGCAGCGCGCGATAGTGCGGCAGTGCGCCGTTCGCATTGAAGCCGGCAATGGTCGAGAAACTCGGGCACACGAAGCCGGGCCGCTTCGTGCGCGCAGCGGTGATGCGCTCGTCGATCGTGATCTCGGTGATGCGCTCGTGGCGGGCCAGCGCATTCTCGAGCCACGAGAAGAACTCGGCGAGCGCGGCGCCATCCTGCTCCATCGCACGCCGGATGTGCTCGGCCTCGGCCGCGGTCTTGCGCGACTTCGCGAGCGTCGTCGGATTGATCGCCTCGATCACGCGCACCGCCAGTGGCACGGCCTGGCGCAGCGCGAGCGTCACGCGGCGCGGGTCGAGCAGCAGCGCGCTCCCTGCAGGCAACTGCGCGAGCGCAGCGACCGCGTAGACGTACGGAGCGACCGTGAAACCCTCCGCCAGCAGGCGCGTGCGCAGTTCGGCCGGCACCTTCTCCTCGGCGACAAACAGCTTCGCTTCGTGTTTGCCGATCAGCGCGTGCGCGACATAGACCGGGTTGTACGGCACGTCGGCACCGCGCAGGTTGGTGAGCCACGCGATGTCGTCGAGCGTCGAGATCAGGTGCCAGTCCGCTCCGACCTTCGCCATTTCCTCGCGCAGCATCGCGAGCTTCTCACGCCGGCTCACTGGCGCGAACGCGGGGTCGTGTTCGTATACCGGGATCGTCGGCAGATCGGGCCGGTCCTTCCAGACTTCGGCGAGCAGATCGACGTCGGTCCGCAACCGGACACCGCGCGGCGCGAGCTTTTCCTCGATCGCGCGCGCCTGCGCGAGACCGAGCACCGCGCCGTCTGCGCCGACCGTGCCACCCGGCTGCACGTTCTCGACAAGCCAGTCGATATACGCGGGGCTCGATGCGGTGCCGATCTTCATCAAATTGATGCCGGTGCCCACGAGTTGCATCTCCGCCTGCGCCCAGTACCGGCTGTCGACCCACAAGCCGGCGAATACCGGAGAGACGATCAGCAGACCAACCGAACCCGTGAAGCCGGACAGCCACTGACGTCCCTGCCAGCGTTGTGGCAGGTACTCGGATAGGTGCGGATCGGCCGATGGCACGATCCACGCATCGATCTTTTGTGCGCGCATTGCGGCGCGCAGCGCGGCGAGTCGAGTCCTTACTTCAGCGCGGGAAGCCTCGAGCGTGTCCATGGGACACTCCGGCAGACAATGATGCGTGCAAGTCTAGTCGCGCTCGAGGCGCGGCGCCGCGCTTGGCGTTTCCGACTAACGGCCGATCAACGGTTGCGTGATGAACGGGGCCAGCCCGGCGGCAGACTGCTGCGAACCGAGGTATCGACGTCGCGCGTGCCGACACGATTCGTGCGCTTCTCGCCGTGCGAGCCGCGCGCCGTCACCGTGGCGCTGCTCGCATCTCGTTGCGGGTGGCTGCGCTCCTTCGGCGGCGTGGTGGGTGTCGCGTGACTTGGAGCCGGTGTCGCCACGCGGGCGTGCGTGCCATCGCGCCGGTCGGCGTGCCGATGCGGGGCGGGGTGCGGGTGCTTGGAGCGTTGCGGTCGCGTGTTCTGCGCAGGGCGCCTTGGCGCCCGGCGTGGCTGCTCGTCGTCGGTGATCGTGGCCGGCTTGCCGGCTTCGAATCCAGGCACGACTTCGCGCGGCAGACTGCGTTTCATCAGCCGCTCGATGTCGCGCAGGAACGTGTGCTCGTCTGGCGATACCAGTGAGACCGCGTGGCCAGGACTGCCCGCGCGCCCGGTGCGCCCGATGCGGTGCACGTAGTCCTCGGGAACGTTCGGCAACTCGAAGTTGACGACGTGCGGCAGCTGCTCGATGTCGAGGCCACGCGCTGCGATGTCGGTTGCCACCAGCACGCGCACGGTCCCTTCCTTGAATCCGGCGAGAGCGCGGGTGCGTGCACTCTGGCTCTTGTTGCCGTGGATCGCCGCAGCGGTCAGGCCGTCCTTCGCGAGTTGCTCGGCGATTCGATTCGCCATGTGCTTCATGCGCACGAACACGAGCACCTGCTGCCAGTCGCCCGCGACGATCAGGTCGCGCAGCAACTCGCGTTTGCGCTCGCGCGCAACCGGGTGCACCACGTGAGTGACCAGCGCCGAGGCTTCGTTGCGCCGTGCAACCTCGACGGTCGCCGGATCGCGCAGCAGACCTTTTGCCAGCGCGCGGATTTCGTCGGAGAAGGTCGCCGAAAAGAGCAGGTTCTGACGCACGCGCGGCAGTAGCGCGAGGACCCGGCGGATGTCGTGGATGAAGCCCATGTCGAGCATGCGGTCGGCCTCGTCGAGAACCAGCACCTCGACCTTCGTGAGATCGACCGTGCGCTGCCCGACGTGGTCGAGCAGTCGCCCGGGCGTGGCGACCAGGATGTCGACACCGCGCTTCAGAGCATCGATCTGCGGATTGATGCCGACGCCGCCGTAGACCAGCGTCGAACTCACCTTCAGGTGCCGGCCATAGGTGCGGACGCTTTCCTCCACTTGGGCCGCCAACTCGCGAGTCGGCGTAAGAATCAGCGCACGGACGGACTTCGGCTGAAGGCGCGCGTGGGGCGGTGCGGCGAGTCGCTGCAAGAGCGGCAACGTGAAGGCGGCGGTCTTGCCGGTGCCGGTTTGCGCAGCACCGAGGACATCGCGACCTTCGAGGATCACGGGAATGGCTTGCGCCTGGATGGGGGTTGCTTCGGTGTAGCCCTCATCGGCGACGGCGCGCACGAGCGCAGGCGCAAGCCCGAGGCTTTCGAACGTGGAACTCAAACAGATCTCCTAGAGCACGTCCTGTGCGCACGAGCGCAGAACCGGTCCAGGAAAATGCAGAACAAGGAAGCTTCGGAGGACAGCCCCGCGCGGGGAAACGCTAGCGCCAGGGGCGGGAAACCGAGGGAAGAGGTGCCAACCGGAACAACAGCACCTCGTTCAAGGCTGCAACTATACATGCAACGCGCTTTGCCAGCCGCGAAGAAGCCTCGCCCGAAGCGGGCAATTCGCTTTCGGGCGCTCGCACAGCGCGATGCGAGGTCCGTCCTACAAGGCGCAAATTCACGTGTTATTCGCCCTCCTATGCCATCGTCGCGCTATGCCGCAACCTCTATCGTTTGCGCCGCTGGGGATTGACTGGCAAAGCGCGGGATTCATCCCGCTAAACACGGGATCCTCCCATGACCACACGCATTCAGACACAGGCCGAATTGCTCGCGCTGACATCGCGCCGGGCTCGGCGCGGCGTGTTTCGTGTCGAGCTGAACGTGCCGGGTTACTCGCGTGATGTGCGCAGACTCCAGCACCATTTGAATCGCAGCCTCAATACGCGCGGCTGGGCCATGGCGAGCCTGTTCCTCCTCGTCGGCTTGGTGGTGCTCGGAGGCTTTGTACTGCTGGCGCCCGGTGCGCATCGCCATGGCGTCGGAATGATGGCCGCGAGCGCGACGACACTAGCCGCGCTCGGTGTGTCGGGCAAGTTGACGGGACTCTGGTGCGCGGAACGCCGCTTGCGACGCGCACTCTCCGAATATCGGATCTAGCCGAACCGGCGTTGCGCGGTCAGCGCAAGCCCGCTCACCACGCTTGTAAAACGGTCGCCATGCACCGCTCGCGCGCCGGGAAACTGCGCGGCGATGCGCGCCGCCAGTGATCGCAAGCCGGTCGACCCGCCGGTGAAATAGACTGCCTCCACCCGATCATCGGGCAACTGCGCGCGTCGCACCGTTTCGCGCGCCGCTGCGACGATGCGTTCCACGTTCTCTGCGAGCGCTGCGTGCTGGCGTGTCGCGTCGAGCGCCGCTGTGAGCCGCGCTTCGACGGCACCGAGGTCGATCCGCGCGCTGCCATGCTCCGCGACATCGATCTTTGCCTGCTCGGCGCGCGCCGCGAGCTGGTGTCCCAGCCGGTGGCGCAGGATGCCGAGCAGGCGCGCGTGCATGCGTCCGTCTGCGTACATGGGCCGCATGCGGCGGATCTCGATGACACGCGCATGCGCGTACGTCGTGTTGATCAGATGCCAGGTGGCGAGGTCGAAGTAGATGCTCGCAGGAACGTCGCGTCCCTCCGGCGTCTTAGATCGATAGCCTGCAAGCGGCAGGATGGCGGCGAGATTCACCGAGCGGTCGAAATCGGTGCCCGCGATGTGCACACCATGGTTGGCGAGAATGTCGGCGCGCCGATCCTCGGCGTTGCGCCGCTGCGGTCCGACCCGCACCAGCGAGAAGTCCGACGTGCCGCCGCCGATATCGGCGACGAGCACGACGGTTTCGTGGGTCGCGCGTGATTCGAAATCGCGCGCGGCGGCGATCGGCTCGAACTCGAAGTCGATGGACTCGAAGCCTGCCATGCGCGCAGCCCGGCCCAACGTCTCCTGTGCGCGCGCATCGCGCACGGGATCGTCATCGACGAAATAGACCGGCCGGCCGAGCACGGCCCGGCGCAGCGTGACGCCGAACTGACGCTGCGCAACGTCGCGCATGCGGCTCAGGTAGCCGATCACGACGTCCAGGTAGCGCACGCTGCGCCCGGCGGCGATCTCGGTCGTTTCCTCCATGAGATCCGATCCGAGGATGCTCTTCAGCGAGCGCATCAAGCGGCCGTCGATACCGTCCACGTAGGCTGCGACGGCGGCCCGACCGTAGTGTCGCGTGACCTCTCCCGCGCTATAGAACACCGCGGTCGGCATGGTCGAAAAGCCAGGCTCGAGTTCAGCCAGCGCGAGTTGGCCAGCACGCGCGACCGCAAGCGCGGAATTGGACGTGCCAAAGTCGATCGCGCAATAGCTCACTGGAAACCCGGCCGATCCGACGGCGCACATGCTCGTCCGGATCGTTGACCACGCAGGAAGGGGCGCGATTCTAGCGGCGCAAACGGCGGCCTTTCGACGCTCGCGGCCAGCGCTCAGCGCAGCGCGTTCCTCTCGAGCAGTGCGCGCGCCATGCCCGAGCGCGCGAGATCGAAAGCGCCGAGGCGATGGTAAAGCGGGCGAGTGAAGTGGGTCGCACACCAGCGGGCCAGCAAGCCCGTTGCGAGCGCGTGCGAACCCGGACGGGGAACACCCGCGCTCGCGTTGCGGATGAGAGTCGGAAGCAGGGTGCTCGTTGTCATGACCGGCTCCTCCTTGAATTCATCAGCGTCATGCGAAATAGCTGACAGAGGAGGCATGATTCCTGCATACTCGGTGATCCTCAAGCGAGCAATTCGCATCGCTCGCATGCAGCCCAGGAATGCCAACGCAGCGCCCACTTCCTGCCCTCGACTTCGTGCGCGGTTTCGATGCGGCAGCCCGCCATCTGAGCTTCACCAAAGCTGCGGCCGAGCTCTTCCTGACGCAGTCGGCGATCAGCCGCCAGATCAAGGCGCTCGAAGAGCAACTCGGCGTCGCGTTGTTCCAGCGCCGTCATCGCGCACTCGTGCTGACGGAGGCTGGTCGCCACTTCCACCAGGCTGCGGCTGACGCATTGCGTCTGCTCCAGGAAGCCGCGGTGCGTGTTCGCGGCGGCGGCGCGCGGCGGTTGACTCTCTCGACGACGATTGGATTCGCATCGCTCTGGCTGATCCCGCGCCTGAACGACTTCCGCATTCACTTCCCCGACATCGACATCCGCATCGATGCGAACAACCGGCTGATCGATCTCGCGCGCGAAGAAGTCGACGTGGCGATCCGTTACTGCACCCCTGATCTTGCACCTGCAGGCGCGCAGCGGCTGTTCGGCGAGCAGGTGATCGTCGTGTGCAGCCCGCGCCTGGCCGAGTCGCCCGGGCTCGGCACGCCTGCCGACCTTGCGCATCACGTGCTCCTGCACTACGAGCGGCCCGACGGTGTGGCGCCATGGTCCTCCTGGGAGGTATGGCTCGAAGTGCAAGGAGTACCGGGTCTGAAACCCGCGGGCTCGGTGAGCTTTACCGCTTTGGACCACCTCATGCAGGCTGCGATCAACGGGCAGGGCGTTGCGCTGGCGCCGACCCCGCTTGTGCGGAGGCTGCTCGCTGAAGGCAAGCTGGTCGCGCCGCTAAAGGCGGTGACGGGCTCGGCGCGCGCGTACTACCTGCTCGTTGAAGCGGGCGCCGCCGCACGTCCGTCCGTGCGCCAGTTCATCGACTGGATGTCGAAACAAGCGCAGGAAGAAAACCGCGCCAGCGTCGAGCAGTTCTACGGGCGCAAGCGGTCCGGAGAGACCGGAAACAAACCGGCACGGCGCCAGCAACTGCGGCGCCCTGCGCGCTCGTAATCGTCATCAGTGCTTGTCGCGCAGGCGCGCGCGCAAAGCGCGGGCGCCTACCTTGAGTTGCTGGTGCAACTGCTGGCGCGTCAGCGGATCCATGCGATCGCGCTGGATTTCGCGCTGCAACTTGTGGAAGTTTGCCAGGCGGTCCGCATCGACGCCCGTGCGTACGGCGCAACCCGGCTCTGCGCGATGTGAGCAATCACGAGAACGGCAGCGCCGACCGAGGACATCGATGTCGCTGAAGCTCATGCCGAGGTCGTTCTCGTCGATGTCCGCGCGCAGGCCACGCAGCCCCGGCGTATCGATGAGGCATGCTCTGCCGGTCAGCACCCGCAGCGTGCGTGAAGTGGTCGTGTGCCGGCCGCGTGCATCGCTGGCGCGTACCGCGCCAGGCTCTTGCAGCGTTGTGCCGGCGAGCGTATTCGTGAGCGTCGATTTGCCGGCGCCGGACGAACCCAAGAGGACCACCGTTCGCCCGGCATCGAGATACGGCGCGAGAACCTCTGCCGCCGCGACCGACGTCGCGTCGACCGCCACCAGCGCGATATCGGCGGGGATGCGTGCGCGCAACGCTTCTGTGCGCACAACGCCGCTCTCGACGCAGTCGAGCTTGGTGAGCACGATCACGGGCCAGATCCCTGCCGGCTGCACCAGGGCGAGGTAGCGCTCGATCCGCCGCGGGTTGAAATCGGCGTCCAGTCCCATCAGCAGAAAAGCGGTGTCGACGTTGTGCACGAGCGCCTGGCGCACACCGTCGGGCGCGCGGCGCACGAGTTGCGTCTGCGCCGGAACGCAACGAGCCAGCCACGGTGCGCCGTGCGTGTCGTTGCAGACGACGCCCCAATCGCCCACGGCCAGCGCATCGGCCGACGCGAGCGGCCGTTGCAAGGCCGGCGCAGCGCGCACGCCGAACTCGTCGAGACCATCGTGCACCAGCAGTGTCTCGCGCTGCACTTGCGTGACACGCACGGCGCGTCCTTCCGCGAACTGCAATTGCAATAGCGCCTGCGCGATGGCGGGCGTCAAGCCGATCGGCCGCAGCCGATCGAAATCGATTTCCAACATTGGTCGTTCCCGTCTGGCATGCCGCGCGCTGTGCGCGCGCATGCGGTCAAGTTCCCGGCGTCGGTGGACACCGGGGCGGACTCTGAGCAGAGCGAGGTCAGCCGCGCTCGGCGGCGGTGCGTGAACGACGCAGGGACAGATCGAAGCGGGTTCGACCCGAGGTGACTGAGTGGCTACGCAGCCGGGCGCGTTGAGGGGGCCGACGCTGGAGCAGGATCTGCGTATGTCATGGCGCCTCCGCAAAAAGTGACGCGCCCCGTGCGCGAGGCGCGCAATGTCCCGCAGCGGTGCAACGCTGTCAACAGGAAGATTCGCCCGGTGGGGCAGCGTGTCCGCGCGGACCGGGTACGATCCGCGCGCTTCGTTCAAGGGAGACTCAGCATGGCAAGTGTCACCACTCCGAGCGGACTGATCTACGAGGACCTCGCGGTTGGCAGCGGCGCTGGTGCACGCTCCGGTTCGGACGTGCTCGTGCATTACACCGGCTGGCTCACCAACGGGACGAAGTTCGACTCGAGTGTCGATCGAGGCGAGCCGTTCGGTTTTCCGCTCGGCCAGGGACAAGTCATCTCGGGATGGGACGAAGGGGTCGAGGGCATGCGTGTAGGCGGCAAGCGCAAGCTGACGATTCCGCCGGCCCTTGGCTACGGGGCGTACGGCGCGGGCGGTGTAATCCCGCCCAACGCGACACTCGTGTTCGAAGTCGAACTGCTCGCGATCGACTGAACCGACGCGTCACTGCGCGGCAGAGTTCACTCCTTCGGGTGCCCGGCGCCACGTCTGCCACACCATCTCTGCCGAGTAGAGAGCGAGAGCGGCCCAGATCAACGCGTAGCCAGCCGCTTTCGCTGCGCTGAAGGGCTCGTGATACAGCCATACGCCGAGCAGCAGCTGGATCGTCGGACCGATGTATTGCAGCAGTCCGAGCAGGCTGAGCGGAATGCGGCGCGCACCCGCTGCGAAGAGCAGCAACGGCACTGCGGTGACCGGCCCGGCAGCGACGAGCAACCATCGCATCGCAGCCGACGATTCGATGAACGTGTTCTGGTGGTTCGACGCCAGCCAGAGCAGATAACTGAACGCGAGCGGAAACAGCAATGCCGTTTCCAGCGTCAATCCTTCCAGCGCCCCGAGGCTCGCGGTCTTGCGCAGCAATCCATACATGCCGAAGCTGATCGCGAGCGTGAGGCCGATCCACGGCAACGTGCCCGCGAGCACCGTGAGCCACACGACGCCCAACGCGGCGATCGCCACCGCGACCCACTGCACCGGGCGCAGGCGCTCGCGCAGCACCAGCGCGCCGAGCAGCACGTTGACGAGCGGGTTGATGAAGTAGCCGAGGCTCGCATCGACGACACGATTCGAGGTGATCGCCCAGATATAAACGCCCCAATTGACCGATACGACCGTGGCGGTCGCGGCGAATCGCCCGAGAATGGCCGGGCGTGCGGCCACCGTTTGCAGCCATTTCCAATGGTGCTGGATCGTGAGCAGCACGGTCACGAACGCAAGCGACCAGACCATGCGATGCGCAAGGATCTCGACCGGCGGCACTTCCTGCAGCCACTTGATGTAGATCGGGAAGACGCCCCACAACAGGTACGCGCCGACTGCGTACCAGACACCGCGTTTCATGAGCGCAAGCGGCGCCTCACGACCACCGCGGGAAAAGGGCGCGCATTGTCGCAGGATTCCGCGTCGGCTCGGATACTCAGATCCAGCCGAGCGCCCCGACGGCGGCGCCAATCGCGATCAGGATCAGAAGATGAAGCCGGGTGCGCCAGACGACCAGCGCAGACGCGATCGTGAGAAGCAGATGCGCCGACCCGGGGGTGTTCGCCGCGAGGATCCAGCCCGTCGCGACGAGCAGCGCGATCGTGATCGGCGCCATGCCGGCCTTGAACGCTCGCACGGCGCGCCAGTCTTGCCGCGCCTGGCTCCAGCGCGCCGCGGCGAACGCGAGCAGCGACGAAGGCAGCATGATGCCGATCAGCGTCGCCGCGGCGCCGGCGACTCCGCCGGCCTGATATCCCATCACCGCGACGAACAGGACGTTCGGTCCGGGCGCAGCCTGCGCGATCGCGATCGACGCGTTGAACTGCGCGTCCGTGAGCATCTGCGTCTGTGAAACCATCAAGCGGTGCATCTCGGGCGCGATCACGATCGCGCCGCCGATGGCCACCAACGACAGCAGGAGGAAATGCCCGAACAGTTGCAGCAGGTCGGCAAGCGAGAGCGGGCTCATGGCTGGTTTCCGAGCCGACCCCATGCGAATACGCAGGCGGCGATGCCGAGAAGCGGCAGGACCCAGAGCAACGGCCAGTGCAGGAGCGCGATGCTGACGAAACCGATCGCTGCGATCGCGAAGCACGCCGGCCGGCCCATTGGATTTGTGCGCAAGACCGGTGCCAGCTTCAGCGCGGTCCCGACGATCATTCCAGCGGCGACCGCGCCCATGCCTTTCAGCGCACCCGCCACGGCGGCGTTCTGCGCGTATTCCGTGTAGATCGCCGTCACGACAAGCACGATGGCGAGCGGCACCGACAGCATGCCCGCGAGTGCAGCGAGTGCGCCCCGCCAGCCGAAGAAGCGGTCGCCGATCATCAGCGACACATTGACCACGTTCGGGCCGGGCAGCACCTGGCCGACCGCGAGGATCTCGACGAATTCCTCGCGCGAGAGCCAGCGGCGCTGTTCGCACAGAACGCGCTGCGCGACGGCAAGAACGCCGCCGAAGCCTTGCAACGCAAGCGCCGTGAATGCGGTGAAGAGTGCGGTGAGGGAGGCCGGTCGCGCGAGCGGCTGGAGGTCCTGCGCCATGCCGCGATTCTAGAGTTGCCTTCGCGCCGCATGCGCGGCGCCAGGCGCCGGCGAATCAGGCGGCGAGACAATCCTCGACTTGCGGGCGCGCCGACAAGGGCGAAACGACTGCAGTGCGCACTTCGAACAGCGCGTCGGCCTGCGCAGCCGGCAGAGGACGAGCCAGCAGGAATCCCTGGCCGTACTCACAGCCTACTTCACGCAAACGTTGCAGTTGCGCAGGCGTTTCGATGCCTTCGGCGATCACCGACTTTCCGAGCGATCCGCCGAGCGTTACGACCGCACGCACGATCTCCGAATTGGGCACGCTCGCCTGCAGCTGCTCGACGAACGAGCGGTCGATCTTCAGGCTGTTGATGGGCAGGCTGGACAGGTAGTTGAGCGACGAGTAGCCCGTGCCGAAGTCGTCCACGCTCAGACCGATGCCGAGTTCGCGCAGTTGCGTCATCGTGTCGACGGCGTTCTCCAGGTGCGCCATCAGCGTGCTCTCGGTGATCTCGAGCGTCAGGTGGCCCGGCTGCACGCCGGCAGTGAGCAGGATGCGCGTCACGCCGTTAACGAATGTCGTCTGCGCGAGGCCAAAACCCGAAATGTTCACGTGCATGCGCAGGTCGGCGTGCTTCGGGCTGCGCAGCTGCCAAGCCTTCAGCTGGCGACAGGACTCTTCGATCACCCAGTAGGTCAGCGGAACGATCAGGCCGGACTCTTCGGCGATGGGGATGAAGACCGTGGGGCTCACCGGACCACGCTCCGGATGGTTCCAGCGCGCGAGGGCTTCGAATGCGACCAGCTCCTGCGTCGCAAGCCGATAGATCGGTTGATACGAGATCGACAGGCCGCCCGCGCGCGATTCGAGCGCGCGTCGCAGATCGCCTTCGAGATGCAGTTGATCGGTGACGTGGTCGCGCAGGCCGGCATCGAAGATCGCATAGCGTGCCTTGCCGCAGGCCTTCGCGTGATACATCGCGATGTCGGCGTCGCGCAGCACTTCATCCGGCGTGCGGTAGCCGAGGCGCGAGAACGTGATGCCGATGCTGGCGCTGGTCGCGATCTCGGTGCCTGCGATCAGGAACGGCTTGCGCAGCACCTCCTGCAAACGCTCGGCCAGCACGACCACGTGCGCTTCGTCCGTGACGTTCTCCGTCAGGACCGCGAACTCGTCGCCACCGAGGCGCGCAACCACGTCGGTCGGCCGGACGTGCTCCTGGATCCGGCGCGCGACCTTGACCAGGAATTCATCGCCGGCGCCGTGGCCTAGGCTGTCGTTGATCAGCTTGAAGCGGTCGAAGTCGAGGTACATCACCGCGAACTGGCTGCGCGGATGTTCCTCGCACCGATCGATCGCCTGCGTCAGGCACTCGTTGAAGCGGCTGCGGTTGGCAAGGTCGGTGAGCGCATCGTGATAGGCGATGTGCTGCAGGCGTCCTTCCGCGCGGCGCCGCGCGGTGATGTCCTGCACCTGCAGGATCAGGCAGGCATCGCCGACATCGGTGCCATTGAAGAATCCGCAATGCAGCGATACCCACACTTCGCGGCCGCGGCGGTGGCGGCAGCGCAATTCGACCGACATCGATTCGACGTCGTGCACGGTCACCCGCGCGATCTGCTCCTCGAGAATGCCCGCGTCCTCGGCGAACAGGAACTCGGTGAAGCGATGGCCGACGACACCTGCCTCGTCGTGGCCGAGCAGCGTGCACAGCGCGCGATTGACCTGCAACACCGCGCCATGCACGGAGACCAGCGCCATGCCGATCGAAGCGTGCGTGAACGCGCTATGGAAGCGGCGCTCGCTCTCGGCAAGTTGTTCGACATGGCGGGCTGCTTGCGCGGCCTCGCGCTCGGCCGCTTCGACGCGGGCGCGGCGCACCTGCTCGTCGGTTTCCTGCTGGCGGAAGTAGAAGTGCAGGGTTGCGAGCAGCATCGCGATGATCGGTGCCGCCGCCAGGAGGACGCCGACGCCAACCTGCTGGAAGGTCAGGAACAGCAGCGCTGCGACCGAGGCGCTGCCCGCATAGGCGATGCCGACCCAGCCGAAGCTGCCGAGCCATTCGCGCAGCACCAGCGGCTGGTTGCGCTTCAGGTGCGGCACCAGTGTCACCAGCAACGTATTGACGAGGAAATAGACAACGGCGAACAGCATCGACATCGCGAGCAGCGTGCCTTCGCCCAGCAGCTTTTGGGACTTCATCGTCGCCGCCGCGACGTTGAGCAACGTGCCGGTGATGAACATCGCAACTGCCGCCATGGCCGGGCTCGCGATGCGGCTGGTCCAGCGCGACGAGGTGCGCCAGGACCCGACCACCGCTTCGCACGCCGACGCGATCACCGCCGCTGCGGGACCATGCATCAGGAGCAGCAGAAAGATGAAGATCTCGCCGGCCGCGAACGAGTTCTTCGAGCGGGGAATCCGCACCGGGAACAGACCCGCGAGCATCGCGATCGCTACGCCGCTCGCCACCTGTATGACTGCCGGCACCGGCAACGCGCTGACGCGCGCGATGGCATAGACCAGCACGGCCACGCCGAACGTGACGATCGACCACCAGTACACGGTGGCTTTTGTGTTGT
>Ga0335084_10004829_pt1 | contig 13303 bp, 24 predicted proteins | sample Lox_Sample_44_FD_206721 | JGI IMG/M metagenome (GOLD analysis project Ga0335084, IMG submission 206721) | Soil microbial communities from Loxahatchee National Wildlife Refuge, Florida, United States - Lox_Sample_4.4 | ecosystem: Environmental > Terrestrial > Soil > Wetlands | place: USA... | reverse complement strand
GGCGAGGGCAAGTCGGGGCAGGGGAACCCGCACCCGGTCTCGCCCTGGGGCCAGAAGACCAAGGGCCTCAAGACCCGGAACAACCGCCGCACCGACAAGTTCATCGTCTCGCGGCGCCGGCCGGGCGTTCGCAACACGCCCCACTAGCGCGAGAAGGAACAGGGAACCATGGCGCGTTCGATCAAGAAGGGCCCGTTCGCGGACAAGTACCTCACCAAGAAGGTCGAGGACGCGAACAAGGGCAACAAGAAGTCGGTCATCAAGACCTGGTCGCGGCGGAGCACCATCCTCCCCGACTTCGTGGGCCACACCTTCGCGGTCCACAACGGGAAGAAGTTCGTCCCGGTGTTCGTGACCGAGAACATGGTCGGGCACAAGCTCGGCGAGTTCTCCCCGACCCGCACCTTCCACGGCCACTCCGCCGAGAAGAAGGCGGCCACCGCCACGGCGGCGCCGGCGGCGCCGGCCCCGGCCGCCCGCAAGTAGCGAGGAGCGACGCACATGGCCGAGGCCAAGACCGAGACCCCCAAGAAGCAGGAGCGCACGGCGCCGCCGCCCAGCCGCTCCAGGAAGAACCGCCCGGCGCCGCCGCCGGCCGGTCCGCACGCCAGCCTGGCGTTCCTGCGCGTCGCGCCGCGGAAGGTGCGGCTCGTCGCCGAGAACCTGCGCGGCATGCAGGTGGGCGACGCGCTGGCGGTGCTCAAGTACACGCCGCAGGCGGCCGCCAAGCCGCTCGCCAAGCTCATCCGCTCCGCGGTCGCCAACGCCGAGCAGAAGGGCGGCCGCGTGGACGTCGACGCGCTGTTCGTGAAGACGCTGACGGTGGACCAGGGCCCCAAGATGCGCCGCTTCATGCCGCGCGCCATGGGCCGGGCCTACCGGGTCGAGAAGAAGACGAGCCACGTCTACGTGGAACTCGGGATCGCCTAGGCGACCCCAGGAGAACAGGGAGCAGAGCATGGGTCAGAAAGTCCATCCCATCGGGTTCCGCCTCGGCATCATCCGGTCCTGGGACTCGAAGTGGTACGAAGAGAAGAACTACGCCAAGTGGCTCCACGAGGACATCCGGCTCCGTGAGTTCGTGAAGGAGAAGCTCGGCCAGGCCGGCATCTCCCGCGTCGAGATCGAGCGGGCCGCCTCCAAGGTCAAGATCAACGTCCACACCGCGCGCCCGGGCATCGTCATCGGCAAGCGCGGCGCGGGGATCGAGACCATCAAGAAGGAGCTGCAGGCCCTCACCGCCAACGAGGTCTTCCTCAACGTGGTGGAGGTCCGCAAGGCGGAGACCGACGCCCAGCTCGTCGCCGAGAACATCGCGACGCAGCTCGAGCGCCGCATCGCCTTCCGGCGCGCCATGAAGAAGTCGGTCCAGACCGCCCTCAAGTTCGGCGCCAAGGGCATCCGCGTCGCCTGCTCGGGCCGCCTGGGCGGCGCCGAGATGGCGCGCTACGAGTGGTACCGCGAGGGCCGGGTGCCGCTGCACACGCTGCGGGCGGACATCGACTACGGGTTCGCCGAGGCCAAGACCACCTACGGCAAGATCGGCGTCAAGGTCTGGATCATGCGGGGCGAGGTGCTCCCGCAGTCGGCGCTGCGCGCGCCGCGCGCCGCCGGGGCCCGGTAGCGCCCGGCGCCACGAGAGGATCGGGAGAACGACATGCTCCAGCCGGCGCGGACCAAGTACCGGAAGATGATGAAGGGGCGGATGCGCGGGAAGGCGTACCGCGGCTCCGAGCTCAACCAGGGCGAGTACGGCCTGCAGGCCTCCGAGTGCGGCTGGCTCACCGCCCGCCAGATCGAGGCGGCCCGCGTCGCCATGACGCGCTTCGTGAAGCGCGGCGGCAAGATCTGGATCCGGATCTTCCCGGACAAGCCCATCACCAAGAAGCCGGCCGAGACGCGCATGGGCACCGGCAAGGGCAACGTCGAGTACTACGTCGCCGTGGTGAAGCCGGGCCGCATGCTCTACGAGATGTCCGGCGTGGACGACGAGACCGCCAAGAAGGCGTTCCACCTCGCCTCCCACAAGCTGCCCGTCGCGACCAAGGTCGTGAAGCGCGGCGCCACCCTGTAAGGAGACCGCATGGCGACCGTGAAGGAGCTGCGCGAGCTGACGAGGGACGAGCTGGTGGCGCGCGCGGCGGAGCTGAAGCAGACGCTCTTCGACCTCAAGAACAAGCACTCGACCGGCGTGCTGGACTCGACCGCCGACCTCGACAAGACGAAGCGCGAGATCGCGCGCATCCTCACCATCGCCCGCGAGAAGGAGATCGTGTCGGCGAAGGGCGGGAAGGCCTAGGGAGACGAGACATGGAGCGCGGCAACCGCAAGTCCCGCATCGGCGTGGTCGTCTCGAACAAGATGACGAAGACCGTCGTCGTCAAGGTCGAGCGCCGGGTGGCCGATCGGAAGTACGGCAAGATCGTGATGAAGGCCGAGAAGTACAAGGCCCACGACGAGGAGCAGGCGTGCCAGATCGGCGACCGCGTCCGGATCGTGGAGACCCGGCCGATGTCGAAGGAGAAGCGCTGGCGGGTCGCCGAGACCCTCGAGAAGGCGGCGGAGGTCTAGGCCATGATCCAGATGCAGACGATGCTCGACGTCGCGGACAACAGCGGCGCGAAGAAGGTCATGTGCATCAAGGTGCTGGGCGGCACCCGCCGCAAGTACGCCTCGATCGGCGACGTCATCGTCGTGGCGATCAAGGAGGCGATCCCGCAGGCCAAGGTGAAGAAGGGCGACGTGGCGCGCGCCGTCATCGTCCGCACCAGCCGCGAGGTGAAGCGCCCCGACGGCAGCTACATCCGCTTCGACGGGAACAGCGCCGTCCTCATCGACAAGGACCAGGAGCCCATCGGCACCCGCATCTTCGGCCCGGTGGCCCGCGAGCTGCGCGCCCGCAAGTTCATGAAGATCATCTCGCTCGCGCCGGAGGTCCTGTAGCCATGGCGGAGATCCGCAAGGGCGACACCGTCTCGGTGATCGCCGGCAAGGAGAAGGGCAAGCAGGGCAAGGTCCTCGAGGTGCTGCGCGAGAAGGGGCGCGTGCGCGTCGAGAAGCTCATGACGGTGAAGCGGCACCTCAAGAAGGGCCGCACCCAGTCGAACCCCGAGGGCGGCATCGTGGAGAAGGCCGGCACCATCGCCATCTCCAGCGTGATGGTGGTCGGCAAGGACGGCAAGGCGGTCCGCCGCGAGAGCATCGCCCGGGAGCTGGGGACGAAGGAGAAGGCGCGGCTGGAGAAGCGGAAGGCCGCGAAGTAGTCCCGCAGTGAACACGCATCGCCCGGCACGAGAAGAGGCCGGCCGAAGGCAAGGAGAGGCGGATGGCGAAGGACAAGCCGGACAAGACGGACAAGACGGACAAGCCGAAGCGCGCGGACGGGAAGAAGGCCGAGGCAGAGGCCGTCCCCGCCGAGAAGGCGAGCGTCCCGCAGGAGCCGGCGCGGCCGGCCCGGCTGCGCGAGCGGTACCTGGCGGAGATCCGCGGCGAGCTCATGAAGGAGCTCGGGTTCAAGAACCCGATGCAGGCCCCCCGCCTCGACAAGATCGTGGTGAACATGGGGCTGGGCGAGGCGATCAACAACGGCAAGATCATCGACGCCTCGGTGGAGCAGCTCTCGGCCATCACCGGCCAGAAGCCGGTGGTCACCAAGGCCCGCAAGTCGATCGCCAACTTCAAGCTGCGGCAGGGTCAGTCCATCGGCGCGATGGTGACGCTGCGCGGCGACCGGATGTACGAGTTCCTGGACCGGCTCGTCTCGATCGCGCTGCCGCGCGTCCGCGACTTCAAGGGCGTCTCGCCCAAGGCCTTCGACGGCAAGGGCAACTACACCCTCGGTCTCCGCGAGCAGATCATCTTCCCGGAGATCAACTACGACAAGGTCGAGAAGATCAAGGGGCTGAACATCACGGTGGTGACCACCGCCCGGAACGACGAAGAGGGCCGAGCGCTCCTGCGCCACCTCGGCATGCCGTTCCGCCAGTAAGGAGAATCGCGATGGCGAAGCTTTCCAAGATGGCGCAGGCGAAGCGCAAGCTGAAGTTCAAGGTCCGGCAGTACAACCGCTGCCCGCTCTGCGGCCGCCCCCGGGCCTTCCTGCGCAAGTTCCAGATGTGCCGACTCTGCTTCCGCAAGCGCGCGCTGCAGGGCGAGATCACCGGCGTCATCAAGTCGAGCTGGTAGGAGAGGGAGAACGATGAGCTTCACCGACCCCGTTGGCGACATGCTGACGCGCATCCGCAACGCCTCGAGCGCGCGTCACGAGAAGTGCCTCGTCCCGTCCTCCCGCCTCAAGATCCGGCTCGCCGAGGTCCTGAAGGAGGAGGGGTTCATCAAGGACTACGTCCTGCACCAGGACGGCCCCCAGGGCGCCATCACCATTCTCCTCAAGTACAACGCCGATCGCGAGCCGGCGATCAGCGAGATCAAGCGCGTCTCGAAACCCGGCCTGCGCCGCTACGTCCCCACGGAGAAGATCCCGCGGGTGCTGAACGGCATGGGCATCGCGATCCTCTCGACGTCCAAGGGCGTCCTGGCGGACCGCGAGGCGCGCAAGCAGAAGGTCGGCGGCGAGCTGATCTGCACCGTCTGGTAGGAGCGAACGTCATGTCCCGCGTCGGCAAGATGCCCGTGAAGGTCCCGGACAAGGTGAAGGTGTCCGTGGACGCGAGCGCGTCCCTGGTCAAGGTCGAGGGGCCCAAGGGCAAGATGTCCTTCCCGTTCAACCCGCTGATGAAGGTCCAGGTCGACAAGGGCGAGGTCCGCGTGGCGCGTCCCGACGACTCGCGCCTGGCGAGGGGCCTCCACGGCCTGACCCGTACCCTGGTCCGCAACGCCCTCGACGGCGTGGTGAAGGGCTACGAGCGCGGCCTCGAGATCAGCGGCGTCGGCTTCAAGGCCGAGGTGAAGGGGAAGGACCTCCACTTCACCCTCGGCTTCTCCCACCCGGTGGTCTTCAAGCTGCCGGAGGGGATCACCGCCGAGGTGGACGCCAAGCAGACCAAGCTCACGGTGCGCGGCGTCGACAAGCACCTCCTCGGCCTCACCGCCGCGAAGATCCGCGCCCTGCGCCCGCCCGAGCCCTACAAGGGCAAGGGCATCAAGTACGCGGAGGAGCACGTCCGCCGCAAGGAAGGCAAGACCGGCGCCGCCTAGGCCGCGCCCGCACCCCCACGCTCATGTGGCGGCTGTGCCGTCGCCGCCGCAAGGAGGAAGCACATGTCGTCCCAGGAAACGCCCCGCCAGAAGCGCAAGGCCCGCATCCGCAGGAAGCTCTCCGGCACCGCGGCGCGCCCCCGGCTCAGCGTCTACAAGAGCCTCAAGCACATGTACGCCCAGCTGGTGGACGACACCACCGGCCAGACCCTGGTGTCGGTGGGCACGACCTCCAAGGCGCTCAAGGGCGACGTGAAGGAAGACGACAAGACCGCCGCCGCCAAGAAGGTGGGGAAGGCGCTCGCCCAGGCCGCCCTGGCGAAGGGCATCGAGGCGGTGGTGTTCGACCGCAACGGCTTCGACTACCACGGCCGCGTCGAGGCCGTCGCCGCCGCGGCCCGCGAGGCCGGGCTCAAGTTCTAAGGGATCGAGGAAAGACGAATGGCCACTCCCATCAACGCGAACGACCTCGAGCTCCAGGACAAGGTCGTCCACATCAACCGCGTCGCCAAGGTCGTGAAGGGCGGCCGGCGCTTCAGCTTCTCCGCGCTCGTCGTCGTCGGCGACGGCGCCGGCTACGTCGGCGTGGGCCTGGGCAAGGCCAACGAGGTGCCCGAGGCGATCCGCAAGGGCGGCGACCAGGCGAAGAAGAACCTGTTCCGCGTGCCGCTGCAGGGGACGACCATCCCCCACGAGGTGCTCGGCCACTTCGGCGCGGGCTGGGTGCTGCTCAAGCCCGCGGGCGAGGGCACCGGCGTCATCGCCGGCGGCACCGTCCGCGCGGTCCTGGAGGCCGCGGGCATCCGCAACGTGCTCACCAAGTGCCAGGGCTCGCGCAACCCGCACAACGTGCTCAAGGCCACCGTCGCCGGCCTGAAGCGGCTCCGCTCGCCCGACGACGCCGCGCGCGCCCGGGGCAAGCAGGTCGCGGACCTGCAGGGCGAGTAGGAAGGGAACTCATGGCTGCCATCAAGGTGAAGCTCGTCCGCGGTCTCGCGGGCTGCCCGGAGGCGCACCGGCTCACGGTCGCCGGCCTGGGCCTCAAGAAGCGCGACTCGACCAAGCTGCTCCCCGACACCCCGCAGACGCTGGGGATGATCGACAAGGTCCGCTACCTGGTGGAGTGGGAGCGGGTGGACGCGCCGGCGCCGGTCGGCCGCAAGGCCAGGAAGAAGGCGGCCGCCGCCCGCTCGTAGGCGGCGCGCCCGGCGTGCTACAAGAAAGGACTCTCCGATGTCGCTCAGCCAGCTCAGGGCGCCCAAGGGCGCGCACCGCAAGAAGACCCGCGTCGGCCGCGGCCAGGCGTCCGGCCTCGGCAAGACCGCCGGCCGCGGGGGCAAGGGCCAGAAGGCCCGCTCCGGCAACATGCACTTCGAGGGCTTCGAGGGCGGCCAGATGCCGCTCCAGCGGCGCCTGCCGAAGTTCGGGTTCAAGAACGTCCTCCGCCCCGTCTTCGAGGAGGTGCAGGTGGCCGACCTCGAGGCGCTCTCCGGCACCGTCGATCCGGCGGCGCTCGAGCAGGCGGGCCTCACCCGCGGCAGGGGCGACCGGGTGGTCGTCCTCGGCCAGGGCGAGCTGAAGGCCTCCCTCACCGTGCGCGCGCACCGCGTCACCGCCGGCGCCCGCGCCGCCATCGAGAAGGCGGGCGGCAAGGTGGAGATCATCCCGGCGCCCATGACCAAGGGCGAGAAGGCCAAGGCCGAGAGGCGGGCGGCCGCCGCGGCGGCGAAGAAGTAGCGAGGAAAGGGCAGGGCATGGCTGGCACCAGCGGGCTGGGCAACATCTTCCGCGTCCCGGAGCTGCGCAAGCGTCTCTTCTTCACCCTCGGGATGCTCGCCGTCTACCGCCTGGGCATCTTCGTCACCACGCCAGGCGTGGACCGCGTCGCCATGAAGCGCGTGGTGGCGCAGGGCGGCGCCCTCGGGTTCCTCAACTTCTTCTCGGGCGGCGCGCTCGAGCAGCTCTCCATCTTCGCGCTGGGCATCATGCCGTACGTGTCGTCCTCCATCATCCTGCAGCTCCTCACCGTGGTCATCCCGGCGCTGGAGAAGATGCAGAAGGAGGGGGAGCTGGGGCGGCGCAAGATCACGCAGTACACCCGCTACGGCACGGTGGTCCTCTCCGCCATCCAGGGCTACGGCATCGCCTCCTACCTCGAGTCGTTGCGTGACCCGACCGGCCTGTCGGTGGTCTCGGATCCGGGCTGGAAGTTCCGGCTCCTCACCATGATCTCGCTGGCGGCGGGCACCGCCTTCATCATGTGGATGGGCGAGCAGATCACCGAGCGCGGCGTCGGCAACGGGATCTCGCTCATCATCTTCGCCGGCATCGTGGCCCGCGTCCCGAGCGCGATCGCGACCACGCTCATGGCCTACCGCGCGCCCGGCTCGCAGATGACGGAGCTGGGGATGCTCATCCTCACCATCGTGATGGTGGTGGTGATCGGCCTCATCGTCTTCGTGGAGCGTGGCCAGCGGCGCATCCCGGTGCAGTACGCGAAGCGGGTGGTGGGCCGGAAGCTGTACGGCGGCCAGTCCACGCACCTCCCGCTCAAGGTGAACACCTCGGGCGTGATCCCGCCCATCTTCGCCTCGTCGCTCCTGCTCTTCCCGGCGACGCTGGCGGGCTGGTTCCCGTTCCTCGGCCAGGTGTCCTCCGCCCTGCAGCCCGGCTCCTGGATCTACAACGTCATCTACGTGGTCCTCATCGTCTTCTTCGCCTACTTCTACACCGCGGTGACCTTCAACCCGGTGGACGTCGCCGACAACCTCAAGAAGTACGGCGGCTACATCCCCGGCATCCGGCCGGGCAAGAAGACGGCGGACTACATCGACCACGTCCTCTCGCGCATCACCTTCGGCGGCGCCATCTACCTCGCCGCGATCTGCGTCCTGCCCACCGTCATCACCAGCGAGTTCGGGGTGAACTTCTACTTCGGCGGCACCTCGCTCCTCATCGTGGTCGGCGTGGCGCTCGACACCGTCCAGCAGATCGAGGGACACCTCATCACCCGCCACTACGAGGGCTTCACCGGCCCGCGCGGGCCGCGGATCCGCGGCAGGCGTCTCGCGACGGGAACGGCGGCGACGGCGTGACCGGGCGGGGCCCCTGGGGGGCTCCGCGGCCGACTCCGCAGGCTGTGCAGCGCGACAGGCAGCACTCGCACGACCGGAGGCGACGATGATCCTGATCCTCCTCGGCCCACCCGGCGCGGGCAAGGGCACGCAGGCGAAGATGCTGGCCGGAGAGCTGCGCGTCCCGCACATCTCCACCGGCGACATGTTCCGCGATCACAAGGCGCGCGGCACCGAGCTCGGCAAGAAGGTCCAGGCCATCATGGACTCGGGCGGGCTCGTCACCGACGACATCACCAACGACATGGTGATGGACCGGCTCTCGCGGCCGGACGTCGCCGGCGGCTTCATCCTGGACGGCTACCCGCGGACGGTGGCGCAGGCGGACTACCTCGGCCGGCTCCTCGAGTCGTCGGGCCGGGGACAGCCCCGCGTCCTCTCCTACGAGGTCCCCGAGGCGGTGCTGATCGAGCGCATGAGCGGCCGGCGGAGCTGCGCGAAGTGCGGCGCCGTCTACCACCTGACCGAGAACCCGCCCCGGAAGGCGGGGACGTGCGATCGCGACGGGGAGAAGCTGGTGCAGCGCGCCGACGACCAGCCCGAGACGGTCCGCAAGCGCCTCCAGGAGTACGCCGCCAAGACCGAGCCGCTGCGCCGCTACTACCAGCAGAAGGGGCTGCTCACCGAGATCCCCGGGGTGGGCGCGCCCGACGCCATCCTCGCCCAGACGCGGCGCGCCCTCGGGCGCTGAGCGCTGCGGACGATGGACGCGAGCAGGCGCGATCGGATCGTCCTCAAGACGCGGGACGAGATCGCCCGCCTGCGGGAGGCCGGCCTCGTCGTTCACGAGGTGCTGGCGGAGCTGGCGCGCACCGTCGCCCCCGGGATGACCACGCTCGAGGCCGACCGGCTCGCCGCGTCGCGCGCCCGGGAGCGGGGCGCCGAGCCCGCCTTCCTCGGCTACCTCGGCTACCCGGCGTCGCTCTGCATCTCGGTGAACGACGAGGTGGTGCACGGCATCCCGTCGCCCACCCGCGTGCTGCGCGACGGCGACCTGGTGAAGCTCGACTTCGGGGTGGTGCGCGGCGGCTGGGTGGGCGACGCCGCCGTGACGGTCGCGGTGGGCCGCCCCAGCGCCGAGGCGGCGCGCCTCATCGAGACGACGCGCGGGGCGCTGGAGCGCGGCATCGCCGCCGCCGTCCCGGGCCGGCACGTGGGCGACATCGGCGCCGCGGTGCACGCCTTCGTCGAGTCCCGCGCCTTCTCGGTGGTCCGGGAGTTCTCGGGTCACGGGGTCGGCCGCCGCCTCCACGAGCCGCCGCACGTGCCGAACTACGGGCCCGCCGGCGCCGGCGAGCCGCTCCGGCCCGGGATGGTCCTCGCCGTCGAACCCATGGTGAACGCCGGCACCTGGCAGGTGCGCCACCTGGCCGACGGCTGGACGGCGGTCACCGCGGACGGCCGGCTCTCCGCGCACTTCGAGCACACCATCGCGGTCACGGAGGACGGCCCCCTCGTCCTGACCGCCGCCGCCGGCCGGGAAAGACTCCCCTGAAAGCGTCAGGTTGGGCCGCCCCGGGGAGCGGGGTCCACGGCCAACGCTTGCACGCCAAAAAGGCCTGTGTTATAGGCCCCCCTTCGCAAGCCGCGCCGCGAGGGGCGGCGGCCGGGAAAACCCGGAGATTTCAGGGCGGTCCAGAAACGAGACCGCCGGAAGGCCCGCCGGACGCTGCGGCGGGGCTTTCTTTCTCTAGCTGCACGCAATCGGAGGCGCAGGTCATGAAGGTCCGCGCGTCGGTGAAGAAGATTTGCGACAAGTGCAAGGTCATCAAGCGCAAGGGCACCGTGCGGATCATCTGCCCGGCCAACCCCCGCCACAAGCAGCGCCAGGGCTAGCGCCCCCAGGCGTTCTCGGAGAGTAGAAGAATGGCTCGAATCGCCGGCGTCGACCTCCCCCGCGAGAAGCGCATCGAGGTCTCCCTGCAGTACATCTACGGGATCGGCAAGACCACGTCCCAGCTCATCCTGGAGCGCGCCAACGTCAAGCCGACGACGCGCACCAAGGACCTCACCGACGACGAGGTCCGTCGCATCCGCGAGACGATCGAGCAGAACGTCAAGGTCGAGGGCGACCTGCGCCGCGAGACGTCGATGAACATCAAGCGGCTCATGGACCTCGGCTGCTACCGCGGCCTGCGCCACCGCAAGGGCCTGCCGGTCCGCGGCCAGCGCACCCACACCAACGCTCGCACGCGCAAGGGTCCGAAGAAGGGGATCGTGCGCAAGGCTCCCGCCGCCGCGGCCCCCGCGCCGAAGGCTTAACCGAAAGCGAACCCCGGAGACACCAGAGTGGCCGACGAGAAGCAGCCGACGGAGAAGCCCGTCAAGAAGGAAGAGCCCGCCGCGGCTCCCGCCGCCCCGAACCTGAGCGGCATCGAGCCGATCACCGCGTCGCCCGTCACCCCGAAGAAGGGGAAGAAGCGGGTGAAGAAGAACATCGCCAGCGGCATCGTCCACATCGCGGCGACGTTCAACAACACCCAGATCACGATCTGCGACGCGGTGGGGAACGTGATCAGCTGGTCCTCCGCCGGCGCGCGCGGGTTCAAGGGCTCGCGCAAGTCGACGCCGTTCGCCGCCCAGGTCGCGGCGGGCGACGCCGCCGCCAAGGCCATGGAGCACGGCCTCAAGACCGTCACCGTGCTCGTGAAGGGCCCCGGCGCGGGCCGCGAGTCGGCGCTCCGGGCCCTGTCGGCCGCGGGGCTCAAGATCACCCTCATCCGCGACGTCACGCCCATCCCGCACAACGGCTGCCGGCCTCCCAAGCGCCGCCGCGTCTGATCACCAGGAGAGAACGAAGTGGCTCGCTACAGTGAAAGCGTGTGCCGGCTCTGCCGCCGCGAGAACCTCAAGATGTACCTGAAGGGCGACCGGTGCTACACCGACAAGTGCGCCATCGAGCGCCGCCCGTACCCCCCCGGCCAGCACGGCCAGGGGCGCACCAAGTTCTCGGAGTACGGCGTCCAGCTCCGTGAGAAGCAGAAGGTGAAGCGGATGTACGGCCTGCTGGAGGCCGGCTTCCGCCACGCCTACCAGAACGCCGCGGCCGCCAAGGGCAAGACCGGCGAGAACCTGCTCCAGACGCTGGAGCTGCGGCTCGACAACGTGGTCTTCCGCCTCGGGTTCGCCGACACCCGCAACGAGGCGCGGCAGCTCGTCCGCCACGGCCACTTCCGCGTGAACGGCCGCAAGGTGAACATCCCCAGCTACCTGCTCCGCCCGGGGGACGCGATCGAGCTGAAGGACCGGTCCCGGAAGGTGGTCCGCATCAACGAGGCGCTCGAGGCGGTGGACCGCCGCGGCGTCCCGGCCTGGCTGGAGCTGGACAAGGGCGGCTTCAAGGGCACCGTGAAGACCACGCCGGCGCGCGAGGACATCACGATGCCGATCCAGGAGCAGCTCATCGTCGAGCTCTACTCGAAGTAAGCGGCTTCGCAGCACCCGTTCCGTGGCGGGCCCGGGCGACCGGGCCCGTCGCGCTCGGAGATCGCAGCACCACACACCGCGCGTCCCACGGATCCCCGCACCGCCAGGCTGGGCGGAGGGCGGGGAGGGGGCGGCGGCACAAGGAGACAGCCCATGGCATCGGAAGCGATCGTCACGAAGAACTGGCGCGACCTCATCAAGCCCCGCGGCCTGGTGATCGACCAGGAGTCCCTCAGCAACACCTACGGCAAGTTCGTCGCCGAGCCCCTGGAGCGGGGCTTCGGCATCACCCTCGGCAACTCGCTGCGGCGCGTGCTCCTCTCGAGCCTGCAGGGCGCCGCCATCACCTCGCTGAAGGCCGAGGGGGTGGAGCACGAGTTCATGACCATCCCCGAGGTGGCCGAGGACGTCACCGACATCATCCTCAACCTCAAGGAGGTCCTCCTCCAGATCCACACCAACGAGGTGAAGACGATCCGGATCGAGGCGGACGGCCCCAAGGAGATCAAGGCCGGCGACATCATCGCCGACGGCCAGGTCGAGATCCTGAACCCGGGCCACCACGTCCTCACCATCAGCGAGGGCGGCCGGGTCCGCATGGAGATGACCGCCCGCCGCGGCCGCGGCTACGTGCCGGCGGAGCGCAACAAGGTGCCGGGCTCGCCGATCGGGACCATCCCCATCGACGCGCTCTTCAGCCCCATCCGCAAGGTGAACTACCAGGTCACCAACGCCCGCGTCGGCCAGCAGACCGACTACGACCGGCTCACGCTCGAGGTCTGGACGGACGGCTCGGTCCAGCCGGCGGACGCCGTGGCCTTCGCCGCCAAGATCGTGAAGGAGCAGCTCTCCATCTTCATCAACTTCGACGAGACGGAGGAGCCCGCCGAGGAGGTGAAGCCGGTCGAGGAGCAGAAGCTGAACGAGAACCTCTTCCGGTCGGTGGACGAGCTGGAGCTGTCGGTCCGCAGCGCGAACTGCCTGCAGAACGCCAACATCAAGACCATCGGCGACCTCGTGCAGAAGACCGAGGCCGAGATGCTCAAGACGAAGAACTTCGGCCGCAAGTCGCTCAAGGAGATCAAGGAGATCCTCCAGAACATGGGCCTCTCGCTCGGCATGAAGATCGACAACTGGCCGCAGCTCCTCGAGCGCTGGAAGGCGCAGCAGGCCCAGGCCTGAGGCAACGTTGGATTGCATGCCACCTGTCCGGTGGCATCGCGATGAAGAAGGTCCCGTCATGCGTCACAAGAACTCAGGCAGGAAGTTCGACAGAGACACGTCGAGCCGTCGCGCGATGCTCCGCAACCTCGCGGCGAACCTCATCACGCACGAGCGCATCGAGACGACCGACGCGAAGGCGAAGGAGCTCCGTCGCGTGGCGGAGAAGCTCATCTCGAAGGCTCGCCGGCTCGGCACGGTGGCGCACACGGCGCACGCCGATCTCTCGGCAGGCGATCGGGAGAAGCGCCTCCACACGACGCGCATCCTCGGCGCGTACCTGCCGCGCTTCGCCGTGAAGACGGACGGGACGAAGATCGACGTCGTCGAGAAGGTGATGGTCGATCTGTCGAAGCGGTTCGCGG
>Ga0335084_10004828_pt1 | contig 13304 bp, 11 predicted proteins | sample Lox_Sample_44_FD_206721 | JGI IMG/M metagenome (GOLD analysis project Ga0335084, IMG submission 206721) | Soil microbial communities from Loxahatchee National Wildlife Refuge, Florida, United States - Lox_Sample_4.4 | ecosystem: Environmental > Terrestrial > Soil > Wetlands | place: USA... | reverse complement strand
CGGGGGTACTCCCGGCTGTTGGTGCTGTGGTGGCGGCAGCCTGACCCGGGGGCGCCCCGCCCCCCCCGCCCGGCACGCCCGGAGCCGCACCGCAATGGCCCGGCGCTCGACCTTCAAGATTCCGCGCATCCCGGAGATGACGGTGCGGAGGCTGTCCGTCTACACCCGCTGCCTCCAGCAGCTCGAGGAGGACGGTGTCAAGACGATCTCCTCCCAGGATCTCGCCGAGCGCTTCGGCCTGAACTCCGCGCAGGTCAGGAAGGATCTCGCCTACTTCGGGGAATTCGGCGTGCGCGGCATCGGCTACTACGTCTCCGGACTCAAGGCCGAGCTGCAGCGCATACTGGGCCTCGACCGCGAGTGGCAGGTAGCGCTCGTCGGCTTCGGGAATCTCGGCTCCGCTCTCTTCCACTACAAGGGATTCGCGCGCCAAGGTTTCCGGATCGCGGCCATAGTCGACGACGACCCCGAAAAGCTCGGGAGGACAGCCGATGGCGTGCCGATCGTGCCGCTCCGCGACCTGCCCAGGGAGGCCAAGGCCCGCAACCTGCAGCTCGCGATCGTGGCCGTGCCCGCCGAATCCGCGCAGTTCGTGACGGACACCCTCGTCGGGGCAGGCATCAAGGCGATCCTCAATTTCGCTCCCGGCCGCGTCCGCGCGCCGAGGGACGTCCGCTTCAAGAGCGTGGACCTCTCCATGGAGCTCGAAACGCTGAGCTTCTATCTGGCTCAGGGCTCAGGCGGCCGATAAGGATCCATCTGCTTCGTTGACGCCCTCGGCCGCACGCTCAACGTACAGGGAGTACGCGTCGCGTGCGGCCTTCGGGCGCCGCTTCGCATCCGGACCCTTCTCGGCCGCCTGCTGGCGTCGGCGCCGCTCCGACTCAACCGGGTTCTTCGGACCCGTGGTACCGTAGGTCGCTGGTGTCAGGCAGCAAGCGTTCATGAGCGTCACGGCTTCGGAGTCGATCCTGTCCCGGTGGGCCGCCCTTGGGGAGCTTCAGGCGGCCCTCGCTCGGGGAGTACCTTGCCTTCAGGCCGACGGGCTCTGGGGCTCCGCACGCGCCCTCGTGGCGGCATCTGTGGTAAGTGAGACGGGGCGGTCCGCGCTGCTGCTGGCGCCCGGAATTCCGGAGCGGCACCGCGAGGCCGAGGACGTCCGCTTTTTCCTGGACAGCCGCGACGGCGCGGCCGCGGCGCGCGTGCTGGAGTTCCCTCCCGCCGAGCCAGCCTCGTGGCGCGGCCGGCACCGGGACCACGCGGCCGAACGCGCGCGGGCCTGTCACTACATGGCGCTCGGGCGCCCCGTCGTCGTGGTCGCGACGCCTTCCGCGCTCGCCGCCCCGCTGCTCTCACCCGCCGAGTTCCGCGCCCGCACCTTCTCCCTGGAAGTCGGCGCCACGATCGAGCGCGAGGCTCTTCTCGCCCGGCTCGGGGCAGCGGCCTACGAGCGCGTGGACACCGTAGTCGAGGTCGGACAGTGGAGCGTGAGAGGCGGGATCGTGGACGTGTTCACGCCGGCGCGGGAGCAGCCGGTGCGGGCTGAGTTCGTGGGTGACGAGGTCGAATCGCTGCGTCTCTTCGACCCCACGACCCAGCGCTCGATCGAGTCGCTCCGCGACATCGTCGTGCTGCCCCTCGGGGTGGATCTGGGTCCCGCCGTCCTGCTCGCGGCCTGGCTTCCGGGTGACGCGCTCGTGATTCTCGACGACCCGGCGCTCCTCGAAGCGCCCCCGGAGGACGCCCCCTCGGCCGTGCCGCTCGCTGATGCCCTGGCCGGCTTCCAGCGGCTCGAGCTGCCGCTGCTTCAACGGGGAGCCGGGAGCGCGCCGCGCGTGGCCATGGGTACGCGCTCCGTGGGGGGCTTCCAGGGGCGCTTCAAGGAGCTGGCCGGCGAGATCCGGGGCTGGCGGGCCGAGGGTTTCAACGTGCGCCTCGTCGTGGACGACGAGCAGCAGGCTGTCCGCCTCCGGGGCATCCTGGCCGAGCACGATCTCGAGCCCTGGCCAGGGGCATCTCTCTGGAGTGGCGAGGGGCTCGGTGTCATCGCGGGCGATTGCGCCGCCGGTTTCCAAGTGCCCGCGCTGGGTCTCGTCCTTCTCGCCGAGGAGGACATCTTTGGCGCGCGGCGCCGCCGGCTCCGCCGCCCCGTCTTCCAGCGCGGCCAGGCGATCGCGGCCTTCACGGACCTCAACCCCAACGATCTCGTGGTCCACGAGGCCCACGGCGTCGGCCGCTACCACGGCCTTCGGACCATGGCCGTGGATGGGCGCGAGTCCGACTTCCTCCTCCTCGAGTACGCCGAGGGCGGCCGACTCTACCTGCCCGTCGAACGCCTCGACCTCATCTCCAAGTACATGGGCGCGCCATCGGGAGCCGCCCGGCTCGACCGCATGGGCGGCGGCGCCTGGCAGCGCATGAAGGAGTCCGTGCGCGCGGCCGTGCGCCAGATGGCCGAGCAACTCCTCCGGCTCTACGCCGCCCGCTCCGTCGCCGAGCGGGCACCATTTTCCGCCGACACGCCCTGGCAGCGCGAGTTCGAGGCCGCCTTCCGATTCGAGGAGACGCCCGACCAGCTGCGCGCCATCGAGGACGTCAAGGCGGATCTCGAGCGCGCGCGGCCCATGGACCGGCTCGTGGCGGGCGATGTGGGCTACGGCAAGACCGAGGTTGCGCTCCGGGCCGCTTTCAAGGCCGTGGCTGACGGCCGCCAGGTCGCTGTCCTCGTGCCGACCACCGTGCTCGCCCAGCAGCACTTCCACACCTTCAGCGACCGCTTCGGCGCGTTCCCGGCCCGCGTCGAGCTTCTCTCGAGATTCCGCAGCCCGAAGGAGCAAAAGGCCGTCGTCGAGGGCCTTCGGACCGGCACCGTGGACGTGGTCATCGGCACTCACCGCCTCCTGTCCAAGGACGTCGCCTTCCGCAACCTCGGCCTCCTCGTGGTGGACGAGGAACACCGTTTCGGCGTCACCCACAAGGAGCGCGTCAAGGAGCTGCGCGCGTCGGTCGACGCGTTGACGCTCACGGCCACGCCGATCCCGCGCACGCTGTACATGTCGCTGGCGGGAGTGCGGGATCTTTCGGTGATCGAGACCCCGCCGCTCGACCGGTTGCCCGTGGAGACCGTGGTCACCGGCTTCAGCCGCGCCGTGATCAAGGAGGCGATCGACCGGGAGCTCGGCCGCGGCGGCCAGGTTTTCTTCGTCCACAACCGCGTCCAGTCTCTGCCGTCCATGACCGCCTTCATCCAGGCGCTCTGCCCGGACGCGCGGGTGGTCATGGGGCACGGGCAGATGGGCGAACGGGAGCTCGAGTCGGTGATGATCAAGTTCGTCGACGGGCAGGCCGACGTGCTGGTCTCGACGGCCATCGTCGAGTCGGGGCTCGACATCCCGGCGTCGAACACCATCATCATCAATCGCGCGGACCGATTCGGCCTGGCCCAGCTCTACCAGTTGCGCGGCCGCGTCGGTCGGGAGCGTCAGCAGGCCTACGCGTACCTCCTGGTGCCGGCCGACGGGCGTCTCGACGAGACGGCGCAGCGGCGCCTGCGCGTGATCGAGGACATGACGGAGCTCGGCGCCGGCTTCCGGCTCGCCATGCGCGACCTGGAGATCCGCGGCTCCGGCAACCTTCTGGGGGCGGAGCAGCACGGCCACATCGCAGCGGTGGGGTTCGATCTTTACACCAAGCTCCTGGCCGAGGCCGTGCGAGAATTGAAAGGCGAACCGGCCGGGGCCCCGGTCGACCCGATCATCACGGTGGGCGTCGAAGCGCTCCTGCCCGACGTGTATGTCCCGGAGGTCAATCAGCGGCTCGCGATCTACCAGCGCTTGACGGACCTCGACGCCGACGGAGCGATCGCGGAGATGCGGGCAGAGCTCGCGGACCGCTTCGGCCCGCCACCGCCGCCGGTCGAGGCGCTGCTCGACGTGGTCGCGCTTCGAGCGCTGGCTCGGCGACTTCACGCCGAGCGCGTCGAGGCCGGCGGGGGCCGGGCGCTCGTGACGTTCGCCCTGTCCACGCCCGTCACGCCCGAGCGGATCCTCGCGGTCATCGGACGGAGCGGCGGCGGAGTGAGGATGCGGAAGGAGTTCATGTTGGAGGCAGCGATTCCGGCTGGTCCCTGGCCGGCCGTGCGCGACGCTCTTCGGGCCCTCCTGGAGTCCCTCGCGTGAGCGGCGCCGCACGCGTCGTCCTGGCTGCCGCCGTGCTCTTGGCGCTGTCCGGCTGCTCCGCCCCCTCGTGGGTGCCGCTCGTGGGCAAGGCCAGCACGGCCAAGGCGCCCGAACCCCCGCCGCCCGCGCCACCCGCCCACGAGGTCCGCGCCCCGATCCTCTCGCGGCCCGCGACGCCCACGGACGCCGATTCGATCGTGGACCGTGTCGTCTGCGTCGTCAACAGCGATGCCATCACGCTGTACGAGCTGGAGGAAGCGGAGGCCTACTATGTCTACGAGACCAAGCAAGTGCCGTCAACCAACGAGGAGCGCGTGGCGCTTCGCGACAAGATGCTGGCCAACATCATCGAGAAGCGCCTCCAGCTCCAGCAGGCCGAGCGCGAGAAGCTCGTGATCGAAGACGCCGAGATGAAGGAGCAGCTCGACGAGATCCAGAAGCGGCTGGGCGCCAAGAACGAGGCCGAGTTCGAGCAGATGGTCAAGGCCCAAGGCCTGAGCCCGGAGGGGGTCAAGAAGCGGCTCCGGGAGCAGCTGCTCGTGGAGCGTATCAAGCGCCGCAAGGTCAACCTCCGCATCTCGGTGACCGAAGAGGACATCGACCAGTACCTCAACGCCAACCGCGAGAAACTCGAGACGGGCCTGACCTTCGAGGCGCGGCACATCCTCTTCGTGCCGACCGCGGGGGCGGGGGAGGACGGCTGGCAGACGGCGAGGCGGCGTGCCGAGGACGTCTACGCACGCGTCATGGCGGGGGAGGACTTCGGCGAGCTGGCGCGGGAATTCTCAGACGACACGGCCACGGCCAAGAACGACGGCCGCCTCGGAGTCCTCAAGCGGGGAGAGCTGGCGCCCGACATCGAAAAGGCCATCCTGCGGCTCTCACCCGGGGAACACTCGCCGCCGTTCCGCTCCGAGGTCGGCTACCACCTGTTCGAGCTCGAATCGAAGGAGACGCTCGCGGGCGAGCAGCTGGCCCAGGCACGCAACCAGATCCGCGACATCCTGTACAAGCAGAAGTACGAGATTCGGCTGAACGAGTGGCTGGCCGAGATCCGGAGCAGGGCGATTATCGAGATGCGCCTGTGATCGCCTCAAACCCCTGAGAATTCGTTTGACATCTCCGGCGGGGCTGTGGGAGATTGATCGGCGTAGTCGATGTCAGCACCCCGTACACATTCAACCCCCCGGAGATCGTTATCTCTCAGCGTAGCCCCAGGCGGCCCACGCCGCACAAGTCCGACGCCGCCGATGAAGCCTCGTCCGATTCCGGTGGGGCAGGAGGCAACAGGATGAACCTGTCCGAATTGAAGGACAAGACCATCACCGAGCTCAACACCGTTGCCAAGGACCTTGGCGTCCAGGGTTTCAGCGGACTCCGCAAGCAAGAGCTGATTTTCAAGATCCTGCAGGGCCAGGCGGAGCGGGATGGGCTCATCTTCGCCGAGGGCGTTCTCGAGGTTCTTCCCGACGGATTCGGCTTCCTCCGCGCGCCGGACTACAACTACCTGCCGGGACCCGACGACATCTACGTATCACCGTCGCAGATCCGCCGTTTCGATCTGCGGACGGGCGACACCATATCCGGCCAGGTGCGGCCTCCCAAGGACACCGAGCGCTACTTCGCGCTGCTGAAGGTCGAGGCGATCAACTTCGAGACGCCCGAGCAGTCCCGCGACAAGACGATTTTCGACAACCTCACGCCGCTCTACCCGATGGAGCGGCTCAGGCTCGAGCACGAATCGGAGAATCTGACGACGCGGGTCATGGACCTGCTCTGCCCGATCGGTAAGGGCCAGCGCGGCCTCATCGTCGCGGCACCGCGCACCGGCAAGACCATGCTCCTGCAGAATCTCGCCAACGCCATCGCCAAGAACCACCCCGAGGTCTACCTGATCGTGCTGCTGATCGACGAGCGGCCCGAGGAGGTCACCGACATGCAGCGCTCGGTCAAGGGTGAGGTCATCTCCTCGACCTTCGACGAGCCGCCGCAGCGACACGTGCAGGTGGCCGACATGGTCATCGAGAAGGCCAAGCGCCTCGTCGAGCACAAGCGGGATGTCGTCATTCTCCTCGACTCCATCACGCGCTTCGCCCGCGCCCACAACGCGGTCATCCCGTCGTCGGGCAAGGTGCTCTCGGGCGGCCTCGACGCCAACGCGCTGCAGCGGCCGCGCCGCTTCTTCGCCGCCGCGCGAAACGTCGAGGAGGGCGGCTCGCTCACGATCATGGCGACGGCCCTCGTTGACACGGGCTCGCGCATGGACGACGTCATCTTTGAGGAGTTCAAGGGTACCGGGAACATGGAGGTGCATCTCGACCGGCGCCTCATGGACAAGCGGGTCTTTCCGACCATCAACATCGAGCAGACCGGGACCCGAAAGGAGGAGCTCCTCCTCGAGAAGGACGAGCTCCAGAAGGTCTGGCTGCTCCGTAAAGCGCTGACCCAGCTGAACCCGGTCGAGGCGATGGAGCTGCTTCTCGACAAGCTCAAGCTGACCAAGACCAACAAGGAATTCCTGAGCGCGATGAGCCAGATGGGGTAGGTCCCCCGCTCCGGGGATCCATTGGGCGAAAGTGCCGGATTTCTTGCGTATAGTCGCCTTCACTGGTATCGTCTAAGCTTCATTGGCATTCATACAGGAGGTGGGCCGTGAAGGCTGGCATTCATCCCGAATACGTCGATACCACAATTACCTGCAACTGCGGGGAGGTCATCCACACCCGCTCCACCCAGCCGCAGATCCGGGTGGAGGTGTGCTCGAAGTGCCACCCATTCTTCACCGGTAAGCAAAAGTTCCTGGACACGGCCGGCCGCGTCGAGCGCTTCCAGCGGAAGTACAACAGGAAGCCGGTCGCGGAGGGGTAGGGCACAGGCCGGCCGCGCGCCGCGCCACGTAGTCAGCGTCCCGAAGGGTTTTCTGTCCCAGTCCCCGTGCGCGGCGGCGTCACCGTCTGCCCGGTTCCCGATGAGAGCGCCCCATGTTTGACAAGCTCCGCCAGGTCGAGGAGCGGTACCGCGAGCTCACCCGCTCGATGGCCGACCCCGCCGTCACCGGCCAGCCAGCCGTCTACGCCAAGACCGCCAAGGCCGCGTCGGAGCTGTCCGAGGTCGTCCAGAAGTTCGAGGAGTACAAGCAGCTCCTCGGACGTCTCGAGGAGGCCCGTCACATGGCCGCCGAGGACGCGGATCGCGAGATGCGCGAGATGGCGCAGGCCGAGGTGGACGAGCTCACCGCCCGTCAGAGCAAGCTCGAGGACGAGCTGCGGGCGCTGATCCTCCCGAAGGACCCCAACGACGAGAAGAACGTCTTTGTCGAGATCCGCGCCGGCGCCGGCGGGGACGAGGCTGGGCTATTCGCGGCCGACCTCGCTCGGATGTACACGAAATACTCGGAGCGCCAGAAGTGGAAGGTCGAGGTGATGGACAGTCACCCGACCGGCGTGGGCGGCTTCAAGGAGATCGTCCTGTTCATCCAGGGCCGCGGCGCCTGGAGCCGGCTCAAATTCGAGCGCGGCGTCCACCGCGTCCAGCGGGTGCCGCAGACGGAGTCGAGCGGCCGCATCCACACCTCCACGGTGACCGTCGCCGTCCTGCCGGAGGCCGAGGACGTCGACATCAAGGTCGAGGAGAAGGACATCCGGGTGGACGTGTACAGGTCGTCTGGCCCCGGCGGGCAGGGCGTCAACACGACGGACTCTGCCGTGCGGCTGACCCACGTTCCGACGGGGCTGGTCGTCACCTGCCAGGACGAGCGCTCCCAGATCAAGAACCGCGCAAAGGCCCTCCGCGTGCTCAAGGCGCGGCTGCTCGAGCGCGCGCAGGAGGAGCAGGCGGCCGCCATCGCCGCGGACCGCCGCAGCCAGGTCGGCACGGGCGAGCGCAGCGAGCGGATCCGTACCTACAACTTCCCACAGGGCCGCATCTCGGACCACCGCATCAACCTCACGATTCATCGCCTGCCGGCCGTCCTCGAGGGCGATCTCGATGAGATCCTGGATGGGCTCAGCGCCGAGGATCAACGGCGGAAGCTCGGAGCCGCGTCGTGACGATCACCGCCGCGTCGCTCCTCGCCGAGGGCACCCGGCGACTGACGCTCGCCGGGCTCGACTGCGCCCGCCAGGACACCCTGCGTCTTCTGGCCCAAGCGCTCGGGACCGACCGGCTCACCGTCTACATAGAGCCCCGCCGTGCCGTCGACGCCCGCGCCGCTTCCTGCTTCAGGGCCCTTCTCGACCGGCGGGCGGCGCACGAGCCCGTCCAGCACATCCTCGGTTTCGAGGAGTTCCGGGGCCTCAAGATCGCGGTGACGCCCGACGTCCTGATTCCGCGTGCCGAAACCGAAGGTCTCGTAGAGCGCGCGCTCGAGCTGCTCGCCGACTCGCCCGGGGCGCTCGTGGCCGACATCGGCACGGGCAGCGGAGCCATCGCGTGCGCTCTCGCGGCTTCTCGTGCGGATCTCGAGGTGCTTGCCGTGGACCAGTCTCTGGGCGCGCTCGCGGTCGCCTCTGACAACGTGCGCGCTCTCGGGTTGGCGTCGCGCGTGAGACTCCTCGCCGGGGATCTCCTTCGCCCCCTGGCGTCTCTCGCGGGCAGCCTCGACATGGTCGTCGCCAATCCTCCGTATTGCCCGACCGGCGTCATCCCGACGCTGCCCGCCGAGGTCGAGCGCTTCGAGCCGAGGCTGGCACTCGACGGCGGGCCGGACGGCATGCGCGTGCTGCGGCGGATCATCACCGATGCGCCGCGCTTCCTCCGCCCGGGCGCGTGGTTGCTGATGGAGATCGGCGAGGAGCAGGCCGGTCCGCTGGCCTCACTGATGGCCGCCGAGGGCTTCTCGAGCATCGGCGCACGTCGCGATCTGCGCGACGTTGAGCGTTACATAGAGGGCCGGTGGGCCGAGGGCGCGGCATCCGCGCGGTCCACGGCGGCCGCGGCCCAGAGGGTGGGCTGCTGATGCCGGCCCGCCTGGTCATCGAAGGCGGCGCCCCGCTGCGGGGCGAAGTCCGGGTGAGCGCCGCCAAGAACGCGGCCCTGCCCGCCTTGGCCGCGAGCCTTCTGACGGCGCGCCCCGTGCTGCTCGAGAACGTCCCCGGCCTGGCCGACGTGGTGACGATGCGCAAGCTCCTCGAGAAGCTCGGGGCGGAGACGTCCGTGGGACCCGGCGGCGACACGCGGCTCCAGGTCGAGCGGGTGGCGAGCCACGAGGCGCCGTACGAGCTCGTGTCGACCATGCGCGCCTCGGTGGTCGTGCTCGGTCCGCTTCTGGCGCGCACCGGGGTAGCGCGCGTCGCGCTGCCCGGCGGCTGCGCCATCGGCGTGCGCCCCATCGACCAGCACCTCAAAGGCCTGGCCCGGCTCGGCGCCGACATCGTCATCGAGGGCGGATATATCGAAGCCCGGGCGAGCCGGCTCAAGGGCGCGCGCATCACAACCGATCTCGTCACGGTCACAGGCACCGAGAACCTCATGATGGCAGCATCGCTCGCCGAAGGCGTGACCGTGCTGGAGAACGCCGCGCGCGAGCCGGAGGTCGCCGATCTGGCCCGGCTGCTCATCGCCATGGGCGCGCGCATCGAGGGTGCGGGCACCGAGCGCATCGAGATCGAGGGGGTGGCCGAGCTCGGCGGAGCGCGGCACCGCATCATTCCCGACAGGATCGAGGCGGGTACCCTGCTCGTCGCAGGCGCGATCAGCGGCGGCGACGTGACGGTCACGGGCGCGACGCCGCGCCACATGACAGCGACCCTGGCGAAGCTCGAAGAGTGCGGCGCGGCCTTGACTGTCGACGGCGACAGGATCCGCTGCGTCGCCTCCGGGCGCCCGAGGGCGGCCGACATCATCACGAGCCCGTTTCCCGGCTTCCCGACCGACATGCAGGCCCAGATGATGACGCTCCTCGGGCTGGCCGACGGGCTCAGCAAGATCACCGAGACCATCTTCGAAAACCGGTTCATGCACGTCGCCGAGCTCTGCCGCATGGGGGCGCAGATCGAGACCGACGGAGCCATCGCGGTCGTGCGCGGCGTCAGCGCCTACCAGGGCGCGCCCGTCATGGCAACAGATCTGCGGGCCTCGGCCTCGCTCGTGCTGGCCGGGCTCGCCGCGCGCGGCACGACCGAGGTCGCGCGCGTCTACCACCTGGATCGCGGCTACGAGGCCCTCGAGAAGAAGCTCCAGTCGCTGGGCGCCCGGATCACGAGGGTCGCCTAGCATGACCGCCGCGCAGCTCACGCTCGCGCTGCCCAAGGGCCGGCTGCTCGACCCTGCGCTCCAGCTGCTGTCCGCCATGGGCATCCGGGGGCTCGAGGCGGACACGCGCCGGCTCCTTCTCACCGACGCGTCTCGTGATCTCCGCTTCATCTTCCTGAAGCCGGCGGACATCCCGACCTACGTCGAGTACGGCGCCGCCGATCTCGGCATCGTGGGCAAGGACATTCTCGCCGAGCAGCAGCCCGACGTCTACGAGCCGGTCGATCTCGGATTCGGCTTCTGCCGGCTGGTCGTCGCGGAGCCGCAGGCGCTCTGGGAGCGCGATGACCCGACCAAGTGGTCCTGGGTGCGCGTGGCGACCAAGTACCCGTCGTTGACCGAGCGCTATTTCTCGGAGCGTGGCATCCAGGTCGAGATGATCCGGCTCGACGGTTCTATCGAGCTGGCGCCACTCGTGGGTCTCGCCGAGCGCATCGTGGACCTGGTCCAGTCGGGCGAGACGCTCCGGGCCAACGGGCTGGTGGAGGTCGCCGAGATCATGACGTCCACCGCCCGGCTCATCGTGAACCGGGCATCGCTCAAGACGGCCCACGCCCGCGTCAACACCCTGATCGCCGCCATGCGCCAGGAAGCCGCAAAGTGATCAGGCGGATGGAGACCGTCACGCTGGGTGCCGCCGGAGTGGCGAAGGCCCTCGACCGCTCGGCGGCGACCGTCGATCCCGAGATCCACCGGAGCGTGGAGGAGATCGTGGCCGCCGTGCGGGACAAAGGCGACGCGGCGCTGCTGGAGCTCACGGAGCGCTTCGACCGCGTCGCGCTCACGGCGAGGGAGCTCGCGGTGACGCCGTCCGAGCTGGATTCGGCGGAGCGGGCGGTCGGAGAGACGACCATGCAGGCCCTTCGCTACGCCGCGGGCCGGATCGAGCGCTTCCACCGCGAGTCCGCGCCGCGCTCCTGGCGGATGACCGATGCTCATGGCTCGCGGCTCGGCCAGGAGGTGCGGCCGATCGACCGCGTGGCCGTGTACGTCCCGGGAGGGCGCGCGGCGTATCCATCCACCGTCCTCATGACCGTCATTCCGGCGTGCGTCGCCGGCGTGAAGGAGATCGTCCTGGTATCGCCTCCCTCGGCCGACAAGTCACTGAATGCCGCCGTGCTCGCCGCCGCACGCGTGGCGGGGGTGACGGAGGCCTACCGCGTCGGCGGCGCGCAGGCCGTGGCCGCGTTGGCGTACGGCACCGAGACCATCCGCCGGGTCGACAAGATCGTCGGCCCCGGCAACCTCTACGTTGCGCTTGCGAAGAGCCGCGTCTTCGGCGACGTGGGCATCGACATGGTGGCGGGACCGAGCGAGATCGTGGTCGTGGCCGACGCGAGGGCCGACGCGGCCTTCGTGGCGGCGGACCTGCTTGCCCAAGCCGAGCACGACCCGATGGCCCGTGCGGTCCTGCTGACTCCGTCGCGTGCGCTCGTCGACGGGGTCGAGCGCGAGGTGGGGCGCAGGCTCGCCCGCCTGTCGCGCAGAGAGATCGCGGGCGCCTCGCTCCAGGCCCACGGCGCGCTGGTGCTGACGCGGAGCCTCGAGGAGGCGGTCGAAGTCGCGAACCTGCTGGCGCCCGAGCATCTCGAGCTGCAGGTCGAGGGCCCCGAGGCGCTGCTCCTCCTGGTGCGCAACGCGGGCGCCGTCTTCCTCGGCCGCCAGACTCCAGAGGTGGTGGGCGACTACGTCGCCGGGCCGAATCACGTGCTGCCGACGGGAGGCACGGCGCGCTTCGCCTCCGCCCTCGGCACGGAGGACTTCGTGAAGCGTATGAGCGTCATCCAGTACACGCAGGCCGGCTTGAAGGACGCGGCGCCGCACCTGGCGGAGCTCGCGCGGGTGGAAGGGCTCGACGGTCACGGTGCCGCGGCGACGGTGCGCATCGAGCGAACGGGAGGCACGACATGACGGCAGCGACGGCAGGCGGGGCGCCCCAGGTGCCACGCCACGGGCGGGTCGAGCGCAAGACCAAGGAGACGCAGATCGTCCTGCAGGTCGGCCTGGACGGCACCGGCGCCTCCAAGGTCGAGACCGGCATCCCGTTTTTCAACCACATGCTCGAAGCCTGGTCCAAGCACGGGCTCATGGACCTGACGGTCGACGCTCGCGGCGACCTCGAGGTCGACCTGCACCACACGGTCGAGGACGTCGGGATCTGCCTCGGCAAAGCGTTCCGGGAGGCGCTGGGGGACCGCGCGGGCATCGTCCGGTACGGCGCCTCCTTCCTTCCCATGGACGAGGCGCTCCTGCACGCGGCGGTGGACATTTCCGGCCGCCCGTTCCTCGTGTTCAACGTGCCCGTGAAGCGGACGCGGATCTCGAACTTCGACCTCGACCTCCTCGAGGATTTTTTCCGGGCCTTCGCGTTCAACGCGGAGATCACGCTGCACGTCAAGATGCACTACGGCCAGAACCTCCATCACATCGCCGAGGCCGTGTTCAAAGCCGTCGGCCGGGCGCTGGCGGAGGCGACGCGGCTCAACGAGCGGATCGCCGGGGTCCTGTCCACGAAAGGGAGCCTCTAGCTACGTGATCGCGGTGGTCGACTACGGCAGGGGCAACCTCGGCAGCGTCGAGAAAGCGCTCGGGCGCCTCGGCATGCGCGCCGTCGTGACCCAGGACCCGCGCCTGATCGCGGACGCCCGCGCCCTCGTGCTGCCCGGCGACGGCGCATTCCACGACGCGATGGGCAACCTCCAGTCCCTGGGTCTCCTCGACCCTCTCCGTGCCGCGCTCGACGACCGGCGGCCGTTCCTCGGGATCTGCCTCGGGTACCAGCTCCTCTTCACGGAGAGCGAGGAATTCGGGCAGGGCAAGGGGCTCGACGTCATCTCCGGCGTGGTCCGTCGCTTCCCCGCCGGGCTCAAGGTG
>Ga0335084_10004825_pt1 | contig 13312 bp, 15 predicted proteins | sample Lox_Sample_44_FD_206721 | JGI IMG/M metagenome (GOLD analysis project Ga0335084, IMG submission 206721) | Soil microbial communities from Loxahatchee National Wildlife Refuge, Florida, United States - Lox_Sample_4.4 | ecosystem: Environmental > Terrestrial > Soil > Wetlands | place: USA... | reverse complement strand
CCCGGAGTACATGCGGGCCCTGGCGCTCGGCGGCGCCGATCTCGTCGTGGTGCCGCAGGCCGGCGTCGAGGACGAGTGGCCGCCCGGCCTCTTCGAGGGCGAGCTGTGCACCGCGGCGTTCCAGAACGGGTACTTCGTGGCCCTGTGCAACCGCGTGGGCCAGGAGGCGCGGTTGACCTTTGCCGGCGAGTCGTTCGTCTGCGGCCCCGAGGGTGCCGTCCGCGCGCGGGCGCCGCGCGGGCAGGAGACGATTCTCTACGCGGACGTCGATCTGCGCGACACGGAGCGGTCGCACGCCCGTCGTACGCTGCTCAAGGACCGGCGGCCGGAGCTGTACTCGGACTGGCTGCGTCGGTCTTGAACCGGTGCCCGCACGTCGATGACCCGGGTACGCGTTCCTGGAACCTGACGTGCCTGGCGTACCTGACGCACCCGACGTACTATTGAGGCCGCCAGCCGAAGGAGCCGCGCCGCATGGGACTCACAGACTTCATCCGCAGCCAGTTCATCGAGATCATCGAATGGACGGATGACTCGCGGGACACGCTCTCGTACCGCTTTCCGGACGATGACAAGGAGATCAAGCGGGGCGCGCAGCTCATCGTGCGCGAGTCGCAGATCGTGCAGTTCGTCTACCTCGGCGAATTCGGCGACGCGTTCGGGCCCGGCAAGCACACGCTCACGACCGACAACATCCCCGTCCTGACGCGGCTCAAGAGCTGGAAATACGGCTTCGAGTCGCCGTTCAAGGCCGACGTCTACTTTCTCGTCACACGGCTCTTCACGGGTAACAAGTGGGGCACGTCCAATCCGGTGATGGTGCGCGACCAGGATTTCGGGATCGTGCGCCTCCGCGCGTTCGGCACGTACGACTTCCGCATCGTCGACCCGCAGAAATTTCTCAAGGAGGTCGCGGGCACCGACAACCACTTCCGGCTCGACGAGTTCGCCGACGTCATGCGATCGCGCATCGTCAGCGTCTTCAGCGAGGCGCTGGCCTCGGCCAGGGTGCCCGTGCTCGACGTCGCCACAAGGTACAGCGAGCTGGGCACGGCGCTCCTGCCCCTCATCAATCCGGCGCTCAAGGACAAATACGGCCTCGAGATGCCGACGTTCGTGCTCGAGAACGTGTCGGTGCCGGCCGAAGTCGAAGAGGCGATCGACAAGCGCTCGAGCATGGCGGCGATCGGCAATCTGAACGACTACGTGAAGTTCCAGATGGCGCAGGGCTTTGAGAAGGGCGGCCCGGGCGTGGGCGGCGTCGGCGCCGAGATGGCCGTCGGCATGGCGATGGCCCAGCAGATGATGAACCAGCCCGGCGGAATCACCGCGCAGGCGACGCCGCCCGCCGGCGGAGCGCCCGCTGCCGCCACGGGCGTGCCGGAGACGCTCGGGCCGGCCGACGCCGCGAAGCTGCTTGGCGTCTCCGAAGCCGACGTCATTGCGAGCCTCGAGGCGGGCGATCTGAAGGGGAAGAAAATCGGCACGCAGTGGCGGGTGACCAAGAGCGCGATCGCCGACTTTCTGAAATAGGCGCGTCATCGTGAGCGATGCGCCTCCCTCCATGCCCGCCGGTCCCGGCGAGGCGTCCGCGACGGCCCGCGAGAAGTTTCACTGTCCGGCGTGCGGCGCCGAAGCCGTGTGGACGCCGTCCAAACAAGCGCTCGTCTGCCCGTTCTGCGGCACGGTCTCTCCGGCCAAGCTCGAAAGCCGCGGCGCCGAGACCGTCATCGTCGAGCACGATCTCGTCGCCGCGCTGCGCAGCATTCCGGACGACGCGCGCGGCTGGCAGGCGCAGAAGATCGCCGTCAAGTGCCAGAGCTGTCAGGCGATCTCCGTCTTCGATCCCGACAAGGTCGGCCGCCGCTGCGACTTCTGCGGATCGACCGCGCTCGTGCCCTACGAGCAGACGAAGGACGTGTTCCGGCCGGAATCGCTGCTGCCGTTCAAGATCTCCGAGTCGCAGGCGCGCGACGGCATCCGCGCGTGGTACGGCCGCCAGTGGTTTGCGCCCAATCGCTTCCGGGCCAGGGCGCTCACCGACACGGTGAAGGGCATCTACCTGCCGTACTGGACGTTCGATGCGAAGGCGGACGCGCGGTGGACGGCAGAGGCCGGGCACTACTACTACGTGCGCCAGGGCAACCAGCAGGTTCGCCAGGTCCGGTGGACGCCGGCGGCCGGCGAACTGTCGCACGCGTTCGACGATGACCTCGTCTGCGCTTCACGCGGCGTGGATGCGGGGATGCTGAGGCGCATCGAGCCGTTTCCCACGGACACGCTCGTGCCGTACGACCCGGGCTATCTCTCGGGCTGGACCGTGGAGCGCTATCAGATCGACCTGGTCGCCGCCGCAGAGCAGTCCCGCGAGCAGATGAACGAGGAGCTTCAGGAGCTCTGCGCGCGGCAGATCCAGGGCGACACGTACCGGAATCTCCGGGTGGACGCCGCCTACCGCGATCAGACGTTCAAGCACGTCCTGGTTCCGGTCTGGCTGCTGACGTACGTCTACGGCCCGAAGGCGTATCAGGTCGTCGTCAACGGGGCGACCGGCGTGATCGCGGGCGGGCGGCCGTGGAGCTGGATCAAGATCGCGCTGCTCGTCCTGGTGATCGTGCTGATTCTGGTGGTGATCAAGAGCGCCGGACGGTAGCGCGCCGGTCTATCGCGCTCGCTTGAGCCAGCGCGCGATCGCCGTCAGGCCCGCGCCGACGACACCGTCGCTCGCGACATCGCTGAACCAGGTGGGACTCTGGTCGAACGAGGCGAACACGGCTTCGACGTCGCGCCTGGCCTGCGCGAGCGACAGGCCGAGCCCCGGATCGATCTCGTGCGCCGGCCGGTCGGCCTCCTGAAGCTGGCGCACGATCGCCTGCGCCTGCTGCATGTCGATCATCGACAGGGCCGTGCCGCAGTGCGGACACGTGGACCCGGCGGCGAGGTCGATCGACGCGCCGCAGTTCGAGCAGCGCACCACCTGGACATTCTGGCGGAGCGCCTCGACCTGCGCCGCCGACAGCGGCCGCACGAAGTCCTTCTCCCGCAGGAAATTGAAGAACGAGATCAGCCGGCCATGGCCGCGCGGGCAGCGGCGGTACTCGAAGCGCGTATTCCGCTGCATGTCGTGCGTGGGGACGAGCGTCGCGCCGCAGCGCGGGCACGCGGGCATCGCCTTCGGCGCCGCGCGCGGCCTGTCGGCCTGGTCACCAATGAAGCGGAAGAGCTGCAGGATCGCGCGCGGAGCGAGCTGCAGGCTCTCGAACCCGTCGAACCAGAACGACTGACACGGCAGACAGAGGTCGATCGCGACGGAGGCGCCGGCATGACCGTCGAGCGTCTGGCTCATCATCGGCGCGCCGCAGGACGGACAGGTCATCGACGGCGCGCATTGTATTACGTGGGGCAGCTAAAGCAGGCTCGGACCGCCCCAGGCGCCAGAATTACCCGTTCGTCCTATCTGGCCTCGAGCCGCACCGATCCCGCCGCGACCACGGGACCGACCGTCGCGGCCTGGACGATCACCACCGCGTGCAGCGCGGCGCGCTTCCACTGAGGATCGAGATCCAACGGCATTTCGCGAGACAGTCCTCGATCCTTGTCGACGCGGCCGAGCGGGACGAAGCGGCGCGTCACGGCGGCGTGGCGGAGCACATGTCCGGTGTTCTCGCCGCCCTTGACGGCCGACGCGAGGCCATCCTCCACGATCGCCAGCGTCACCTGCGCACCCGTCGTCGCCGGGCCCGGTGGGACGTCGATCGAGAGCACCGGCGGCGCCTGCGACGACAGCGTGAGGAACAGCGGCGCTTTCGCGCGCGCCGACGCACGGGCGATCGCCGCCTCGGCTGCCGCGCGATCGCTGCCGACGATCGCCCGGCCGCCGTCGATGATCATCTGCGGCGTGTAAACCTCGCCCGCGGCGGACGCCGTCGCATACGCCGACTGCCGCTGCGTGAAGATGTGATTTGAGAACGGGTCCCTCCAGCCGAGGCGATCCCAGTAGTCGACATGCTCGCTGAGGGCGATGACCATCGCACCCTTGACCGGCTGCGTCTCCACGAGCGAGGCCAGCACCGCATCCGCCGGCGGGCAGCTCGAGCATCCCTCGGACGTGAACAGCTCGACGATGACCGGCACGGGTGCGGCCGGCGGCGACGTCACCACGGCGGTCGCGGTGAAGCCCAGGCCCGCGGTGAGCGCGGCCAACCCGATCGTCTGTCTCAGCATGTGCCCGACACCATCGTCGCGCGCCGCGCTGCACGCGTCAACCCAGCCGCTCCGGTTCCCACCGCAGGCCGATGGTCAGAATGCGCTGCAGAAGCATCGGGTAGGTGAGGCCGACGGCGGCAGCCGAGGCGGCAAAATCCTCGGTTCGCGCGATCTGCGGGTTCGGATTGGCCTCGAGGACGAAGACCCGGCCCTGATCGTCCAGGCGGAGATCGATGCGGGCGTACCCGCTCAATTCGAGTGTCCGGTACACCCGTCGCACGATGTGCTGGATGCGATCCGAGACACCATCGGGCAGCTCCTTCGCTTCGCCCGTGGCGACGCCCATCTTCTCCTGGTACTTCGGATTCCACTTCACACGCTCGGTCGCGATGCGATGCTGGCCCTCCGGCATCTTCGCGAACGTCATCTCCCAGACGGGGAGAATCTGCAGGCGCTGGTTGCCGATGACGCCGCAGTAGAGCTCGCGGCCGTCGATGTAGTGCTCGACGATGGCATCGGTCCGGATGGAGTCGTGGATGAACTGCACGCGCTCGGCGAGCTTGCCCGCATCGTCGACGACCGACGCCTGCGCGATGCCGATCGAGGCGTCCTGCGTGAGCGACTTCACCATCATCGGGAACGTGAGGCGCTTGGGGAGACGCGGCTTGCGTCCGCGCTGGACGACCGTGAACTCCGGCATGGGCACGCGATGGTAGTGGAGCAGCTTCTTGGACAGCGCCTTGTCGCGTGAGAGCAGCATCCCGCGCGGGTTGCAGCCCGTGTAGGCGAGCCGGATGAGCTCGAGGTAGGCAACGACGTTCTGGTCGAACGTGCCAACCTCGTGGAACGCTTCGAGCAGGTTGAACGCGATGTGGGGCTTGAACTCGTCGTTGGCCCGGCGGATGCCGGCGAGGTCGTCCTTGACGCCAAGCACATGGACGTCGTGCCCGAGATCGTCGCGGACCGTCTTGAGGACGTCGTACTCGGTCCGCCACTTCGCCGTCTCGACGTCCTGTCCCGACACGTCGTCGGGCGGCACCTGATAGTCGTGCATGAGGATCAGGACGCGCAGCTTCCTCACGAGGGGATCATAGCCGGGGGGAGTGCTCGGTGCTAGGTGCTCGGTGCTGGGTGCGGGGTGCGGCGTGCTGGGTGGTACGTGCGGGGTGCGGCGTGCTCAGACGCGGTGAAAGGGATCGCGCGCCGGGACGAATCGCTGCGCGTCCGCGCCGGTGCCCGGAAGAATCTCACGCAGGTAATACGCGAGACCGCGGTCGTGGCGCCAGTCGCGCGGATACCCGAGCGAGACCTCCTCGTAGCGCACGCCGTGGCGCCAGAGCGTCGTGCGCAGATGCAAGTGGCCCGAGACGACGGCACGTGCGCGATACCGGCGAGCCCAGTCCTCCGTCAGCGTCGTGCCGCACCAGATCGAGAAGCGCGGAACGCGCGGCGGCCGCGCCAGGTCGGCGCGGAGCGGCCAGTGGTTGACCAGAACCGTCCTCGCCTCTCGCGGGAGGGCGTCGAGGCGCGCGGCGGTGGTGGCGACCCGCTCGTGGCACCACGCCTGGCGCGACGCGAAGGGGCGCGGATCGAGCATGAATTCGTCGCCGCAGACGACGCCGCTCTCGCGCGCCCAGGCGACGGCCCCCTCGGCGGGCACCTCCGCGGGCCGGTACGAGTAGTCGTACAGCAGGAACATCGGCACGACGTAGGTATCCGGATCGGGCGGCCACCGGGGATACGGATCTTCGGGTGAGATTGCACCAAACTCCAGGCACACGGCGACGAGCTCGTCGTAGCGGGCCACGCCGTGCCTGGCGTCAGGTGCGTGCCGTCGCGACCAGAGCTCGTGATTGCCCGGCGTCCACAGGACCTGCCTGAAGCGAGGGGTCAGCTCTCCGAGCGCCAGCGCAAGGTGATCCGGGGATTCACCGACGTCGCCCGCGACAATGAGCCAGTCGTCGGGGTAGGACCCGAGCGTCGACAGGGCCTCGCGGTTGATCCGGTGGCTCAGGTGCAAGTCGCTCGTGGCCAGCAGTCGCATGCGCGCAGGCGGAGGTCAGCGCGCGTCCGGCTCGAACGGCGCGACGACGAACGACGGCCGCCGGCCGTCCGGGCAGGAGGCCGCGACGGCCAGCACGTGTTGCGTCGTCGGTTCAGCAAGATGAAACGCCCAGCGTTCGTCGGTGCCCGCGAGCGATTTGATGAAGGTGACACGGGGCGTCCCGGCGTCGAGCGCGAATGAGATCTCCGCAAGGGGCAGCGCGATGCCCAGGCCGCGCGCCTTGAGGTAGGCCTCCTTGAGCGTCCAGTAGCGCAGGAAGCGGTCGTGCCAACCGGCGTCGCCCTGGGCGTCGATGTCGCGCGCCTCATCCGGCGCGCAGTAGCGCGGCACGACCAGGCGGTCGACGGGACGCCTGAGGCGATCCTCGACATCCGCGCCGACCTCGCGTCCGTCCGCGAGGGCGCAGACGACGAGGCCGGCGCTGTGGGCGAGGTTGAAGGTGAGCGTCGTCGCGGGCGCCGCGACTTCCGGACGGCCGCGGGGGCCATCGCGCCACCGCCACTCGTCGGGCGCGACCCCCAGCGCGCGGCCCACGAGCGTGCGCGCCATCACGCGGCCGCCCACGAACATCAAGCGATCGGTCTCGTGACGGTACGCGTCGTCGCGCTGGCGGTCCGCCGCGGAGAGCAGCGACCGCGCGCGCGTGCGACTCGCCTCGTTCGGGAACAGATCGCGCGTGTGCGCGTGCCACACGAGGACGCCGTCCGGGCCGGGCGATGACGCGCGCGTCGTCATTGCGATAGTATGTCGCGTCTCGCCGCGCCGGCGCTTCCTCATCATGTCCACCGCGTGTCTTTTTCCGGGTCAGGGTTCGCAGTCGAAGGGCATGGGCGCCGATCTCTTCGATCGCTTCCCGGACTGGACGCGCGAGGCCGACGCGATCCTCGGGTACTCGATTCGCGAGCTGTGCCTCGATGATCCCCGCGGCGAGCTGGTCCAGACGGCGTTCACGCAGCCCGCCCTCTTCGTCGTGAACGCGATGACGTTCCGCGCGCGGCAGGAGGGCGGCGCGGTCGCGCCGGCCTTCGTCGCCGGACACAGCCTCGGCGAGTTCAACGCGCTCCTGGCCGCCGGCGCGTTCGACTTTACGACCGGACTGACGCTCGTGCGCCAGCGCGGCGCGCTGATGGGGCGGGTGCGCGGCGGCGGCATGGCCGCGGTCATCGGCCTCGAGCCGGCGCGCATTCAGGCGGTGCTCGCGTCGAGCGATGCCGGCCGCCGCCTGGACGTCGCGAATTTCAATTCCTTCGACCAGACCGTGATCGCGGGCCCGACGGACGATCTCGCGGCCGTGAAACCCGATTTCGAAGCCGCGGGCGTGCGCGCCTACATTCCCCTCAACGTGAGCGCGCCCTTCCACTCGCGCTACATGCGTGATGCCGCGGCGGAGTACGCCCATGTCCTCGCCGGCGCCGCGCTGCGCCCACCCTCGATTCCCGTGGTGGCGAACGTCACCGCGCAGCCGTACGGGCCTGCCGCCGTCCGCGACACCCTGGCACGTCAGATCGGGGAGTCCGTCCGCTGGCTCGACTCGATGCTGTATCTGCTCGATCAGGGCGTGACGACGTTCGAAGAGACGGGCCCAGGTGCCGTGCTGACGAAGCTCGTCGCGCAGATCAGGAAGAAGCGACCGGGGAGGGGGAAATGATGCCGGGTATATTTTTCAAGAGCCCCCCAAGAAAAATATACCCGGCATCATTTCCCCTTCTTCCCTCATTTCCCCTTTAGCTGGATCAGCCCGTTCGTCGTTTCGAGCTTGATCGACGGCCCGCCACCCCCGCCGATGGAGGCTTCGAGCCGCCGGCGCGATTGCTCGGAGGCGCTGAGATCCAAATCACTGGTCTGGATTGTGCCGTTGCTCACACGCGCGGACAGCCGCGCTTTGCTGTCGCGCGGGATCGTGACCTGAATCGCACCGTTCGTCGTCTCGCACGAGATCCCGGCCTCGCCGAGCTTCGCGAAGTCGAGCGTGATGGCGCCGTTCGTGCTCGAGACGGTCGTTGAGTTCATCAGCCCCGTGCCCTTGATCCGCCCGTTCGTCGTCTCGACGTCGAACGACCCGCCGACGTCGGCCACGTCGATGTCGCCGTTGGTCGAGACCAGTTTGACGGCCGCCCAGCGCGGCAGATGGACGACGAAATCCACGTGCTTCGAGATGTTGATTTGCAGGCCCATGCCGCGTCCGGTCGCGTCGAGCGCGACGCGGTCGGGCGAGACCGTCTCGGCAATCTCCAGGCGCCGCAGCGCGTCCTTGGCGGCCTCGTCGGTGGCCGCGTGAACGACTCGATCCGCGACGACGTCCACGGTGTTGCCGTCGCCCGTGCGGATCTCGATCCGGCCGTTCGTGTTCCGGATCTCGAACGCCCCGCCCTCCTTGAGGGTGTAGCTTTTCTTCCACTGGTCCCGCGCTTCGGCGCCGAGCGCGAACTGCAGGCCGCACGCGCCGGCGAAGACCAGCAGCGACGCCGCCATCGCCCCGTGACACCACCGCCGGACGGACTGGGTCATGATGCCTGCCTCCACCGGGATGATACGGCCGCTCAGGCCGCGAGGTTCGCTGTGCTACGATGCGCCGGCCGTCCGGCAGGGAAACGGCTTGGGAGGGTGCAGTGGCAATTCGCGCGCGCACGGTCATTGTCGGGCTCCTGGGACTCATCGTCCTCGCCGTCGTGGGCGGCCTCACGGCGATCGGGTGGCAGGTCGTGCTGGGCCCGAAGGCACGGCCCGTGACCGATCGCAAGTTCGACGTCACCGACGCGCGCCTCGCCCGCGGCAAGTACCTCGTCGAGGGCGTCGCGTCCTGCTTCCACTGCCACAGCGAGCACGACATGAAGGACCCGGAGCTGCGTATGGTGGAGGCGAAAAAGGGGGCGGGATGGGAGCTGCCGATTCCCGAGCTGGGCACCCTCGCCGCGCCGAACATCACGCCGGACCGCGAGACCGGCATCGGCGCGTGGACCGACGATGAAGTCGCGCGCGCCATTCAGGAAGGCGTCGCCAAGGACGGCACCGCGCTCTTTCCGGTGATGCCCTACATGAACTTCCGGCACCTCACCGACGAAGACCTCGCGTCGATCGTGGTGTACCTGCGATCGATCCCGCCGGTCCGCAACACCGCGCCTCCGCGCAAGCTGATCTTTCCGCTGAATCATCTCGTCAACACGATGCCCGTGCCGCTGACGTCGCACGAGCCGCAGCCAGCCCGCACCACGGCCGAAGCGCGCGGCGAATATCTCGTGCGCGTCGTCGCCGGCTGCCAGGACTGTCACACGCCCGCGGACGACAAGGGCCAGCCCCTTCCGGGCATGGACTTCAGCGGCGGCGGTCTGTTCCACGATCCCAGTCAGGGCGGCAAGGAAGTGTTCTCGGCGAACATCACGATGGACCCGTCAGGCATCCAGCACTACGACGAGGCGTTGTTCATCCAGACGCTGCACACGGGCCAGATCCCGGGCCGCATGCTGAACCACATCATGCCGTTCGAGAACTACGAGAGGATGACCGACGACGACCTGCGGGACATCTTCGCGTTTCTCAAGGCCCAGCCGCACGTGAAGCACCGGGTGTCGAACGTCGATCCGCCGACCAAGTGCGCGGTCTGCGGTCAGACGCACGGGCTCGGCGAGCTCAACGCGAAGCCGACTGGCAAGTAGCGCCGCTCAGGCGTGGCGCCCGGGGTCGGGGCTCGTGTGGGCCTCGCGCGTGAGCGCGTTCCGCACGTTCCACAACTCCTCGAAGTACCTCACGTCGAGGCGCTTGCCCAGGACCTCGACCGGCGTGCCCTGAGTCCCGATGACGTGGCCGCCGATGATGCGCTCGACCAGCTTCAGGTGCAGCGCGCGCCACAGCATGAGCCGCTGATCCCAGTCCATGAGGCGTTCGGCGAGATCGAAGATGTCCTCGTGCTCGTGCCCATGACGATAGAGCGCGTCCAGCGTCACGCGGCGCCGGCTGAGCAGGCGGTGAAACGCGGCGCCCAGCGCCGGCGACACCTCGTGCGCCCGCCGAAACCCCGGCGAGTCGAAGCCGCTGCCGTGGCCAAGCGATGGACGCATCTGGTGGTAGTCCCAGGGCGTCATGTGCTCGAGCATCAAGGTGTTGGCCGAGACCAGATCGAGCGCGCCGCTCGCGCGTCGTAGCAGGCGCACCGCGCCCCACGGGTCGTCCCGATCGATCCGGTCGGCCGCGGTCTCCACCTCGAAGCACGCCAGCTTCAGCCAAAGCTCCGACGCCTGGTGAATCGTCTGGAAGAGCAGCTCATCGCGGTGCGCCATCGCGTCCGGCGGCTTCTGCAGCGCCAGCAGCTCATCGGTCCGGAGGTAGCGCTCGTAATCGGTGGCGGCGGTGCCGGGGAGGATCGGGTCGTGCAAGGAGCTCATCCACTGAGAGTACACAAGGCACTAGGCACCAGGCACTAGCGAGTGCCTAGTGCCCGGTGCCTAGTGCCTGACGATGCTCTCCGCCGAGATGAGCGAGCATGCGCTCCCGATGCGCGACCTCGCGGCTGTTCAGCTCCCGGGGCGGGTCGAGCTCGCGGAGCGGGGCGGCGGGACCGTCGGACAGGGGAAGCCGCAGCTGCCCGCGGGCGGCGCGAAACTCCTGAAAATCCACGACTTTCGACCGGCTGGCCATGGGCCCCTCCCGGCGCGGGCGGCCTGGGCCGTCGCGCCAGGATCAGACTACGGGCCGGGTCTGACAAGGCAGGTCACACCACTGAAACGTGGGACAGTCGAAGGGCCGCCCGTCGAGACTCAGGACGTCCTGTCCCGCAGCACCCGCAGGTACGCGATCCACGGCCCGACCTCGCCCGTAAGCCGTTTCGCCATCACCCGCGAAATCTGCACGACGTGATCGAGGTCGTGCACCACCCACGTGGCCAGCAGCTGCCTGAGGGTCACGGTGCCGAACTCGGGATGGATGCCGGTGCGATCGAGGTCCGCATCCGTGAGATGGAAGGAGCGAAGCTGTTCGAGGCTGGCGCGGCGCGCGGCGGCGAAGTCGTCGATCAACTGCTCGAGCGACCGTTCGCCCCCCTCCTGGAACTGCGCGAGCCGATTGAACGGCGTGAATCGCTTGTCCGCGCCTGGGCCGAGGATGATCTCGGCACGCGGAATCCAATCGGCCTTCTCGCCATGGATCAAGTGGCCGAGGACATCGTACGGGCTCCACGTGTCGCCGCCCTCGTTCCGGCGCGTCCAGTCCGCCGTCAGGCCCGTGAGCAACTCGCGGACGACCTGCGGCGTGCGCCCGAGGACGTCGACGCACTGACCCAGGTCGAACGTCGCTACCACTTCGATCGCTCCTTGAGGCGATGGATATGGGCGACGTGGTGGCGGCCATGCCAGGCGTAGAGCTGGATGAAATCGTCGACCCGCATCTCGCCCCATTCCGGATGGAACGACTTGCGCGCGAACGCCGCTTCGTCGAGCGACCGCAGGAACGGCACCCACCGCTGGTGCAGCGCGGCGAGCAGCGTCAGCGAGACGTTGATCGAAGCCGTGCGCGCGTCCAGAAGCTCCGCCCACTTCGCCTCGTCGTACGTCTTCACCGCCGGATGCTCCTCCGTGACGGCGAGCTTGCAGCGGATGTAGGCGTTCAGATGGCTGTCGGGAACGTGGTGCACGACCTGCCGGACGGTCCAGCCGCCCGGCCGGTACGGGGTGTCGAGTTGCGCATCGCTGAGGCCGGTGACCTCAGCCGCCAGGTGCCCGGGCGCGTCGGCGAGCTGGCCGATGAGCACCGCGCGATCGGCGGGACTCACCGCGACATCCGGCCGAAACGCAAACTTTCCGACGGGATAACGAAGGTCGTCAGACACAGCTCGGATGATAGAGGCGTCGTGCGCTCGAGTCCAATCAACCGTCCTCATGGATCGTGGGACTGGCGTTCATGCCCGGCGCGCCAGGATCACGCCGACGCCGGCGACGCACGCGCACCCGGCGAGCAGCGGCGGCTGTACGAGCGTGAGCAGCTCGAACGTGAGCGCCGACGCGGCCAGGCCGGCGAGGGGGCGAGTCCAGCGCGGCCGGCGGAAGACCAGAATCGCGGCGGTGATGATCTGTCCGGCGGCGACGATCCACAGGGCGACGGCCACGTGGTTGGTGAGGCGCCCGCGGTCGGAACCCTCGGCCAGCTCCTTGATGCCGGTCATCATCCGCCGCTCCATCACGAAGTGCATCGGCCCGAACAGACTGGCGTCGAACGCGCGTGCCACGGCGGATCGCCCGGCGATCACCCGGCCCCGCACAATCAGCCGGGTCGTCTCGGCGTCGATCGGCTCGAGCACGAACGCCCAGCTGCCATTTTCCGGTTCCGTGAGGCGGGTCCCGGGTGCGCGCGTGGCGAACGCGAGGGCGCGGCCCGGCACGAGCACGCGGAGCGTCGCGAAGCCGATCCCGCCGGCACGATCCTCGGGATACATCCACAGCCGGTCGCCCACCTGCCACGCTTGCCGATCCGGCCGCAGGCGATCCTCCGTCGGCATCTCGCACCCGACGGCATTCTCGAGCAGATCGAAGCTGTAGAACCCGCCGCGATCCTGTCCGAGCTGCGCGAGCCATGGCCACACGGCGTCGAGCGGCGCGTGGATCGTGATCGCATGTGTTTCCTGCGAGCCAGCGTCGTAGACGAGGCTCTCACCCGGGAGACTGCGTCGTGCCTCGTCCTCTTTCGTGCCCCACGCGAGACACCAGGGCCGGACGACGAGGTACGACGCGGCCAGAATGGCCACCATGACCGCGGCGAAGGCCGCGGCGCGTACGGCGAAGGTTCGGGCAGTCATGGCCGCCTCCCGGCGGGACCGTGGCCCCGCTGACTACGACGCGCCGCGCTCCAGCACCACCGCCAGCGCGAGTGCGATCGCGCCGGCCAGCGCGAGCGCGACCACGCACACGGCCACGGCGCGCCAGGTGCTGCTGTAGTCGAGCGCCTGCCGCACGGCGACGACCATCGCCGCGATCATCCAGGCCCACACGACGACGAAGACCGGCACGGTGACCGCAGAAAACGCGGCGAAGACGCTCAGCATGCCGGGCGCGGCCG
>Ga0335084_10004824_pt1 | contig 13312 bp, 14 predicted proteins | sample Lox_Sample_44_FD_206721 | JGI IMG/M metagenome (GOLD analysis project Ga0335084, IMG submission 206721) | Soil microbial communities from Loxahatchee National Wildlife Refuge, Florida, United States - Lox_Sample_4.4 | ecosystem: Environmental > Terrestrial > Soil > Wetlands | place: USA... | reverse complement strand
GCCATCACGCGCTCGAGCACGTGCATGGAGTTGGGCCAGATCGCGTCGTGATGCGGGTAGTCGTTGCCCCAGACCAGGTTGCGCAGGCCGATCTCGTGGCGCGTGCGCACGCCGATCTCGTCGTCTTCGAAGGTCACGTGGAAGTTGCGGTGGAAGTACTCACTCGGCTTCATGGTGAGATAGTCCACGGCGAAGCGCGGCGTGCGGTAGGTCGCGTGGTCGAGTCGGTGGACCACGTGCGCGACCCAGCCGGTCTCGAACTCGGAGATCACGAGCTTGAGCCGCGGGAAGCGCTCGACCACGCCGCCGCAGATCAGGTCGATCATGGTGTTCACCGCGGTGGTGAAGGCGAGCGTGTAGCCCTTGATCGTGCCCGCCGGCGTGCCCCAGTGCGCCGGCATGCCACCGTCCCACGAGGTGCCCACGAAGATGTGCATGGTGAGCGGCAGGTCCATGGCCTGTGCGGCGGCCCAGAAGCGGTCGTAGTCGGGGTGACAGTAGGGCCGGTCGGGAGACACGTGGGCGGGGATCATGAAGCCGCGCACGCCCCGGCGCGCCGCGCGCTCCATCTCCGCGAGCGACGCGTCGACGTCGGGGATCGGGAGACACCCGATCCCGATCAGCCGTTCGGGCGCCACCGCGCAGTAGTCGGTCACCCAGTCGTTGTGGCGCTCGAACACGGCGCGCGCCACGTCCTGCTCGGGCGACGCGTAGGTGAACATGTTGAGGCTGGGGTACATGACCTCGCCGCAGATGCCGTCGCGCGCCTGCTCGTCGAGACGCTTGGCGGGGTCGCGCACGCCCGGGTTCAGGCCGTCGTAGCCGCGCGCGATCAGCTCGTCGGTGGCGGGGTCGTCGAGCCGGTGACCCGCGATGCCCAGCCGCCCGATCGGAATCGGCGGCACCCCGGGAAGCAGCAGCCAGTCGCCGCGGTTCCCCTTCCAGTCTCGAATCACTTGGGGGGCGCGCGTGCCGAAGCGCGGCTCGAGGCCCGTGAAGACCTCGCGCGCCTCGACCAGGTGAGAGTCGCACGAGTAGTAGCGCACCGTGTCTCCTTCCTAGTAGCCCAGGCGTTTGTCGACCACGCCCACCAGCGGCTCGCCGCGCTGCGCGCGGCGCAGGTTCTCGCAGAAGCGGGCCACATTGCGCGGAGCGCGCAGCTGACTCGCGCCGGCCGTGTGCGGCGTCATGACCACGTTGGGCAGCGTCCAGAGCGGGTGGTCGGCGGGCAGCGGCTCCTTCGGCGCCACGTCGAGCGCCGCGCCGCCGAGCCGCCCGTCGCGCAGCGCGGCCACGAGCGCGTCGCCATCGACGATCTCGCCGCGGGTCACGTTCACGAGATAGGCGCCGCGCTTCAGCTTCGCGAACGCCTTCTCGCCGAACAGCCCGCGCGTCTCGGCCGTGAGCGGCGCGCCGATCGCGACCACGTCCGACGCGGCCAGGAGCTCGTCCAGCCGGTCGAGGCCCCAGACCTCGCTCGCGCCGTCGGAGGCGGGCACGGGCCAGGCGTCGACCGCGAGCACGCGCATGCCGAAGGCCACGGCGCGGCGGGCGAACGCGCGGCCGGTGCCGCCGAAGCCCACGATCCCCATGGTGAGTCCTTCGAGCTCGAGCTCGGAGCGGCGCATCTTCTCGCGGTGGTTCCAGCCTTCGGGGCCCATGCGGATCGCGGTCGCGATCTGGCGAGTGAGTGCCAGAAGCAGCCCGAAGCCCGTGTCGGCCAGGTGCCCGCCCACGAGGCCCTTCTCGCCGGTCAGCACCACGGCCGAGTCACGCATGGCCGGGTAGAGGAAAGCGTCCATGCCCGAGGCGATGGCGTGCACCCAACGCAGCCTGGGCGCCGCCTGGAACAGCGGCTCGGGGATGAAGCCCAGGATGACCTCGGTCGCCGCGGCCAGCTCGAGCGCCTCGCGCATGCGCGGCGCCACGCGCACCGTGGAGCCGGGCGGGGCCGCGGCGCGGATCGCGTCGAGCTCGCCCTCGGCGATCTCGGGCAGGGTGAGTCCCAGCACCACCAGCACGTCGATCGGTCCGCGCAGCGCGAGCTCGGTCACGTGAAGCCCACCTCCACCTCGCCCACGCCGCCATACTCGGCGCGCCAGCGCTGGCCGGCCGCCGCGTCGAAGCGCGCGAAGGCGCCCGTGATCACGACCTGCCCGGGCTCGAGCGCGCGCCCGTGCGCGCCCAATACCGCGGCCAGGCGCGAGAGTGACTCGAGGTGGTCGTCGAGCTCGTCGCGGCTCACGCCTTCGTAGACCTTCTCGCCGTCGCGCAGCAGCGCGCAGTGCACGGCGTTCAAGTCACCGGCCTCGGCCAGAGTCACCCCGCTGCCGCGCACCACGCCCCACTGGGTCAGGCCGTCGGTGACGAAGGCGCCGAAGTCGGGCCGGGTCGAGCCCGCGCGCCGCTCGTTCAGCTCGAAGCCCGCGCACACGCGCGCAAGCCCCGCCCGCACCTGGTCGCGCGACAGGCCTGGACCCGCGAGACGCCGGCCGATCTCGAAGCACAGCTCGGGCTCGATCGACGGCTTGGCGATCGACGCCGCGGGCACGCGCGCGCCGCTCGCGAACAGGTGACTCGCCAGCACGTGCCCGAACGGCCGCGCGTCGACGCCCAACGCCGTGCGCGCGCGGTTCGAGGTCAGGCCGACCTTCCAGCCCGCGAGCTTCTCGCCGGCCGCGAGCTTGCGCTCGAGCAGCGCGAGCTGCACGTCGAGCGCCTCGTCGAGCGAGAGCCCGGCGAGCCAGGCGGGGGAGACGTCGCCGCGCGCGCGCGACTCGAAGAGCCGGTCGGCGAGGGCGGTGCGGTCCGGCGAAGCCACGGCGCAGAGTGTACTGCGGGCGGACGAGCGACTGGCACGGCGCGTGCTCGAACCGGGAGCGAATGGCCGATTCCGCCCCTGCGCTCACGCCCGAGGTCGACGTCGCGTGCGCGGTTTGTGGAGAGCTCGCCGCCGACGAGGTCGCGAGCCCCGAGACGCTCGCTGCGCAGGCCGAGCTCGCCCGGCGCTTCCACCGCGCGCGGCTCACTCGTCGCTCCCGCGCCGCGCTGGAGGAGCGCGCGAGCTTCACCCAGGACTACCCGACCCGGCTCCTGGCGTGCCGCGCGTGCGGGCTCCTGTACCGCTCGCCCCGGCCGGCCGCCGGCGCGGTGCTGCGCGCCTACGAGTCCGACCGCTACCCGGCGGAGCGCCTGCCGCAGATGATCGCCTCGCAGCGCGCGCTCTTCCGGCCCAAGGCGCGCGCGCTCGCGGCCCAGCTGGGCCGCAGGGCGCGCGTGCTCGAGGTCGGCTCCTTCGTGGGTGGCTTCCTGGCCGAGGCGCGCGCTGCCGGGCTCGAGGCGATCGGCATCGATCCGGGTGAGCAGGCGGTCGAGATCTGCCGGCGACTCGGGCTCCCGCTCGTGCGCGGCACGCTCGAGAACGAGCCGGCGCTCGCCGACTTCGACGCGGTCGCGATCTGGAACACCTTCGACCAGCTGCCGCGCCCGCGCGAGTCTCTGGCGGCGGCGCTGCGCGTGCTGCGTCCCGGCGGGCGGCTCTTGCTGCGCTTCCCGCACGGCGCGTGCTTCGCGCGCTGGCTGCGCCGGCGCCCGCTGCCGGTGCGCGCCCTGGCCTGGAACAACCTGCTCGGCTTCCCGTACCTGCACGGCTTCGGCCTCGCGTCGCTCGACTCACTGGCCCGCGAGTTCGGGCTGACCCGCACCGCCCTCGCCGGCGACGTGCTGGGCGGCGTGGCCGACCGGCTCTACGCGCCCTGGGCGCGCGTCGAGGAACGGGCCGTGAAGGCCGCCCTGCGCGCGCGCTTCGCGCACGACCCCGGCGCGGCACCGTGGCTCGACGTGGAGCTCGTCAGCCGGCGTCGAGCTCGAGCAGCGTGAATACGATCCGGTCGCGGGTGACTCGCTCGCTGCGGATCGCCACGCCCTTGCGGTCGAGCGCGTTCTGCCACAGGTAGGTGATGAAGCCTTCGCTGGTGAAGCGCAGGCACTCGGGGAAGTCGCGCGCCTCGTCGACCAGGATCCGGCCGTGCGCTTCCGCCGAGCCCTCTTCGTAAGACCAGCGCGAGAAGTTGTACGCCACGGCGCCGAAGGTCGCGAAGATGCGCCCGACGCCCGAGCCCCACTTCGCGGACTTGGCCTCGAACTGCTGGTAGACGCCCGCCTTGCGCAGGTCCACGGCCGCGCAGGCGCCCAGGCAGCGCAGGTACTCCTGCGGATTGCCGCCGCCCTCGAGCGCCACCAGGACCTCGATCAGCCGCGCCTGGGTCGCAACCGGGATCCAGCTCGTGAGCGCATGACGCTTGCCGAGGTACTGCCAGTCCTGCGGCTGCAGGTACTCGTCGAGCGCGGCGCGCGCGAGGCGGCCCGACTCGAGCAGCCGCGCCACCTCGTCTGCCGCGAGCTGGAAGAACGCAGCCTTTACCGACGGGATGGTACGCAAGAGGACACTCCGGACAACGGTTGCCCGGCCGTATCGGTGGGCGATCCCCGGGGATTGAGCGGGCGGCTAGTAGAACGCGATCTCGCCGCGGCGCGCCGTTCGGACACGCAGCGCGTCGTCGACCTCGCTCACCAGGATGGCCTCGTCCTTCTTCCGGTCGCGGTCGAGCAGCCCAGCGAGCGTGCCCAGCACGCTCTCGGTCTCCTTGCTCGAGACCACGATCTCGAGCCGCGCCCGTGTCTCCCAGGGAGTCTCGTAGGACACCCCCCGGTACTCCTGCCGGTGTGTGACTGTACCGTCGGCGTAGCGCACGCCGGTAGCGCTCATCTGGCAGCGCACGCGCAGTGCGAGCACCGCCCGCATCACCTCATCCAGCTCGTCCAGCGGCACCATGGCCACGATCTTCTGCATGCGGCCCTCCTGACCTTGCTTTTCATCTCATCGGCAGCCGGCAAAATACTTGACCGAAGCGGTGTGGGAGCCGGTGAAGATGCCCGAAATACGGCTGGCCAGCGACCGGAGCAAGGGCCCGGTGAGTGGCATCCTGCACTGGTCCGACGACTCGTTCGCGCTGCTCGTGCTGGCGCACGGGGCGGGCGCCGACATGCGCCACCGCTTCCTCGCCGCCGTGGCCGACGACCTGGCGGGGCAGGGCGTGGCGACCCTGCGCTTCAACTTTCCCTACACAGAACTGCGTAGGCGGGCGCCCGACCCGCAGCCCGTGCTCGAGGCCTACGTGCGCTCGGTGTGCGCCGAGGCCCGCGCGCTCGCGCCCGGGCTGCCGCTGTTCGCGGGCGGGAAGTCCATGGGCGGGCGCATGACCTCGAACGCGTTCGCGAAAGAGCCCCTCGAGGGCGTGCGCGGGCTGGTGTTTCTGGGCTTCCCCCTGCACCCGCCGAAGCAGCCCGCGAGCGCGCGCGGCGATCACCTGGCGTCGGTGACCGCGCCCATGCTGTTCCTGCAGGGCACGCGTGACGACTTGGCCCAGATCGGGCTGGTGCGCGCGCTGTGCGTGAAGCTCGGGCCGCGCGTCACGCTGCGGGAGTTCGAGGGCGCGAATCATTCCTTCGAGGTCACGAAGGCGAGCGGGAAGACGAGCGAGGCGGTCCGCAAGTCACTCGCGGTCGTCGTGGCCGGGTGGCTGCGCGAACGATCAGGAGCGCCAGGCTGACCGCGGTCGCGCACGCGACCAGCGCTCCGGCGGGCTCGGGCGCCACGGCCGGGCGGACGGCAGCCAGGAAGATCTGGTCGTCGTCGTCGAACACGCGGTCGCCGAACACGTCGTTCTCGAGCAGGTCCGCGGCCTGGGGGCGCAGGAACAGCCCGAACTCGTTGCTGGCGCCGCTGGCACCCGTACAGGGGACTTCGGCGCCGGCCGCAGCGACGCAGTTCTTCAGGTTGAACACCTGGAACGAGAGCGCGAACGGTCCTGCGGACAGGTCGGCGTCGACCTGCATCTCGGAGAGATCGAAGCGCAGGTTGGTCATGCGCAGGGTGACTCCGCCGAAGTCGAAGTCGAAGCCCGAGCCCTGGTGCTCGATCGAGCCGGTCGCGAGGTCCTGGGTGACTGCCCCGCCCGTGATCGGCACGACGAACGCGCCGCCGCCGAGCGGGGTGGTGTCACCGACGGGCGAGACGTCGACGCCCAGCGCGCTGCTGTCGACCGTGAGGGTGAAGGTGGTGTCGCCGCCGGTCACCGCGGCGGCGTGAGCCGCGCCCGAAGCCCAGACCACGGCACACACGAACAGACCCGAGACGAAGAGCTCTCTCATGACTCGGGCGCATTGCACGGCGTGTGCCCGGGCACTGCGGGCGCCGCAGCGCCCCGCGCGCGGCGGCGTGCCTGGACGGATCTACAAAGTCGGAAACAGAGACTCGAATTTCTTCGCGAGCTTCGGACCCGTGCCCTCGTCCTCGTGCTTGAAGAACACGAACACGTCGCCCCACGCCGGCTCGGCGATGCGCGCGGCCCACTTTTCGAGCTCACCCGGCCCGTAGCTCACCTTGCGCAGGCGCAGGTAGCTCCAGTCGGCGGTCGCCACGAAGGGTGTCTGCACCGCCCCTTCCTCTTCCTCGGTGTGCGCGATGCACAGCGCCGCGTTGCGCTCGCGCAGCGCCCCGAACACGTCTTCGTCGAACCAGCTCGCGTGGCGGAACTCGAGCGCGGGTCGCACGTCGGGGCGCACGCGGGCCAGGAAGGTCTTCAGCCGCTCTACGTCCTTCTTCATGTTCGGCGGCAGCTGGAACAGGATCGGCCCGCGCCGCTCGCCCAGGGACTCGGACTGCTTCTGCAGATACTCGACGGGCTGTGGCTCCTTCAGCCGGGTCATGTGCGTGATCTGGCGCGAGGCCTTGAGCACGAAGCGGAAGTCACCGGGCACCTGCGCGGCCCAGTCGCGCAGCACCTTCTCGCTGGGCATGCGGTAGAAGGTGTTGTTGATCTCCACCGACCCGAAGTGCTCGCCGTAGAAGTGCAGCATCTTCGCGTCGGGCAGGTCCTCGGGGTAGAAGGACCCTTTCCATTCCTTGTAGGCGAAGCCGCTGGTGCCGGTGAACAGCCTCTTCATCCGCTCGGTCCAGGCTACACCACACGGGAGCGGCGCGCGCCGCAGCGTTGTACGATGCGCCCGCGGGCGTGTTTCGCCCATGCAAGGGGAGGGGGTTCGGTCGTGACCAAGCGCTCATGGATTTGGGGGCTCGCGCTCGTGTTCGCCTGCGGCCAGGTCGCGGCGGCGGCGGAAGGGGAGCAGCCGGCGGAGATCCAGCTGCCGCCGGTGCCGACTCACTGGAAGGCCGAGAAGCCGGTGGGCGGCGCGGCCGGCCCGGTGACTCAGGACATGCTGAACGTGGCGGTGACTCCGCCGGATCGCTGGATCCAGTACGGCGGGAACTACCGCAACTTCCGCCACTCGCCGATCAAGGCGCTGACGCCCGAGAGCGCCAAGAAGCTCTCGGTCGCCTGGGCCTTCCCCACGGGCACCACGGGTCAGTTCGAGGCGTCGCCCGTGGTGTACGGCGGAGTCATGTACGTGACTTCCTCTTACAACCGGCTGTTTGCGCTCGACGCGAAGACCGGCGAGCTGCTCTGGCGCTACGACCACAAGAACGGCGAGAACCTGCGCCTGTGCTGCGGCCCGCCGAACCGCGGCGTGGGCATCGCGGGCGACCTGGTGATCATGGGCACGCTCGACGCGCACCTGATCGCGTTCAACCGCAAGACCGGCGAGATCGCCTGGGACATCACGGTCGCCGACTACAAGGCCGGCTTCAGCCTGACGTCGGCGCCGTTGATCGTGCACGACCTCGCGATCATCGGCGTGGCGGGCGGTGAGTACGGCGTGCGCGGCTTCTTCGACGCCTACGACGCGAAGACGGGCAAGGCCGTGTGGCGCAAGTACACGGTGCCCGGCAAGGGTGAGCCCGGCGCAGACAGCTGGGCGGGTGACTCGTACGAGCGCGGCGGCGCGCCGGCCTGGACTTACGGCGCCTACGATCCCGAGAGCGACACACTCTACTGGACCACCGGCAATCCCGCGCCCGACTGGGACGGCGACGGCCGCAAGGGCGACAACCTGTACTCCGACTCCGTGCTCGCGCTCGACCCGAAGACGGGCAACACGAAGTGGTACTTCCAGTTCACCCCGCACGACGTCTGGGACTACGACGGAAACACCCAGATCTTCCTGGTCGACACCAAGTTCGACGGGAAGCCGCGCAAGCTCCTGGTCCAGGCCAACCGCAACGGCTTCTACTACGTGCTCGACCGCAGCGACGGGAAGTTCCTGCGCGCCACGCCCTATCTCGAGCAGGTGAACTGGGCCACGATCGACGACAAGGGCCGGCCGGTCGTGAACCCCGACGCGATGCCGAAGGAGGACTCGAAGTTCCGCACCTGCCCGAGCAACCTGGGCGGCATGAACGGCTCGTTCACGGGCGCGCTGAATCCCGACCTCGGGCTCGTCTTCATCCCGTCGTCGGAAGCGTGTCAGGTGTTCACGAAGGGCATCAGCGCCTTCAAGGAAGGCCTGCCGTATCTCGGCGGGCTGCCCGACACGGTCGACGCGACCGCGGGCAAGGCCTACGGGAACCTGGCCGCGATCGACGTGAGCACCGGCAAGGTGAAATGGCGCTTCCGCGACAACCGCCCGATGATGGGCGGCACGCTCTCGACCGCCGGCGGCCTGGTGATCAGCGGCACGCTGGAGGGCGAGGTGATCGCGCTCGACGCCAAGAGCGGCAAGGTCGTGTGGCGCTTCCGCTCGGGCGGCGGCATGCGCGGTCAGCCGATCGCGTACCAGCTCGACGGCCGCACCTACGTGGCGGTGCCGACGGGCAGCTTCAGCACCATGGACTCGTTCGCGGCAGGAGTCACGAAGGTGCCGGAGGGCGGCACCCTGTTCGTGTTCGCGCTTCCCAAGTGAGTCGCGCGAGCCTGTTGCTCGCGCTGGTGCTGCTCGCCTGCAAGCGGCCCGAGCCCGAGTCACCGGCCCAGGTCTACCTGCGTGACCCCGCGGCGGTGGCACGCGGGCGTCTCATCTTCGTGGGGAACTGCGGCGCGTACTGTCACTCGACCCAGAACGTGGAGCGCGACGCGCCGTCGCTCTTCGACTGCGAGTGGAAGCACGGCAGCCGCGACGCCGACATCTTCCACGTCATCTCCGAAGGCGTGCCCGGCACGCGCATGCCCGCCTGGAAGGGCACGCTGCCCGAAGGCGACGCCGACATCTGGCGGGTCGTCGCCTACCTGCGCTCGGCCTCGGTCTGCAAGGAAAACGCCCCACCGGCCCCGCACTGACCCGTATCCTTCCGGCCAGCCCGCGCGACAACGTCACAGGGAGGCGCGATGGCCGACGAGTCGATCGACGACGAGCTCCTGGACGCAGCCTGTGAGTCCTGGAACCGCTACCTGACCGCGCTGGACGGCTTCCGGCCCGCGCTCTTCCGCTACTGCCGCTCGCTCACCGGCAACGTCTGGGACGCGGAGGACCTGGTGCAGGAGACGCTCGAGAAGGGCTTCGCGCGCCTGGGCTCCGTCACGTACGGCGTCGACAACCCGCGCGGCTACGTGCTGCGCATCGCGTCGAACCTGTGGCTGAGTCAGCTGCGCCGGCGCCGCGTCGCAGAGTCGGCGCGCGGGCTTCTGGAAGAGCTCGGCCCCGATGCGCCGGGCCCCTCGCCCGAAGACGCCGCCGGCGTGCGCGACGCGGGCGCCGCGCTCTTGCAGCTCGCCCCGCAGGAGCGCGCCGCGATCCTCTTGAAGGAGACCTTCGACATGACGCTCGAGGAGATCGCGCAGGTGCTGGCGACGAGCGTCGGCGCGGTCAAAGCCGCGCTGCACCGCGGCCGCGCGCGGCTGCGCGAGACGCACGCGAGCTCGGCCCCGCGCCGCACGCCGGCGCGCGCGGTGCTCGACCGCTTCGTGGAGCGCTACAACGCGCGCGACCGCGAGGGGCTGCTCGACCTGTTGCTCGACACCGCCTCGATCGAGATGCCCGGCGTCGACTTCGAAGCCGGCCGCGACACCTTCGCGCGCAAGCACGGCTGGCTCACGCACAACCTGGTCAGCCCGTTCGACGGCAAGCCCACGGACGCGATCTGGGAGACCGTCGACTACGAGGGCGAGCCGATCGTGCTGGTCTTGTATCCGCGCGGCGGCGAGCTCCGGGTCGGGTCACTCATGCGCTTCGAGACCGACGCCGACCGGATCTCGCACGTCCGCGTGTACGCGACGTGTCCCGATGCGGTGCGCGAGGTGGCCGATCGCCTCGGCCGACCGAGCGCGCTCCTGGGCTTCTATCACTTCCCGGCCTCGATGCACGCGGCGATCAATGCGCGGGCTCGCGCGGGAGAATGAGGTCCTTGACGGGCAGGCGCTCCGTCGTCCATACAGACCCGACATGCGCCGCCTTGCCGCTGCCGCTCTCGCCGCTGCCCTGCTGCTCGCCCCCGCCGCCGGGATTCGCGCCGACGAGAGCGTGAAGCTCCCGACCGGCAAGGAAGTCCAGGACGCGCTGCCCGAGGGCGGATCGCTCACCGGCAAGCAGATCTTCGACAAGTTCCTCGACAACCGGCTGCGCACCTGCGTGCAGTGGCAGACCGTCATCTCGCGCGACCCGGGGGGCAACGAGCAGCGCACGCGCTTCTGGGTGCGTTGGAAGGACTACCGCGACAAGAACAAGAACGCGGTGAACGGGGTGATCGCCAAGACCCTGGTGAAGTTCCAGGAGCCCGAGGACATGCGGCAGACGGGCTACCTGATGATCGTGAACGCGGACCGCTCGAACGACCAGTTCATCTGGAGCCCGGCGACCGGCCGAGTGCGGCGCGTTTCGCTGCGCGGCGTGGGCATCATGGGCACCGACTACACCTTCGACGACATCGGCTGGAAGAACATCGAGGACGCCGAGTACATGCGGCAGCCCGACGACACGGTGGACGGCATTCCGACCTACGTGCTCGAGGTGCACATGAAGCCGTTCGTCGACTCACAATTCAAGACCGTGCGCACGTGGATCGACAAGCAGCACTACATCGCATTGCGCTCGATCTACCGCGACGACCAGGGGCTCGAGATGCGCGAGTTTCTCGCGGACTCGACCTCGGTGCAGGACTTCGACGGCGCCTGGGTGCCCACGCGCTCGACCATGCTGAATCTGCGCGAGAAGACCTCGACCACGATCCTGATCGAGGCGCTGGACCCCAACGTGCACCTGAGCGACCAGCACTTCTCGACCCTGCAGCTCACGCTACGCCGCTGACTCGCGCAGCGGCGTGACCCGAGTCACGCCTCCGCGCGGTCATGGGTCTTTGGTCTTACCGGGTCGAGCCGATCTGGACGATCTGCGCCCGGCACTCGCCGCCCGGGAACGGGGTGGTGTGGATGTTCGCGTAGGCGTCGCCTTGCGCGAGGGCTTGCAGCAGCGCCGCGAACTCACCCGCGTCGACGCCCTGGCCCGCAGGGCCGATCACGTCGGCCGCGGTGATGGTGCCGGTGATCGTGCCGGCGCCGCTCGGGCAGGCCTGCGGCACGGGGCCGGTCGTGGTGTTGTTGCACAGGAAAGCGGCCACGCCGCCATTGACGAAGAACTGGCCCACGTGGATGTGGGCGAACAGGCTGTCACCGGTCAGGTTCATGAACTGGAACCGGTACTTGATCGAGTCGGACTTGATCGTCGCCTGGAACTTGCACTGGGCGCCCGAGATGACCGCAGGCACCTCGTTCTCGGCCTTGCCGGCCGCGATTCCGATGGCGTCGGCGAAGGCCGCTCCGGGCAACCAGAGCCCGGCGACGAGGGCGAGCGAAAGAGCGAGCTTGTTCCGCATGATGCTTCCTCCAAAAGGCGTTGAGCCCGCTGGAATACGTCGGGGCATCGGCTTCGGATTCGAAACCGGAGGTGAGTGACGTGAATGTGAAAGTCTCCCGGCCGCCCGGACTCACACGGCTGCCGCCGGGCTATCTCCCTTTGTTCGAGCGCGCCGCAAACGTGTTCGCGGCCGATCCGCGGGTGCGCGCGCTGTGGGTCGGCGGCTCGGTGGCGCGCGAGGATGCCGACGCCTGGTCCGATCTCGATCTCTTGGTCGCGGTCAGCGACGGCGAGTTCGACGCCTTCGCGGCCGCCTGGCGCGAGTGGCTCGCGCTGATCACGCCCACGGTATTGGCGCGCCAGGTCCCGTTCGTGCCCTGGATCATCTACTCGCTGACTCCCACCTGCGAGCGGCTCGACGTGGTGTTCGAGCGCGCGTCGGCCGTGCGCGGGAGTCGCTTCGTGCGCGCGCTCGTGTTCGACCGCGACGGTCTCGATGCGAGTCGGCCCGCGCCGGCTCCGCCCGCCGGCCCGGACCGCGCGAAGGTAGAGACCGCGATCGAGGAGCCGCTGCGCTACCTGGCGCTCCTGCCGGCGGTGCTGGGCCGGGGGGAGCTCCTGCTCTCGCAGGAAGCCTGGGGGCACATGCGGCGCCGGCTCTCGGAGCTCTTCCTCGAAGAGAACGCACCGTTGCCGGTGACCGGCGTCAAGCACTGGCGCGACAAGCTCAGCCCCGAGCAGTACGCGGTGCTCGAGTCACTGCCCTGGCCGGCCGCCACGCGCGAGGCGCTGATCGCCGCGAACCTGGAGGTCGGCCGGGCGCTCATTCGCCACGGCCGGCCGATCGCCGAGAAGCTGGGCGTACCCTGGCCCGAGGCGCTCGAGCGGGCGGTGCGTGCAAATCTCGAGCGCGAGCTGGGAGTCACGCTCTAGCGAGTCACTTCAGGGCAGCTTCTGGCCCCAGCGGTTGGCGAAGGAGCTCTCGTCGAGCGCGCGCCGGCGCAGCGCCTTCGGGAAAGGCTTCGCGGGATAGCCGACCGCGACGAAGGCGGCGGTCGAGATGTCGTCGGGCAGCCCGAGCAGCGGCCGTACCTTGGGCTCCTCGGCGACGAGCAGCGTGGTCAGCGCCGTGCCCAGCCCCTCGGCCCGGCAGGCCAGGATGAAGTTCTGCACCGCGGGGTAGATCGAGGCGCCGCCCACGACGGACAGCCGGCCAAGCTGCGTGTCGGTGGCAAAGCAGTCCGCGAGCCGCGCGCACACCACCGCGATCGCCGGCACCTCGGCCAGGTGATTCGCGAAGTAGTCCGCGTTGCGGACCATGGCCGGCAGCGTGTCGACCCGCACGTCGCCGCGGGTCATGCCGCCGATGTACTGCTTCCAGTGCGGGAGATAGAGCGCGGCCAGCTCCTTGCGCAGCGCGGGGTCGGTCACGATCACGAAGCGCACGGGCTGGCGGTTTCCGCCGCTGGGCGCGAAGCGCGCCGCTTCCAGCACGCGGCGCAGCACCTTCGCCGGGATCGCGTCGGGCTTGTAGTAGCGGCAGGTCCCCGTGCTCTCGATCGCTTCG
>Ga0335084_10004823_pt1 | contig 13312 bp, 14 predicted proteins | sample Lox_Sample_44_FD_206721 | JGI IMG/M metagenome (GOLD analysis project Ga0335084, IMG submission 206721) | Soil microbial communities from Loxahatchee National Wildlife Refuge, Florida, United States - Lox_Sample_4.4 | ecosystem: Environmental > Terrestrial > Soil > Wetlands | place: USA... | reverse complement strand
CGATCACCAAGGAAATCAGTGAAATTGTGGGCGGCGCGGCGGCGGTATGAACATGATGGTATGAACATGATTGTCATCCCGAGCGCAGCGAGGGATCTCCTCCGGCACTGTGCCCATAGAGATCCCCTCGGACCTTGTCCTCGGGATGACATGTTGAGACAACGAACTTGAATTGATCGGAACAACCTTTATGGCACAAGTACAAGGCACCATCGTTCAATGCATCGGCGCGGTGATCGACATCGAGTTTCCCCGCGACGCCATGCCGGGGATCTACGATGCGCTCAAGCTCGAGGACACCGGCGAGAAGGGCCTGGCCGAGGTCGGGCTCACGCTCGAGGTCGAGCAGCAGCTGGGCGACGGCGTGGTGCGCTGCATCGCCATGGGCTCGGCCGACGGCCTGCGCCGCGGCATGAAGGTGATGAACACCGGCGCGCCGATCTCGGTGCCGGTCGGCAAGGGAACGCTGGGGCGCATCATGGACGTGCTCGGACGGCCGATCGACGAGGGCGGTCCGATCAAGACCGAGCAGCACCGCGCCATCCACCAGGTCGCTCCCAAGTTCGACGAGCTGTCGCCTTCGGTCGAGCTGCTCGAGACCGGCATCAAGGTGATCGACCTCATCTGCCCCTTCGCCAAGGGCGGCAAGATCGGCCTGTTCGGCGGCGCCGGCGTCGGCAAGACCGTGACCATGCTGGAGCTGATCAACAACATCGCCACCAAGCACAGCGGCTTGTCGGTGTTCGCCGGCGTGGGCGAGCGCACGCGCGAGGGCAACGACTTCTACCACGAGATGATGGAAGCCGAGGTCATCAAGAAGGACAAGCTCGAGGATTCCAAGGTCGCGATGGTGTTCGGCCAGATGAACGAGCCGCCGGGCAACCGGCTGCGCGTCGGCCTCACCGGCCTGGCGATGGCCGAGGCCTTCCGCGACGAAGGGCGCGACATCCTGCTCTTCATCGACAACATCTACCGCTTCACCCTCGCGGGAACCGAGGTCTCGGCGCTGCTCGGCCGCATGCCCTCGGCGGTGGGCTACCAGCCGACGCTCGCCGAGGAGATGGGCAGGCTACAGGAGCGCATCACCTCGACCAAGACCGGCTCGATCACCTCGGTGCAGGCGATCTACGTTCCGGCGGACGACCTCACCGACCCGTCGCCGGCGACCACCTTCGGGCACCTCGACGCGACGGTGGTGCTGTCGCGGGACATCGCCGCCCTGGGCATCTATCCCTCGGTGGACCCGCTCGACTCGACTTCGCGCCAGGTCGACCCGAACACCATCGGCGAGGAGCACTACAGCACCACGCGCGCGGTGCAGGCGACGCTGCAGCGCTACAAGGAGCTGCGCGACATCATCGCGATCCTGGGTATGGACGAGCTCTCGCCCGAGGACAAGCTCGCGGTGTCGCGCGCGCGCAAGATCCAGCGCTTCCTGTCGCAGCCCTTCACCGTGGCGAAGAACTTCACCGGCCAGGACGGCAAGTACGTGCAGCTCAAGGACACCATCAAGGGCTTCAAGATGATCGTGAACGGGGAATGCGACGCGCTGCCCGAGCAGGCCTTCTACATGGTCGGCACGATCGAGGAGGCCTTCGCCAAGGCCGAGGACATGAAGAAGGAAGCGAAGAAGTAATGTCGGACGCCACCATCCACGTCGACGTCGTCAGCGCCGAGGAATCGATCTACTCGGGCGAAGCGCAGTTCGTCGTGCTCCCGGGCGAGGTGGGCGAGCTGGGCATCTATCCCAAGCACACCCCGCTCATCACCCGCATCAAGCCCGGCTCGGTGCGCATCCAGCCCGCGGGCGGCGGGCCCGAGGAGCTGGTGTTCGTCGCGGGCGGCATCCTCGAAGTGCAGCCCAACCTGGTGACGGTGCTCGCCGACACCGCGATCCGCGGCCGCGACCTCGACGAGGCCAAGGCGGCCGAGGCGATCAAGCGCGCCGAGGAAATGCGCGCCCGGGCGACCGACAAGGCCGAGGTCGCCACCGTCGAGGCCGAGCTCGCCACCCTTGCCGCGCAGCTCGCGGCGATCAGGAAGATCAGGAAAGGCTAGCGGGGGGGCGGGGCGCGCCGGACATGGCGAAGAACCCGCTCAAGCTCCTGCGCAGGCTCGCCGCGCCCTACTGCGTGCGCGACGGCGGCAAGTTCCGCCTGAAGCACATCGACCCGGCCGACACCGGCGACCTGGAGGACGAGAGCCGCGGGCTGGCCCAGCAGCTCCTCGCGCGCGGCGTCGAGCGCATGGCGCGCCTGCAGGAGAAGCTCGCCGCGCAAGCCGACTGGTCGCTGCTGCTCATCTTCCAGGCGATGGACGCCGCCGGCAAGGACGGCGCGATCAAGCACGTGATGTCGGGAGTGAACCCGCAGGGCTGCCAGGTGGTGTCGTTCAAGGCGCCCTCGCGCGAGGAGCTCGCCCACGACTACCTGTGGCGCTGCGCGCGCGCGCTGCCCGAGCGCGGCCGCATCGGCATCTTCAACCGCTCCTACTACGAGGAGGTGCTGGCGGTGCGCGTGCACCGCGACCTGCTCGAGGCGCAGGGTCTGCCCGCGAAGCTGGTGAGCGGCAGGATCTGGGAGCAGCGCTACCAGGACATCCGCGCCTTCGAGCGCCACCTCGCGCGCTCGGGGGTGGTCATCCGCAAGTTCTTCCTGCACGTGTCGAAGGAAGAGCAGAAGAAGCGCCTGCTCGAGCGCCTCGACGATCCGGAGAAACACTGGAAATTCTCCGCGAACGACGTGCGCCAGCGCGCGAACTGGCGCGAGTACATGCGCGCCTACGAGGACATGGTGCGCGGGACGGCGAGCGAGCACGCCCCGTGGCTGGTGGTGCCCGCCGACCACAAGTGGTACACGCGGCTGGTGGTCGCGGCGGCGATCGTCGATGCGCTGGAGGAGCTCGGGCTCGCCTTCCCCGAGGTGCCGCCGCAGAAGAAGCGCGATCTGGCCCGTGCGCGCCACGAGCTGCTGTCGGAGAGATAGAATCGTGCCTTCAGCAAAAAACCGGGGACAGACCACCATTTTCGGAACCAGAAAGGCCGGTTGCACAATGCGAAGGAAAATGGTGGTCTGTCCCCTCGCCGCGCTCGCCGTGGCGCTCGCCGCCGCGGGCCAGGCGCCGGCGCAAAGCTACCCGGCAAAGCCGGTCAAGGTCGTCGTCACTTTTCCGCCGGGCGGAACGCCCGACATCTACGGCCGCGTCATGGCGGCCGAGCTGCAAAGGATCTGGGGCCAGTCGGTGGTGGTCGAGAACCGCACCGGCGCGGGCGGCACCATCGGCACCGATTCGGTCGCGAAGAGCGCCCCCGACGGCTACACGCTGCTGTTCGCGGCGGACGCGACCATCACCATCGCGCCGCACCTCTACTCCAAGCTGCCCTACGACCCGGTGCGCGACCTCGCGCCGATAGTGAACGTCACCGCCGGACCGTTCGTGCTCCTCGCCAACCCGGCGTTCCCGGCCAATAACGTCAAGGAGCTGATCGCGCTGGTGCAGCGCCAGCCCGGCAAGATCAGCTACGCCTCCTCCGGGGCGGGCGGCCAGCAGCACCTGGCGATGGAATACATCCGCACCATGGCGGGCAGCATGGACATGATCCACGTGCCCTACAAGGGGTTCGGCCAGGGCCTCACCGACGTGCTCGCCAACCAGGTGCCGCTCATCTTCGGCGGCATCACGGCCTCGATCCAGCTCACGAAAAGCGGCAAGGTGAAGGCACTGGGTGTCACCGGACCACGGCGCGCGAAGGCCCTGCCGGACGTGCCGGCGATCGCCGAGACGCTTCCCGGCTTCGACATCACCGCCTGGTACGGCTTCATGGCGCCCGCGGGGACGCCGCGCGAGATCGTGAAGAAGATCCACGACGACGCGGTCACCGTCATCCGCCGGCCGGATTTCCTCGAGCGCATGGAGAAGGACGGCATCGAGCCGGTCGCCAACACGCCCGAGGAGTTCGCCGCCGAGATCAAGACCGATCTCGCGCGCTGGGCGAAGATCGTCAAGGCCGCGGGCGCGAAGCTGGATTGACGAAACCGGGGACAGACCACCATTTTCCTTCCTGCCATGCGCTCACTCTCCAGTCCGATCCTGAAAATAGTGGTCTGTCCCCGGTTTGCTTTGCTTGGAGCCGTTCTGCTTTCGCTTCCTGCGTTCGCGCAGGACCCGGCGGCGGCGTATCCGAGCAAGACCATCCGCATCTTCGGCCAGGGCACCGGGAGCACCGCCGACTATCTTTCGCGCTACATCGCGCAGAAGCTCACCGAGCGCTGGGGGCAGCCGGTGATCGTCGACAGCCGCTCGGGCGCCGGCGGCACCATCCCCACCGATATCGTCGCCAAGGCCGCGCCCGACGGCTACAACCTGGTGATGGGGCACGCCGGGCCGTTCGTCTCCGCGGTCACGCTCTACGCGAAGACGCTGCCCTACGACCCGGTCCGCGACTTCGAGCCGGTCACCATGGTGGCGCAGGGCGTGACCGTGCTCGTCACCAATCTCTCGGTGCCGGTGTCGAACGCGAAGGAGCTCATCGCCTACGCGAAGGAGAAGGGCACCCTCTCCTATGGCTCGGCCGGCAACGGCACGATCAGCCATCTCACCGGCGAGCTGCTGAAGAGCGTCACCGGCGTTCCGCTGCAGCACATTCCCTACCGCAGCGCGGGCAACGCGCTCACCGCGGTGCTCGGCGGCGAGGTGCAGGTGTCCTTCCTCTCGCCGCTCACCGCGCACAGCCAGCTGCAGGGCGGGAAGCTGCGCGCGCTCGCCGTGTCGAGCTCCACCCGCTTCCCCAGCGTGCCCGAAATCCCCAGCGCCGCCGAGGCGGGCATCCCGGGAATGCAGGCGAAGCTCTGGTTCGGGCTGTTCACCACCGGCAGGACGCCGCGCCCCATCGTGATGAAGCTCAACCGGGAGATCGGCGACATCCTGCGCGACCCGCAGGCGAAGGAAGCGATCCTCAAGCAGGGCATTGAGACCACGCCCGGAACGCCCGAGGAGCTCGGCGAATGGGTGAAGAGCGAGCTGGCGCGCTGGACGCCGATCATCCAGGCGGCGGGAATCAAGGCGGATTGATGTCATCCCGTCGGCCTGCGGCCTCGGAATGACAGGAGTCGAAGGACCCTCGGAATGACAGATAAGCGATGAAATACCGCAAGCTCGGCAAGAACGGACCGACAGTCTCGGCGATCGGCCTCGGCGCCGGCAGCGCCACCACGAATTTCGGCGAGCGCGACGACGAGGTGCAGATCGGCACCGTGCACCGCGCCATCGACCTGGGCGTGACGCTGTTCGACACCGCCGACCGCTACATGGGCGGACGCCACGAGCGCATGCTCGGGCGCGCGCTCAAGGGCCGGCGCGACAAGGTGGTGGTGTGCTCGAAGTTCGGCAACATCGACAAGCCCGACGGGACCAAGGCCTACAACGGGCGCCCGGAGTACGTGCGCTCGGCCTGCGACGCGAGCCTCGCCCAGCTCGGCATCGAGACCATCGACCTCTACTACCTGCACCGCATCGACCCGGACGTGCCGATCGAGGAGACGGTGGGCGCGATGGCGGGGCTGGTCAAGGCGGGCAAGGTGCGCTGGCTCGGCCTGTCGGAGGCCGGGCCGAAGTCGCTCGCGCGCGCCTCGAAAATCCACCCGATCACGGCGCTGCAGACCGAGTACTCGCTGTGGGCGCGCGACGTCGAGGCCGAGATCCTGCCGGCCTGCCGCAGCCTCGGCATCGGCTTCGTCGCCTACTCGCCGCTGGGGCGCGGACTGCTCACCGGCAACATCAAGAGAATCGAGGACATCGCGGCGCACGACATCCGCCGCAAGCAGCCGCGCTTCCGGCCGGGCAACTTCGAGAAGAACCTCGAGCTGGTGAAGACCATCGAGGCGATCGCCGCGAAGCGCGGCGTGAGCACCGCGCAGGTCGCCCTCGCCTGGCTGTTGTCGCGCGGCGGGGACGTGTTCCCGATCCCGGGAACCAAGCAGCAAAAATGGCTGGAGCAGAACGTCGCGGCGGTCGACCTCGCGCTCGATCCGAAGGAGATCGACACGCTGTCGGCCGCTTTCCGTCCGGGGGCGCGAGCGGGAGAGCGCTACGACCCGGGCTATTTCGTCACGCTGGGAGCCTAAGGAGAAACCGAAGCATGTCCGCAGTCATGTCCAAGCCGGAAAAAGACGCCCGCGTCGAGGCCGCGATCTCGCACTGGGCGCCGCGCTTCGTCGCCAACGGCGTGCCTCTCGCCGATTTCCAGGAGGTCACCGCGTCGGTAGGGCGCTGGGAGGAATGGTGCGACGCCTGGTCGGCGCGCGGAGCGATCCACCAGGAGCTCGGCAACAAGGCGCTCGCCGGCGGCTACAACTACTCCGCCGCGCAGCATTTCACCCGCGCCGCGGTGTGCTACCACTTCGGCAAGTTCCTCTTCGTCAACGACATGGCGCAGCTGCGCGAGGCGCACCGGCGCGCGGTCGAGTGCCGCAACAAGGCGCTGCCCTACCTCGATCCGCCGGGCGAGCGCGTCGCCATCGAATACGAGGGCAAGAAGCTCTACGGCAATCTGCGCAAGCCGAAGGGAATCGCGAAGCCCCCGGTCGTGGTCATGTGCATGGGCCTCGACTCGGCCAAGGAGGAGATGGACGACTACGAGAACCGTTTTCTCGCGCGCGGCCTCGCGACCCTGGCGTTCGACGGCCCGGGGCAGGGCGAGGCGGAGTACGACTTCCCGGTCTGTCCCGAGTACGAGAAACCGGTGAAGGCGGTGATCGACTTCCTCGAGACGCGCAGCGACATCAACAAGGACCGCATCGGTATCTGGGGCGTGTCGCTCGGCGGATACTACGCGCCGCGCGCCGCCGCCTTCGAGAAGCGCGTCAAGGCCTGCGTCGCGCTGTCGGGCCCGTTCCAGCGCTCGGCCGACTTCACCGGCCGGCCGCAGATGAATGTCGAGGCCTTCCGCGTGCGCTCCAAGAGCGCCAACCTCGAGGAGGCGGGCAAGGTTGCGCTGCGGTTTACGCTCGCCGAGTGCGCGAAGAACATCACCTGCCCGATCTACATCGTCGCGGGCACCAAGGACCGCCTCACGCCGCACACCCAGGCGGAGAAGCTCGCCGCGGCCGTCTCAGGCCCGTGCGTGCTGTCGGTGATCGAGGGCGGCAACCACGTGGTCAACAACCTCTGGTACCGCTACCGCGACCAGACCGCCGACTGGATGGCGTCGCAACTCGGGGCCGCAAAGCGCTAGCGCACTGGCGCGGCGCCGCATGCCCCGAGGCCGGCTTCGCTGGCGCGCTGCCCTCCTTGCTCGCGATCGCTTGCGTGCACCACGCAATGATCGGCTCGCGCGACGGCCGCGCCTGAGCCGCCGTTGAAGCTTCCGCGGCCGGGCTGCGCACTGCCCAGCCGAGACAGATCATGGCGACGATCACCAGGAAGAGCGAAAGACTGTGGCGGTTCGACATGCTTAGTGCAATGCAACAAGCATGCCAATCCGTTGCAGGAGCCGGTTTTCATAGGAAAGCTCTCTGCGCAGCGGCGGCGCTGCGGCCGGAAACTGCGCGCCGACGGTGCGCGCTGCCCGCGAACGGGGCGCGATAGACTCCTCCACATGAGCTCGCTTCGGCGCATTTTCTTCGCTCTGCTTCTCGCCACGGCCGCGCAGGCGCAGACGTATCCCTCGCGCCCGCTCAAGCTCATCGTACCCTTTCCCCCGGGCGGCTCGACCGACATCCTGGCGCGCGCGCTCGCGCAGAAGCTCTCCGAAGGGCTCGCTCAAGCCGTGGTGGTCGACAACCGTCCCGGCGCGGGCGGCTCGATCGGCGCTGAGGCGGCGGCGAAGGCGGCGCCCGACGGCTACACGCTCCTGATGGGACAGCTGGGCCCGCTCGCGGTGAGCCCGGCGATCTACAGGAGCCTGCCCTACGACCCGGTGAAGAGCTTCGCGCCGGTGTCGCTGATGGCGATCGTGCCGAGCGTGCTGGTGGTGAACACCTCGCTTCCCTTCGCGAGCGCGGCCGAGCTGATCGCGTACGCGAAGAAGAACCCGGGCAAGCTCACTTACGGCTCGGCGGGCACGGGCAGCACCTCGCACCTCACCACGGAATATTTCAAGCTCGCGACCGGCACCGACATCCTGCACGTGCCCTACAAGGGCGTGGGGCCGATGCTCACCGATCTCATCTCGGGACAGGTCGCGATGGGCATCAACGGCGCGCCGGCGGTGATGCCGCACGTGAGCTCGGGGCGGCTGCGTGCGCTCGCGGTGACGAGCCTGAGGCGCGTGCCGTCGCTGCCGGGCATTCCCACGCTCGACGAGGCCGCCGGAGACTCGGGACTGAAAGGCTTCGAGGCGAACGGCTGGTACGGCATCGTCGCGCCCGCGGGCACGCCGCGCGAGATCGTCCTGCGGCTCAACGCCGAGATCCGCCGCATCGTGGCCACGCCCGAGCTGCGCGCGCGCCTCGACGCCGAGGGCGCGATTCCCTCGGCCGATTCGCCCGAGGCCTTCGGAGCGTTCATCGTCTCCGAGATCGCGCGCTGGGGCGCGGTGCTGAAGCGCGCGGGCGTGGAGATGCAGTAAGCGGCCTGGACCGGCGCCCTACAGCGCGCGCAGCCAGGAGTACCGGAGCACCAGCCCTAAGCCCATGGAAGCACCGCCGCTGAAGCTCAGGTCGTTGATCTCGATGCGGACCCCGGCATCGAGCGCCGTGTGGCTGCGCACCGACAGCTGCGTCGTCGCCTCGAACGAAACCCCCAGGCGGTTGACGAACTTGCCGCCCACCCTGTGGCTGAGGGCAAACAGGCCTAGTTGCCCGGTATTGTCCTTGACGCGATCGACCGAGCCGACGACCAAACCATATTTCAGGGTGTAGTCGGCGCCATCGACCTGCCCCAAGCCATGCCCACTGCCGCCTGAGTACCCGGCGATGAGCCCGTACTTGAAGGCCGATTGCTCGCCTGCGGGCCTCGTCAGACCGAAGTACTCGAGCTCGAACGAGACATATCCGCCGTGTTGCGTCTCGGTATGGGTGTTCCCGCCGCCCTGGTCTTGAACCTTGCTGCTGTATTGATAGGTCGGAACCAGGGAGAGCGAAAGGCCATGCAGGCTCTCGCGATTGTCCTTCGACCATCCGATGGTTTGCAGGGCAAAGTCCACCTCCTGGGTCGGAAAAACACCCCTCCCGACTTTGCCGTCGGACGACACCAGGATGCCGTAAACCGCGTCCCCTTCGCCGAGAACGGGCGAGCCCGATTCTCCCTCCTCGATGACCTTGTCCGTCTTGATCTCGAACGAGGCAACCTCTTTCCCCCTGATGCTCTCCATCGCGCCCTTGTTGCTGCTCCAGCCGCCTTGCGGCTTGGCGCTGTAGATGAGCACTGGCTGGTTGCGTTCAGGGCGCCGGAGATGCTCCCAGGTGAGATTGGCGACGGCTCCGCGCTTGGCGAACCCCACCGGTATCTCGACGATCAGGTAGTCGTTGAGCACCGCGTCCTCGAGCGGGCTCCGCTTTACGTGAAGCCTTATTTGACTGTAGCTGAAGCGCTCGAGCGACTTCCCCACACGGATCTCCAGCCCGTTGCGCGAGCCTTCCCTTCCGATTTCCCCGATGTCGGACAGAAGGTGCGCGGGCGTCAGCAGCAGGGCCATACCCTCGTGCGTACCCAGCATCAGCCCTACGCCGCGCGACGACACCTCCCCGTTGCTGGTGACGGTGACGCCGACGGTATTGCGTACGACGTCACCCAGCGTGTCGGCGCCTGCCGGCGCTGCCGCCAGCAGCAGGATCAGCGCAACGACAGCACTTTCCGGATGCCGAAGCCGATCCCGACGAGGAGCGAGATTGAATACCATAGACCGTTGTCCCCTGCGTATTTCTTCAACATGTCCAGCGGCGTGAAGTAGTACATGGCGGGCTTGTGGCGATCCGACCACAGGACCCGGATCTCCTTCCATGCGTACACGCCGAACCGTCCTTCAGCGAAGCTGATGCTGGTCGGCGGCCTTTCCTCCAGCAGCAGATGCAGGGTCATGCCGCTGACGAACGCCAGCTCCTTGTCGGTGTCCTGGATGCGGAGCTTGCCGGTCATGTCCGGGTAGGTTTCCACGCCGCGGCTGTCCACTCTCGGCTCCACGGCGATCTTGCGGGCACGCACCAGGAAAGGCTCGCCTATGGCCACGTCGATGCACCACGGCTCGTCCGCCGGCACGTCGAGCTTGGGCTCGGTGTGCCGCTCCCTGCGGTCCCTCACGCTGAGGATGTAGCTGCCCTGCTCGAGGCAGGCTCTTGCGCGGTTCCCCTTCGCTCTTTGCGCCTCGAGCAGCAGGCTGGCGCCGGCGGACAGGCTGGAGATGCCGTGGAGGCGCGAGCCCACCATGTTTCGGGGGCCATCGACGATCGTCGTCCCCGTGCCGAAGTCCACCATTTCCGCCTCGCGCCCCTGGTTGACGAACTCAAGGCGCAGCGCGGAAGATTTCAGCTCGACGAATGCGTCGAACGATTTGATGCGGACGAAGCTCGCCACGACCAGGACGGCCAGGAAAACGCTAAGGGCATACCACAGAGCGCGATCGAGTCGTTTTTCGACAGGCGGGCGCAAGCGGCTACTCGATCCAGATGACGTCGGTGCTGCTGTATTGGCCGTCCCTGCCCGGTACCTTCAGGGCCGCCACCACGGAGATCCGGCGCACGGCCGCGGGGTCCTTGCCGCACAAGCCGATCGAGAACGTCTGCTGCACCATGAGGGCGACCACTCGGCTGAAGTCGCGGGTCTGCCGGCACAGCTCGTTGTTGTCGCCGTCGTACAGCTTGACCTCGGCCGAGTTGAACCGGAAATCGCTGGAAAATATGCCGAGAGACAGGGCCGTCGAGTCCGAGACGGTGAAGGGCCGGTGGACGTTTTCCTTCGCTCCGGGCCTGGCGGCGAGCATGCCGATCTTGTCGGGCCGCAGACCGTACTCCGCGACCAGCTCCTCGGGATAGCGCCACTCGATGGAACGACCGGGCGCGAGCCTCGCCACCATCCTGTAGAAGGTGTTGGTGCTCATGAGCTCGCCGCGTACCTCGATCTCGGCGTCGGTGTTGTTGGTGATCCTTCGTGTGCCCTCGCGATCCAGCCTGCCGTACGCGAAATAGCTGATCTTGACCGACGTCCGCTTGTAGCTGGTCTTCTGCTGGACGAATCCCTCGCATCGATCTTTGCGCCAAGCGAAGGAGAAAGAGCTGCCCGTGGCCGGTGTGAACAGCCGGGCGCAGTCCAGGGGGTCCGCCGGCGCGCTCGCGGGTGCCAGCAGGAGCAGCAGGAGGAGCGCGGTGGCGCCGATGCGGCGATGATCTCGCCGTTCACGTCGCCATGCGCGCCAATAGCTCATCGCGACTCCGAATCAGTCGATCAGGCAGTAAGCACGGAAAGATCCATCCCCGTTTGCCGGCTCTCGCATCTGCGGAGCCGCCCTCTCGGGGGGTTTTATGCGGAGAGGATGCAACCGTTCGCCATGCCGAGTCAAGCGAGCCGCACCGGCGGTGCCGCTCGTGAATTCGGGGCGCGGTGCTGAAGCGCGCGGGGATCGAGCCGCAGTAAGCGGCTCGGTCGTATTCAGTCCGACTTAAGCTGTCGCCAATGCCCTCCTAGATCGAGTGCGCTCTGGCCTCCGATCTGCGCACCAGCGTCTCCCACAGCCCGTCGGTCTTCTTCTCGAGAACCAGTTTCGCGTCGGCATCGTCGACATACCACATGCCGCGCTCGATCTCGCGGTCGAGCTGCCCCGGCTCCCAGGTCACCATGCCGAGGAAAAATCTCGCGTGCTCGGAGTCGGACGAAATCACCCGGTCGATGGCGTTGCCGTCGGCGACGAGGAACACGCCGGGCATCATCTGCAGCGCGTCCTTGCCGGCGGCGTCGCGCTTGCCGACCAGCGCGAACACGCGGTTGTAGCCCTCGGGCCCGCCGAGGTAGAGCGGATCGATCACTTTCTTCGAGGGCTCGTCCTCGGGGAAGAGATCGCCCAGCGTCGCCGTGGTCGGGCGGTTGATGATGAGCCCGATGTGGCCGCCCTCGGGGGTCGGCTTCACCAGCAGGATCGACGAGCCGAACAGCTCGCTCTGCAGCTCGGGCTGCGCCACGAGGAGCAGCGGCTCGCCGGTGTCGGGCGCGGCGCTCAAGGGTAGCGGCGCGAGCAGCGCGCACAGGACAGCAAGACTTCGCAGCGTCACGGCAACCTCCCGGTCGAACGACTCCTCGGCTACGAGGAGCCCAGCTGAAGGGAGTAAATGCAACCGCCGTGCCAGCCGCCGGGCGCGGCGACTTTTCCCAGGCAATTCAAGGAAAGTCAGCGCTTTGACAGGGGCGAGCCCGGCGTGCGGGCGCCCTCAAGCGGTGCAGCCTGGCCGAGAAACGGCACAAGCTGCGCGCGCGCGGCGTATCCTCCCAATCCAATCACCAAACCGCGGCAAGGACCTCCATGAACCTCACCAGCGACCATCTCGCCGATATTCTCATCGGCATCGCGCGCGCGCAGAACGCCGTCATCGACGCGATCGACCGCGCCAACCCGGGCTTCCGCAGCCAGCACGCCGCGCCGATGATCACGCTCGCCGCCAACATGCGCGCGGGCGATCCGCGCATGATCGATCTGCCCTCGCGCATCCTGATGCGGCTGCAGGGGCGCGTCGCGCTCGACGCCGCCCAGGTGAAGGCGGACCTGGAGCGGCTCACGAGCGGGAAGGCGGCGGCCGCGGCTCCTGCCTCGGTCGCGCCGGCAGCGGCGGCGCCCAAGCCCGCTCAGGCAGCCTCGCCGCTGGACGGGCTGGATTTCAGCGCCAAAGGGTAAATCCGGCCCGCTTCGCGATCCCGACGGCTCTGTCGGACTTCCGGCTCGGGGCGGGTTTCCGGGCCCCGGGGCGTCGTCCTTTTGTAACGTTTCACCCTCAGAATTCGCCCAGTCCGGCCGTTATCCTCGCTGAATGCGGTGCAGCAAGGCCGCCGGCGTGAACGAGTGGGCGTCCTGGCAGTCTGATTTCGTAATGGCACGAGGCTTGCTCGTGTCGCCACAACCCGGTTGGTTTTTCATGGTTGTGGAGGACGAACATGGAACAGAACGCCGGTTTGGAAGATCTGATCGCGGAGTTTCGCCAGATGCTGCCTCCGCAGTGCGAGACGGCGCAGGCCATCGACCGGCGCGAGCCGTTCGAGAAGATCGCTTTGAAGGCGATCGAGGACGGCTACATCGAGTTCTCGCAGCAGTTCACGCAGTTCATGGAAACCTGTCTGCGGAGGAATGCATGAAGACCTTCGAACGGGAACAGGAAGCGCGCGACACCGGCCCGGC
>Ga0335084_10004821_pt1 | contig 13316 bp, 13 predicted proteins | sample Lox_Sample_44_FD_206721 | JGI IMG/M metagenome (GOLD analysis project Ga0335084, IMG submission 206721) | Soil microbial communities from Loxahatchee National Wildlife Refuge, Florida, United States - Lox_Sample_4.4 | ecosystem: Environmental > Terrestrial > Soil > Wetlands | place: USA... | reverse complement strand
CGACCTCGGCCACCTGGCAGCAGCAGGACGCGCGTTCGTCGGGCAGGAGATCGGGCAGTACTACGCGCAGTAGCCGCCGGACCGCGGCGCGAGACCCCGCAGAACTACGCGCGCAGATGCCCGTGCGTAGTAATCCCGGATATCGAAGTCTCGAACGCAGGAGTACGGTCCGTCGCAATGCGGGCTTTCACACGGCTCCTTCATGGCGAGCGCAAGCGCGGGCGGGTCGGTCCGGCAACCGGCCGGAGTCCGCGGGCGCCGTCCTCCTCCTGCCCGGAGGCCCTACCCACCCCACGGTGAGTCGCCGCGACCCGGCCACCTCCAACCGGCCGGAGCCCGCGGCGGCGGCCGTGGCGTCACCTTTCGGGGCGCCTACTCGTTGCAGGTGAGCTCGGCCGGGCAGCTCTCGCCCGCGCCGCACAGCGACCCACCGCGCAACTCCGCGTCCCACCAATCGTCGAGGCAGCAGGCCATCCGTCGCAGCGTCGCACCGTAGGGCCCGCTCTCGTCCGAGAAGAGCGCTGCGACCGGACCGCTGGCGTGCACGTCCTTCTCGTCCGGATCGAGGAACAGGTCCGTCATGTCCGCGCCGCCGACGGTGTCGTACATCTTCAGCATGCGCGGCGCGCACAGCCGGCGGCAGGCGGTCGCGTGGCCGTTGACGGTCGGACACTCGGGGCAATCGGTCGCCGTCGCGCACGCGACGTCGGGCGCGTTCGCGCACCAGGTCGTGTCCTTGGCGACGCACGCCGCAGGCGCCTTCAGCAGCGTCGTGCAGGTGGCGTCGTCGATGCACGGCGGCCCCGCCTGACATTTCCCGCCGAGGCACACGGTGCCCGACGGGCAGGCGCCGCACGCCTGTCCGCCGTGCGCGGCGCAGAATCCGCCCAGGCAGAACCCGGACGCGCCGCAGTCGGCGTCGGCGGCACAGACCGTCCCGCCGGTGAGCGTGCATCGGCCGACCGCACCCGCACCGGCGAGGAGGTAACGCCCCCGCGACGGCCGCACGGGGCGCTGCGTCTCGTGGCCGCACAGGGCGCGGCGCAGCGCGGTCGCCGGCGCCGGCCCGCCCGGATTCGAGACGAGCTGCGCGCGGAAGTCGCGCCCGTCGCACGGCGTGCCGTCGTAGTCGCTCTGCGGGCAGCTCTGCGTCCCGGGCGCCGTGCCGAGCGCGAAGCCGAGCACGCTCGGCAGCACGTCGGTCGAGTGCGCGAGCGCGAGGCTCGTGATGCCCGCCGGCGCGACGGCGGTCGGACCGGCCGTCTGCCCGCGCGGATCGAGCACGATGAGACGCGTGCGGTAGCCGTTCTCCGTGAAGTTGTGCTTCGAGTTCGGGAGCTGCCACCCGTTGTCCGAGAGGTAGACGAAGATCGTGTTCGCCGCCGGATCCGGCGCGACGCTCGTCACCCACGTGCCGCGGCAGGCCTGCTGCGTCGTCTCCTGGAAGCGGCTCTGCCCGTTCGGACCGATGCAGTGCGGGGCGCTCGTCGTCTGCAGGAACTTCTGGAACTCGCGCAGGCTGGCGTCGGCGAGATAGACGTTGGCGTAGTACTCGCGCACGGTGCCGAAGTTGTTCTCGTCGAACGCGCGCACGCTGGGCGCGCAGGTCCCGCCGCTGCAGAGCTGACCCAGCTGGAAGAAGCCCGACTGCCCGTCGGCGCCGAAGAGGTAGCGCCCGATCGCGTCCGGAGCCCGCAGCGGCTGGTGCGGAATGCGCGGCGCGTACCACAGGAAGAACGGCTGCATCGAGAAGTCGCCGGGGCCGCCGCCCGGCGTCTTGTAGACGAGCGAGTCGAGGAACGTGAACACGTCCCGCATGTGGCTGATGGTGAACGGATTGTACGTCGCCTGCGTATCCGAGCCGCAGAGCGGCGTGCCGCCCTGGGGACTGGACAGACAGTCGATCCTGCCGATCGTGCGCTCGCCCACGTTGATGCGCGCGTCGAAGCCCGTGTCGCGTCCCGACGAGGCGGTGAACTTGCCGCCCTGGAGCGAGCAGTAGCCGCCGATGCTGGCGTCGGGGTCGAACGGATCCGCGACCGTGCCCGGCGCCCGGCCGAGCTGCCGCAGCGTGCGCGGGATCGTGAGGTAGCGCTGCGCGATCTGGCTGCGGAAGCCGCCGAAGCTCTTCTGGTAGCGGCCGGTGAGGATCGAGTTGAGCGACGGGTAGCACCACGCGGCCGTGTTGTGCGCGACGGCGAACACCGTGCCGGTCGCGGCGAGCGAATCGAGGTTCGGCGTCACGGGCGCGGGAATCGGCGTCCCCGACTGCGCGCTCCGGCACTCGCCGGCGCTGCCGTAGAAGCACTCGCCCTGATCGTCGGAGATCATGAGAATGACGTTCGGACGGCTGGTGACCGTCGGCACGCAGCGTGTGCCGCCGACGGCGCACACGCCGCTCGCCGGGCACGGGTTGCCGCCGGGGCACGCGCCTTCCTGCGTCGCGCAGCACGGCGTCGCACCGGCCGCGTGGCGACTCGAGTAGAAGACGCTCGGCGGCTCGCAGAACGATCCCTTCTTCGGGCCCCACACGAGGCTCGCGTGTCCGAGCGACGGGATGGCGAGAGCGAGTGCGACGGCGAGTGCAAAGCTCGACCGCACGCGGCGCGGACCGCGGAGCATGGTTCGTCTTGGGTACGTCGACCCCCGAATCGGTGTCAAGAAGAATTGTCGTGGAAGTGCGAGGGGTTCCGCCCCTTTCGTGCACCTGCGCCCGATTCCGGCGCGCCGCTGCGACTCAAGTAGTAGCCGGCCCGCGGCTCACAGCTTCCCGTGCGTCACGTTCCAGGTGATGTCGCCCTTCTTGAGTGGGACGAGCACCGTCTTCGCGAACCCGCTGCCGTTCCATTTGTACTGTCGCAGCTCGGCCTGGTCCTCGGACGCGACGTAGATCTCGAGCGCGCCGTCGCCGTCGAGGTCGGCGAGGTCGACGGGCTGCTCGAAGCCGGTCGATCGGGCGTCGATGAGCTTCGGGGTCCAGCCCTGCGGGCCCTGCTCGATCAGCCACAGACCCGACGCGAGCGCGCCGGCGACGAGATCGATCTTGCCGTCGCCGTTGACGTCGCCCGCCTGGATCGCGCGCATCTGGCGGTCGGGAATGGTGGTGACGACCGAGGACGTCCACTTCCCGTCCTTCATCTTGTACTGCTTGATCGTGACCGGACGCACGAGCGCGCCGCCCTGGCCGACCGCGCCCTCCCAGACGACATAGAGCTCGTCGATGCCGTCGCCGTCGACGTCGGCGGTGAGGATCTCCTTCGCGTGCGTGTCACCGGGCGCGTCGACGACCGACTTCTGCCAGCCGCTCGGCGTGTGCTTGTACATGCGCACCTCGCCCGGCTGCTCCTGGTCCAGCTTGTTCGGCTTGGACGGTGTGGCGAAGAACTCGGCGACCTTGTCGCCGTCGACGTCACCGATCTCGATCTCGTGCACGAACGTGTTGGGCTCGCGATCGACCTCTTCGACGCGCCAGCCGTCGTCGGGATGGAGGACGGCGATGACGCCCTGATCATGCGTCGCGATCACCCATTCGGGCTTGCCGTCGCCGTCGACGTCGCCCTGCTCGATGTCGCGCAGGCGATCGAACTTGCCGCCGAACTTCGGGTTCCAGTGCGTCGCCGCCGTCCACGCGCCGTCCTTGAACGTCCACGTGCGCAGGAGCGCCTGCTGGCCCCCGATCGTGAGCAGCCCCTCGGGCGTCTGCAGCGCCTTGTGGAAGACGTTGCTGTCGGGGTCTTCGAGGACGGTCGCCGTCCACCCCTTTTCGCCCTTGCGGACGATCGTGAGCTTGGCGGCGCCGGGGATCGACGCCTTCTTGCCGTCGGCGCCGACCTTGTCGACGAACTGCGCCTCCGCGACGAAGAGCGCGGGGAAGGGACCACCGGCGATCGGATCGCGGCGCGGCTCGGCGGCCGGTGCCGCCGTCCCCTGGGTTGTCGACGCCGGCTCCTCGCCGCCACCGCACGCGGCGAGCGCGAGCGACATCGCGAGGGTCGCGCTTCCCCATCCGAGCTTCGTCATCGAATTCCTCCCGCGCGCCTGGCTGCCGGCTGCCTGCCCGAAAGTCAACGCGGAGCCGCCGAGAGGCTCGGCGCGCGATAGATCGGCGGCCACATCTGCTGCGTGTGCGTGTGCTCGCCGATGAAGCCATCGAACTCGAGACCCAGGGCCTGCGCGGTGGGATTCTCGACGAACGCTTGCAGCGCGGCGGGGTCGCGGAAGCCGAAGATCGACGTGTAGGGGTTCTGCTCGCGCGTGAAGTCGACGTAGGTGTCGATGCTGATGACGCCCTGCTCGAGGAAGCGCCGTCCGCCGCTCTCCTTCATCCACTGCTCGAAGGGCTCGAGCTGCCCGGGCTTCACCGCGTACGATTGCACGAAGAACGCCTTCGCCGGCTGCTCCGGCGCTTGGGGGCGCGCGAACACGTTGGCCGGGACGACGGGCGCATTGCCCATGACGTGCCCCGCATGCGCGCCGCCCGTCCGGAGCGAAGAGAGGTACGTGACGATGTCGCCGAGCTGGCGCACCGTCATCTCGGGATAGTCGGGCATGACGGAATGGCCGTCCGGTCCGATGTACCCGGGGCCTTCGATCAGCACGGCGTCGGGGGAGAGAATCGCTTCGGCGAAGTAGGCGGGCGGATGGTGCGCGCCCATGCCGGTCAGATCGGGGCCCACCTGCTCGGCCGTCGCCTTGTTGGAGAACGATTCGCCCTCGACGCGGTGGCAGGACGGGCAACCGAAGTCGACGAAGGCCTGGCGGCCCGCCGCGATCTCCCCCGCCGGCGGCGTGAGCTTCCAGCCCGGAGGAACGCCGCCCATCCGATGGAGCGCGTCCATGGTGACGCGGATGCCCGGCGTTCGCGTCCGTGTCGCCGTGTCCCCTGGCCCGCCGGAGCTCCCTCCGCACGCGGCCAACACCGCAAGCAGCATGAGCCAAGGCATGCGGGTCATGCTGGCGGTGCACCTCCAGGCTGTAAAGCGCGCGCACGCGCTTGACACGGAACGTCCATCCAAGGCATTGTCACCCACAGTGACGAGACCGCTCGCAGCGATGTGTTGTCGTTGTATCGAGGCCCGGGGGGCTTCCTGCGCGCGCGGTCACTTCGATCGAACGTCCTGACCATCGTTCCAACGTCGTGAACCAGGCCCGGGAGGCTCATGCCCCCCGGGCCTTTTCGTTTCCGCGACCGAACGAACGACACGACGACGAAAGGACGATTCGATGAAGCCTCAGACTCCCAAGACCGAACTGCAGCTCCGCTGGCTCCGCCTCCGCCGGCATCTGCGCTCGTGCAACACGAGCGCGCGCGCCCTGCGCGACGCGAGCCGTGCCCTCTCGGCCACGTCCGAAACCGACGTCGGCATCGTCCTGCCGGCACGGAGCCGACTTTGTCGTGGCTCCGGCGCCCCGGCGGGTCTTCTGGCGGCCTAGCCGCATCGTCTTCCCCCAGCTCCGCTTCCTACCCGAGCACGCCGCCGCCACCGCGACCGGCGTCCAGCCCGCGCCCTGGACCGCGGTCCAGGGCTGATGGAGACCCCGATGTCGAAGCACGCTCTTCTGGTATTCGTCGCCGCGGCGCTGCTCGCGGCCGCTCCGCGCCGCGCCGGCGCGCTCGAGCTCCTGAACGTGTCCTACGACCCGACGCGCGAGCTCTACCGGGCCGTCAACGAGGCCTTCGTTCCCAGGTACAAGGCCCAGACCGGCGCCGTCGTCACCGTCAGGCAGTCGCACGGCGGCTCGGGCAGCCAGGCGCGCGCCGTGCTCGACGGCCTAGAGGCGGACGTCGTGACCCTCGCCATGTGGACGGACACCAACGCGATCGCGAAGGCGGGCCTCATGCCGCTCGGATGGGAGAAGACGCTCCCGAACGACTCCCTGCCCTACACGTCGACGATCGTCTTCGTCGTCCGCAAGGGCAACCCGAAGAACATCCACGACTGGCCCGACATCGTGCAGCCCGGCGTCGAGATCGTGACGCCGAACCCGAAGACCTCGGGCAACGGCAAGCTCTCGTTCCTGGCCGCTTGGGGATCCGTCGTGACCCGCGGCGGCTCGGACGCCGACGCCCTCGCGTTCCTGAAGAGGCTCTACGAGCAGGTGCCCGTGCTCGACCTGGCGGCGCGCGCCGCGACGACCACCTTCGTCCAGAAGAACATCGGCGACGTCCATCTCGCCTGGGAGAACGAAGCGGAGCTCGAGGTGCAGGAGGCGAACGGCGCGGTCGAGATCGTCTATCCGCCGACGAGCTTCCTCGCCGAGCCGTACGTCGCGATCGTCACGAAGAACGCCGAGAAGAAGGGCAACCTCGACGCCGCCAAGGCCTACCTCGAGTTCCTCTACACGCCCGAGGGCCAGGAGATCATCGCCAAGAACTTCTACCGGCCCACCGACCCGCAGGTGCTCGCGAAGTACAGGTCCCAGTTCCCCGATCTGAAGCTCTTCAAGATCGACGCCGTGGCCAAGGGCTGGGACGACGCCTCCGCCAAGTTCTTCGCGGACGGCGGGCTCTTCGACAGCTTCTACAAGCCGAAGAAGTAGGAGGCGCCTCCGATGGTCGACGTCAATCGCCGCGTGCTGCCCGGGTTCGGCCTCTCGCTCGGCTACACCATGCTCTACCTGAGCCTGGTGGTGGCCGTGCCGATGGCCGCCGGGTTCGCGAAGGCCGCCCACCTCTCGCTCGACGAGTTCTGGGCTGCCGCGTTCTCGGACCGGGCGCTCGCGGCGTACTGGCTCACGATGTGGACGGCGTTCGCGTCCGCCGTCGTGAACCTCCTCCTGGGCGGCCTCGTCGCGTGGGTGCTGGTCCGCTACGAGTTTCCACTGAAGCGCCTGTTCGACTCGCTCGTCGATTTCCCGTTCGCGCTGCCGACCGCCGTCACGGGGCTCGTCTTCTCGAGCCTCCTCGTGAAGGACGGGTGGTACGGGCGCTTTCTCGTACCGCTCGGCATCCAGGGCGCGTACTCGCGGCTCGGCATCGTGATCGTCCTCGTGTTCATCGGCTTTCCGTTCGTCGTGCGGACCCTGCAGCCCGTCCTCGAGAGCCTCGATCGCGACGTCGAGGAAGCGTCCGCCTGCCTCGGGGCGAGCCGGCTCCAGACGGCGCTCAAGGTGACCCTGCCCTCGATCATGCCCGCGCTCATCACGGGCTTCGCCCTCGCGTTCGCGCGCTCGCTCGGGGAGTACGGCTCGGTCGTCTTCATCTCCGGCAACATGCCCTTCCGCACCGAGATCGCGCCGGTGCTGGTGGTCGCCCGCCTCGAAGAGTTCGCCTACGGCGAGGCGGCGGCGATCGCGGTCGTGCTCCTCGCGATGTCCTTCGTGACCCTGTTCTCGATCAACCTCCTCGAACGTTGGAGCGCGCGCCAGCATGGCTGAGACAGCAGGACATCGCCCCGTTCCCGTGCGAGCCCACGAGGACCCGCGCTGGGTGCAGTGGACGCTCACGCTCACGGCCGTCACCGTCATGGTGCTGCTGGTCGTCGTCCCGCTCGTGAACGTCTTCGTCGAGGCGTTCGCAGCCGGACCGCGCGTCTACCTGAAGAACCTCTTCCAGGACCCCGACACGTTCCACTCGATCAAGCTGACGCTCATGGTGGCGCCGACGGCGGTCATTCTGAACCTCGTCTTCGGCATCGCCGCCGCCTGGGCGATCGCGCGCTTCAAGTTTCCGGGGCGCGCGTTCCTGACCGCTCTCATCGACCTGCCGTTCACCGTCTCGCCGGTCGTGGTCGGTCTCTTCCTGCTGCTGCTCTTCGGGCTCCAGGGCTTCTTCGGACCGTGGCTCCGCGAGCACGACATCCACATCGTCTTCGCGTTCCCGGGGCTCGTGATGGCGACGTGCTTCGTCACGTTCCCGGTCGTCGCCCGCGAGCTGATCCCGCTCATGGAGGCGCTCGGCGCCGAGGAGGAGATCGCCGCCGTCAGCCTCGGCGCCCGCGGCTGGCAGCTCTTCCGCATGATCACGCTCCCCAACATCAAGTGGGGCCTGCTCTACGGCGTGATCCTCTGCAATGCGCGCGCCATGGGCGAGTTCGGCGCCGTGTACGTCGTCTCCGGCCACATCGCCGGCAAGACCGACACCATGCCGCTGCGGGTCGAGAAGCTGTTCCAGGAATACAACCTGCCCGGCGCCTTCGCCGTGGCGTCGGTGCTGGCCATGCTCGCGCTCGTCACGCTGCTCGTGAAGACGACGCTCGAGTGGAAGACGCGCCGCGAGCTCGAAGAGAACAAGCGAATGCTGACTCTAGGAGGAGAGGCATGAGCATCACGGTCAAGAACGTCACGAAGAGCTTCGGCACGTTCGTCGCGCTGAACGACGTGACCCTGGAGGTGCCCGCCGGCGAGCTGCTGGCGCTCCTCGGTCCGTCCGGGTCGGGCAAGACGACGCTGCTGCGCATCATCTCGGGACTCGAAGCGCCCGACTCGGGCACCGTCTTCTACCACGACGAGGACGTGACCGACGCCGCCGTGCGCGAGCGCAACGTCGGCTTCGTCTTCCAGCACTACGCGCTCTTCCGGCACATGACCGTGTTCGACAACGTCGCGTTCGGCCTGCGCGTGCGCAACCGGCCGAAGGCCGAGATCCGCGACCGCGTGCACGAGCTGCTGCGCCTGGTCCAGCTCGACGGCTACGAGCGCTCGCTGCCGTCGCAGCTCTCCGGCGGCCAGCGCCAGCGCGTCGCCCTCGCCCGGGCGCTCGCGGCGCAGCCGAAGGTGCTGCTCCTCGACGAGCCCTTCGGCGCGCTCGACGCGAAGGTGCGACAGGAGCTGCGCCAGTGGCTGCGCCGCCTGCACGACGAGATCCACGTGACGAGCGTGTTCGTCACGCACGACCAGGAGGAGGCGTTCGAGGTGTCCGACCGGGTCGTCATCATGAACCACGGGAAGATCGAGCAGATCGGATCGCCGGCGGAGATCTTCGAGCATCCGGCGAACCCCTTCGTCATGGACTTCCTCGGCAACGTGAACGTCTTCCACGGCAGCGTGCAGTCGGGCCGCGCGACGCTCGGCAACATCGAGGTGGCGTACCCCGAGTACACCGACTCCGAGTCACGTCAGGCCATGGCGTTCGTGCGCTCGCACGAGCTCGAGATCCTGCGCACGAAGAACGGCCGCCCGAGTCTCGAGGCCAAGGTGACGCACATCAACCCGGCCCGCCCGGTGGTGAAGGTGCGCGTCTACTCGGAGACGTTCGGCGTCGTGCTGAACGTGGACCTCTCCTGGGACCGGTTCACCGAGCTGAAGCTGGTGCCGGGCGACGTCGTCCAGGTGTCGCCGCGGCAGATGCGCGTGTTCGTCCAAGACTACATCATTTGAGGGGATGGGGATTGTATGCGAAACGACCAATCGACGACCGACGTGCCGACCCCGCTCGATCGCACCCGCGATGCGCTCGAGCGCATCCAGACGGCGCTGCGGGGCCTGCGCTTCGGGACGGTGACGGCAGTGGTGCAGGACGGGGTGGTGGTGCAGGTCGACCGGACCGAGAAGATCCGTATCGAGAAGCGCGAGCGAGGATCGTGATGACGACGCAGCTCCCGACGATCGACGACGCCCTCGAAGAGACCGTCCGCGACGAGCGGGCGGAAGCGGTCCGGGGGCCCGACAGCCCCGAGGGCCGTGCGCTCGCGGCGGCGGTCGGGAGCAACATCGAGCGCCATCGTCGCAAGCGGGGCGTGACGCTCGGCGAGCTCGAGCGGCGCACGGGCATCGACGTCCCGATCCTCGAACGGCTCGAGCGTGGCGAGCTCATCCCGAGCCTGCGCGCGGTGTGGACGCTCGCGACGGCGCTGGAGGTGCCGTTCGGCGCCCTGGTCGCGTATCCCGGGCGGCCCGACGTCGCGTTCAGCATCCGCCGCTCCGGGCAAGGACGCGTCGTCGCCTCGTCGGACAACGGCTTCCGTTCCCGCGCGCTCTCGCCGCTGGGACAGGCCGACGCGCCCGAGGTCTACGAGATCTCGCTCGCGCCCGGCTGCGTGGAAGAGGCGCACGCGCATGCTCCGAAGACATACGAGCATTTGACCATTCTGAGTGGCACGCTCGTCGTCCAGGCCGGCGACGATCTCGCGCGGCTCGAAGCGGGCGACGTCCTCTTCTTCCGCGCCGACGTTCCGCATCGCTACGAGAATCCCGGCGACGTCGAGGTCGTCGCCCATCTCGTCATGACGTACGCCGCACGTTCGTAGATTCCATCGTGGTCGACCCTGCGCAGGGAGACCCACCGACTGAAACATACGCGCCGCTGACCGGACCCACCGGAGGCACGCAGATGCTCGAACAAGGAGTGTCGCATGTCCATCTGGGGGTTTGGAGAGAAACGCTGGACCGTCATCGTCATCTCGGCGCTGCTCGGCCTGGCCACGATCGCTAGGGCCGCCGAGCCCGATGCGGAGCGGCGGCTGCGTCTGCTCGAACAGCAGCTGCAGCGGACGCAGGAGGAGATGCGGCGACAGCAGGCCGAGCTGAAGCAGCTCCGCGGCGAGATGTCGCAGCAGAAGGCGGTCTCACGCGCGACGGAGGAGCAGGTCCAGCACGCGGCCGACGCCGCCGACATTGCGAAGGCCAAGACCTCGAAGATGCCCGACTGGCTCAGCTCCCTGACACCCTTCGGCGACGTTCGCTTTCGCTACGAGGGCTTCTACAACCAGCCGCATCTGGAAGACCAGGTCGTGACGGCCAACAACCGCGAGCGCGTCCGAGCGCGGGTCGGCTTGCGCTTCAACTACAGCGACGAGGTGGGAGCGACGGTGCGCATCGCCACCGGCAACGTCAACGACCCGATCTCGACCAACCAGACGCTCACCGGCAACTTCACGCCGTTCACGGTCAATCTCGACTGGGCCTATCTCACGCTCGCGCCCGGCAAGACCTTCAACATCCGCCCCGGCCTCGTGACGGTGAACGCCGGCAAGTTCCCCAATCCGATGTTCCGCGTCGGCGAGCTGGTCTTCGACGAGGACCTGGCCCCGGAGGGCTTCAACGAGACGCTCGCGCTTCTCGACAAGCCGATCGGCGACCCGAGCATCCTCAGTCTCGATCAGCTGAAGCTCAACGCCGAGCAGTGGACCTTCAGCCAGGTGAACAACCGGGCGGACGGGTGGATGTTCGGGGGACAAGTGAACCCGAGCATGCACATCGGCCCGCTCATGCTCGAGGCCGGCATCGGCCAGTACTGGTGGCTCAATCCCGACGAGATCGCGCAGGCCACCAGCAGGAACACGACCTCGTACACCGCGTCGGGTGCGCCCGTCGCGAACCCGAACTTCAACTCCAGCCTCGTGAACACCAACCAGATCGTGCTCCAGAAGATCCAGCCTCCGACGCAGAAGGGCGGCAAGCAGCCCGCCGCGTTCGCCGCCACGACGGGTTTCCTCAGCGACTTCAATCAAACGAACGTGACGCTGCAAGGCACGCTGCCGAACGTCGTGCGGGCCCAGCCGGTGAAGTTCTTCCTCGACTTCGTGAACAACTGGGGGGCGGTCAGCAAGGGCTTCGGCTGGCAGGGCGGCGCGCAGCTCGGACAGACGAAGACCCAGGGTGACTGGGCGGCCTACGCGCTCTACGAGTACATCCAGCAGGATGCGGTCATCTCCGCGTTCACCTGGAGCGACTTCGGCGTCGGCGGGACGAACCAGCAGGGGCCGGTGGTCGGCTTCGCCTATCAGCTCTTGAACCCGCTCACGATCAGCACGAAGGCCTACTTCACCAGCTTCATCGACCGGCCGTGGGTCGCGAGCCAGGGGACGGCGAACTTCGTGAACAACCCGACCCAGACGCGCTTTCAGATCGACGCCCTCGTGAAGTTCTGACCGAGGACCGGGACGACACCATGAACGCCACCACAAACGCTCGCGGCCCCGGATGGACCGGAGGCACGCAGATGGAGACTTTCGCGATGTTTCGAGTATCGAAGTGCATGACAGTGGGGGTCCTGGCGATCGCCGTGCTCCTGCGCGGCACGGCGCACGCGCAAACCGCCACGACCACCACGTCCACCAGTACCAGCACGACCACCACGCTGCTCCCGCACCCGTTCAGCCCCGAAACGCGGGCCTGCATCAAAGCTGCGAAGCAGGCGTACCGGCAGTGCCCGGGCACGAAGGACGACTGCTTGAAGCAGTATCAGACGGCGTACGCCCAGTGCTTCGCGGCCGGCGACGGGGTCAAGTGCGCGACGAAGTGCCAGACGAACCTGTCGAAGTGCCTGACGAACGTCCCGACGACCCGCAAGACCTGCATGAAGACGTGCCGGACGAACCGCAGGAACGACACGAAGGCCTGCAAGACGATTCCGGACGGCGACACCATCTGGGCATCGGGGGATCAGGGATGCCTCGTGACCAAGAGCTTGACGTTCAAGCTGTGCAAGTTCCAGTGCTCGGAGGCAAAGCAGGTCTGCCACACCAACTTCACGTTCTGCATCGCGGACTGCCCCAACCAGTAGCCGGCTGATGCGAACCGGACGGGTCCGGCCCTCGGGCCGGGCCCGTCCGGGCATCGAGCGTATCCAAACCTCGACGAGGCGCGATGAGAGTCTTCCTCTTCATCCTGACGTCACTCGGCCCGGTCGTCGCCTGCGGGTGCGGCCTGCACACGATCCCCCTCGATTCCGACGTCACCTTCGCGGCACACCAGGAGAGCCAGGTGTTCGTCGTGGATCGCCCGCTGTCGGGCAAGCCGGCTCTCGTGACGGCTCCGCAGTTCCTGCGTCTCCCCGGCGATCCCGCCTGGGCGCTGCGCCACGATGGGAAGACGCTGGCGGCCTACTGGATCGACGGCAATGCCGGCACGAGCGCGCGGGCGGGCCTCGAGGTCTCGGACCAGTCGCTCGGCGACGTCCGCCCGAGCTGGGACGACAACGCCGTGCGTCTGCACATCGAGCCGCCCGGGGGCGAGCCCATCCAGTCCGACGTCTTCGCAAGGACCGACGGCAACGCCGCAACGACCACCCTCACCCGGAGCGCACAGACGATCCTCGACGTCCGTGGCAGGTACCAGTCGGCGCTCCGCGACACGAAGGGCACCGAGGTGGGCTGGCTGCGCCTTCGCATCGGTCCGTACGAGGCCGCTCCGCGAATCTACGAGGCCGCGCTTCCCGCCGGCGTGAGCGAGGAGCTGGCCGTCGCCGCCGTCATCTCGCTCGCCAGCGAGATCGACTGGATCGAGGGACACACACTCAACGTCTACCAGGGCGATCGGGGGCCACTGATCCAATCCCTCCCGATGCGCTGACACGGGCGCTTCGGGCTTGCCGCCGCACGCCCGTCCCTCCCCCCAGCATACGCTGGTGGCGGGCGTGCGGTGGCACCTCCCCG
>Ga0335084_10004819_pt1 | contig 13318 bp, 11 predicted proteins | sample Lox_Sample_44_FD_206721 | JGI IMG/M metagenome (GOLD analysis project Ga0335084, IMG submission 206721) | Soil microbial communities from Loxahatchee National Wildlife Refuge, Florida, United States - Lox_Sample_4.4 | ecosystem: Environmental > Terrestrial > Soil > Wetlands | place: USA... | reverse complement strand
CTTCCGGAAGGCGATCGCGCAGAAGCCCGACGACGCCGAGCTCCAGAACAACATCGCCGTCGCGTACGAGGCCGTCGGGGAGACGGCCAAGGCGCTCGCCGCCTATCGCCGGGCGCTCGAGCTCGCCCCGGAGGAGACCCACATCCGACGGAACTACGCGCGGTTCGCCGAGTACTACACGGCCGCCCAGCGGGCGGAGTCCGGGGCGGACGTGCCGCCGCCCCCCCAGCCGACGCCGAACCCATGAGACGCCACAGCGCCGCCGCGTCCCTCGCGCTCTTCGCGCTTCTCATGGCCATCGGGACGGCGCCGCTCCTGGCGGGGGTCTTCGAGACGAGGCTGCGGCTGCCGCTCCGGCCGAAGCTCGCGGTGACCGGACGCGAGCGGATCTCGATCGCCCCCTTCCTCATCGCCTCGCGGACCTCCGACAAGCGCGAAGCGGTGCGCCTGACGAGCGTCGACCTCGACGCCGAGTTCCGGCGCTATCTGGGGAAGCTCCTCTCGAAGCGGACCAAGATGACTCTCGTGGCGATGCCGCCCGACGTGACGCTCCCGGCGGGCGCTCTCAAGGAGCTCGCGGAGAACACCACGTTCTGGCGGGGCCTCGGCGCGCGAACGGGAGCCGACCTCCTCCTGTCGGGAGTCGTCGACTTCCGCGTCGAGAACAAGTCGGGCTACCGGACCGAGGAGTACCGGAGCCCCGTCGACAACAAGATCTACACGAGGCAGGTCCTCATCGAATCCACCGGCTTCACGTTCGACGTCAGCGTCCTGGCGCTCGACGGCCGGACGGGGGCCCGGCTCTTCCTCGAGAACTTCCGCGACCAGAAGGAGAAGCCGAAACGGGCCGCCGACGAGATGGCGGGGCTCTTCGAGAACCTCTACTCCCTCGAAGGGCAGCTCCTCGGCCTCTTCGTCGTTCGGGAACGCGAGGCGAACCGGTATGTGTTTGATTAGAAGGGTCGTGGCCGCGATCCTCGTCGCGGCCGCCTTCCTCCTCGCCGCTCCCGCGCGGCCCGAAGGTCAGAACAAGATCGTCTACGACATCTTCGACTGGTCGATCTACAGCTCGACCCACTTCGACGTCTACTACTACGCGCGGGAGAAAGGCTCGCTCCCGAAGGTCGTTTCGATGGCCGAGTCGGCCTACGACGAGCTCTCCCGCCGGCTGAACTACCAGGTGCCGAAGCGGATTCCGCTCATCTTCTACGCGACGCACGCCGATTTCGAACAGAACAACGTCATCCTGAATTTCATCCCGGAGGGCGTCGGCGCGTTCGCCGAGCCGGCCAAGAACCGGATGGTCCTCCCGATCGACGTGCCGGACGAGAAGCTGCAGGCGCTCATTCAGCACGAGCTGACGCACGTCTTCCAGTACGAGATCCTCTTCGGCGGCCGGCTGGGTCGCGCCCTGACGTCGAACGTCCCGACGTGGCTCATCGAGGGGATGGCGTCGTACTTCGGCAACGACGAGGACGAGAAGGACAAGGTCTTCGTCCGGGACGCCGTCAACTCGGACCTGATCCCGCCGATCACCCGCGTCCAGATCGAGGGCTACCCCGCCTACCGCTTCGGCCACGCCTTCTGGGACTTCCTCGAGGCGGAGTGGGGGAAGGACGCGCCGCGCGACTTCGTCTACGAGTACCGCTCCTTCCTCGGCCGCGACGTCGCCCAGGCCCTGCGGCGGACCTTCGACGTGACGCCCGAGGACTTCAATCTGAAATTCCGGCGATACCTCCGCCGGAAATACCTTCCCCTCCTCGCCCAGAAGGGCGAAGCGTCGGAGTACGGGCAGCGCTTCCGGCTGAAGGAGGACAACCCGTCCTACGAGGTCGGCACGGCCGCCTCGCCCTCCGGGGACTTCGTCGCGACGCTCACGACGTACAAGGGCCAGGTCGACATCGCCCTTCTCTCGGTGAAGGACCGGAAGCTCTACAAGAACCTCTCGTCGGGACGAACGACGAAGTACGAGTACATCGTCGGGCAGTACCTCACGACCGGCCCGGAGGCCGGCACCGACCTGGCCTTCGCGCCGGACGGGGACCGGATCGCGGTCTTCGGCCGCTATGAGCGGGGCCGCGAGCTCCTCCTCTTCTCCGTCCGGAAAGGAGGCCTGCTCGCGCGGATCCCCGTAGCCGCCGACCAGCCGCTCTCCCCCGCCTTCTCGCCCGACGGACAGACGGTCGCCTTCGCCGGGACCCTCAACGGCAAGCGCGACATCTTCGTCCTCGACCTCGCGACGAAGACCGTCCGGAACCTGTCGGACGACGCCTTCTGGGACGAGGCGCCGGTCTTCTCCCCGGACGGGAAGTCCGTCTACCACGTGAAGTGGATCGGCGGGTACGCCAAGATCGTCCGCTTCCCCGTTGACGATCCCTCGAAGGTGGAGCAGGTGACGTGGGGTGACGGGCAGGACGAGGACCCGGCCCTCTCCCCCGACGGGAAGCGCCTCTACTTCACCTCCTCGCGCGGCGGGGGGATCTACAACATCTACGGGCAGGACCTCGCCACCGGAGAGACCCTGCAGTACACCGACGTCATCGGCTCGGCCCTCTCGCCGTCGGCCTTCGTCGGACCGGACGGGCAGGAGAAAGTCGTCTTCGCCGGCTATCAGGCGCAGCGCTCGCAGCTCTACATGGCCGACGCCAAGAAGCCGTTCCGGAAGCTCGACGAGAAGGCGCCCGCCGCGGCGGCGCTCAAGGCGTCGGCGGGCCCCGAATTCACCCCGGCCCTCGAGGTCGCCGTCGACCCCGAAAAGGTGACCCGGCCGAAGAAGTTCAAGCTCTTCATCTCGGACCTCGGCGGCTACCTCGGCATCAACTCGGACGGCACGTTCTACTCCGACGTGAGGGTCGACTTTTCCGATTACCTCGGGGACGAGCGCGTCAGCTTCATCTTCAATTCCATCTACACGTTCTCCAACTTCCAGCTCGGGTACTTCAATCTCAAAAAGCGCCTCCAGTGGGGGGTGAACATCTACGACTACCGCTCGTACTTCGTCTCGTACGACCCCGTGACGGGCCAGCCGACCGGGAGCCAGCAGGTCGAGCGGGAGACCGGCGTCGCGCTGCAGGCGTGGTATCCGTTCACCCGGTACACGCGCGTGGAGGGGCAGGTCGGGTTCGTCTCCCGGAGCATTCCGCTCTTCGCGGGCTACGGGCTGGTCGACGACGGGAACGGCGGACTCATCATCGGGCCCCTGTACGAGAAGCGGACGGACAACGTCCCGGTGGTGGGCGCCGGGTTCTCCCGGGATACCGTCCAGTTCAAGGAGTTCGGCCCGTGGGGCGGGAACGGAGTGGACCTCCAGCTCCAGTACCTCCCCGACCTGAAAGACGGCGGAACCCTCGCCTTCACGACCATCGCGCAGCTCCGCCAGTACGTCCCGATCTCGCGCCGGATCGTTCTCGCCTTTCGCGGCTTCGGCGCGTTCTCGAGCGGGAACATACCCAACCAGTACTCCCCGAGCGGGTATGACCGCCTCCGCGCCTATCCCTACAACATGTACTCGAACCACGCCTTCGTCGTGAACGCCGAACTCCGCTTCCCGCTGATCGACTCGATCGTCTTTCCCTTCCTCCAGTTCGGCGGCATCCGGGGGCGGGCGTTCTTCGACGGCGGAGGCTCCTGGTTCACCGGCCAGTCGTTCCAGTTCTCGAACGGCCAGGACCAGTCCGTGCAGTACGGACCCCTCGCCGATTACGGGGCGGGATTCTCGTTCTACATGTTCGGTGTCCCCTTCAACCTCGACTTCACCTGGGAGATGTTCTCCGACCGGAATTACTGGTGTTTGCAGGGGTTCTGCCGGAACGGGATGCATACGGTCTTTTCGATCGGATTCCCGACCTTCTGACGCCGGCAACGTGACGGCGCTCACGGCCGCGGCGCCCCGGCCCCGCCCGCTCACGGCATAATCGCGTCCCGTGCGCATCCGCGTCCTCGGCGCCCACGGCGGCTCCACGCCCCGCCACCGTCAGACGTCGTTCCTCCTCGACGAGGTCGTCTGCCTCGACGCTGGGGCCGTGACGGAGGCCCTCTCTCTCGACGAGCAGGCGCGCATCCGCGCCGTCCTCGTCACGCACTCGCACCTCGACCACGTCGCCGCCCTCCCCTTCCTCGTCGAGAACCTCTTCGGCCGGACGCGCGACCCGGTCGAGGTCGCCGCGCCCGCGGAGGTCATCGAATCACTCCGGCGCCATCTCTTCAACGACGACGTCTGGCCCGATTTCTCCCGCCTGCCCGACCGGCGCCTGCCGACCGTCTCCTTCCGCGTCCTCGAATGGAACACGCCGGAGCGGGTGGGCGGCCTCTCGGTCACCGCCGTCCCCGTCTCTCACGTCGTCCCGACGTGCGGCTACCTCGTTTCCAACGGGAGCGGTACCGTCGTCTTCAGCGGCGACACGGGGCCGACGGAGGCGATCTGGGAGGCCGCGCGCCGCGTGCCGGACCTCCGCGCCGTCTTCGCCGAGTGCTCGTTCCCGGACGGGATGAGCGAGATCGCCGAGATCTCGCGGCACCTCACGCCGGCCACGCTGAAGGCCGAGCTCCAAAAGATGCCCGCCGCGGTCCCTGTCTTCCTCTACCACATGAAGCCGCCGACGCTCGAGGCCCTGGCCTCCGAGGTGGCGGCCCTGAACGAAAGGCGGCTCCGGATCCTCGCGGACGGCGACGACCTGCTCTTCTAGCTCCCGGTCGGCCGCTCACTTCGTGTCGAGGATCAGGGGGAGGCCGTCCTTCCCCGCTCCGATGATGACGACCTTCGTGTTCGGCGAGGCCGCGATCTTCTCGGTCGCCTCGATCCGCTTCCGCTCCGCCTCCTGCTTCTCCTTCAGGAGAACGAACTGCATCCGCTGGCTCTCCTGCTCGGCCCGGAGCTTCTCCTCGATCGAAGCCGTCAGCCCGGACGGCAGGCCCACCTTCCGGAGCGGCGTCGACTCGACCGTGATGCCGCGCGGCTCCACGATGGCCTGCAGCTCCTTCAGGATGGTGAGCGCCAGGAGCTCGCGCTCCGACGTGTAGAGCGCCCGGGCGTCGTAGGAGGCGGTGACGCCCCGGGCGACGGAGCGGAACTGGGGGACGAGGACGACGGTGAAGGACTGGAGGAGCGTGAGCGCCGCGAAGACGAGGGCGGCGTTCCCGGCCAGACCGGACGCGAGGCGGGCCGGAGCTCCGGGCGTCCGGCCGGCCTGGCGGCGCGCGCCGATCCAGGCGCCGAGAGCGAGCATGGGGGCCTCCTCTGCGCATCCCATGCGGGACGCGTCCCCCCGACATGCTCTGGAGGTCCCGCCCTCCCCGGACGTCGCTCGGCGCTCAGCCCCGGTGGATCCGGGCGAGCGCGTCGGCCATTCCCCGCTGCCCGACCTCGGAGAACCACGAGTCGACGAAGGCCTTCCGCGCGTCCGGCACGACGTCGCGCGCCTTCTCGTACGCCGCTCCGCGGAGGTCCCGCTTGATGGCGGCGTAGACCTCGCTCGTGGATCCGCCGAGACGTCCGGCGAAGGCGACCGCCTCGTCGAGGAGCTCACCGGCCGGCACGACCCGGTCGATCGCCCCGAGCGCGTGCGCCTCGGCGAAGCCCATCGTCTCGCCGAGGAGCGCCCAGCGGCGGAGCGCCACCTCGCCCACGGTGACGCGCATCGCCTCGACGCAGTAGCGCGGGACGTGGACCCCGAGCGTCACCTCCGGCAGGCCGATCTTCCCGGGCCCGGCCGCCGCGAGCCGGAAATCGGCCGTTCCCGCGAGGAGGGCGCCCCCCGCCACCGCATGGCCCGTGAGGGCCGCCACGAGCGGCTTGCCCAGGAGGAAGAGGTCGAAAAAGAGCGTCTCGAAGATCCGGATGAACCGGCCGAAGGTCTCCGGATCCGCGTGCGCGAGCGTGCCGAGGTCGAAGCCGCCGCAGAAGATCGTCGGCGAAGCCGACGTCAGGACGACGCCGCGGACGGACCGGTCCTCCTCGGCCGCGCGGGCCGCCCGGTGGATCTCCTCGCAGAAGTCGGCCGTCAGGGGGTTCGCGCGACCGCGGGAAAGGAAGAGGACGCGGACCGATCCGCGGTTCTCGATCCGGAGCGTCTCGCTCATCACGCCTCCTTCGCCGTCCCGGCCAGCGACAGGAAGAGCCCGGCGATGCGGCGATCGTCCGCGAGCTCGGGGTGGAACGTCGCGGCGAGGAGGTTCCCCTGCCGGACGAGAACGGGGTCGCCGTCGCGCCGGGCGAGGACCGAAACCCCCGGGCCGACCGCCGCGATGCGCGGCGCCCGGATGAAGACGGCCTCGAGCGGCTCGTCGCCGAAGACGCCGCGATCGAGGTCGGTCAGCCGGAGAACGGCCGAGTCGAGCTGCCGGCCGTACGCGTTCCGGACGACCGTCGCGTCGAGGAGACCCAGCCCCTCGGCGGACGGATGGAGAATCGTCCGCGCGAGGAGGATGGCCCCGGCGCAGGTGCCGAACACCGGGTCGCCGCGGTGCACGACCGTGCGGATCGCCTCCGCGATCCCGGTCCCTTCCATCAGCTTCCACACGGTCGTCGATTCCCCGCCCGGCACGACGAGCGCCGACGCCCGCAGAAGGTCCTCCGCCGTCCGCGCTTCGTGACACGACGCCCCGACGGCGCGAAGCGCCCGGGCGTGGGCCTCAAAGTCGCCCTGCAGGGCGAGGATCGCGACCGACACGTCACCAGCCGCGCGTCTGGAGCTGATCGGCCTCCGCCAGCTTCGCCGCCTCGATCCCCTTCATCCCTTCGCCGAGCGCCTCCGAGGCCGCCGCCACGCGGTCCCAGTCCTGGAAATGCGTCGTCGCCTCGACGATGGCGCGGGCCCGCCGGGCCGGGTCGTCGGACTTGAAGATGCCGGAGCCGACGAAGACCGCCTCGGCCCCGAGGAGGCGGCAGAGGGCCGCGTCGGCCGGTGTCGCGATGCCGCCCGCGGCGAAGTTCGGGACGGGGAGCCGGCCGTGCTCCGCCACGAACACGACGAGCTCGAAGGGCGCCTGGAGCGTCTTGGCGGCCGCCATCCACTCGTCTTTCGAAAGGAGCGTCAGCGCCTTCATCTGGCGGGTCACCTCGCGGAGGTGCTTCACCGCGTGCACGATGTCGCCCGTTCCCGCCTCCCCTTTCGTCCGGATCATCGCGGCCCCCTCGCCGATGCGGCGGAGCGCCTCGCCCAGGTTCCGGCAGCCACAGACGAAGGGGACCCGGAAGTCGTGCTTGTAGACGTGGTTCTCCTCGTCGGCCGGCGTCAGGACCTCCGATTCGTCGATGAAGTCGACCTCGAGGGCCTCGAGGATCCGCGCTTCCGCGATGTGGCCGATCCGGCACTTGGCCATCACGGGGACGGAGACGGCCTCCTCGATCTCCCGGATCTTGGCGACCGGCGACATCCGCGCCACGCCGCCGTCCCGCCGGATGTCCGCGGGGACCCGCTCGAGGGCCATCACGGCCGCCGCGCCCGCGTCCTCGGCGACCTTCGCCTGCTCGGCGTTGACGACGTCCATGATGACGCCCCCCTTGAGCATCTCGGCCAGGCCCACCTTGACGCGGAAGGCGTCGGAGGAAAACGGGGAATGAAGATCGATGTTTGGGGCCATGGGTCGTTTCCTTTCCCTTGTGGTGTCTTCCGTTCAGACCTGGATGAGCGCGGCTTCCTCGTCGTCGCGGGCGCGGGCCGGACTCCGGCGCGCCGCCTTCTGCGCGAGAGAGCGGGCGCACCCGCCCACGACGGTCAGGGCCCGCTCGAGGTCTCCCGCCGACCCGCGCGCCACCGTCACGCGAAGGGCCGGAACGTCGGCCTGGTCGGGGAGGAACTCGGCACCAGCCGAGACGAGAACCCCCTTCTCCCGGGCCGCCGCCGAGAGGGCCCGCCCCGGGACGCCCGGCGGAAGTTCGATCCAGAGGACCCAGCCCCCCGACGGGCGTTCGCACCGCGTCCCGACGGGGAAGCGGTCGCGGATCACGCGGTGGGCGAGGGCGAGCCGGCCCTTCAGGCGAGTCCGCGTCCGCGCGAGGTGGCGGTCGTACCCGCCGCGGGCGAGGAAGAGATTGACGGCGGCCTGGAGGACGAGCGGAGACGTCAGCTCGCCGACGCGCTTCAGGGCGGCGAGGCGGTGGACGAACTCGCGCGGCGCCGAGATCCATCCCACCCGGAGGCCGGGGAAGAGCGCCTTGGAGAGCGTGCCGAGATGGACGACGTGCGCCGGGGCGAGGGCCGCGAGAGGAGGGGGCAGCTCCCCTTCCACGAGGAGATCGGCGTCGAAGGCGTCCTCCACGACGAGCACGCCCGCCGCGGCCGCCTTCTCCACGAGGTCGGCGCGCCGCCGCGGCGACGAGAGAAGTCCCGTCGGATTGTGAAAGTCGGGGATCGTGTAGAGGAACTTGGGCCGCTCGGCGAGGGCCTGCGCGAGGGCGCCCGGCTCGGGCCCTTCGAGGTCGAGCGGCACGCCGAGGAGGCGGGCCCGGTGCGCCCGGAAGAGGGAGAGGGCGAGGGAATAGCTCGGCACCTCGACCGCCACGGGGTCGCCCGGATCGACGAGGGCGCGCGTGATCAGGTCGAGCCCCTGCTGCGCCCCGTTGACGATCAGGATGCCGTCCGCCTCGGCCGGAATGCCGCGCCGTCGGAGCCGTTCGGCGAGCGACTCGCGAAGGGGCCGGTAGCCGAAGGGCGAGCCGTACGCGAGGAGGGCGCCGTCGCGCGCCACCTCCGCGAGGAGCGCCGCGAACGCGTCGGCCGGGAACTCCCGCTCGTCCGGAGCGAGCCGCGAGAGGTCGAGCGCCCCTTTCGGGCTCGCCTCGGCCGGCGGCGGCTCCACGAGGATCCGGGCGAGAAGCGAGGAGGCGATCCGGTCCCAGGCGGGCGCCGGGGCGAGCCGCGGCACGGCCGCCGAGCGCGCGGCGACGCGCGTCCCGCCCCCCCGGTTCGTCTCGATCCACCCTTCGCGCTTGAGAACCTGCAGGGCCTGATGAACCGTCGCGCGGTTCACCTCGAGGGTCCGCGCGAGATCCCGCGACGCGGGAAGCCGTTCCCCTTCCACGTACCGGCTCTTCCGGATGTCGCGGATGACCGTGTCCGCGATCGTCCGGTAGAGCGGCACGCGCCCCCCGTCCGCCCTCGGCGGGGCCGTCCGGGCCCGAGGGTTCGGGGGCGTCGTCATCCCCCTCAACATAGATCTTGGACTAGACCAAGATCAACATGGCGGATTCATCGAACCAACCAAGAGGGCCCGGGGAGCGGCCGGGAGGCCCCGTCAGCCGCCGCGGGCGGCGAGGGCCGCGTAGGCCCGCTCCATCTCCTCCGCGAAGAGGAGATCCCACTCGCGCGACCCTTCCACCGGTTTTCTCTGCCGGGCGAGGAGCTTCGTGCGGGCCTGGGCCTCGAGCCGCCCGGTCTCGCGGTCCCATTCGAGGAGCGCCTGGAGGACGTGGTTCCGGACGAACTCCCGCTCCCGGGAGAGCTCGACGGCGACCGTCCCGGCCATCCGCTCGATCATCCGGTGAGACAGATCGACGGCACGCTCGCGGGAAAGCGCCATCAGTGGATCCGTCTCGGCCCGTCCGCGAGCGGCGTCCGGAGGCTGGCGAGGCCCTTCTGTGTCAGCGGGTGGTCGAAGAGCTTGTCGAGCACGGCGAAGGGAAGGGTCGCCACGTCGGCCCCCATCATTGCCGCGTCGAGGACGTGGAGCGGGCTCTGGATCCCCTGCACGGCGATCTGCGTCTGGAGCCCGTAATTGTCGTAGACCCGGACGATCGACTCCACGATGTCCATGCCGATCTGGCCCGCGTCGTCGAGGTCGGCCACGGAGGGGGAAACATAGGCGCTCCCGGCACGCGCCGCGAGGAGGGCCTGCCCCGCCGTGAAGACGAGGCCGACGTCCGTGGCGATCTGCTCGTCGTTCAGGAGGCGGACGACCCGGAGCCCCTCGCGTGACATCGGGACGCGGATGACGATCGCCTTGCCCAGCTTGTGGAGCTCGCGCCCCTCTTTGTACATCGCCTTCGCGTCGCCGGCCGCGACCGTGGCGAGGACCGGCCCGTCGGAGACCTGCGCCACGTCGGCGAGGGCCCGCCGGTACTCCTTCCCGGCCGCGAGGACGGCGTCGGGGCGGACGAGGGCTCCGTCGAGGAGGCCCCAGTCGCGGACGCGGCGGGCCTCGTCGGGGTCGGCGGTGTCGAGGAAGAAGCGCATCGTCTCTCCGGGGCGCGGACTCTACCCGTTTTCTCCGGCCGGCGCCGCGTCGGCGCCGTTCTCCTCGTCGCGCTCCGCAAGCTTCGCGACCGCCACGACGCGGTCCCCCTCCGCGAGGTCGATCAGCTTGACCCCCTGCGCCGCGCGCCCCGTCTCCCGGACGTCGCTCGTGGCGAACCGGATCAGGATTCCCTGCTCCGTGATCAGGAGGAGGTGGTCGGCGTCCGTCACCGACTTGATCCCGACGACGGCGCCGTTCTTCTCGGTCACCTTCACGTTGATGACGCCGGTGCCGCCGCGTCCCTGATGCCGGTACTCGGCCACGTCGGTCCGCTTCCCGTAGCCTCGCTCGGTGACCGCGAGGAGCGTCGACGACTCCTCGACGAGGTCCATCTCGACGACGACGTCCCCCTCACGCAGCTCGATCCCCTTGACCCCCGTCGTGTCGCGCCCCATGGGTCTCGCGTCGGTCTCGGAGAACTTGATTCCCATGCCGTCGCGCGTCCCGAGGAAGACGAGACGGTTCCCGTCGGTGATCCCCGCCGAGAGGAGCTCGTCCCCCGTCTCGAGGTTGATGGCGATGATCCCCGTGGCGCGGGGGTTCCCGTAGGCGGAGAGGACCGTCTTCTTCACGAGGCCGTTCCGCGTCGCGAAGAGGACGAAGCGGTCGTCGGGGAACGTCCGGGTGGTGGCGAGGGCGGCCACGCGCTCCCCCTCCCCGAGCTGGATCAGGTTCACGAGCGCCTTGCCGCGCGCCGCGGGGCCGAGCGAGGGGAGGTCGTACGCCTTCACCCAGTGGACGCGCCCGCGGTTCGTGAAGACGAGAAGGTAGTCGTGCGTCGAGGCGACGAAGAGGTGCTCGACGACGTCCTCCTCCTTCGTCGCCGCCCCGGTCCGCCCCTTGCCGCCGCGCCGCTGCGCGCGGTAGAGCGCGAGCGGCGTCCGCTTGGCGTAGCCGCCCCGCGTCACCGTGAGGACGACCTCCTCCTCGGCGATGAGATCTTCCATGTTCAGCTCGCCCGCTTCCGCGGCGATCTCCGTCCGTCGCGGATTCCCGAACCGCGACGAGACCTCCTCGAGCTCCGCCCGGAGGAGAGCCGTCACCCGCCCCGGACGGGCGAGGATGTCCCTGAGGTCGGCGATCGTCGCGAGGACCTGCCGGTACTCGGCCACGATCTTTTCCCGCTCGAGGCCCGTCAGGCGCTGGAGCCGCATCTCGAGGATCGCCTGGGCCTGCGTCGCGTCGAGCTTCAGGAGCCCGTTCTCGACGCGCGCGGCGTCGGTCAGGTCGAGGGCGTCGACGCCGAGGAACCGCTCGAGGGCCCCCCTCTCGAAGGCGACCTCCGACGCGAGCCGCTCCTTCGCCTCGGCGGGGTCCTTCGAGCCGCGGATGATCGCGATGACGCGGTCGATGTCGGCCAGCGCGAGGGCGAGCCCGAGAAGGAGGTGGGCTCGCTCCTCCGCCTTCCTGAGGTCGAACTTCGTCCGCCGGACGACGACCTGCCGGCGGTGGTCGAGGAAGTGCCGCAGCAGTTCGGTGAGCGGCAGGACGCGCGGCCGCCCGTCGACGATGGCGAGGAAGATCACGCCGAAGGAGGACTGGAGCGGCGTCAGGGCGAAGAGCTGGTTCAGGACGACCTGCGCCACGACGTCGCGCTTCAGGTCGACGACGATCCGCATCCCCTCCCGGTCCGACTCGTCGCGGATGGCGGAGATCCCCTCGACCCTCTTCTCGTTCACGAGCTCGGCGATCTGCTCGATGAGGCGCGCCTTGTTCACCTGGAAGGGAATCTCCGTGACGACGATCGACTCCCTGTCGCCCTTTCGCGCCTTCTCGATGGCGGCCCGGCCCCGCACCTGGAGGATGCCGCGCCCCGTCCGGTAGGCGTCGGCGATCCCCTGCCGGCCCAGGATGATGCCGCCCGTCGGGAAGTCGGGGCCCGGCAGCACGTCGAGCAGCTCTACGAGCGACGTGCTCGGGTTCTCGAGGAGGAGGACCGCTGCGGCGCACGACTCGGCCAGGTTGTGCGGCGGGATCTTCGTCGCCATGCCGACCGCGATCCCTTCGGCGCCGTTGACGAGCAGGTTCGGGAACTTCGACGGCAGGACGACGGGCTCGGTCAGGGACGCGTCGTAGTTGATCGTCCAGTCGACGGTCTCCTTGTCGATGTCGTCGCCGAGCATCTCCTCGGCGAGGCGCGTCAGCCGGATCTCCGTGTACCGCATCGCGGCGGCCGCGTCGCCGTCCACGGAACCGAAATTCCCCTGGCCGTCGACGAGGACCTCCCGCATGGAGAAGTCCTGCGCCATCCGGACGATCGTGTCGTAGATCGCCGCGTCGCCGTGCGGATGGTACTTGCCCATCACGTCGCCGACGAGGCGGGCCGATTTCTTGTACGGACGGCCGGCCCGGTTCCCCTGCTCCCACATTCCGTAGAGGACGCGGCGGTGGACCGGTTTCAGGCCGTCGCGGACGTCCGGGAGCGCCCGGCCCACGATGACCGACATCGCGTAGTCGAGGTAGCTCCGACGGATCTCCTCCTCGATGGAGATCGGGACCTTCTCGCCCGCGTCGACCGCGCCCGCCCCGCTCCCCCCGCCCGCCACCCCGGGCGGGGCGGGCGCACCCGGCTCTTTGCGGTCGTCGCTCATCTCTTCACGCCATCCATCAGATATCGAGATTGGAGACGTTGAGCGCGTTCGCCTCGATGAAGAGACGCCGGGGCTCGACGGCGTCGCCCATCAGGATCGCGAAGATATCGTCGGCCTGGGGAAAGTCCTCCACGCGGACCTGCAGGAGGCGGCGGGTGGCCGGGTTCATCGTCGTTTCCCAGAGCGTCTCCGGGTTCATCTCTCCGAGGCCCTTGTACCGGCTGATCGTCAGCCCCTTCTTGGCGCTCTCCAGGACGGCGTCCACCGCGTCTCCGACGGTGGCGGCCGTCCGCTCGTCGCCATTGACCCTCAGCCGGTAGGGCCCGTCGAGGAATCCCTCGAGGGCGGCGGCCAGCTCCGTGGCGCGCTTCATCTCCCAGCCGGCGAGAAAGGCGGCGTCGACGACGCCCTTCTTGGCGACGCCGTTCACCTCCTGGGAGACGTGGAGCGCGAAGCCGCCGTGCTCCTCGTCCGGCAGGATCGCGAACGACTCG
>Ga0335084_10004818_pt1 | contig 13321 bp, 9 predicted proteins | sample Lox_Sample_44_FD_206721 | JGI IMG/M metagenome (GOLD analysis project Ga0335084, IMG submission 206721) | Soil microbial communities from Loxahatchee National Wildlife Refuge, Florida, United States - Lox_Sample_4.4 | ecosystem: Environmental > Terrestrial > Soil > Wetlands | place: USA: Florida... | reverse complement strand
CGCTGCCGGGCGATTCGCCGCTCGGCCTGCGCTTGCCGCTCGCTTCGCTGCCCGATGTCCTGCCCGAGGAGATCGAGCAGGAGCACCCGGTCGATCCATTCGCGCCGGCAGATGCGCTGCCGAAACGTGAGACGCTCAAGCACGGACACGGCCGCGCGCGGGGAAGAGCGCCGCGCGAGGTGGTGAAGACGGCCCTTGCGGCCCAGGTGCGCGACGGACACCTGTACCTCTTCATGCCTCCGCTCGTGCGGGTCGACGATTACGTCGCGCTGCTCGCCGCACTCGAGGATGCAGCGGCGGCCGTCGGCGTCAAGATCGTCATCGAAGGCTATGCACCGCCCAGAGACGCGCGACTGAGCGTGCTCGGCGTCACACCCGATCCCGGCGTGATCGAGGTGAACATCCATCCGGCATCGTCGTGGCGCGAGGTCGTGGCGACCACGACCATCCTGTACGAGGAAGCGCGTCAGGCGCGCCTCCGCACCGAGAAATTCATGCTCGACGGCCGCCATACCGGCACGGGCGGCGGCAATCACGTGACGCTTGGCGGAGCGACACCTGCGCAGAGCCCGCTGTTGCGCCGCCCCGATCTGCTGAAGAGCCTCATCACCTATTGGCAGAACCACCCGGCGCTCTCCTACCTTTTCTCGGGCCTGTTCATCGGCCCGACCAGCCAGGCGCCGCGTGTCGACGAGGCGCGCGACGACCGGCTCTACGAGCTCGAGATCGCCTTTCAGCAGCTCGAGCGCAAGCATCGCGGCACGGGGGAGACGCCGCAACCGTGGCTCACCGATCGGCTGCTGCGCAACCTGCTGACCGATCTCACCGGCAACACCCACCGCGCCGAGTTCTCGATCGACAAGCTGTATTCGCCCGACGGTCCGACCGGTCGGCTGGGCTTGCTCGAATTCCGCGCCTTCGAGATGCCCCCGCACGCGCGGATGAGCGCGGTGCAGATGCTGTTGCTGCGCGCGCTGGTCGCACGCTTCTGGCAACAGCCGTACCGCGGCAAGCTCGTGCGCTGGGGAACGGCGCTGCACGACCGCTGGCTGTTGCCGCACTTCGTGGTCGCCGACATGCGCGACGTCGTCGCGGACCTGAACGCGTTCGGCTATGCATTCGCTGCCGAGTGGTTCGATCCTTTTGTCGAATTCCGCTTTCCGCGCTTCGGCACCGTCAGCTACGACGGAGTGACCATCGAGCTACGGCAGGCGATCGAGCCCTGGCACGTGCTGGGCGAGGAGGTAAGCGCCGGGGCTACCGCGCGCTTCGTCGATTCCTCCGTCGAGCGCCTGCAGGTGAAGGTGAGCGGAATGGTCCCGGGCCGACACGCCGTGGCTTGCAACCGCAGAGCGCTGCCGCTCGCCGCAACCGGTGTGCCGGGAGAGTTTGTCGCGGGCGTGCGCTTTCGCGCCTGGAGCCCGCCTTCGGCGCTGCATCCGACGATCGCCGTGCAGGCGCCGCTCACGTTCGACCTGGTCGACACCTGGGCGGGGCGCGCGCTCGGCGGCTGCACCTATCACGTCTCGCATCCGGGCGGGCGCAACTACGACACCTTTCCCGTCAACGCCAACGCGGCCGAAGCGCGCCGCCTGGCGCGCTTCTGGACCCATGGCCACACCCCAGGACCGATGGTGCTCCGATCGGAACCGGCCAATCCGGCCGTGCCAACGACACTCGACTTGCGCTGGCGACCGGTGCGGGGCCGCTAGGCGCGATGGCTGGCCTCGAATTTGCAATGGTCGATGCGGGACGGTTACGGCGCTGCGCTGCGACCGCGATAACGGGCGTCCCTGCGGGGCGGACTGACGCAGAGGGGCACAAGCGGACATGATGCGTTTCGGCACCGGCAGAGCTTGGCTTGCGCGGCGGCCGGACGCGGCACGCCTCTTCGGCCTGACCTGGCCGTTCGCCGTCGTAGCCGCCATGCTCGCCGTGCTGGTGGGCGTCAGCCTCGAGGTGATGTCTTCGGTTCGCGCCTACGTCGCGGGCGAAAGCCTGTGGTCAAAGGCGCAGAAGGATGCCGTGGCGCACCTCATGCGCTACGCGCGCACCGGAGAGAGTGCGGAGTACCTCGCGTACGTCGAGGCGATGCGCACTATCGACGGCGACCGCGCGGCGCGCGAAGAATTGCAGAAAGCCGATCCCGACCTCGGCCGCGCGCGCGAAGGCTTGCTCAAGGGGGGCAACGACCCGGACGATGTCTCGGGGATGATCCTGCTCTTCCGGTACTTCCAGCACGTCGACTTCATGGCGCGTGCGATCGACATCTGGCGCGCGGGCGACGAGAAGATTGCGGAGCTCGAGGCGGTGGGCGAGCAGGTGCAATCGGCGATTGCTTCCAGAGACTTCGATGTCAGGCAACAGGAGCAGGCGAGGAGCCGCATCCGCGCCATCGACCTGAAGCTGACCGACCTCGAGCGCGCATTCTCGGCAACCCTGGGCGATGCATCGCGCACGGCCCGCTCGACGCTCACCGCGTTCAACGCCGCCGTCGCCCTTACGCTGATCGTGGTCGCTCTGCTGCGGGCACGCGTGGTCATGACGCAGCGCGGATCGTTCGAGGCGGCGTTGCACGCGAGCGAGGAGCGCTTCGAGCGCGCGGTGAGCGACAGCAACGACGGCATCTGGGACTGGAACGTCGCAGCGGACGAGATCTACATGTCGATGCGCTTCCAGGAGCTGCTTGGGTACGCTCCGGGCGCGCTTTCGGTGACGCCGACGTCATTCATGTCGCTGTTTCATCCCGAGGATCGCCAGCGAATCATGCGCCTCGTCGGGGAGCCTTCGCTCGGCAGCGGTCCGTTCGAGCTCGAGTTGCGCATGCTCACGCGCACCGGCGAGGCGCGCTGGTTCCAGGCGCGAGGACGCACGGTGCGCGATGCCGCCGGTCAGCTCGTGCGCATGGGCGGTTCGGTGACCGACATCGAATACCGCAAGCAGACCGAGGCGCAGCTCTTTGCCGAGAAGGAGCGTGCGGAAGTGACGCTCGCCTCGATCGCGGACGCCGTGATCACCGTCGATCCCCGTGGCTGCGTGGAATATCTCAACGCCGCGGCGGAACGGCTCACGGAGTGGCCACTGGCGGAAGCGAAAGGGCAGCCGCTCGCATCGGTGTTCGCCGTCGTCGAGGAGAGCACGGGGACGACGGTCGGCGATCGGCTCGATCGCGCCCTGCGCGAGGGCGGAACGATGCACCTCGAGGGCGATGTCGTACTGCTGCGCCGGGCCAGCCCGCCGATTGCGGTCGACGCCAGCGTGGCGCCGATTCGCGATCGCCTGGGCCACGCGCAGGGCGCGGTGCTCGTCTTCCAGGACATGAGCCGCGAGCGCCAGTACGCAGCACGCCTCTCGCACCTCGCGACGCACGACGCGCTGACGGGGCTGCCGAACCGGCGCGAATTCGAGAATCGCCTGCGCGCGACGCTGGAGCGGCCACAGGACTCGAACTTTCACCACGCCGTGCTGTATCTGGATATCGACCAGTTCAAGATCGTCAACGACACCTGCGGTCACGCGGCCGGCGACGAGATGCTGCGGCAGGTGAGCAGCCTCCTGCGTCCAGAGCTGCGCGCCGGCGACACCATCGCGCGGCTCGGCGGCGACGAGTTCGGCGTCCTGCTCGAGCACTGCCCGCCAGAGCCGGCGCTGCGCATCGCGGAGAGCCTGCGGCGATCGGTCGCCGATTTCAAGTTCAGCTGGGGCACGCGCTCGTTCGCAACCAGCGTGAGCATCGGCATGGTCAACATGATCGATGGGCCACGTACCCTCGCCGACGCGCTCTCTGCAGCCGACGCCGCCTGCTACCTCGCGAAGGACAAGGGCCGCAACCGCATCCAGGTCTATCACCCGCGGGATACCGACGTAGCGGTGCGCCATGGCGAAATGGAGTGGGTGGACCGCCTGCAGCGCGCGCTCGCGGAGGATCGTTTCCAGTTGTTCGCGCAGCCGATCCGCGCGCTGAGCGGCGACGAGACGACGCCGCGCCACGTCGAGCTGCTGGTCAGGCTGCGCAGCGAGCGTGACGAGCTCGTCCCGCCGATGGCCTTCGTCCCTGCCGCCGAGCGCTACAACCTGATGCCGCTGATCGACCGATGGGTGGTGCGCAACGCCTTCAACTTGATCGCCCCGCACCTTGACCGCTCGACCAAGCAGGCTCCGGACCTGTGCGCGATCAATCTGTCCGGCGCCTCGATCAACGACGAGACCTTTCTCGATTTCGTGCTGGCCGAGTTCCTGCGCTCCGGCCTTCCGTACTCGCTCATCTGCTTCGAGATCACCGAGACCACGGCGGTGACCAGCCTGTCCAAGGCGGCCGCGTTCATCACGGCGCTGCGCGGCCTCGGCTGCCGCTTCGCGCTGGACGACTTCGGAGCCGGCGTCTCGTCGTTCAGCTATCTCAAGCACCTGCCGGTCGACTACGTGAAGATCGACGGCAGCTTCGTGCGCGACATGGCACAGGATCCGGTCGACCGCGCAATGGTCGAGGCCATCCACAGCATCGGCCGCGTGATGGGCAAACAGACGATCGCGGAGTCGGTCGAAACGGAGGAGATTTTGGAGCTGCTGCGCGCGCTCGGCGTTGACTACGCGCAGGGGTTCGGCATCGCAAGGCCGGTTCCGTTCGAACGGATGCTCGAAGGCGACATCGTCGTAAACAAAGTCTCTGCTCACTCTCGAGGCACGAACTAGCGGTACAATTCGCGGCTCGACCCCGCGTCGCCGCCGTGTCTCACGTTCGAACCCGCTTCGCTCCCAGCCCGACCGGCTTTCTTCACTTGGGCGGCGCACGCACCGCGCTCTTCGCCTGGGCCTTCGCGCGTCATCACGAGGGCCAGTTCATCCTGCGCATCGAAGACACCGATCGCGAGCGCTCCACGAAGGAGGCGATTCAGGCGATCCTCGACGGGATGGCGTGGCTCGGACTCGACTACGACGAAGGTCCGTTTTATCAAATGCAGCGGCTCGATCGCTACCGGGCCGTTCTCAAGGACTTGCTCGATCGGGAGCTCGCCTATCCCTGCTACACGACGCCGGCAGAACTGGAAGCGCTGCGGACGCAACAACTCGGGCGCGGGGAGAAGCCGCGCTACGACGGGCGCTGGCGGCCGGAGAACCTGCGCCAGGGCCAGACGCCGCCGGCGGGCGTCGATCCCGTGTTTCGCTTCAAGAATCCGACGGAGGGCAGCGTCGCCTGGGACGACCAGGTGAAGGGTCACATCGAAATCGCCAACGCCGAGCTCGACGACCTCGTCATCATGCGCAGGGACGGGGTGCCGACCTACAACTTCGGCGTCGTGGTCGATGATCTGGACATGGACATCACGCACGTGATCCGCGGCGATGATCACGTGAGCAACACGCCGAGGCAGATCAACATGATCCGCGCTCTCGGGGCGCGGCCGCCAGTATACGGCCACTTGCCGACCGTGCTGGGTTCGGATGGCACGAAGCTTTCCAAGCGCCACGGCGCCGTGAGCGTCATCGAATACGAGAAGGAGGGCTTCCTGGCGCAGGCGATGATCAACTTCCTGGCGCGGCTCGGCTGGGCGCACGGCGACGACGAGATCTTCACCCGCGAGCAGCTCATCGAGTGGTTCGACGTCGCGCACGTGCATCCTTCGCCGGCGCGTTTCGACGCCGACAAGCTCAACTGGGTCAATCACGAGCACATCAAGCGGCTTTCCGACGACGCGCTCGGAGAGCAGCTGCGGCCTTTCCTGGAACGCGTCCCCGGGCTGGATGTCTCGAACGGCCCGCCTCTGGCGAGGGTCGCCGGGTTGCTGCGCGACCGGGCGCCGACGCTGGCACGCATCGCGCAGGAGGCCGATTATTTTTACGGCGAGACCCCGGGAATGCGGGAGAGCGTGGACAAATTTGCTGCGAAGCTCGATGCCTCCGTTCGACCTGCGCTGGCGGATCTGCGCGAGGGTATCCGTACCATCGACTGGAACCGCGAAGCGATCGGCTCCGCGATCAAGGCCGCGGCAACGAAACATCAGCTCAAGCCGCCGCAGGTCATGATGGCGGTGCGCGCGCTCGTCACGGGCGTGCCGCAGACACCCGCCATCGATGCGGTGGTGCAGCTGGTCGGGCGCGAGCGGACGCTCGCACGTCTTGAGCGCGGACTCGCTTCGTAGCACGGCACGACGCTCGCGCGGGCGCGCAGCACCACTCGGTTGTTCCACGCGTGAAACAGCGGTTTGTGGAGGCGATGGAGTTCGGGTAGACTGCGAATTTCCAGAACTTGTCGCCCATGACCAAGTTCGTGTTTGTAACGGGTGGCGTCGTTTCCTCGCTGGGGAAGGGCATCGCCGCCTCGTCTCTCGCCGCCATCCTCGCTTCCCGCGGCATCCGCGTCACCAATCTCAAGCTCGACCCGTACATCAACGTCGATCCTGGAACGATGAGCCCGTTCCAGCACGGCGAGGTTTTCGTGACCGAGGACGGCGCAGAAACCGACCTCGATCTGGGTCACTACGAGCGCTTCGTCGACGTGAAGATGGGCAAGCGCAACAATTTCACGACCGGTCAGATCTACGAGAGCGTGATCCGCAAGGAGCGCCGCGGCGACTACCTTGGCGGGACTGTTCAGGTGATTCCCCACATCACCGACGAGATCAAGAGCTGGATCATGGCGGGCGCGGGCGATGCGGAGGTGGCCGTCGTCGAAGTAGGTGGCACTGTCGGCGACATCGAGTCGCTGCCGTTCCTGGAGGCGATCCGGCAGATGGGCATCACGCTGGGCCGCGACAACGTCTGCTACATCCATCTGACGCTGGTGCCGTTCATCGCCACTGCCGGCGAGATGAAGACCAAGCCCACGCAGCACTCGGTGAAGGAGCTGCGCGAGATCGGTATCCAACCCGACATCATAATGGCGCGGGCCGACCGCCCGCTCCCGGACGGCGATCGGCGCAAGATCGCGTTGTTCAGCAACGTGACGCCCGAGGCTGTGATCCCGGCGCTCGACACCGATTCGATCTACAAGATCCCGGTCGCGCTGCACGCCGAAGGGCTGGACGAGATCGTCTGCCGCAAGCTCGGCCTCAGCCCGAAGCCCGCGGATCTGGCCGTCTGGAACAAGCTCGTGGACGCGCTCGTGCACCCGGAGCACGAGGTGCGCATCGCCATGGTGGGCAAGTACGTCGATCTCACCGAGTCGTACAAGTCGCTGTCCGAGGCGCTGGTTCACGCGGGCATCCACACGCGCAGCAAGGTGCAGATCCACTACGTCGACTCGGAGGCGATCGAGCGCGACGGCACCGAGGCGCTCAAGGGGATGGACGCGATCCTGGTGCCTGGCGGGTTCGGCAAGCGCGGCGTGGAAGGCAAGATTGCCGCGATCCGCTACGCGAGGGAGAACGGCGTTCCGTATCTCGGCATCTGTCTCGGCATGCAGCTCGCGATCATCGAGTACGCGCGCCACAAGGCCGGGCTCGCCAACGCCAACAGCACCGAGTTCGATCCCGCCACGCCGCATCCGGTCGTCGCCCTCATCACCGAGTGGCAGAATCGCGACGGCACCGTCGAGCGGCGCACGGTGCAATCGGATCTCGGCGGGACGATGCGTCTGGGCGCGCAGCCGTGCGAGGTCGTTCCCGGCTCGCTCGCGCACCGTATCTACGGCACGACGACGGTCGCCGAGCGCCACCGGCACCGTTACGAGGTCAACAATCATTACCTGCCGCGGCTCGAGGCGGCCGGTCTGGTGGTCGGCGCACGAGCGAAGAGCGCGCTTGCCGGTGATCTCACCGAAATGATCGAGCTTGCCGACCACCCGTGGTTCTTCGGTTGCCAGTACCATCCCGAGTTCACGTCCAATCCGCGGCGCGGCCATCCGCTGTTCATCGCCTACGTGAAGGCGGCGCTCGCCCGGGCGCGCGAGACGCGCGGCGAGCCTGCGCGCGCGCGACCGCAACTGGTCGCCTGACGGCGCACACTGTTATGCAGCTCTGCGGCTTCGAGGTCGGGTTGAGCCGGCCTCTGTTCCTTATCGCCGGGCCGTGCGTCGTCGAATCCGAGCAGCTGCAGATCGACGTCGCAGGCGCGCTCAAGGCGATGTGCGCCGAGCTGCGCGTCCCGTTCATCTTCAAGTCGTCCTACGACAAGGCCAATCGCAGCGCGGGGAGCTCGTTCCGGGGACTGGGGATGAGCGAGGGCCTGCGCATCCTCTCCGAGGTGAAGCGCCAGGTGCATGTCCCGGTGCTCACCGACGTTCATACCGAGGCGGAAGTGGGCGAGGTGGCCGCCGTGGTCGACGTGCTGCAGACGCCGGCCTTCCTTTGCCGGCAGACTGATTTCATCCGCGCGGTGGCCGGTGCGGGCAAACCCGTGAACATCAAGAAGGGGCAGTTTCTCGCGCCCGAGGAGATGGTGAACGTCGTGGCCAAGGCACGCGAGGCGAGCGGCCGCGACAATATCCTCGTCTGCGAGCGCGGCGCGTCGTTCGGGTATCACAACCTGGTCTCCGACATGCGCTCGCTCGCGATCATGCGCGCCACCGGCTGCCCGGTCGTGTTCGACGCCACGCATTCGGTGCAGCTGCCGGGCGGGCAGGGAAGCGCGAGCGGCGGACAGCGCGAGTTCGTTCCGGTGCTCGCCCGTGCCGCGGTGGCGGCGGGCGTGGCGGGCGTGTTCATGGAGACGCATCCGGATCCGGCGCGAGCCTTGTCGGACGGCCCCAACGCGTGGCCGCTCGATCGCATGCGCAACCTGCTCGAGACGCTGGTCGCGCTCGATACCGCTGTCAAACGCGCCGGTTTCGCGGAATCGGACTTGCTCGCCGCGTCGCCGTCGCAACCTGCCGCAGTGCGCGTCGGTTGATGGGCGCCCGCGGCTCCAGGGAGAAATCATGAGCGCCATCGTCGACGTCATCGCCCGCGAGATTCTCGATTCGCGGGGGAGCCCCACGGTCGAGGCTGATGTGGTGCTCGAATCCGGTATCAGCGGTCGCGCAGCCGTTCCCTCGGGCGCCTCGACGGGCTCCAGGGAGGCGATCGAGCTGCGCGACGGCGACGCGGCGCGCTATGGAGGCAAGGGCGTGTTGACGGCGGTCGAGCACGTGAACACGGAAATCTGCGAAGCGATCATCGGGCTCGATGCGTCCGAGCAGGCCTTCGTCGACCGGACGATGATCGACCTCGACGGCACCGACAACAAGGGCCGGCTCGGGGCCAACGCCATCCTCGCCGTGTCCTGCGCGGTGGCCAAGGCCGCCGCTGAAGAATCGACGCTCCCGCTGTACCGCTACCTCGGGGGTGCGGGCGAGATGGTTCTTCCGGTGCCGCTCATGAACGTGATCAACGGCGGGGCGCATGCCAACAACAGCATCGACATGCAGGAGTTCATGCTCGTCCCGCTGGGTGCGCCTACGTTCCGCGAGGCAGTGCGCTACGGCGCCGAGGTCTTTCAGACGCTCAAGAAGCTGATCGATGCCAAGGGCATGGCGACGACCGTGGGCGACGAGGGCGGCTTCGCGCCGAACCTGGGCTCGAACGAGGCGGCGCTGCAGCTTCTCCTCGAGGCGATCGAGAAGACGGGCTACAAGGCGGGCACCGACATCGCGCTTGCGCTCGACTGCGCAGCGTCCGAGTACTACAAGGACGGCATGTACGAGCTCGCCGGCGAAGGGGCCAAGCTCACCCGCTCGCAGATGGTCGACTATCTCGCGGGCTGGGTGGACAAGTATCCGATCGTCTCGATCGAGGACGGCATGGCGGAGGACGACTGGGACGGCTGGAAACTCCTCACGGACAAGCTGGGACGCAAGGTTCAGCTCGTCGGCGATGACATCTTCGTCACCAACACCAAGATCCTCAAGCAGGGGATCGCCAAGGGGATCGCGAACTCGATCCTGATCAAGATCAACCAGATCGGCACGCTGACCGAAACTTTCGCAGCGATCAGCACCGCACTTCGCGCCGGTTACGCGTCGGTGATCTCGCACCGGTCAGGCGAGACCGAGGACAGCATGATCGCTGACATCGCCGTGGGCTCCAACGTCGGCCAGATCAAGACCGGCTCGCTCTCACGCTCGGACCGCACGGCGAAGTACAACCAGCTGCTGCGCATCGAGGAGGATCTCGGTGAGGTCGCGAGCTATCACGGGCGCAGCGCGTTCCGTCAGCTCAAGTGAGGAAGCTCTAGACCTTGCGCGCGCTCGCCGTCGTCTTCGTACTGCTCATCATCGCCCTGCAGTACCCGATGTGGCTGGGCAAGGGCGGCTGGTTGCGGGTGCGCGAGCTCGACCAGCAGGTCGAGGCGCAGAAGCAGGTGAACGCCGATCTCAAGGCGCGCAATGCGGCGCTCGACGCCGACGTGCGCGATCTCAAGAACGGTTTCGAGGCGATCGAGGAGCGAGCGCGGTCCGAACTGGGGATGGTCCGCCAGGACGAGGTGTTCTTTCAGCTTCCTGCCGTGCCTGGGCCGGCCGCGTCGCTCAAGCCGCAGGGTCCGCACTGAGCGTCCCGGACGCTTCGCGCCGATGCCGCGCATCACTTCGCGCGACAACCCGCGCCTCAAGGAAGCCGGGCGGCTGATCAATTCCGCGCGCGACCGGCGCAAGGCCGGACGCTGTGTACTGGAGGGAGCGCACGTCGTCGCAGCCTACCGGGCGCGGCATGGACCGCCCGAGACGTTGATCATCGCCGAGCGCGCGCTCGATCAGCCGGAGATGGCCGCGCTGCGGGCCGGAGTCGCCGAGTCGCGCACGCTCATCGTCAGCGAGCGGGCATGGTCGGATCTCGCGCAGATTCCATCAGACGTCGCAGTGATCGCCGTAGTGCCCACACCACAGAGCAGCTTCCGAAGCGCGAGCGACTTCTGTCTGCTGCTCGAGGACGTGCAGGACCCGGGCAACGTCGGCTCGATCCTGCGCAGCGCTGCGGCCGCGGGCGTGGCGCAAGTGTTCCTGTCCGGACAGTGCGCCTTCGCCTGGTCGCCGAAAGTGCTGCGCGCCGGGCAGGGCGCACACTTTCGTCTCGAGATCTACGAGGACGTGGATGCTGCCGCCTGGGTTCGGGGTTACGGAGGACGCCTCGTCGCGGCGGTCGCCGAAGGCGGTGAGTCCCTCTTCGCCGCCGACCTTACCGGGTCACTCGCGCTCGCCATCGGCAACGAGGGAACGGGGCTCTCCGCTGCCGTGCGCGAGGCGGCAGACGCGCGCGTCACCATCCCGATGCCGGGTGGGATCGAGTCGCTGAACGCTGCTGCTGCCGCTGCGATCTGCCTGTTCGAAGCCGTGCGCCAGCGCGCGGTACGGCGCACTCGGTCCGCCTAGCCGGGCAAAGCGCGGCGAAACCCGGGATACGCTCCGGTCATCAAGTGCTGCGAAAACGCGCCTCAGTACAGAACTGCTGAAAACTGCGCGTTCTCGACGCAGCCCGAGCCCAGCTTGGCGGAGAACGTTCCCTCGATGCCTTGCGCGGTGGCCTTGATCTCGTCCATCGTGGCGCTGGCGTTGAACTGCAGAGCCCCCGTGCAGCTGTAGCTCGCGGGGGAGATCTGGTAGAGCTGTCCCACCTGCGTGAGGTTCCCTGCCATCGTACAGGTTGCGCCGCTCTGGTAGGTGAAGACGAAGGTCGCCACGCCATTCGCCTGCGTGAGAGCCAGATTGTATTGGTCGGTGTAGGGACCATTGTTGTTGCTGTTGTTGCAGCTCGAATACGCCCCCGATTGCCCACCGACGTAATTGCCGCCGAGCACTATGGTCGTCAGCGTCTGCCTCTGGATCGACTTCGCGACGCTCGGGCCGTTGACGAGCGAGTAGGTGAGTGAGCCCGCGTAGGGACTCGTCGGCGCGAACGACGCGGTGCCGGCGAGCGTAGGCATGTAGACGGACGCATTCCACGGGCCGCCGTAGTACGGACCGACGGTCGTGTAGAGGTTGCCCGAGAAGTTGCCATTGTTGTCCTCGTCGAGGATCGCCACGAACCAGGTGGGCTGATTGCTCGCCCCATAGACGAAGAAGGTGGCGAAGATCACGTTCTGGTTTTGAATGAGGTTGACGCCCCATCCGTTCTCCGACGGATTCCACCAGATATCGCTGTAATCGGTTGCAGCGGCGCGAAGCGGCGCGAGCAGCAGCGAAACCACGAGGACAATTCGCATCGGCATGACCGTTAACCTCAGAGGGTCGATGCACAATTCTAACAGCGCCATTCCTCGCACAAGGTAACGGATCGTAACGGGGCGGCGGTCGCGCCGCGGCGGGGCAACTCAGGCGCGGATCACACCCTTGACCAGCAGGATGCTCCCGCAAGGACGCAGCTCGCCGGTGCGCACGATGACGAATGCCTTGCGCGCCCTTTCGCAGAAGGCCTCGCGGTCGAGGTGGCCTATGTCGGTGTCGCCAAGCTGATGGCGTGTGAACACGGCGGCGAAGTCGCGCACCGGCTCCGGCACTGCCGCGGGATCACCGGCCGCCTCCATCGTGAACGCCGGCTGGGCCGCGGTGTCGTCGAGCGGAAAGACGGTGAGGACGGCGTCGAGCGCGTCGGAAGAGGAAACGCCGGCGAGGGAGACCAGGCGGCGGGCGAGGCTCGCAGCGGGAAAGTTGGCATCCGCGATGACCAGCTCATCGCCATGCCCCATCGATGCGAGCGCATGCAGCAGGTCGGCGTGCAGCAGCGGGTGGATACCGTTGAGCATTCATCCTCCGTCGATGCCAAAGCACGTCTGCCGGACCCCGCGCTCTCGCGGCCGACCAGTCGCCGCTTCGCGATGCGTCCGGTTGCGCCAGATGATACCCGATCACCGACTTGGTATGATCAAGCCCCGCGCACGCTCGGTACTGTGCTGCGCCGAAGCTTCAGGGGAGGAACTCAGCGATGATTTCCAGACGCAGGTTTACCGCTGCCGGTGCGGCGGCGCTCGCCACCGCCCCGTTTGTTCGTCGGGCCCGGGCTCAGACGAAAACCGTAATCCGCTACGGCGACGTGCTCGCTGCGAACTACCCGAGCGTGGTGGCACTGCAGGCGGCGGGCAAGGAGATCGCCGAGAAAACCGGCGGCCGCCTCGAGATGCAGGTCTTTCCCGCCTCGCAGCTCGGCACGCAGCGCGACATGATCGAAGCGCTCGGCTCGAACGCGCTGCAGCTCTACACGGACGGCGCGGGTACCTTCGGCTCGTGGGTGCCGGCGATCTCCGTGCTGGAGGCGCCGTACATCTGGCGCGACGCGGTCCACATGACCGCCGGAATGGCGAGCCCCGAAGCGCAAAGGCTCTTCGCCGAGCTCGTCAAGACGCGCAACATGCGCATCATCGACACGATCTACTATGGCACCCGGCACCTGACGACCGCGAGCAAGCCGGTGAAGGA
>Ga0335084_10004816_pt1 | contig 13324 bp, 12 predicted proteins | sample Lox_Sample_44_FD_206721 | JGI IMG/M metagenome (GOLD analysis project Ga0335084, IMG submission 206721) | Soil microbial communities from Loxahatchee National Wildlife Refuge, Florida, United States - Lox_Sample_4.4 | ecosystem: Environmental > Terrestrial > Soil > Wetlands | place: USA... | reverse complement strand
CGCAGGATATTACGATAGGAATTGCTGGGTCGGTCCGCCACGCGTTCACCGGTTTCGGTCACGGCGGTAAGGGCGCCGCGCGTCGCCGCCTCTTTCAGGCGGCGCCACAGCAACGCACCTTGGCCACCACGACGCCGGAACTCCGGCAATGTCGCGCCGAGCCCAAGCCACGCATGCGTTCCTTCCACGTAGGTCGCAGCAGCAGCAGCGGGCACGCCGTTGGCGGAGCCGAGCAGGCACACCCAACGCTCGCGGCCAGCCAATTGCGCCAGCCAGTGCGCAACCGTCTCGGGCAATCCGAACCCGGTGCATACCACACGGCCGAATGCGAGACCGTGCTCCGGCCCGATGACATCGATGTCGAGATCGGTCGGCACGTCCGCCGACACCGAGGTCGAGCAGCTGAACTTCATGAATGCATAACCGCGCGTGAAGCCGCGGGCTTCCAGCCAGCCGGACAACAGCAGAGGTTTCGCATGCGGCGCGACGGCCACCACATACGGCTCGTCGAGCTCATCCATGTGCCACATCACCTCGGCGACATCGGATTCTCGCGCCGGCGCCCCTACACCCAGGCCACACGCCCGGCGGAATATAGTGGCTGGATTCAGCCTCGCACATCTTAGACACGTCGCACCAGCGATGTCCGCCACATCGATGTGCATCGACGTTCGAATCGTGTCTGGCGCGGCGCAATAGAGATCGGCGAACGCTGCGCTCTCGATCACTTCGAGCGCTGCATGGTTTTCATCGATGTTCATCGTTCTCAAGCAACATGAATGTGCACGCAGCATGCGAGTGCGTTGCAGTATCCGTGGCGGTTCGAGGCGGTCGGTGTCGACCATCTTGAAGCGACAGCAAGGCGACCGCATTGCGCGGCAGGATATCGCATGTCTCTCAAACGAGCGCAACCCATCAGTTACGTGTGAAACTATCCCACAGCGGCCGCTTCCTCCGCTACACTGGTCGGTAAAGCATCCACCAGCGTCGCCCCGACGCAACGCATCGATCTCGAGGAGAAAAATGTCGCCTGCTTCTGACTTGCGCATCGCCGTGCTGCCCGGTGACGGCATCGGGATTGAAGTAATGGATGCCTGCCTGCCGGTGGTGGAGGCGGTTGCGCGCAAGTTGAACTGTGCACCCCTCTCGTGGAACAGACTGCCTGGAGGAGCAGCCGCGTATCGCGACACCGGCACCGCTTTCACCGACACGGCGATGCGCCAAGTCGAACGCGCCGACGCGATTCTATTCGGCGCGATGGGATTGCCCGACGTGCGTTATCCGGACGGCACCGAAATCGCGCCGCAGCTCGATATCCGCATGACGCTCGACTTGTATGCAGGCGTGCGTCCGATACGCGCCGTTCCTGGCATTCCTGGACCGTTGCGCGATGTGCGCGCCGCCGATATCGACTTCGTCATCGTGCGCGAGCAGACGGAAGGCCTTTATTGGTCTCGCGGCCGCGGCAGCATGCTCGATGCGGATACCGCGATCGATACCATGCGCATCACACGCCGCGGCAGTGAGCGCGTGTTCGACTATGCATTTGGCCTGGCCGACCGCCGACGCAAACGCGGCCGGCCGGGCAAGGTGACGTGCGTGGACAAATCCGGCGTGCTGCGCTCGTTCGCTTTCTCGCACAGGATTTTTCTCGAGCGAGCACGAGCTTTCGCATCGCTGCCGGCCGATACCGTGAATATCGACGCCATGGCGCTCAACCTCGTGCGTCAGCCCTGGGCCTACGATGTGGTCGTCACGGAGAACATGTTTGGAGATATTCTGTCGGACCTGGGTGCCGGCCTCATCGGCGGCATGGGTTTCGCGCCTTCCGGGGATATCGGCGATGCACATGCCATGTTCCAGCCCTGCCACGGCACGGCACCGGACATCGCCGGAACCGGAAAGGCGAATCCCACCGCCATGCTCCTCTCCGCAGCCATGATGCTGGATTGGCTCGGTGCCCGCCACAATGATGCGCGTCTCACCGAAGCGGCAGCCGTGCTCGAAGATGCGGTACGCGCGGCATTCGTCGAGGGCGGCGTGCAGCCGGTCGAGCTCGGCGGCAAAGACGGCACGCGTGCGATAGCGCAGGCCGTGGGCGACCGCGTGGCTGCTCTGCGGTCGAGGTCCTGAGCCGCAGCCGAATGCAAAAACCGGCAGCACTTGCCGCAGCGTCATGTAAAGAACCGTCAATCGCGAGTGAAGGTGTCACGCGCTCGAGCGCGCGAAGTTGGGGTTTGGCTGGAAATGGATGTAAGCTGGACGTCCACGCGGCATCAGAACCGCGAATGTCATTTGCGTAACTTTGCACAAACGGAGGAGACTTCCTATGCCCCCAGCGGCCGAGATCAACCCATCGCCGGCAGAAGCCGCTTTCAAATCGATGCGGCGTCCGCCCGACGTATCCGACACGCAACTCACGCCCGAGGGCCAGGCGCTCCTGTCATCGCTGGACGAGGCGATTCGTCCCAACGAGCTTGCGGGGCGCTACCCGCGCATCGTGAACAAGATCGCCCGGGACTGGCGGCAGCCCACGCAGCTCGATCGCTACTTCCAAGATCTGCTCATGGATACGCGGGGCAATCGCCAGGGCTTTCCACTCAAGATCGTCATGGAGCTGTCCACGCTGCGCGAGCATTACACTGGCATGAGCGGCAGCGCGCGCGCTGCTGGCATTTGGGACGGCAATCAGTCGGTGTTCGAACGCCACCGCTGAGCAAGCTGCCCGGCACGGCGAGGAAGGCTCTGAGCGTTGCCGTGGCGGCGGCCGATCTGATCGGCGAAAGCCCGGTGTGGAGCGCGCGTGAGCAGGCGCTCTACTGGGCGGATGTATTTGTGCGATACTTGGGTGCGGCGAATCTACAGCTTCGAATTCGATTTGGCCGCACTGTCTATGTGACCTCGGCATCGATGCGGTTGTCCGCGGAAGAGCGCCTGTCGCAGCCGCTGGCCGGTCACGTGTTCGCCATCGAGCCCGGCGCGGTGGGATTGCCTGAGCTATGCTTTGCCGGCTGAGCGACACCTTAGTCTGGTATTGTAAGGACACGCCGGGCCGGAAGACTCACCCTCGGCCCGCGCGCTCCAGGATGCATCCAACCGCTTCCCGCTGCCGTATCAGCGCGGGGGACCCCTTCACCGTTCAAACGCAAGGAGAAAGACACATGAAACAAACCGACCTCGTGATCCGTTCCGCCATCGCCAGCCTGCTCGCTGTCGGCCTCGCCTCCGCCGGCTCCAGCGCGCTCGCCAAAGACGAGCACGCCAATATGGAAAAGTGCGCGGGCATTGCCAAGGCCGGCAAGAACGATTGCGGTAACGCTAAGCATTCCTGCGCCGGCCAGGCCAAGGCCGACGGCGGCGACGAGTGGGTGTACGTTCCCAAGGGCGCCTGCGAGAAGATCGTGGGAGGCACCTTGGTCGCCAGCAAGAAATAAGAGTTCATGCACCGCGCCGACGCAACCCTGCCGGTCCGCGCCGGCATCGGGCTGCGCACGCCGCATTGTCGTGAGATGACCGAGAGCCGCCCGGCCGCGGCCGGCTGGCTCGAGGTCCACAGCGAGAACTACTTCGGCGCGGGCGGACAGCCGCACGCGTTTCTGGAGCGCTTGCGCGCGGACTACCCTTTGAGCCTGCATGGCGTGGGGCTCGGCCTGGGCTCGGCCGATGCGCTCGATCTGACCCATCTGCGCCGGCTCGCGCGCGTCATCGAGCGCTATGAGCCCGGGTTGGTTTCCGAGCATCTATGCTGGTCCGCCGCCGGCGGCAGGCATCTCAACGATCTGCTGCCGCTGCCTTACACTGAAGAGGCGCTAGCGCACATCGCGGAGCGCATCGTGCGCACGCAGGAATTCTTGAGCCGGCAGATTCTGATCGAGAACATCTCCAGCTACCTGCGCTTTCGCCACTCCACGATCCCCGAGTGGGAGTTCGTCGCGCAATTGGTGCAGCGCACCGGCTGCGGCATTTTGCTCGACGTGAACAATATCTACGTGAACGCGGTGAACCACGGCTTCGATGCGCGCACCTACTTGGCTTCGATCCCGACAAAAGACGTGCAGGAAATTCATCTCGCGGGCTACGACGATAGCGGCGCGTGTCTGATCGATACCCACGGCAGCGTCGTGTCCGAGCCGGTATGGGCGCTGTATCGCGAGACGATCGAGCGCCTCGGCGCACGCCCTACGTTGATCGAATGGGACACCGATATCCCGGCGCTCGACGTGCTGCTCGGCGAAGCGTGCAAGGCCGACGCTATTCTGGAGTCCGCGCATGCCATCGCTGCCTGAGCTACAGCGCGATTTCGCTGCCGCGCTGATCGCCAGTGACGAGCAGGCTTTGCAGGAATACGTTATCGGTGCCCGTTCGCTGGACGTAGGCGCCGCGCTCGCCGTCTATCGGAACAACGCTTTCAGCAATTACCGCAAGGCGCTGCGCGACGACTACCCGGCCGTGCTCGCGCTCGTCGGCGAAAAATTCTTCGACGGTGCGTGCGATGCGTACACGCGCGCGCAACCTTCTCGGTCTGGCGACCTCAACGACTTTGGCGTGGTGTTCGGCTCGTTCCTGCAGCAGTGGCCACCAGCACAACAGCTGCCCTATCTCTCGGACGTCGCGCGCCTGGAGTGGGCGATCCATCTGGCATTCAATGCCGCCGACGCACCGCCGCTCGCGCTCGAGGCCCTGGCACAGGTGCCGCACGAGACTGTGCCGCAGCTGCGCTTTGATCTGCATCCGAGTGCAGTCTTGCTCCACTCCCCATATCCGGTGTTCAAGATCTGGCAGATGAGCACAACTGGCTCGGACGAGCGCCTCGATCTCGCCGCCGGGGAAGATCGTCTGCTCGTGATCCGTCGCAACAGCACCGTGGAGATCGAGCGCCTCGCGCCAAGTGAGCTCGCAGCATTGCAGGCGCTGACTGACGGTTGTGACCTGGCCGAGGCCCATGCACGTGGCGTCGCAACCGAAGCCAACTTCGACCTCGGCCCATGCCTCCAGCGCCATGTCCTGGCGCAGACCATCGTGTCATTTCATCTGCCGCAGCACGCGACGAGAGCGCCATGAGAGCACTGTACTTGCGCAGCGGCCCGCGCCGCCTCCCCCGGTTGATGGCGCGCGTCACGCAATGGACCGACCAATTGAGCGGAGTCATAGACTGGCTCGCGCCCGCTTTCGATCTCGCCGTTCGCCTCTACGTGGCGCAGGTGTTCATCCGCTCCGGCCTTCTCAAGATCCAAAGCTGGGACAGCACACTCTCCTTGTTCGCCAACGAATACGCGGTGCCGTTGCTGCCGCCGGAGGTTGCAGCTTATCTCGGGACCGGAGCCGAGCTTTGTCTGCCGCCGCTCTTGGCACTCGGCCTCGCCGGTCGCTTCGCCGCGCTGGCCCTGTTCGTCTTCAACATCGTGGCGGCGACCTCCTACCCCGACATCAGCGACGCCGGCATCAAGGACCACATTCTGTGGGGCGCGCTGCTCGCGGTGACCTTCTTTCACGGGCCGGGCAAGCTTTCACTCGATCATCTGCTGCGGCGTTATTTCGCCAGCGAACATTGACGCGTTCCCCGCGCGCTATCGCGGTGCAGTAAAATGCGCCGAGCGTATTCACCGCTCGTCCTCGACACATGCCCACTGCACCCGCAAACGCGAAGCCTGCCACCCTCACCGGCGAAGGCCACGTCACCAACTTCATTCGCAACATCGTCGAGCACGATCTCGAAGCGGGCGCATTCGCCGGGCGTACCTGGTCCGGTCACCCTGGGCCCGCACCCGTGCAGGCGGGCGCTCCGCCGGATCCGGCGCGCATCCGCACCCGCTTTCCACCTGAGCCCAATGGTTATCTGCACATCGGACACGCCAAGTCGATCTGCCTGAACTTCGGCCTCGCGCAGCAGTATGGCGGCGTGTGCCACATGCGCTTCGACGACACCAATCCGGTGACTGAGGACACTGAGTATGTCGAGTCCATCCTCGATACGGTGCACTGGCTGGGATTCGACTGGGGCGAGCATCTATACTATGCCTCGGACTATTTCGATTACCTGTACCAGTTCGCCGAAGCGTTTATCGAGCACGGGCTCGCGTACGTCGACGAGCTCACCGCCGACGAGATGCGCGAGTTCCGCGGCACCCTCACTGAGGCGGGCAGGAATTCGCCATGGCGCGATCGTCCGAGCGCCGAAAGTCTCGATCTCTTCCGTCGCCTGCGGGCCGGCGAATTTCCCGACGGCCGCTACGTGCTGCGGCTCAAGATCGACATGAGCTCGCCCAACATCAACCTGCGCGACCCGGTGGCCTACCGTATCCGTCACGCGCACCACCATCGCACCGGCGACAAGTGGTGCATCTATCCGAGCTACGATTTCACCCACGGTGTGTCCGATGCGCTGGAGAACATCACGCACTCGCTGTGCACGCTGGAGTTCGAGGATCATCGTCCGCTGTACAACTGGTTGAACGAACGGCTGGCGGACTTCGGTCTGCTCAAACGTCCACTGCCGCAGCAGTATGAGTTCGCACGGCTCAATCTCACCTACGTCGTGCTCTCTAAGCGCAAGCTGATTCAGCTCGTGGAAGAACAGCACGTCGAAGGCTGGGACGACCCGCGCATGCCTACGCTGGTCGGCACGCGCCGGCGCGGCTATACGCCCGAGGGATTCCGCCTGTTCGCCGATCGCATCGGCGTCTCTAAGTCCGACTCGTGGATCGAGTACAGCGTGCTCGAAGACTGCATGCGCGAGGACTTGAACGAGCGCGCACCACGCCGCATCGCCGTGCTGGATCCAGTCAAGCTGGTGATCGACAACTATCCGGAAGGCAAGGAAGAGATCTGCGAGGCGGACAATCATCCGAAGAAGCCGGAGATGGGCAAGCGCAGCATGCCGTTCTCACGCGAGCTGTGGATCGAGCGCGAGGATTTCCAGATCGATCCGCCCAAAGGCTATTTTCGTCTGTATCCGGGCAATGAGGTACGCCTGCGCTATGCGTATGTCGTGAAGTGCACCGGCTTCGAAAAGGACGCAAATGGCAACGTCAGTATCGTGCACTGCGAGTACTATCCCGAGTCGCGCAGCGGGAGCGCCGGCTCCGAGCAGAAAAAGGTGAAAGGCAACATCCACTGGGTGAGCGCCGAGCACGCTGTACCTGCCGAAGTGCGTCTGTACGATCGCCTGTTCTCGGTGCCCAGCCCCGGCGCAGGCAGCAAAGATTTCCTGCAGGATCTGAATGCCACCTCGAAGAAGACCATCACCGCGCAGGTCGAGCCCGCGCTCGCGCAAGCCAAGGGCGAAGAGCGCTTCCAGTTCGAGCGGCACGGCTATTTCGTGGCCGACCAGAAAGATCACAGCGCAGGCCGCCCGGTGTTCAATCGCACGGTGACGATGCGCGATTCGTGGGCGAAGCAGAACGGTTGAAGGTTGCGCGGGTCGCAGGAAGTTACAGTAAGCTGCCCAATGTCCAAATTGAGCGGCTGGCGAAAAGCAGCGCGAAGCGACGCTGCTAGACAGTCTGCTCGAATGCTGGTTGGGCGGCCGTTCTCTGTCGCAATGATATTCGGTTCACAGCGACCAGAGTGTCGTGCCTGTCGCTGGATCTATGCGTACCAGCTTGATGCGAGGGCTAAGATGATCAAAATCCCGATCTGTGGTAAGAAGGTGCCCGTCAATTGCCGCCGCAGTAGCAGCAATCCATAAATCGTTCTGGCCTATGGGGCGAGCAGGCTTTACGACCCGCTCGCAATAGTTATCCATATCAGCATAGTGCTGGACGATATCTCCTTGGTTGAGATTCACTATGACAAACTCACGGATCAACTCTTCGAGTTCCCGCTGTTTGTGGACGCCCCATGCGAGTTTAGTCGCCAAGGCCTTTAGCTCCCCAACGGTCACAATTGAGATTAAGGGTCGTTCTGCTCGTTGACGCAGACCATGGTCGTCGGCGATACGCTGTCCGACAGGATTTCCACGGATAAGATGCACGAGGACATTAGTGTCCAGGAGAACCGGCTCGTGGGGCGGAATCACGACAGCGAGTTCAGGCTTTCGGTTATCTCTTCATCGCTTTCCTCGCCTGGCCATTTCCCAAAGACCGCGTTCAGGCCGGACCGGAGCCCTTGAGGCCGCCTCAACTCATGTCCAGCAATGGAGCGAGATAGGGGTTCCGGAGTTACGGAAAACAGGGAGAGATCTCGGGAGGATGCAAGCCGAATGCTGTCTGCTTCAATTCTTTGAACTAGTCCATTGACGGTGAAATGTGCTGTCCCCGAAGTCAACACTTCCTTACCCCAATAATCTTGTAGGTTGTCGCAGTGTTCCGCGATGCCACGAATTCGCTGATCTTCAGAAAGAGCTAGCACAAAAGTGCGATCGGTATATCGGATAGTATCCAGGTTCCCCGCTACGTTTACATGCTGGGGCCGCGGGATGCGAGACTCCAATTGGTGAAACTTGGCAACGCTCGACTGATCAATTAGAAGCAGCGGCTGCGGCTCTCGGTCACCGCCTTGGAACTCAATGGTCGTCACCCCGTGATGGAAAATGTTGTCGAGTCTTCCTAGAAATTTCAGAAATGGTACATCGTAAATTGGTGCTGCAGTATCTGCGCGAAGCGCAGCTTGGATAGAACTAATGAGGTAATCTACCGCGGGAATACCAGGGTCGATCTCTGGAAAGAGCTGAGATTGCCGGAAGTCTTCGGGTGCGGCCTCAAATAGGGTCGGCAATTCAATCTCCAGGATCGTAGAGCCTTCCTCAATCTGAAGCATGAATTCGGTTGCTGCAGCTATCCATGTGGGAAGAGTACCGCGCGCCGCGCTTCGACCTTGCGTTCGAAGTCGTAACGCCTTTTGGCTTCCGTCTATGACGAGCGCTAGAATCTCGCGAAGAAGTGGTCCGTTTACCTTCCTGCCGCGCACGCTAGGACCTTCGAGTTTAAGCCGTCTAGTCTCCATGACTCACTCCCGTCTCTCCAATTATTGTTAGTTTAGCCGCGTTCATCCTCGTCCGAAGGCCGCCTGACATTGTAGTGGGCGGAAGATGTCTCCGTGTGATTCGACGGAAGGTCTCCGTATAGCAAGCAACCCCCCGATCCTGACGTACTCCGGCTGAGCTTGAATGCAAGACCCATGACTCTCTCTTCCTCCGCCGTGGTTTGAGCGGCGGCGTGCTCGCCGCTCACTCAGTCGAGAGTTCCTCTCGGTACAGTCCGAGGGCTTGAATCACCGGCCGGTCGCTGATGGAGAACAGGATCGCGTCCTCGATGCCCGTATTCGAATGCGCGTGCTGCGCCCACGAAGGCAGCGCGAGGATGTCGCCCTTGCCCCAGTCGAACAGCTGGCCATCGATGACTGTCCGCCCCGAGCCCCGCACCACATGGAACACCGAGCTGCCGGTGACGCGGCGGGCTTTCAGCTTTTCGCCGCGCCGAATCATCTGGATGCTGCAGCTGATGGTCGGCGTTACCGGGCCGCCGGTCTGAGGATTGGTGTACTCGAGTGCGATACCCTCATGGGGCGAGCCTTCGCGGTCACGCAGCGCGTGCAGCGCCTCCATCGTCTGGTCGAAGGAATACAGCATGAGCGGCGAATGGTTCGGGCGCTCCTTCACCCAGGTCGGCGCGAGATGCCCGTGGCCATACAGCGCCTTCGAGCCGTTGACCGGCTTGCTCGCGTCCGCGCGCTGCTCGTCGTGCATCTGGAAGAACATGCAGTTGAGCACCTTCGTCAGCGGGACGTCGAGGCCGTCCATCCACACCACCATTTCGCCGGTCTCGTTGCCGTGGTCGTGCCAGGTCCAGCTCGGCGTCAGGACCAGGTCGCCCTCGTGCATGATGACCTTCTCTCCCTCGACCGCCGTGTAAGCGCCGTTGCCACTGATGATGAAGCGGATTGCCGCCGGCGAGTGGCGATGCGCGCGCGCTATCTCGCCGGGCAGGAGTACCTGGAGCGCCGCGATCAGCGTATTAGTCGTCGCCCACTGGCCGTTGAGGCCGGGGTTGAACAGTTGCATCGCGCGTCGCTCATCGCCTACCGGAACCGCGGTGGCCGACTGCTTCACCACCTGCTCGAGCAGCGACCACTTCCACTGGTACGGCACCGCCTCCGGCCGCGGGTGCGACGTCATCTGGCTGGCGATCTCCCACAGGCCCCAGATGTGGTTCTGGTGGATGAGCTGGTGGAAGGCGTCTTCGCTCTTGGTCGGTGCGTTCATGGCGGCTCCTGTCCCGGGTATCCCACATGTTACTGCTTCCTTCGTTCTATCGGCGTCGAACCTCGTACTCGATACGCCCGGCGTGTACTTAACCGCATGCGAGCTGGCTAGAACTCTCGGCCAAGACGTACCCTCTATCACGCCGTCGCACTCGAGACGCCGGGCGCCATGCTGGTCATTGCGGATGAGCTCGCGGCGCTCCCCATATACATCAACCACTCCATAGTGCGCGCACCTCGAGCCGACTGGCATGTTGACTCGCCCCCGTGCCAGGCTAGAATGACTGTCTGGCTTTGGCCGACAACGCATCGGCCCGTACGCAATCCAACAAGTCGAAATCAGCAACCCACCTCCTCGAAGGGAGAAGACCGATGGCCGCCGTTTCGAGTTCTGCAGGTCCGGGCCAGAAGACTGTCCTCGCCGCCTGTCCGCACGATTGTCCAGACACCTGTTCCATGCTCGTCACCGTAGATAACGACCGCGTCGTCAAAGTGCGCGGCAATCCCGATCATCCATTCACCGACGGGCGCCTGTGCGTCAAGGTGAATCACTACGAGGAGCGGATCCATCACGCGGACCGCGTCCTCTACCCGCTCAAGCGCACCGGGCCGAAAGGCTCAGGGCAGTTCGCCCGCATCACCTGGCAGGCAGCGATGGAGGCAATCGCCGGGCGCTGGAAGCAGATCATCAAAGAGCACGGCGCCACCGCCATCTTGCCCTACAGCTATCTGGGGACGGAAGGCATCCTCAACGGTTTGAACGTGGGCGATGCATTCTTCAACAAATTGGGAGCGACCATTTCCGAGCGCACGTTTTGCGACTCGGGGGCCTGTACTGGCTACATGATGACGGTCGGCCCCACACCCGGCACCGATCCTGAGAGCTTCGTCCACTCCCGCTACATCATCCTGTGGGCCTGCAACACCATCAGCACCAACCTGCACCACTGGCCCTTTCTGGCCGAAGCGCAGAAGCGCGGCGCTAAGATCGTGGTGATCGACCCGGTGAAGACACGCACCGCGCGGCAGGCCGATTGGCACATCGCCATCAAGCCCGGCACCGACGGCGCTCTGGCGATGGCGATGATCAACGTCGTCACCACTGAAGGGCTGATCGACAAGGAGTATGTGGAGAGATACACCGTCGGCTACCAGGAGCTAGCCGAGCGCGCCAAAGAATATCCAGCGGAGAAGGTCGCGTCCATTACCGGCGTCCCCGCGGAGGACATTCGCAAGCTAGCGCGGGAGTACGCGACCACGCGTCCCTCCGTGATCCGCATCGGCGTTGCGGTGGAGCGTCATTCTGGAGGCGGACAGACGGTGCGAGCGCTGACCTGCCTGCCGGCATTGGTCGGCGCCTGGCGCGACGTGGGCGGCGGGATTCTGCAGCTTCCTATCTGGGCCTTCCCGGTGAAGTGGGACGCGCTGATGCGGCCGGACTGGATCAAGGCGGGCACACGGGTGCTCAACCAGTGGAAGCTGGGCGCCGCACTCACGGGCGAGCTCAAACTGGACCCGCCGATCCAATCGCTATTTGTGTACAACGCTAACCCGGTGGTGGTGGCTCCCGAACAAGAAAAAATCATCAAGGGGCTTCTGCGAGAAGACCTGTTCACTGTGGTGAGCGAGCATTTCATCACCGACACAGCCAGCCATGCCGACATCGTGCTCCCCGCCACCACGCAGATGGAGCAGCACGAAATCATGTTCTCCTGGGGTCACTTCTATCTCTCGCTCAACCAGCAAGCCATCTCGCCGCGCGGTGAGTCAGTGCCCAACACCGAGCTGTTCCGGCGGCTGGCCAAAGCGATGGGCGTCGATGACCCGCACTTCCAGCGCAACGACGAACAGATGGCGCTCGAATCGCTCGACTGGTCCAGTCCTGCTCTGGCCGGCATCACCATGGAGCAGCTCAAGCGCGACGGCTTTGCGCGGCTGAAGGTCGGAACGCCCGACACTTACGCGCCGCACGCGCAAGGCAACTTCCCGACGCCATCGGGCAAGGTCGAGCTGAAGGCCTCGATGGCGGCCGGGGGTAACTTCGTACTCCCGCTGTTCCGTCAGGGCTCCAACGAATTCCAGGACGGCAGCGCGGTCGACCCGCTGCCGAACTTCATTGCGCCACAGGAAAGTGCCGACACCAATAAGACGCTGGCCGCGAAGTATCCGCTCAACATCCTTACGCCGAAGAACCACGCCTTCCTCAACTCGGGTTATGCCAACATCGCGCGCCAGCTCGGCCACGCCGGCGAGCAGTTCGTGATGATCCATCCCAGCGACGCGCGTGCCCGCGGGATCGCTGAGGGTGAGCGCGTGGAAGTGTTCAACGACCGGGGTCGCTTCCAAGCCGAGGCACAGGTGAGCGATGAGGTACGACAAGGGGTGATCGTATCGCCGCTTGGTTACTGGGCCTCGGCCAGCTCGGGCGCACGGTCGGTCAACGTGGTCAACGCCTCGCGCTACGCAGACATCGGACGCGCCCCGACCTTCTCCGACACGCTGGTCGAGGTGCGGCGCGTAGAAGGCTAGCGTCGCCAAGCGGGGGATAGAAAGTGGGGCTGATTTCAGTGTGATGTTATGACGCCAACGGGCGTGTTGCCACGAAACTGTAAAAGTTGGTGGCGGCGAAATACGTGCCCTTATCGGACTGCGTCATGATAGCGTCGACCAGCGCCTGAGCCGCTGCCTCGCTCATCGCACCGGACTTCGGCAGGAGCTTGACCAGCGATTGCACCCCTGGCGCGAAGAAGTCCGCCTTGCCGATGTCCGCAACGACGTTCGCGAACGAGGCGGTGAGGACCAGCCCGACCTCCCGCAGCAGCCGTGGCATTTCCCGCATGGCTCTCGGATTGGTGATCAACGCGTCGATGATCATCTCGTCCGTCGCCTTGGCGGTGGCGGGATCGGTGCTGCCGAAGGTCAGCGTGGCGTAGTCTCCGTCGAATATCGCGACCTTGCCCCCCGGCTTCACGATCCGCGCAATCTCTCGCATGACCTCGCAATAAGCCCCGTTTCGGCGGGGCTTTTCACCGAGGGCGATGGTGCTTACCGCTTGCGTCGACGTGATGCCGCGAGACCGGCTAGCGCGATCCCAACCAGCGCGAGGGAGCCAGGTTCAGGAACA
>Ga0335084_10004815_pt1 | contig 13324 bp, 10 predicted proteins | sample Lox_Sample_44_FD_206721 | JGI IMG/M metagenome (GOLD analysis project Ga0335084, IMG submission 206721) | Soil microbial communities from Loxahatchee National Wildlife Refuge, Florida, United States - Lox_Sample_4.4 | ecosystem: Environmental > Terrestrial > Soil > Wetlands | place: USA... | reverse complement strand
TGCTCGCAGCACGGATTCTCTTTTTCATAGCAAAGCCCGGAACACCCGTCGTTGTGGCCCGCCATTGTACCCCTTCGCAACATGCAATACGAAATTTGGAATCTTCGTGCCGACGGAATCGTTCTCGGAAGCGCTCGTCCCAATTCGGTTCGCTTCCGGCCGCACACGCGGCACAAAAGCTCTTGACTTTGCGGGCTTAATCCATTTAGATGACCGCACGAAAAAATCAGGGACGCTCCAGAGGACTGACTTTGTGGGTGGAGCCCCGATCGCCGAACAGTCTCGGTGACGACCACGTGGGGTGGAAAAAATATGAGAAGACATGCGCTGCTTGCTGTCGTCGTTCTTTTCTGTTCCCTCTGTCCACTGCTCTACAGCCAGGCCAACGGAACTTTCTCCGGTACGATTACCGACAAGACCGGTTCCGTCATCGCCGGCGCCACGGTAAAGATCACGTCGCAGGCTACCGGTGTCTCGCGTGAAGCGAAGACCGATTCGACCGGACACTACCTTATTCCGTTGCTTCCCGTGTCGATCTATACCGTCCACGTTGAAGCCCAAGGATTCCAGCCCGCCGAACAGAAGGATCTCCGCCTTCAAGTGAACGAGCAGCGCGAAGTGGACTTCTCACTCAATCCCGCCTCTGTCACCCAGACGGTCGAAGTCAGCGCCACCGAGGTCGCCGTCCAGACCACAAATCCGACTCTCGGCCAGGTCATCACTGAGCAGCAGGTCGCTCAGCTCCCTCTCAACGGCCGCGATTTCGTCCAACTGGCAACCCTTACACCCGGTACGACGCAGGAGACAAATCCCGGAAGCTTCTTTAACGGCGGCCCCAGCAGCGAAGTGTCGACTCGCGGAACGTATTCTCTTTCTGTCGGTGGATCGCGCGCTCAAAGCACGGATTGGCTGCTCGACGGCGTGGACAACAACGAACTCACCGCCGGCGGCATTGCCATCCTGCCTTCGATCGACGCAATCCAGGAATTCAAAGTCCTTACCTATAACTACTCAGCCGAATACGGCACTCGTTCCGGCCCGACCGTCCTGGTATCGACAAAGTCGGGCAGCAACAGATTTCATGGATCTGTCTTTGAGTTCTTCCGCAACACGAAGCTCGACGCGAAGAGCTTTTTTGCCTCCTCAAAAGAGAAGTTCAATCTGAATCAGTTTGGCGCCGCTGTCGGCGGCCCTATCCAGAAAGATAAGACCTTCTTTTTTGCGGACTACGAAGGTAAGAGGCAGCGTCACGGAATCCCATTCAGCGGTTTGGTCCCCACTGCGGATATGGTCAACGGAGACTACACCCAGGATCCTCTGGGCGGTACCCGCGGAGAAACCTCGTACGGTGGCTTCGTCTTCCCCAATATCGTCAATCCCTACACGTTCTCTCCATTTCAGTGCGACGACGGGGGCAATCCAATCGATCCGAATTCCGACGGCTCTCAAGACGCAGGCGCAGACTGCAACAAGATTCCGCGCGCTATGTTTGATCCGGAGGTGAATCCTTCGGTGGATCCATCGGGGCTGGCGATGATGCAGCTTTACCCCCAGCCCAACCTCGTCAACACCAGCACACTCACTAACTTTGCCGCTGTCCCTGTCCGGAAGCTCAACGAAGGCAAGTTCGATGTCCGGCTCGATCACAGCTTCTCGAGCAATGATTCCGTGTTCGCGCGCTTCAGTTATGACCAGGCCGATTCGTTTATTCCCGGCGGTTCCCCCGGATTCGCCGAGGCGAACGCGTTCGGCAGCACTCAGAACATCAGCAACCACGGCCGCAGCGTCGCCATTTCCGAAACGCATATCGTCAATGACCGTAATATCAACCAGTTCACCGCCGGCTTCAACCGGATCTTCAACCACATTCTGTCGTTTGGGAACGGAACCTGCGAATCCGCCAACATCGGCATCCTGGGCGCAAACCTCAACAGCAAGTGCCCCAACGCGCCGGAAGGCGTCGTAACTCAGTCCACCAAGGACTGTGTGAGTTGCGGCCTGAGTTCAACCCTGATGAACAACTACTGGGCGCTCGGCGACCGCGGTTTTGCTCCCTTCCAGGGCGGAACCAATGTGTTCTCCATCTCTGACACCTTCGACATGATTCGCGGAAATCACAATATCCGCGTGGGAATGGGAATCCGTGTCCAGCAGATGAACGTAGAGACCAATGCCTTTCAAGACGGGTTCTTCATCAACTTCGGACTGACGGGTGACGCGACCGCCGATCTCCTGCTCGGACAACTCGGCGGCGGCATCCACGATCAAACCTTCTTTGGAGCCACAACCGGACGCCGTTGGAAGATGTTTCGTCCGTTCATCCAGGACGACTGGCGCATCACTCGGAACTTGACCTTAAATGTGGGCCTGGCGTGGGCTCTCGTGACTCCCATCACGGAAGCGCATGATCGCCAAGCCAACTTTGACTTCGCCAGCGGCAAGTATTTCGTGGCAGGGAAGGTCTCCGTCCCCGATTGTTCTATCTGCGTTCAGTCTGACGGCCGAGTCGGTGTTGAACTGGACAAGACGGCCTTCGAGCCGCGCATCGGACTCGCTTGGAAACCGTTTGGTTCAGAAAAAACGGCGGTCCGTGCCGGTTACGCGATCTACCACGATTCCTCTTGGAACCAGGGTGCGCAGGGCTTGTGGGAGAATCCTCCATACTTCGCGGAATCCGATAACTTTTTTGGGCCCTGTCCCTTTAACAATCGCGCCGCGGAAACACCTCTGAATTGCGGCAATCAATTCCTCTTCCTTGATTCCAACCTGAATGCCATCACATCTCCTCTGAGCCCCCAGGTGTTCCCCGGCGCGCTGCAGGCCCAAAACCTGAATTTCAAGCAGGGCAAAGTGCAGCAGTTCAATTTGAACATTGAGCGCCAGATCCCGGGTAATATCGTGCTTACCGCTGGCTACGCCGGCGCGCGAAGCTCGCACATCCTCGCGGGCCAGGTGAATCTGAACGTTGGCTCTCCCGCTGCCTGCGAAGAAGTCGAAGGCTACACCCTGGGCTGCGGACCTGGCGGAACGTCATTTGGCCCGAAGTGGGGCGCGCCGACCTTCCTCTTCCCTCTGACGATTAACAGTAACAACGATGTGGGAAGGGCTCACTACGACTCCCTTCAGATCAAAGCCGAGACGAAGAGCGCCCGCCATGGCCTCTATGCTCTTCTGGGATACACCTATTCTCGTACCTTTGACTCTGGCCTGCCCGATGGCTTGGGCAGTTCGCCAGGTGCGACCTACTTCCCACTGCCGGGATACCAGAAGTTGGATTGGGGACTTTCGCAGCTCAATCTCAACCACCAGTTCACGGCCAGCGTGACCTATGAGCTTCCATTCGGGAAGGGCAAGAAGTTCGGCGGCGATTGGAATGGCGCGACCAACGCGATCCTCGGGGGCTGGGAAGTTGATGTTATTGAGAAGGCCACTTCCGGGTTCCCTCTCTTCGTCGTCAACAGTGCCAACGGATCGGGAGTCAACTTCCAATGGAACGGCAACAGCTTGAACCGTCCCGATCAGGTGGGAGATCCGAACCGCGCCGGTCCGGTTGCTGCAAATCCCGGCTGCGATGCACCTGCCGAGATCCATACGATTGAGCACTGGTTCAATCCATGCGCCTTCGTCCCTGCGGCGGACGGGGAGCTTGGCAATGCAAACCGTGCCCCGCTTTACGGACCACGTTTCGTCAACACCGATCTTTCCTTCATCAAACACTTTGCCCTGCCCTATGAAGGGGTGGGCTTGGATTTCCGCGCCGAATTCTTTAACGCCTGGAACCATGCACAGTTCTTCCTGCCGGGCGGTGCCAGCGGCATGCAGGATGTCAATGCACCGACCAGCTTCGGAGTGATCAGTGCAACTGTAAACAACCCGCGCGTCGTTCAGTTCGCGCTGAAACTGAACTTCTAAACCGCGCCGCGTCGCGTTTTACATCGGGCAGGCTGGCACGTCCAGTCTGCCCTCAAGTTTGTCTTTGGATTTCAAGGGGCCCCATGCGTCTCTTCGTTCGTCGTCTTCCGATGCTGCTTCTCCTAAGCGCCCTCCTCTCCTTCTCCGCCTCCGCCCAAAAAATCAAAGTCATCGTCGACCAGGACGCCCGCGGGCCTGGTACCAGCGACCAGCAAGCCATCCTCGTTTTCCTTCAGTCTGAGAAGTTCGACGTCCTCGGCATCACTACCGTCAGCGGAGATCAATGGGTGCGCGAAGAAACGCAGCATGTGCTTCGTCTGCTCGAAATCTCGAACCGTACCGATATCCCCGTCTACCAGGGCGCCGAATTTCCTCTGCTCAACTCCAAGGAAGAATCCGAGCGCTGGGAAGCCATGTACGGCAAGCTCGAATACAAAGGTTGCTGGACTGAGCACTTCAACGCCAATCGCTCCACCATCTACGACGAGCCCTATCACGCACCTGACGTCATCCCGCCGATGAAGGAAGGCGTACCGACAATCAAGGCGGCGCCCGGCACTGCCGCCGAGTTCATCGTCAAGATGGTCCACAAGTATCCCGGTGAAGTCGTGCTATGGGCCGGAGGTCCGCTCACGAACTTTGCCCTCGCTCTCAAACTCGATCCTGAAGTCGCCACCCTTGCCAAAGAATTTGTCATGATGGGTGGCGGTCTCTACGCCGACAAAGGCGCGATCGATCCCGGAGCGCACGACGCTCGCCGCGAATTCAACTGGTGGTTCGATCCCGAAGCGGCCCGTATCGTCCTGCGCGCACCCTGGAAGAAAGTGACCATTACGCCGGTCGACATCTCTGTGAAGACGCGTTACACGACCGAAATGAAAGCCGCCATCACCAAGGCGGGCACTCCAGTCACCGATTATCTCGACAAGTATTCCCTGCCCGGCTATATGTGGGATGAGATTGCCGGCGCCGCCCTGATCGATCCCTCGATCATCACCGGCCAGAAGCAGTTCTACATGGACATCGACGTCGACCACGGCCCCAGCTACGGCAAGACTCTCTTCTGGGATGCGAAAACAACCGTCCCGCCTTACTTGCGCCTGGCGAATGTCCAATTCGACATCGACACCGAAAAGTTCTATAAGCTTTACATCGACCTGATGACCCGGCCGCCAAGGAAATAGTCGCGTCGAGGGTTTCCTCAGCGTCCTCTGCGAATCCTCTGCGTCCTCGGCGATGAATGGCCTTGTCCGCTCTGAACAAAACATGGCGTCAAGTCTGTCGCGTTGTGGCTTTCTCTGCGCCCTCCGCGAATCCTCAGCGATCTCGGCGGTTAATGGCTTCCGTCAGCCCGACTCGAACTCCTGCATATTCATGGTGAATGGTAAACTCCTTCGACTAATGAAAATCACCAGACACCTTCTCATCCTGCTCCTCTTTGCCACTGCCTTCGCCCAGCCCCGCCGCAAGGTGATCGTCAACGAGGATTTCTCCGGTCCCGGCGGCAGCAACATGCAAACGCTTCTCACGCTCGTGCAATCGCCACAAGTTGAAGTCCTCGGAGCCACGGTGGTCAGCGGCGATCAATGGCGCGACGAAGAAGTCGCTCACACGTTGCGCCTGCTCGAGATCATCGGACGCACCGACATCCCCGTCGTTCCTGGCGCCGCTTTTCCTTTGGTCCGCACCCGCGAAGACTCCCAGCTGTGGCAGCAGCGCTACGGCAAGGTCGCGTACGCCGGCGCATGGGACGATCGCTGGTGGCATGAGGCCAACGTGATCCCCCCCATGCCCGAAGGCCAGCCCACAACGAAGGCCGCCGACGAAGATGCTGCCCACTTCCTGATTCGGATGGTGCACAAGTACCCACACGAAGTGACCATCTACGAGGGCGGGCCGATGACCAACCTGGCGATCGCCATCTCACTCGATCCCGAATTCCCGAAGTTAGCCCAGGAATTAGTTTTCATGGGCGGCAGCTTGAGCCCGCAAAGCGATAACCTCGAGTGGGCCAACACGCCGCGCCACGAATTCAATTTCTGGTTCGACCCGGAAGCCGCGCAGATCGTCCTGCGCGCGCCCTGGAAGAAGATCACCTGCACCACCGTCGATATCTCGGTGAAGACCAGTCTCACGCCCGCCAGGGTCAAGCAAATCGAGGCCAGTGGCACGCCGATCGGCCGCTACATTGCCAAGTACTACCAGTCCTGGCCCGGCGCCGACATCATGTGGGACGAACTGGCCGCCGCCGCATGGATTGATCCCTCGATTATCACGAAGAGGGAAGCGCGCTATATGAGCGTGAACCTCGACAAGGGCGCGAGCTATGGCGACACGCTTACGTGGACCGAAAAAGATAGGCCTTCGATCACCGTGCAGCCGGTCGAGATTCAAGTCGATTTGGACAAAGAGAAGTTCGACCGGATGTTCGTCAACCTCATGACGTCACCCACGCCAAAAGCTCAATGAATCTGAATCAAGGTTTCTGCGGTGCGGCGTTCTTGTCGCGCAACGAAACGACAAACTGCTGGATCTCGTGCCGCTCGCGCAAGAATCTCTCTGACGACTTCTTCGCCAGGTCCTGGTGAATCCTCAATTCGTACCGTGCTCTTGTCCCGTCCCCAGTCCGTCTGTAGGCAAGCCCTAATCGATAGTGGGCTTCTTCCAGCTGAGGATTGATCTCGATTGCCCGCTTGAACGACACGATGGCTTTCGGATAGTCGGGCCGGTCTGCATATAGAATGCCGAGTTGCAGGTAGCCGAGCGCCAGCTTGGGATCGAGTTCCACCGCTTTGTTCAGCAATGATTCGACCTGAGCCGAAGTCGCGGCGTCTCTCGCAGCCTCCGACTGCTTCCACAGAGCGGTTGCGTAGTAGTACTTGGCCAGTGCATTGTTGGGCTGCATCCGGCTGAACCGCTCCATGCGCTCCAGGTAGCCTTTCGCCCGCACCGCCTCCACGTTCTGCATCTTGCCGAGAAACAGATACGGCAAGGCATCTTTTGGGTTCAAGTCCGACGCCTGGCACAAGCAGTCCACCGCCCGCTGGTACGCACCCCGCACATGCCACGACACGCCGAGCCCGATCAGCATCCGCGCCGATTGCGGGAACAGCCGGTTGCCCTTGGCAAACACCTCGGCTGCGGGCTCGGAGGCCCGGTGCAGCAACAACTCCGTGCCCCAATCGAACAGATTCGGCTCGCTGGGATTCAATTCCGATGCGCGCTGGTATTCACGCACCGCAGCCAGAGGATCGCGCCGCTTTTCCTCGACGTCGCCGAGTAAATGATGCAATGCAGCCAGCTCCGGCGGTGCGAGATCCTGCCGCGTCAGCAGCGCTTGAATCTTCGCCCGCGATTCCTCAAGCCTGCCCGCGTCTACATAGGCCACAGCCAGGGAGTACGCGGTCTTGTAGTCAGTTGGGTTGCGCCCGGCAGCTACTTCCATATCCGGTATCGACTTTGCTATCGCCGACGAACCCACCGCCTCCTTGCTTAGCGATACCGTCTCTTTCGCCAGCGATTCGTCGGTCCTCACCATAACGTCGGAGCCGTGTCCTCCGAGATTGCTGGCATCGGCCACGCCCGCAACGGTGAATTGTGGCTCATCATAGAACTGCGGCGTAGCCGACGTACTCGTCGCCGGAGATTTCCCTGAAGGCTGACACTGTGCGCCTGCCGGTATCGGGAGAAGAAAAGCGATCAATATCACGACAAAAAGAACAAGCGCGCACACCAGCAGGAAGTGCAGAGATGTCTGGTGGACACGACTTCCGAAGCGGGCGCCGATGGCAGAGGCAGGGTTCACGGGTACATCGAAATTCTAGTCCGAGCATTTGCGCTCGGCAATCGCCGCCCTTATCCCAAATGCTGGTCGACTCCGCCAGGCAGGCATTACAATGGCAGGCCTCTTGAATCTGCTCGGCAGGTGTGAATCGAAGGAGCAGGAATGGACTCGAAAGTATTGCCTGGCATAACCCGCCGCCAGTTCGTGGCGCGCTCCGCAACTATACTGGCAGTCGGTGGACTCGCCTGCGAAAAATGGGCGCTAGCGCAGGCCATGGCCGGCCGCAGCCCTTCCCGCGTCATCATCGACACCGACCCCGGCGTCGACGACGCCCTCGCCCTCCTGCTCGCCATGCGCTCGCCCGAACTGACCATCGAAGGCATCACGCCCGTCGCCGGCAACGTCCCGCTCGAGTTGACTCTGCCCAACGCTCTGCGCCTCGTCGAAATCGCCGGCCGCACCGACATTCCGGTCGCCGCTGGTGCGCGTGTTCCGCTCGTGCGGCGCTTGGTCACGGCGCAATACGCGCACGGCGAAAACGGCCTCGGCGGCGCCGTCTTCCCCGACCCGACCACCAAGCCGGTGGCCGAGCCCGCTTCGGAATTTATTCGTCGCATCGCCCGCAAGTATCCGCACGAAGTCACGCTGATCACGCTCGGCCCGCTGACCAACGTCGCCACCGCCCTCAACAGCGATCCCGAACTTGCCGGACTCGTCCGCGGCCTCACCATGATGGGCGGCTCGCTCTCCGGCGGAAACATCACGCCAGCCGCCGAGTTCAACGTCTACGTCGATCCCGAGGCTGCTCGCATCGTGTTTCAATCGGGCATTCCGATCACCATGGTCGGCCTCGACGTCACCCGCAAAACTTCGCTCACCGAAGACCACGTGCATACGCTAGAAGCCGCGCAGAATCCCTCCGCGCAGGCCGCGGCAAAAATCGGCCGCAACGCCATCGCGCACAACCGCGAGCGCGGATTCCTCGTCGGCCCCAACATGCACGACTCGCTCGCCGTCGCGTCATTGATTGATTCATCAATTCTGAAGTGGCAGGACTTCTACGTCGACGTGGAAACCACCGGCGAACTCACTGCCGGCGAGACGCTCGGCTACAGCCCCATCGCCGGCGATTTGAAGCGCAAGCCCGGCATGGAGAAGGACGCCGCATCCGGCATGACGATCCGCGGCTCCGCTCCCACGCTCGCAAGCACAAAGACGTCTCCGGTCGTGCGCGACAAATGGGTGCCAAATACAAACGTGGCCGTGGATGTCGACTCCAGGCGTTTCTTTGAGCTCCTGATCGGAAGGCTCGCGGGGCGTTCCTGACTGGGCGGCCGCCGGGAAACCGTCATGTCTGTCGTGTTGAGCGCAGAGTGACCTCCGCATAGGGCGGAGGTCATTCGGAGTCGAAACACCCCTACTCCCGGCAAGACCATGGGAGTATCGGCGCAAGCCGCAGATCATCCGTGACGCAGCCGCGATAGCGGCGGCAGATTACAGCCCACAGCCTGCCCTGAGCTTGTCGAAGGGGCGCAAGCCGTGGGTACGAGGTTAATAACAATCCAGCCGCGGTAGCGGCGAAAGAAACTCTGAGGTGAATAATGGGCCGAATCCTGGTCTTCCTATTCATGAGAACGATCATTACCGCGATCCTGCTCGCAACTCTCACTGCCGCTGCGTCGGGCCAAAAACGCAAGATCATCATCGACCAGGACGCCGCCGGTCCTGCCGGCACCGACCAGCAATCCATGCTGCTGCTCATCCAGTCTCCCGACGCTGACGTCCTCGGCATCACCGTCGTCACCGGCGACCAGTGGCTCAAGTCCGAGGTCGCGCACACCCTGCGCATGCTCGAACTCATCGGGCGTACCGACATCCCCGTCGTCCCCGGCGCCGAGTATCCGCTCGTTCGCACCAAAGAAACCACCGAATTGTGGCAGCAGCGCTTCGGCAAGATCGAATGGCTCGGCGCTTGGACGCCCCGCTTCTACCACCCGCCCGACGATCTCGGCCCCATGCCCGAGGGCAAGCCCACGACAAAGCCCTCCGACGAAGACGCCGCGCACTTCCTCGTTCGCATGTTGCGCAAGTATCCCGGCGAGGTCACCATCTATGCCGGCGGCCCCATGACCAATCTCGCGCTCGCCATCTCCATCGATCCCGAAGTGCCCAGGCTGGCGAAGGAACTTGTATTCATGGGCACGAGCCTCAACCCGGTCACCGACGATCCCGAGTTCGTCAACACGCCCCGGCACGAATTCAATCTCTGGTTCGATCCCGAAGCCGCGCACATCGTGCTGCGCGCGCCCTGGAAGAAGATTGTCTGCACCACCGTCGATATCTCCGTCAAGACTCGCCTGACGAAAGAATTGATCGACCGCATCAAGCAAGGGACATCTCCTGCCGCGAAGTATGTCGGCACTTATGCCCGCCTGTTCGGCGAATATAACTACTTATGGGACGAACTCGCCGCCGTCGCATGGCTCGACCCGAGCGTGATAACAAAGAAAGAAACCCGCCACATGGACATCGACCTCGACCGCGGCGCCAACTACGGCAACATGCTCACCTGGACCGACAACGACAAACCCAAAGTCGTCGGCCCGCCGGTGGAGATCCAGGTCGATCTGGATTTGCAGAAGTTCTACGAGATGTTCGTGGACCTGCTGACGGCGGAGACGCCGAAGAAGTAATACTCACCCAGGCTTGCCCGGTGCCCCTGATTTCGCGCCCCGGTTTTGGGCGCTAATCTGGGAACTACCGCCCGGTAGCCGGGGTCCCTGCCCCACCTATTTTCCAATCCGCGAAAAGTTGAATCCCCTTTGCTCCGGCCGCAATCCAAGGCTCTGAGTCGGGCCCCTTCGTTTCCAACAGAATCCACATAGACTTGAGGTGTAGCGATGAGCGCTCCTGGCATCCGCACAATCGTGGTGGTTGTCGTCTCTCTCTTGGTTACGGCGAGCCTGGCCGGCGAAATGCAGGACGGGTTCACCGTGACAGATCCCAGTGACATCGCACTCTCGGAACTCAAAGGCTATGAAACCTGGCCGAGTGTCGCCGGGAGTCAGTCCGAAGACGGGATCAGAGCGGTCCCGGCCAATCCTGTGATGATCAACGCCTACCGCGAAGGCATCCCTATAAGGCTTTGCCACCAGCGCCACACCCTTGTGAAAGCGAAGGACTACATCTTCACGGCGTCGCCCCTGCGCTAGCAGGGACAGATGCAACGCGCCGCACGTCTTCTGGTCCCGCACGAATTCCTCAAGAAGGAGAACACACCATGAGCATCACCCCAATCGAAAAAGTCCTCTACACCGCGAAAGCACACACGACTGGCGGCCGCGAAGGCGGAGCCTCTCGTACCTCCGATGGCCGACTGGACGTCAAGCTTTCGGTCCCTGGCACGCCCGGCACCGGCACAAATCCGGAACAGCTATTCGCCGTCGGCTGGTCGGCCTGCTTTCTGTCGGCGATCAAACTTGTCGCCGCCAGAATGAAAGTCAAGCTGCCTCCTGACCTTGCAATCGACCCCGAAATTGACCTCGGGATGACGAACGGCGGCTATCTGCTGCAGGCTCGCTTGAACGTCAGTCTGCCCGGTATCGAGCCCGTCATCGCCCAGCAACTGGTGGATGGCGCCCACATGGAATGTCCTTACTCCAAAGCCACGCACGGCAACATCAATGTCGTAACCAACGTAAAGACCGAACCCGTCGCGCACGTGGCGTGATCGGGTTGGAGGAGGAACCGTCATGAAGCGCATCACTTTCCTGCTGCTTGGGGTTGCGACGGTCGCGAGTATCATCGCTCTCACAGCCCCTCCCTTCGGACACGCCACTGGAGAACCCGCCCCGGTCTTTGTTACCGAAATTCCTGCCGGATACCGTGACTGGAAGCTGATCTCCGTTGCCCACGAAGAAGGCGACCTCCACAGTTTTGGCGCAATCCTGGGCAACGATGTGGCGATCAGGGCCTACCGCGAGGGGAAACTTCCGTTTCCGGACGGCACAATGATCGCCGCCTTGCACTTCCGCCACGTTCCATCGGAGGAAAACAACAAGGTCTTTGGCCAGGCACAATCGTTCGTTCCAGGTGCGCCCACTAACATTCAGTTCATCGTCAAGGACTCGAAAAGATACGCCGCGACCGGGGGATGGGGATTCGGTCACTTCAACGCAAGCGACAGAAAACCTGCCGGCGAGTCGTTCATGAAAACCTGCTTCCCGTGCCACACCCAGGCCAAGGGCAGCGATCTGGTTTTCACTCACTATGCGCCTTAGGACTGAGAGCCACAGCAAAATGAAGAAGCCCAACACGACTCAAAAGAGGAGGACACCATGACCGAAACTCGCGCTGACAAGAATGCCATTCGTCCGTTTCATGTGAATGTGCCGGACGCGGAACTTACCGAATTACGCAGGCGTATCACCGCAACCAAGTGGCCGGAACGGGAAACGGTCACCGACGCAACGCAAGGCGTGCAGCTTGCGACGACGCAGGCGCTCGCCCGCTACTGGGCAACGGAATATGACTGGCGGAAGGTTGAGGCGCGTCTCAATACGCTACCTCAATTCGTCACCGAGATCGACGGGCTCGATATTCACTTCATTCATGTTCGTTCGAAGCATGAAAATGCCTTGCCGCTGATCGTTACGCACGGATGGCCCGGCTCGATCATCGAACAGATGAAGATCATCGATCCGCTGACCAATCCCACCGCGCATGGCGGAAATGCATCTGACGCTTTCGATGTCGTGATCCCGTCAATGCCCGGCTACGGATACTCTGGCAAGCCGGTCTCTACCGGGTGGGATGTGGCCCACATCGCGCGTGCCTGGGTTGTGCTGATGCAACGTCTGGGTTACACGAAGTTTGTCGCGCAGGGCGGCGATTGGGGTGCGCTCGTTGTCGATCAAATGGGCGTGCAGGCGCCTCCGGAATTGCTCGGCATCCACACCAACATGCCCGGCATCTTTCCGGCCGACATTGACCAGGCCGCGTTTTCCGGCGCCGCCGCGCCGGCGACTCTCACAGCCGATGAGAAGCTTGCTTATGACCGCCTGCAGTTCGTCTATCAAAAGGGAATCGCCTACGGGTTCCAGATGGGGCTGCGACCGCAGACGCTTTACGGGATCGCGGACTCCCCCGTCGGGCTGGCGGCGTATTTCCTCGACCATGACGCGCGCAGCTACGAGCTGATCGCGCGAGTCTTTGCGGGACAGTCCGAAGGCCTCACGCGTGACGACATCCTCGACAACATAACGATCACATGGCTAACCAACACGGCGCTTTCTGGCGCTCGTCTCTATTGGGAAAATTGGGGAAAACTCGGGTATTTCAATGCCAAAGGCGTCTCTATCCCGGTTGCCGTGAGCGTGTTTCCTGACGAACTCTACCCGGCCCCGCGGAGTTGGGCAGAGCGGGCGTATCCCAAACTCATTCATTACAATCGGCTCCCCAAAGGCGGCCACTTTGCAGCTTGGGAACAGCCACAGCTTCTTTGTGAAGAGCTTCGCGCGGGCCTCAGATCTCTGCGGTTAATCGTCGCAAAATCGGACGGGGGCCTGGCTATAGCCAGCTGATGGTTGCCCCCTGTGAGGTATGAGGGAGAAGAATGGGCGGCAGGTT
>Ga0335084_10004814_pt1 | contig 13326 bp, 13 predicted proteins | sample Lox_Sample_44_FD_206721 | JGI IMG/M metagenome (GOLD analysis project Ga0335084, IMG submission 206721) | Soil microbial communities from Loxahatchee National Wildlife Refuge, Florida, United States - Lox_Sample_4.4 | ecosystem: Environmental > Terrestrial > Soil > Wetlands | place: USA... | reverse complement strand
CCGTGCAGCTCACGGCCGGTCAGCACTCGCTCTCGGTGCCCGCTGGCCGCGTCCTCGCGGTCGATCCGCCGGCCGGCACGTCCCTGAAGCGGGGCGCCACGGTCACCCTGCTGCCCTCGCTCGGCCCGCCGCCGGTGCCGGTCCCCGACGTCGCCGGCAAACCGCTGGCGGAGGCCCAGCAGGCGATCACCGCCGGGAAGCTCCAGCCCGGCGCCGTGACGCAGATCTACAGCGACACCGTGGCGAGCGGACTCGTGATCCGGACGGATCCGCCCCTCGGCACGGCGCCCCAGGGCTCCTCCGTCGACCTGTGGGTGAGTAAGGGCCACGGCCCCGCGCCGGTGCCCGCCGTCGTGGGCACGACCCAGGCGAAGGCCGAGAAGCTGCTGCGGAAGGCGGGCTTCATCCCGGTCGTCCAGACCGTGTTCTCCGATCAGATCGACCGGGGACTCGTGATCAAGGTCGATCCCGCCGAGGCGACGATGACGCCCTACGGCGACCCGGTCACCCTCCAGGTGTCCCAGGGCCCCGAGAACTTCCCGGTACCGAGCTTCAGCGGCCTCACGCCCGATGCCGCGCGCGCCAAGGCCCGCGACGTCGGGCTGGTGGTGACGTTCTTCTACGTGCCGAACACCCCGCAGCTCCGGGTGATCAGCCAGACCCCCGCGGTCGGCACCACGGTCCACGCCGGCGACACGATCACGCTGTTCGTCGCCTGAGCTACGGCTCCAGCTCCGCTCGGGCGCCTTCCTGGTAGCTGTAGCGCTCCTCGGCGAACGGCTCCGCGTGCACGTGGTACCCGCGAACCTCCCAGAACCCCCGGACGTTCTTCGCGCTGAACTCGAGGCCGGTCAGCCACTTCGCGCTCTTCCACGCGTAGCGCTTCGGCACCACCAGCCGCAGCGGCCAGCCGTGCTCGGGGGTGAGGTCCTCGCCGTTCTTCCCCCAGGCCACGAGCACGTCGTCGTCGTCCATCGCCTGCAGCGACAGGTCCGACGTGTACCCGTGGGCGGAGTGCGCGATCACCCACTTCGCCTCCGGGGTCGGCTTCGCGCGCTCCATCAGCGTGCGGAACGGCACGCCCTCCCAGTCGTTGTCGAGCAGCGTCCAGCCGGTGACGCAGTGCATGTCCGCATGCACCGGCGTGGTTCCGAGCGCCCGGAGCTCCTCCCAGGTGAGCGTGAACGGCTCCTCCACCAGGCCGCTGACCTGCAGATCCCAGTTCACCCCGTCGAACGTCGGGATCGGGCCGTAATGGAGCACCGGCCAGGTCTTCACCAGGCGCTGCCCCGGCGGGACCCGGGAGGCGATCTCCGGCGGATAGCTCTTCTGGAACAGGCTCATGGAAGCTCCTTCGCGCCCGCGACGACGGACCGCCACGCGTCGATCGCGAGGCCGATGCCGTCGTCGTCCACGTCGACGTGGGTGACCATCCGAACGGCCCGGGGGACCGGGACCGCGCCCACGCCGAGGGCGGCGAGCCGATCGATCGCGTCGAGCGGCTCGATGCCCATCGCCTCCGTGTGCACGAAGACCATGTTCGTTTCGACCTGGTCCAGGTCGATCGCGGCCGGGACCAGTTCCGCCAGGGCCTCCGCGAGCCGCCGGGCACGGGCGTGATCCTCCACGAGCCGGTCGCGGCCGGTCTCGAGCGCCACGAGCCCGGCGGCCGCCATGATCCCCGCCTGACGCCAGGCGCCGCCGAACAGGATGCTGAGGCGACGGGCCTCGCGGATCTGCTCTGCGGACCCGCAGACGACCGAGCCGATCGGCGCGCCGAGCCCCTTCGAGAGGCAGAACATCAGCGTGTCGACCTGCGTCGTCCACTCGGTGACGTCGAGCCCCGTGGCCGCAACCGCGTTCCAGATCCGGGCGCCGTCGAGATGGATCGGCACGCCCGCGTCGCTCGCGACCTGGCGGACCTTGCGCAGCTCCTCCGCCGGCAGGATGGTCCCGCCGTAGCCGCCGGCGGTGTTCTCGACCGCGAGCAGGTCGACGACCTCCACGTCGAACGCCCGGTCGGGTTCCAGCAGGCGCGCGGCAAGGTCCGCGGTCATCCAGCCCTTCGGCGGGTCCGAGCCGGTGCGGTACGTGATGCCGGCGAGCGCCGCGCTCGTCATCATCTCCACGGTGGCGACGTGCGACCCCGCTTCGGCCGCGACGAGGTGGCCGGCGCGCGGTGCGTGCAGCCGCAGGCCGATCTGGTTCGCCATCGTGCCGGTCGGGACGTAGAGGGCGGCCTCGGTGCCCGTGAGCGCCGCGGCCCGCTCCTGGAGGCGGTTCACGGTCGGGTCGTCGCCGTACCAGGCGTCCCCCACCTCGGCGTCCGCCATGGCGCGGCGCATCGCATCGGAGGGCGTGGACACCGTGTCGGAGCGCAGATCCACCCGGAAACGCGGCATCCCGGGAGTCTACCGGCGCGTCGGGATGGGCTCAGGACAGGAACATCTGCCGGCCGTCGACCTGCCGAGGCTTCGGACGGTACGCCAGCGGGTCGTAGAGGGCCTCGACGTCGACCCGCTTCAGGCCGGATCCGACCTCGGTCAGCGGGACGTGCGTGTAGTTCCCGTCGCGGAGCGCCACGAGTCGGCCCGACGCGCCGCCCGTCACGAGCTCGGTGGCGAGCAGCGCGTAGCTGGTCGCGACCATCAGATCCAGCGAATCGGGCGAGCCCGAGCGCATCAGGTAGCCCAGCTGCTGGTAGATCATGCCCTGGCCGGTGCGCTCCTTGAGGAGTTCGGTCGCGATCTGGCCGATCCCGCCGAGCTTGCGGTGGCCGAACGGATCCTCCTCGCCCGCTTCGACGATCTGACCGCCCCGCACGGTCGCGCCTTCGCTGATCGTCATCATCGCGTAGTTGCTGGGGTTGTCCTTCTTGTCGCGCATCAGCAGCTCGGCGAGCCGGTCGGGATCGAACGGCACCTCGGAGATCACGGCTCGGTCGACGCCCGAGAGGTACGCGGACACGAGCGAGGTCTCACCGGAGTTCCGGCCGAAGACCTCCACCACGGCGATCCGTTCGTGCGAGCCGGCGCTCGTCCGCAGCTGGTGCACGAAGTTCACGGTGCGGCTCACGGCCGTGGAGAACCCGATGCAGTAGTCGGTCCCGTGGACGTCGTTGTCCATCGTCTTCGGGATCGCGACGACCGGGACGCCTTCGCGATGCAGACGGAGGGCGAACGAGAGCGTGTCGTCGCCGCCGATGGCGATCATCGCGCTGAGGCCGAGCTCGTGGATCACGTCGAGCACGTGCGCGGTCAGGTCGCGCGGCGCGTCGCCGGCGCTCTCGGTCTGCAGGAACCCGGGCACGTCCTCGGGCCGGACCTTCGCGGGGTTCGTCCGGGAGGTGTGCAGGAACGTGCCGCCCGTGCGATCGATCGTGCGGACGACGCCCGGATCGAGCGGCAACGTGTTGACCTGCACCGACAGCGGGTTCGACGGGTCCACGCCGAGCAGACCGGCCCATCCCCGGCGCACGCCGAGGACCTGGTGCCCCTCGCCGGCCGCCATGTTCACGACGGCCTTGATCGCCGCGTTGAGGCCCGGTACGTCGCCGCCGCCGGTGAGGATCCCGATCTTCACGGCCCACAGCCTATCGGCGGCGGTAGCATCTCCGGCGGATGGCCGCCGTCGCCGAGATCGTGCCGCAGGTCCACGGGTTCCTCGAGCTCTTCTTCCTGGGCCTGCTCGGGCTGCTGGTCGTCATCGTCGGCGCCTTCTCGGTCTTCGTGATCGTGCAGCAGTTCCGGAACCCTGGCCGGCCGGCCCGCCGCACCTAGCCGTCCGCGACGATCTCGGTTCCGGCCTGGCCCCGGAGGGCCGCCGACGGATCGTCGAGATCGGCGATCACGGCTCGCGAGCCGCCCGCCCGTACGAAATGGACCGCGGCCTCCACCTTCGGACCCATCGACCCCGCGCCGAACTCCCCGGCAGCGAGCAGCTCCTCCGCTTCCTCCGCCGTCATCCGGTCCAGATCCTGCGGGAGCAACGTCCCGTACCCGCGTTGAACCTTCGCGACGTCCGTCAGGATCAGCAGGACCGACGCCTCGACCTCGTGCGCGAGGATCGCCGCCGCGAGGTCCTTGTCGACGACACCCTCCTTGCCGATCAAGCGCGGACCCTTCTCGATCACCGGCACGCCGCCGCCGCCCGCCGCGATCACGATCGCCCCGCCCGCGACCAGCGTCGCGATCACGGGCGTCTCGACGATCGAGTACGGCTTCGGGCTCGGCACGACGCGTCGGAACCCGCCGTGCGGGTCGGGCTTCATCACCCACCCGCGGCGCTCGGCCAGCTGCTTCGCCCGCGCCTCGGTGAAGTACCGCCCGACGAACTTCGTCGGCCTGCGGAACGCCGGATCGTTCGCGCGCACGCGTGTGAGCGTGAGCACCGTCACGACCGGGCGCTCCATGCCGCGTTCGAAGAAGACATCGCCGATCGTCACCTGGAGCAGATAGCCGATCTGCCCCTGCGACTCCGCCCCGCAGACGTCCAGCGGCATCGGGTGGACCTGCTTCGCGGCCGCCTCCTGCTGGATCAAGATCCGGCCGACCTGCGGGCCGTTGCCGTGCGTGACCACGACCTCCCAGCCCTCCTCGGCCAGGTCGACGATGCGCTCGGCGGCCAGCCGCGCGGCCCGATACATCTCCTCGTAGGTGTCCTCCGCGCCGCGGCGGAGCAGGGCGTTGCCGCCGAGGGCGACGACGACCCGTTCCACCGGGCCTCCCCTACAGGACCGGTGCGAGGATGTCGGCGAGCCGCGGCGAGTCCGGCAGGACCTCGAGGTCGTAGCGCACCCGCACCGCCGGCTTGTCGATCCGGATCACGTGGCGCAGGTCGATCGGTGTACCGATCACGACCAGGTCGACGTCGGCGGCGTCGATGATCTTCGCCATCTCATCGAGCTGGCCCTCGCTGTAGCCCATCGCCGGCAGCACGTGCCCCACGTCGTACTTGGCGAACGTCTCCGCGATCGTCCCGATCGCCCAGGGCCGGGGATCGACGATCTCCGCGGCGCCGAGGCGCTCCGCCGCCACCACGCCCGCGCCGATCTTCATCCCGCCGTGGGTGAGCGTGGGGCCGTCCTCCACGACGAGGACCCGCTTGCCGCGGACGGCGTCGGGGTCGTCGCAGCTGACGCGCGAGTTCGCGCGGACGACGGTTGCGCGAGGGTTGGCCTCCGCGATCGTCCGCTCCAACCGTGCGACCTGGTCCGGCTGCGCGGAGTCCATCTTGTTGATCAGCACGACGTCGGCGGCGCGCAGGTTCGTCTCGCCCGGGTGGTACGCCAGCTCGTGGCCGGCCCGCAGCGGGTCGACGAGCGCGATCCACACGTTGGGGCGGTAGAAGGGAAGGTCGTTGTTCCCGCCGTCCCACAACAGCACGTCGCACTCGGCCTGCGCCTGTTCGAGGATCGCGCCGTAGTCCACGCCCGCATAGATCACCGTGCCGGAGGCGATGTGCGGCTCGTACTCCTCGCGCTCCTCGATCGTGCAGTCGTAGCGGTCGAGATCGGCGAGCTCCGCGTAGCGCTGGACGCGTTGCGCGGCCAGGTCCCCGTACGGCATCGGATGGCGGACGGCCACGACCCGCTTCCCGGCGTCCCTCAGCGCGCCCGCGATGGCCCGGGTCGTCTGGGACTTCCCCACCCCGGTGCGGACCGCCGTGACGGCCACCGTCGGCACCGTGGGCTGCAGCATCGTCGCGTCGGGGCCTAGTAGCTCGAAGTTCGCGCCCGCGGCCAGGACGGTCGACGCGATGTGCATCACGTACTGATGGCTGACGTCGGAGTAGCTGAAGACGACATCGTCCACGTGGAGGTCGCGGATCAGCGGCACCAGCTCGGACTCGTCGTGGATCTGGATCCCGTCGGGGTACCGGTCACCGGCCAACGACGCCGGGTAGCGGCGATCGTTGATGAACGGGATCTGCGTCGCGGTGAACGCGACCACCTCGGTCGAGGGGTCGTCGCGATAGACGACGTTGAAGTTGTGGAAGTCGCGCCCTGCGGCGCCCATGATCAGGACACGTCGCGGCATGCCAGGGTTCCTTTCCGCGGTGGGATCGGTCTGATGCGCGGGAAGGCCCCGGGCCCGGCCGCGGGCCCCGCTCTTCGTGGGGCGATGCTACCCCATCACCGCTCCTGCCAGCCGGTCTCCTCCACGTGCCCGAAGGGGCGGGCGAAGTGCGGCACCGCAACGTCCCACGTCCCCCGGCGAGCCTGGTCCAACAGGACGCGCCGCGACGCGCAGCCCAGCTCGGGATCCTCGTCGTGGCTCGACGGCAGATCGGGGTGCTCGACCTGGATCGGGAGGTGCAGCAGGTCGCCGGTGAGCAGCAGGGTCGCCTCCTCGTCGCGGAGCAGGACGCTCCGGTGCCCGGGCGTGTGGCCGGGTGAGTGCATCACGTGGACGCCCGGCGAGACCTCGTGGTCGTCCTCGTGCAGATCGAGCATCCCCGCGACGAGGATCGGCTCCATCGCCAGCCGCGCGTCGTACAGGTCGGGGTCGGGCTCGGCCGTGAAGTGCTCCCAGTCGGCCGGATGGACGTGGTAGACGGCGTTCGGGAACCGCGGCGCCCCGCCGGCTCCCACCGTGCCGCCGGCGTGGTCGGCGTGCAGGTGCGTGAGCACGACGTGGCCGACCTCCGCCGGCTCGACGCCCGCCCAGGCCCCGGCGTAGGACTCGACCCACGGCCGGTACGGCCCGAAGCCGCCGACCCCCGTATCGACCACGACGCAGCCGCTCGAGGTCCACAGCACGAACGCGTGCACGTGCCACCGCCATCCGTCGGTGCCCTGGAAGACCCACGGTCGCCGCGCGCGCTCGGCCTCCCAGTCGACCCCGGGCGATTCCTCGGACAGGGCGAGGCCGGCGAAGCCCTCGCACACGGTCTGCACCTCAACGCTGCCGATCCGGATCCGTTCGACGTGCGACATCGGCGGGAAGCCTAGCGGGTCAGGTCGCCCGGCTCGTCGACGTCGACGAGCGTTCGCCGCTGCGGATCGAGCGCCGTCCACGTCGCCTCGTCGATCACCGCCGTCCGGAGCGTCCCGAGCACGTCGCGGAGCCGCCGCCGGCCCGCGTGCAGCAACGTGTGGACGGCGTCGGCGGCGGGCCAGGTGCGCAGCGCGATGGGGATCGGCCGGGCGTCCTCGCCGTCCTGGAGCGCGACGGCGTCGACGCCGGCCTCCTCCAGCACGCGGAGCATCTCCCGCACGACGGCCGTCTGGACGTCGGGCATGTCCCCGGCCACGACGATCGCCACGTCGGAGCGAACGGCCGCCAGCAGGCCGGCGTGCAGGCCCGCGAGCGGGCCCTCCCCCTCGGTCGGGTCGTTCGCGACCCGGACCCCGGGCGGCAGACCCGCACCCGACGCCTCGGGCGCGAGCACCACGACCACGTCGTCGGCCACCTCGGCCAGCCGGAGCACCGCGTGGTGCAGCAGCGGCACGCCGTCACGCTCGGCCGCCAGCTTGTCCGATCCGAACCGAGACGACCGGCCGCCGGCCAGCACGATGCCGGCGACGCCGCTCAGTCCCGCGCCCGCTTCCGCCGCTGCACGTACTGGAACCCGAACCGCCCCTTCACGCAGAGGTGACCGTTCGTCACGGAGTGATCCGCCGGCGACGTCACCTTCACGATCGTGTTGTCCTGGACGTGGAGCTCCAGCTCGCACCCCACCCCGCAGTACGGGCAGATCGTGTTCGTGTGCGTCTGCGCCAGCTCGTCCCAGGTGCCGGCACCCCGCATGTCGTGCTCGCTCTTGAACATCAGGGCGCCGGTCGGGCACACGCCGATGCAGTTGCCGCAATAGACGCACGCGGAGGCGTCCAGCGGCACCGCGTACTCGGTGGAGATGCGGGCGTCGAACCCGCGGCCCGCGACGGCGATCGCGAAGGTGAACTGGGCGTCGGTGCCGCAGGCCTCGACGCACTTGTAGCAGAGCACGCACTTCGCATAGTCGCGGACGTACAGTTCGTTGTCGATCTTCACGGGCTGCGCCACCGTCTCGGCGAGCGCCGGATCGGGATCGTGATGATGGCCGGGCTCGCGGGCGTCGCGCTCGCCGCCCCGCATCGGCTCCATCGCGGCGCCGAAGCGCGCGGGGTCGGCCGCGTACGCGTCCTGCCAGCGGTGCCAGTCCTCGGAGGCGAGCGACGTGTCCACGCTGGAGCCGAGGAACTCCATCACGAGCTTCCGCGAGTGCCGCACGCGCTCGGTGTCGGTGCGGATCTTCATCCCGGCCTCGACCGGACGCGAGCACGCCGGCACGAGCGTCCGCGCGCCCTCGACCTCCACCACGCAGACGCGGCACGCGTTGATCGGCGTGAGGTTTTCGGCGTAGCACATCGTCGGTGTGTCGATCCCCTCGGCGCGGCACGCGTCGAGGATCGTCGCCCCTTCGGGCACGCGGACGGCGCGGCCGTCGACCTCGGCGTCCAGCAGGCGGCGCGGCGGCGCGAGCGGAACCGCGCTCACGAGGCGTCCTCCGCGAACAGCCCGAACGTGGCGATCGCCGAACGGACGGCGTTCGCCGCCGTCTGGCCGAGCCCGCAGATCGAGGCGTCGCGCATGACCTGCCCCACATCCTCCAACAACGCGAGCTCGTCGGCCGCCGACCCGATCGGGCGATCCGCGACCAGGCGGTGCAGCGCCTCCTCCTGCCGCACGGTCCCCACCCGGCACGGCACGCACTGGCCGCAGGACTCGTCCCGGAAGAACCGCGCGATCCGCAGGCACAGGTCGACCAGGTCGGTGTCCTCGTCCAGGACCATCACGACCCCGGAGCCCAGCGTGTAGCCACCCTCGCGCGCGTCCTCGAACGTGAGCCGCGCGTCCAGACGGTCCGGGCCCACGAAGCCGCCGGCCGCGCCTCCCAGGAGCACGGCCTTCAAGGCCTTCCCGTCGCGGACCCCGCCGGCGGCGGCGATCGCCTCACCGAGCGTGACCCCGTGCGGGTGCTCGTAGACGCCGGGTCGCTCGACGTGTCCCGAGAGGCAGAACAGGCGGGAGCCGGTCGATCCCTCGGTGCCGACCGCGGAGTAGGCCTGCGCGCCGCGCTCGAGGATCGGCAGGACGTTCAGGAGTGTCTCGACGTTGTTGATCGCCGTCGGCTTGCCGAAGACCCCGTGCGTCACCGGGAACGGGGGCTTGTTCCGGGGCTCGCCGCGCTTGCCCTCGATCGAGTTGAACAGCGCCGTCTCCTCGCCGCAGATGTATGCGCCGGCGCCGCGCCGCAGCTCGATGTCGAAGACCACGCCGCGCTCCATCACGTCCTCGCCCAGGAACCCGTGCCGCCGCGCCTCGGCGATCGCGTGCTGGAGCCGCTCGGTCGCCAGCGGGTACTCCCCCCGGATGTAGAGGAAGCCCTTCTCGGCCCCCGTCGCGAACCCCGCGATCGTCAATGCCTCGATGACCGCGAAGGGATCGGATTCCATCACGACCCGGTCCTTGAACGTTCCGGGCTCGGACTCGTCGGCGTTGCAGATCGCGTAGTGCGGATGCACCGACTGCTCGGCGACCGCCTTCCACTTCACCCCCGTCGGGAAGGCCGCGCCGCCGCGTCCGAGGAGCTTCGCGTCAGAGATCTCCTGGACCGTGGCCTCGGGGCCGAGCTCCATCGCGCGGCGGAGCGCCGCGTAGCCGCCGTGGGCCCGGTAGTCGTCGATCGACGTCGGGTCGACGATGGCGACGCGGCGGAGCAGTTGGAGATCCTCTCCGAAGCCCGCCTGCGGTGCGCCGGGGAAGGACGTGTGCCACTCCTCCGTCGCTGCGACAGCGGGATCGACGGCCGCGTCCATCGTCGCTGCGTCTGCGTGGACATACACGCGATCTAGGCCCGCGGTCGTCTGTGCCAAGACCGCGACTGGACGGTCGCACTGCCCCAGGCAGGGGCTCCGTACCCACGTCGAGCGAGCGTCGGGGTCCCGCTGCTCGATCCTCGCGACCAGCTCCTCGGCGCCGTTGATCCGGCAGGCGAGGTCGTCGCAGACGTGGATCACGGTGGCCGGGCGCGGCTCCACGCTGAACATCGCGTAGAACGTGGCGACCCCATACGCCTCCGCGGGCGGCACCGTGAGTCGCTCGCAGACGTAGTTCAACCCCCCCTCGCTGATCCAACCGATGCGAGCCTGGAGGGCGTGCAGCGCCGGGAGCAGCAACGTCCGCTGGTCGCGCGCCGTGTGGCCCGCCCGGGAGAACCGCCCCTCGATGCGATCGGGCGGTTCCGGGCCGAGCAGCTCGTCCACGGCCGCCCGTTCCTCGGCGCTCGTGCGCGCGGCCGTCAGATGCAGGTCCACCCGGCTCCCGTCACTCCGACGCGCCCCCGATCGGCGCCGGATCGCCGGCGGGCAGCTTCTCGATCCGGATCGCCGTCGCCTTGAATTCCGCCGTCCCCGACCGCGGATCGGTCGCGTCGATCGTGAGGATGTTCGTCTCGACCTGGTCGGGGAAATGCAACGTCATGAACGCGAGGCCCTTGCGCAACGCGCTCGAGATGCGCACGGGCGCCTCGACCTCGCCACGTCGCGACGACACCAAGACCCGCTCGCCATCCGCCAAGCCGAGCTCCTGCGCATCGGCCGCGGAGATCTCCACGGCTTCCGCACGGCGCAGCGGCGAGGTGTACATCCCGGTCTGCACGCCGGTGTTGTACGAGTCCAGCCGGCGGCCGGTGGTCAGCCGGATCGGGAACGCCTCGGTGAGCTCGTCCACCGGCGGCTCGTCCAGCACCACGCTGAAGGGCGCCTTCCGCCCCTGCTTCTCGGGATCGTCGAACTCCCACAGGCGCGCGTGCAGGAACTGCGCGCCGTCGGGGAACTCGTCGTTGCACGGCCACTGCACGCCGCCACGCTCCTCGATCAGCTCCCAGGACATGTTCGCGTGCATCGGCGAGAGCGTGCGGAGCTCCTCCCACGCCTCGTGCGGGCTGAGCTCGCCCCATTCGTAGCCGAGCCGCTTCGCGAGCTGCGTGATGATCCAGATGTCGTCCTTGGCTTCGCCGGGCGGATCCAGTGCCTTGCGGACCCGCTGCACCCGGCGCTCCGAGTTCGTGACGGTCCCGTCGGACTCGAAGGCCGCGTTCGTCGCCGGGAAGACCACGTCGGCGATCGCGGCGGTGTTCGTCATCACGATGTCCTGCACGATCAAGGTGTCGAGGTTCTCCAACAGCTTCCGGGCGTGGTGCGCGTCCGCTTCGGAGTTCACCGGGTTCTCACCGATGACGTAGACGCTCGTCAGCTCACCGCGATCCATGGCCTCGAACATGTCGCTCAGGTGCCAGCCGTACCGCGGGATGATCGGCCGCCCCCACGCGGCCTCGAAGCGCGCCCGCGCCTCGGCGTTCTCCACGATGTCCTGGAAGCCAGGCAGCTTGTTCGGGATCGCGCCCATGTCGCCGCCGCCCTGCACGTTGTTCTGCCCCCGCAGCGGGTTCAGCCCGCTGCCGTAGACGCCGACGTGACCGGTCAGCAGGCCGAGGTTGATCAGCGACAGGACGTTGTCGACGGCGTTGTGATGCTCGGTGATGCCGAGCGTCCAGCAGATCATCGCGCGATCGGCTTTCGCGTAGGCGTGCGCGACTTCGCGGATCACGCCGGGCGGCACGCCGGTCACGGCCGCGCCGCGCTCGAGCGTCCAGTCCGCCACGCTTTCGGCATAGGCCTCGAAGTTCTCCGTCGCGCCGGCGATGAACGTGTGGTCCTGCAGGTCGTTCGCGATGATCTCCCGGGCGAGCGTGTTCGACAGGGCGATGTCGGTGCCCACGTCGATGCCGAGCCAGAGGTCGCCGAAGGCCGCCGACTCGGTCCGTCGCGGGTCCACGACGATCAACCGCGCCCCGCGCTCGGTCCCGCGCAGGACGTGGTGGAAGAAGATGGGGTGCGCCGCGCGGGCGTTCGAGCCCCACAGCAGCACGAGGTCGGTGTTCTCGACCTCCTCGTATGAACTGGTCCCGCCCCCGGCACCGAAGACCGTGGCCAGACCGACCACGCTGGGTGCGTGTCAGGTGCGGTTACAGCTGTCGATGTTGTTCGTGCCCAGGACCTGGCGGGCGAACTTCTCCGCCACGAAGTTCATCTCGTTCGTGGCCTTCGAGCACGAGAAGATGCCCGCTCCCCAGCCGGGGTTCCGTTCTACGGCGCGCGCGAGCCCCTCGGCGGCCCGGTCGAGGGCCTCGTCCCAGGTGGCGACGCGCAACTCGCCGTGTTCGCGGACCATCGGCTCGGTGAGCCTGGTCGGACCGGTCGTCATCGACGCAACCCCTCCTTCGGCTCGGCCGGCACACCCGGCCGCGTCCCTATCCTAGGGCGCGTTAGGCTCCGGCCGTGCGACGCGTCCCGTTCGGCACCACGGGTTTGGAGCTGTCCGCGATCGGTCTCGGCGCGTTCGAGCTGGGCACGGGCGGTCACCCCGGTTGGGCGTTCGACGGCGAGGAGCCCCCCTCGATCGAGCGGATCGACGCGACGATCCGTGCCGCTCTGGACGCCGGCGTCGACTGGATCGACACCGCCGAGGAGTACCACGCCGGCGGGAACGAGGCGATGGTCGGCGACGCGCTCCGGCGGCTCGGGGTCGGCGGCCACGTCGCGCTCTGCACGAAGCTCTGGCCGGCGCCGGAGGGCTCCGGCTTCGACCGCGACGGCGTGCGCCACGGGATCCGGGCGTCCCTCGAGCGGCTCGGCCGCGACCACGTCGATCTGTACCTGCTGCACACGATCGACGACGCGGTGCCGATCGAGGAGACCTGGGCGGCGATGCTGGAGGTGCAGCGCGAGGGCTTAGCCCAAGCCGTGGGTCTCTCGAACCACGAGCGCCCGTCGATCGAGCGGGCCGGGGCCGTCGGCCCCGTCGGATTCGTCCAGGACGGTCTGTCCATGGTCGATTACCCGGAGAACCGCGAGCTGCTCGCCTGGTGCGGCCAGCAGGGCATCGCCTCACAGGTCTACGAGCCGCTCGGCTCCTCGATGCTGACCGGCGCGATCACCCGCGAGACGGATGTGGAACGGCTTTGGGGCGGCCACCTGCAAGAGTGGTCGCTGTTCGACCGGCTCTTCCGGGGTGAGCGGTTCGAGCGGAGCATGGCCGTCGTCGACGGGATGCGCGCGCTCGGCGAGGCGTGGGGCGCCACCGTGCCGCAGCTCGCGATCGCGTGGGTGCTCGCACAGCCGGGCGTCACGACGGCGATCGTCGGCACGACGAACCCCGCACACGCTGCCGCCAGCGCGGCCGCCGCCGACCTGGAACTGACCGCCGAGCAGGTTGACCAGCTCGAGTCGCTCGTCCCCCTCGGCCCCGCGTTCGCCTAACGCCTGCCGCTCAGTCGCCG